>JAABUJ010007263.1_pt1 | contig 10410 bp, 10 predicted proteins | sample 5559131 | NCBI WGS metagenome assembly JAABUJ01 (sample SAMN10711875, study PRJNA513366) | rock metagenome | isolation source: Antarctica rocks | place: Antarctica: Victoria Land, Mt New Zealand nord | collected 2016-01-07 | reverse complement strand
TGACGGGTGCGCCCGCGCCGCGCCAGACAGATGAGGTTGGGCGGGCGCGGGCGGCGCGGCGTGGGCGCGTCAAGGCACCCCCTGCGGAGGCTGTCGCCTGACCACGGTTTAGTGGGGCACTACCCGACGGTACGCCATCACCTTATCCGTCCGCGAAGAAGTACTTCGGCGAAACGACTTCATGCCGGAGCGCAGGATATGAACGCTGCTTCCGCTAACGCCGCCGTCCGTTCCGCTGTGCCCGCTACTTTCTCCGCGTCACCGATGGCTCACCTAAGGGACGCATGGTGGTGAGCACACGGGAGCCGTTGACGATCGTGGCGCAGTGGATAGGTATGCAGCAGCGGCGCGACCGAGTAGGCAGCCCATTGACGACACTCAGTCTATTCTTGGACAGCCGTTAGCAAGTCTACGCGCGTGATGGGCACCGATAGCACTCATGTCGCAAATGCAACTGGGCAGCATCAACAGAGATATATCGCAGGTGCTTGCTTCGGATGCGTCAGGCTTCAGAATCAGTGGTGGTGGGACGCCAATGGGTCGGGTATCCTACTCCTTTTATAGGGGTGCATGGAGGAGGGGGCAATGACCTGCCCGTATTGCCAGGGGGACGCGACACAGGAGCTGGGGGGCGTGGAACCATGTAGGCCCTCCCGGAGCGCGTCTAGGTATACCTCCCGCACCTCCGTATTGACGTTGAACTTGCACACGCCCAGCTCGACTGCCCGCTGCATCATCGCATCGGGCAACTCGGACGCGCCGTGCAGGACGAGTGGCACGTCCACGGCGTCTTTGATGGCGGCGAGGCGGTCGAACTCGACGACGGGCTCACCCCGATAGCGCCCGTGGATGTTTCCGATACACACGGCCAGGGCGTCGAGGATGCGTCAGCTTTCGGAACGCAATCAGGTGGTTGTGCGCGTCAGTCTGTGGTGTTGCTCGCCTACTCGCGCCTATGCGGCCGCTAGCACGGCGCACACCTCGCCCCACCGCTCCACAAAAAGCCGCCGTTGCTCCGCCAGGGAGACCGTCTCATTCAGGTGCCGACAGAAGCGCAAGTGGTCACGCAGTTCTTCGTGGGCCGTGCAGAAGCGCGCCGCTGACGCGAACGAGCCGAAGCCGCGCATAGGATAGTAGCGCTGCTTGATGCCGCGGTGGTCCTGCTCCATACGGTTGTTCATATACTGGCTGCAGCGGTGGCATACCTCCGAGCCCAGCGTCTCGCGGATGGCGCGCGGGTAGGCGTCGTGCCCGTCGGTCGTGACCTTCTCCGGCGCGTGGCCGACCACCGTCCGGGCTCGCGCGAAGAAGCGTTTGGCCGCCTCCATGTCTCGCGTCTCGCTCAGCATCGAGTCGACGAGGTTCCCGTCGGCGTCGATGGCGCGATAGAGATAACACCAGCGCCCATCTACTTTCACATAGGTCTCATCCGCATGCCTTTTTTGCCGGCTTTGCCCCGGCGCTTGGCCCGCAGCCGCTCCGTGAGCAGCGGGGCGAAACGCTCCTCCCACTCCCGCACTGTCTCGTGGGTAAAGGTGAAGCCGCGCGTGAGGAACATCTCCGCCAGGTCCCGCAGGCTCAACTTATAGCGCAGCCGCCAGAGGACGACGAGGAGCGCGACATCGGTGGGAACCTGCAGGTGGTTGAACGGCGTACCCGTGCGCTCATTGAAGGTGCGCCGACAGGGCCGGCAGCGGAACAGCCGATAGCCCAACGCCGTCGTCCGCTCCAGTTCCTGTGTCGCGTCCCCCTGGCAGTACGGGCAGCCCATCGTTCCCTCCTCCATACACCGTTATAAAAGAAGAAGGATACCCGGCCCGTTGGCTCCCCACCACCCGTGATTCTGAGTCCTGACGCATCCCGACCCAGCCCTGGCCCGGCTCTTCCTCGCCGTTGGTCGGCCGCTCGATATGTCCGTAGGGGATCTCATGTTCACCCCTCTCAGAGTTTTCTGGAATTTGGAGGTCATTCCCTTGACAACCAATCCCATGACCGTGTATGATGGCATCACGATTACTTGAATCGTTTCAGGCGCTCAAATTACCCCATTCTTGAAAGCTTTCAGGGATTATGAAGCAGCAATCATCGGTCACTATCCGGGACGTCGCGCACCTCGCCGGTGTGGCCCCGTCGACCGTGTCCATGGCCCTGTCCAACCATCCCGACATCGCGGAGGCGACGCGCGGGCTGGTGCGCGAGGCGGCAGCCAAACTTCACTACACCCCCAACCATTCCGCCCGCAGTTTGCGCGGAAGTCTCCAGCGCGCGCTCGGCGTCGTCATCCCGCACAGCAGCGCGCACGTCTTCTCGCACCCCTACTTCATGGATCTGTTGGGCGGCATCACCGATGTCGCGAACGACCACGACTTTGTGGTCATCCTCTCCACGGCGCGGGAGGAAGACGACGAGGAGGGCGCCTACCTCAAGATGCTGCGCGGCCAGCGTGTGGATGGTATTATCCTCGCCTCGGCCGCGCTGTTCGACCGGCATGTGATGGAGCTGGCCGTCTCGGGCTATCCTTTCGTCTTCCTCGGCCGCTATCCGCTCAACCCGCGCATCACGACGGTGGGTATCGACGATGTCGCCGGGGCCGATCTGGTTACGAGCCATCTGCTCGCCCATGGTTACCGCGCCATCGCCCATATCTCCGGCCCGCTGCGCCACCTCTCGGCGGCGGACCGCCGCGACGGGTACGTGCGCGCGCTGGCGCGTGCCGGCATCCCCGCCCTCGACGACTATGTCGTCGAGGGCGACTACTCCGAGGAGTCGGGGCGGCAAGCCGCCCTGCGTCTCCTCACCCTCCCGACCCGTCCGCGAGCCGTTTTCGCGGGTAACGACGAGATGGCTTATGGCGCGCTCGATACGTTCCGTACGAACGGGGTGCGCGTGCCCGAGGACATCGCCCTGGCTGGATTCGATGACCTCGCCATTGCCCGAGTCATGACCCCCTCTTTGACGACCGTCCACCAGCCGATCCGGGCGCTCGGTGGGGCCGCGGCCGAACGGCTGATTGCCATCGCCGAGGGACAGAAGGCTCCGGATCACCAAACAATTCTGCCCGTCACCCTCAGCATCCGCGATTCGTGCGGTCCCGCATCGTCCCACACTTATCCTGACGCGGAGAAGGAGGTGACGACATTTATCGGTTAGAATAGGACGCACAATAACAATAATGGTCTGTACGGTCTGTACAGCGGTGTACTTCTATATGCCTACATCAAAGGAGAGTTGGAATGCGTAGTCAAGGTGTCAAACAAGCAATGCGTCTCGCCGGCGCCATCGGTCTTAGCGCTCTCGCCATCGCGCCGTTCCGCGTGACCCACGCGGCGCCGGTGGCCACCGCGACGACCCTCACCTTCTGGAACGGTTTCACCGGTCCCGACGCGCCCACCGTCCAGACGCTGGTCGACCGCTTCAATCGGTCGCATTCGTCCAGCACGGTGAGCATGAACGTCATGCCGTGGGCCGATCTGACCACCAAGCTGCTCGCCGCAGCGGCGGTCGGCCAGGGGCCCGATATCGCCGCCTTCCACCTGCAATACCTCCCCCAGTACGTCCAGGCGGGGCTGGTTGCCTCCGTCGACGGCATCTATGGCCACGGTATCGATCCCGCGTCGGTCCCCCCCGACCTGCTGCGCTCCCTAAAGATCGGGGGGCACTACTACGGTGCCCCCGCGAACTATGCCACACTGATGCTGTACTGGAACAAGGACCTCTTCCATAAAGCCGGGCTGTCTCACGCGCCCACGACGGTGGCGCAGTGGCAAGCCGACGCCGTCAAGCTCTCGCACCAGGGGACGAACGCCCAATATGGGCTCGCGCTAGCCGACCACGCCACCATCCCGATGTGGCCCGTCCTGATCTGGTTGAACGGTGGGGATATCGTCACGCCCGACCACACGCGCTCCTTGCTCGCCGCCCCCAAGACGGAACAGGCCGTCGCCTCGTGGGGCACCCTCGTCACCAAGAACCATATCAGTCCCGTCGGGCTGGCCGGCGGTGACGCCGACACCCTCTTCCAGAGTCAGAAGGCGGCGATGGAGATCAATGGTCCCTGGGCCACGGCCGGCTATACCAAGGCGCACATCAATTATGATGTTGTCCCCGTCCCGACGGGACCCGGCGGACGCGTCACGCTCTCCGACGCCGTGATCCTCGTCGTCAACAAGTCCTCGCGCAACGCGGCGGCCGCGCAGACGTTCCTCTCATGGTGGAACCAGAAGGCGCAGCAGGGCTACATCTCGCTCCAGTCGGGCTTCCCGCCCGCTCGCACGGACATGGCGACGTATCCTTCCCTGCAAAAGAATCCCTTTGTCGTCAAGTTCGCCCAGCAAGCCCCGTATGCGCGCTTCTACCTGGCCGGTCTGAAGAATTTCGACAAGATCGATACCGATGTCTTCACCCCCGCGATCCAGAGCGTTGAGTACAACAAAGCGTCGGCTTACACCGCTCTGCCGGCCGCGGCAAGCGCCATGAACAAGCTCTTGCCGTAAGGGCGTCGTGACGGCGGGGAGTGTGTGCCGACACGCCCCCGCCGTCACGGTCTCGCGGGGACGCATGGCGCGCTGTGAGAGGAGGATGAGATGATCTGGAAAGAAGGGTAGCCATGCATATCCAGGATAAAGGACGGACACACGTCAGGGACCCACGCGTAGACACGGCCATCGCTCTGCCGACGGCGGCTCCGCGGCGGCGACTGTGGCCCCCGCGCGGCGTGGCCCGTCGGATCATGGTGGGCTATCTCTTCCTACTGCCCAGCCTGGCCGTGATCGGCGTCTTCATGCTCTGGCCCATCGCGCAGATCGTGTGGTATAGCCTGCACCAATGGAGCTTCGTGGCGACGGACCACCCGTTCGTCGGCGCGGACAACTACCGCCAGATGGTCGGCGATAGCCGTTTCTGGGGCGATCTGCGCAACACGGCGCTCTTCACCGCCGGCGTCGTCCCCGCCAGCGTGCTGCTGCCGCTACCCGTCGCGGTGGCCCTCCATCGCAAGCTGCGCGGGCGTGCCGTGCTCCGCGCGGCCTACTTCCTCCCGGCCGTCAGTTCGTACGCCATCGTCGCGATCGTCTGGTCGCTGCTGCTCCAGCCTGACATCGGGCTGCTCTCCTACTACGGCCGCCTCGCGCACCTGCCTGTCACCGACTGGCTGCATAGCACGACCTGGGCGCTCCCCGCCGTCATGCTCGTGGGGGTCTGGAAAACGTTTGGCTTCAATCTGGTCATCCTGCTCACCGGCATCCAGAACATCCCCGAAGGCTACTACGAGGCGGCCCAGATCGACGGCGCGGGCGCCGTCGCGCGGTTCGTCCGCATCACACTCCCCCTGCTACGCCCCACCCTGCTCTTCGTCACCGTTACGTCGATGATCGCCTCCTTCCAGATCTTCGACCCCGTGTTCGTCATGACGAGCGGCGGTCCTCTCTTCAGCACCGAGACCCTCGTGTCCTACATCTACCACGAGGGCTTCCAGCTCTTCGACATGGGCTATGCCGCGACGCTGGCCTGCGTCCTCTTCCTCATCGTGCTCGCCGTGACCGTGGTCCAGCTCAAAGTCTTCCGCTTCCAGGAGGAGGTGTAGTCATGGCTATCGCACACACCCGGGCGCGCCGGTCGGCGCGCCCGCGCATCACCGCGTCGGCGCTGGGGATGGCCGCGTGGTATCTCCTCCTGATCCCGCTGGCGCTCGCCATCCTCTTCCCGTTCATCTGGATGGTCCTGACCTCGCTCAAGGTCGAGGGCGACATCATGACCTTCCCGCCACGCCTGCTGCCCCAACAGTGGAGCTTCGCCGCGTACGGAGAGGTGTGGCAGCGTCTGCCGTTGGTGACCTTCTTCCGCAACACGCTCCTCTTCGCCGGCGGCGTCACGGCGGTCTCGCTCGTCTTCGACTCGTTGACGGCCTACGCCCTCGCGCGGCTGGACTTTCCGGGCCGCACCACGGTGTTCGTCATCATCCTGGCCACGCTCATGATCCCGGCGCAGGTGACGATGATCCCGGTCTTCGTGATCGTGTACCATCTGGGCTGGCTCAACACCTTCGCGGGCTTGATTATCCCGCGCGCGACCAACGCCTTCGGCATCTTCATGCTGCGCCAATTCTTCTTGACCGTCCCGCGCGAATTGGACCAGGCGGCGCGCATTGATGGCTGTGGCGAGTTCCGCATCTATTGGCGGATCATCCTGCCCCTCTCCAAGGGTGCGCTGGCCACGCTGGCCGTCTTCCACCTCATGTACAACTGGAACGACCTGCTGTGGCCGCTGATCATGACGACGTCTACCGACATGCAGACGCTCACCGTCGGGCTCGCCACGCTCACCGGCCAGCACCAATACGAGTACGCGATCCTCATGGCCGGGGCGACCCTGGCCCTGGCGCCCCTCATCGTCGCGTTCCTCTCCGTCCAGCGCTACTTCATCCAGGGCATTGCCCTGACCGGACTGAAGGAGTGACCGGCCGCGACGGACGGGTCGACACGGCTGCGGTGGGATGGGCCACGCACAGACAGACAGATCGGGTAGCGCACACGTCAAGGGGAGGACTGGTATGGGGCTCATCGCGCCGTTTTCGCACGACCCGGACGGTTTCGTCTGGGCCGGGGGCATCGAGGATACCTTCGTCGCGCACCCGCACCCGCGCAGCGGGCGCGGCCTCGACGAATATTTGCTGACCGGGCACTACGCGCACTGGCGCGCGGACCTGGACCGGGCGGCCTCGCTAGGGGTGCGTGCGCTACGCTACGGCATTCCGTGGTACCGGGTGAACCCGGCCCCCGGCGTCTTCGATTGGACGTGGACGGACCCGGTCATCGCCCACGCCGCGACGGAGCTCGCCCTCACACTCATCCTGGATCTCGTGCATTATGGCACGCCGGCGTGGCTGGACAATGGATTCCTCAACCACGGCTACGCGGAGGCCGTCGCGGCGTACGCGCGGGCCGTGGCGGAGCGCTATGGCGATTACGTACGCTGGTACACACCGCTCAACGAGCCCCTGATCACCGCCGAGTTCTGCGGCCTACATGGCATTTGGCCGCCGCATCTGCGGGGCGGTGACGGCTTCGTGCGCATCCTGGACCAGGTCTGTCGCGGCATCGTAGCCACGACCGACGCCCTGCGCGCGGTCAACCCGACGGTCGGGATCGCGCATGTGGAGTGCTCCGCGCTCTACCATGGGGAGGCGGGGATAGCGGCTGACGGCGCAGCGCACTGGCAGGCGCGGGTCTGGCTCCCCGGCGACCTGCTCACGGGCCGGGTCGACGCGGGTCACCCGCTGGCCGCATGGCTGGAGGGGTGCGGACTGGGGCCGGAGCGCTGGGCGTGGTACGCGGAGCGCCCGTTCGCCCCCGACCTCTGGGGCGTCAACTACTACCCCGAGATCTCGGTCCACCACGTCGCGGGCGCGAACGGCGCCGCGCGGGGCCAGAACGACGACGCATGGACAGGGGGGCTGGACGATCTCATGCGCGCGACGTACGACCGTTACGGGGTGCCCCTCTTCGTGAGCGAGACGAGCACGCATGGCGACGACGCGCGGCGGTCCGCCTGGCTGCGCGACTCGGTGGCGGCGATCCGACGGGCGCGGGAGGACGGTGTCCCGGTGCTCGGGTATACGTGGTGGCCCCTGCTCGATCTCATCGACTGGTCCTACGGCGCGGGCGACCACCTCGTGGAGGATTTTATCGCACGGCTAGGCTCTCCCTCAGCCGGCCCCATCATGCACGGACCGGACGCTTTCGCACGCGCGATGGGGTGGGACGAGGCCCGTGCCCAGCCCCTCGCCCGCTATCTGCGCCGCATGGGTCTGTGGCGCTTGACGGGGGACGGCGCGGACGGCTTCACGCGCCTGGAAACATCAACGGCTGCGACCTATCGCGCGATCATACGAGAGGGGATCACGGCACACGGCTAAGATCGACCGTTTGATGCGCCACAACGAGCGCATCGAGCGTCACGGGTGAATGACGGTGGAGGTACGAGCGTGGACGAGCATGATCTGCTTGACATCATCATTCGGGCAAAGGCGGGAGAATCGCCACGGGCGACCGCTCGCCGCGCCTGTGAGGTACTTCGGCGCAACGATTTCATGACCGGTTGAGAAGGCGTACCGTGAGCAGGTCAGCGTGTAGTAACGGTCACCGGGATGCGAGACGTGTTGCAGCCAATGTCGTGCCAGCGCTGCGTCGGCTCCTGAGCGAGGGGGTGGGGCCGTGACTGCTTCCGAGGATGGATGTTCATGCAGCGCGTCGCATGGACATGCACGACTTGTTTGCGCGGAGCAACGTCGGGGGGCCACGCAGTGTGCCAACGCAGGTAGGGCGCGAGCGCGAACAAGGCGCATGTTGAGGCACCATGGCGTTATCGCCGGCGATTGCCGGCGCGTCGCGCCCTACGCATCCGCGAACCGCGCTGCCATCGCGCCGCTACACGATTCCCACGCCGCGATGACTTGGTCGTCGAACGGGTCGGCGTCGCTATCCGCGATCCGGCCGTGCGCGTCCAGCCACGCGACGACGCGGCGCGCCCCCTCCGCAAAGGGGATCGTGTAACGGAAGTTCAGGTCGCGGCGCGCCGCCGTCGTGTCGAAGATGTTGGTGTACTGCAGATCGAGGACGGCCAGGCGCGCTCGCTCTGGCGCGACGACCTCCAACAGGTCGGTCGGGATATGGACCAGCGCCGGCTCCGGCGCTCCCACGGCGTCGGCAACCGTCCGATGGTAGTGGTCCCACGTCATCCACTCTTCGCCGGTGACGTTGTAGGCCCGCCCGAGCGTCGCCTGATTGCCCCGTGCGCCAATGAAGCCGCGCGCCACGTCCTCGGCGTGGCAGACCACCCAGAGAGACTGCCCATCGCCCGGCACGACGATCGGTTTGCCTTTGCGCAGGCGATCGAGATAGGTCGTCGCGCCCCCGAACGTGTGGATGATCCCGTACCCCTCGCTATAGGTGCTGCCGGGACGTAGGATCGTGACCGGGAGGTCGCCCCGGCGGTGCGCCTCCAGGAAGAGGTCCTCGCAGCGGGCTTTCTTGGCGGCGTAGTCGCCGACGGGGTTCTCACGTGGGGCGTCCTCGGCAAGGGGGTAGCCCGCGCCCACCTTGTCGTAGACCGTCACGGAGCTGCAGAAGACATACTGCCCCACGCGTCCGCGGCACGCGCGAATGGCGCTCTCGGCCTCAGCGAGATCGAAGCACACCATGTCGATGACACAGTCGAGCGGACCGAGCGCGGCGAGCTGCTCCTCGAAGCGGGCAAAGTCAGTGCGATCACCCTGGACCACCGTGACAGCGCCGTCCACGCGCAGCGGGGTCCGCCCACGGTTGTACAGGATAAGGTCGTCCCCGCGATCCACCAGTTGGCGCGTGATGGCCGTGCTGATGAGGCCGGACCCGCCGATAATAAGCGTTTTCATCACCTATCCTCCCGTCCCTCTCTCGTCATCGTGTGGTGAGAGTCCAGACCGTTCGCCGCTCCGGCCATGGCATGCCGGGCACGGCCCCCTCGTTGATGATACAGTCTACACAGTCACCGTGAAACCGTTGTTGGTCACGGCACGCTGAAACAACGCCTCATCCAGCGAGAGACCAAAGCCGGGCGTGTCCGGCACAAAACACACGCCGTCCTCGACGCGGTAGCCGGACGCGTCGAGCCCCGGAACGAACGCGTCGTCCCACTCCACGTAGGCGAAGGTTGGTACGCCAGCGGCCAGGTGGCACGCGGCGTAGTTGCCGAACATGGTGCCATAATGGTGCGGCGCCGCCTGCGTCCCGCTACGCTCGATTTGCTGCCCCGTTCTCAACCAGCGCGTGAGCCCATGGCTATAGAGGTCAAACTGGACGACGTCGATCAAGCCCTCGGCGGCCCAGTCCAGCAACCGGGGGGCGGCGTCGCCTTCGCCATCGGCGATGCGTACGTCGTACCCACGACGCTCCATCCAGGCGTGGAGGTCACGATCGAGGACAGGGTCTTCGTGGAATGGCTCTTCGAGCCAGCCGATCCGGCACGCGGCCACGGCCTCCAACACGGCCTTGGTCAGGTTGAGTGTGTAGCCGTTGTTGGCGTCGAGCAGGAGGGTAGCCTGCGGGCCAATGGCGGCGCGGACCGCGCGGATGACGGCGATGTCGCGTTGTGTGCCCTCCTCCACCGGCATGTGACGCGCGCCGCGCCCCACTTTCACCTTGAAGGTCCGGTGGCCGCGCGCGTAGCCATCGCGGGCCTGCGCCGCGATCAGCGCGGCGCCGGCCTCGTCTGAGGAGAGGTGTAGGTCGTCCATATAGAGCGAGGTGTCATAGCAGGGGACGCGGTACGGATGGGCCACAGCGCGTCCGGTGAGGGCAGCCAGCAGCGCATAGACGGGGCGTCCAGCACGGCGCGCCCTGAGGTCCCATAGGGCATACTCCAGGGGCAGCCCGG
>JAABUJ010007262.1_pt1 | contig 10412 bp, 11 predicted proteins | sample 5559131 | NCBI WGS metagenome assembly JAABUJ01 (sample SAMN10711875, study PRJNA513366) | rock metagenome | isolation source: Antarctica rocks | place: Antarctica: Victoria Land, Mt New Zealand nord | collected 2016-01-07 | reverse complement strand
GGATCGTGGTGTTGTCTGCAACAAACAACATAGCCTAGTGGACAACAGGCGGGTACACTGGTTGCCCATGGCCAGGCGGGGACGCTTCGGTGGCGCTGCTGAGCGGCTCCGCGAGCTGCTCCCTGGCGACTGGACGCTCAGTCTGACAGACCCGTCCGACCGCGGCGCCGACATTCGGCTCACCACCCCCACGGGTATGGCCATTGATATTGAGGTGAAGGCGTTGAAGGACGCTTCGCCGCGTGCCGTCGGAGCACTCATCCGGTCAGGCTCGCCGACCTTGGTCGTGGCGGACTGGATCAGCCCCCGCTCGCGCGATCTCCTCCGTGCCAGCCGGACGAGCTACCTGGACGCCACGGGGAACGCCGAGATACGGCTCGATGAACCCACCGTCTACATCCGCACCGATGGCGCCGACCGGAACCCCGCACCGGAGCCGACGACCGCACCACGGTTGCGCGGTCCCAAGGCATGGGCCGTCCTGCGAACAATGGCCGAGGTTCCCCCGCCCTTCGGGGTGCGGGAGCTCGCCGAAGCGGTCGACGTCGACCCCGGCTACGTCTCCCGTGTCCTGCGTGCCCTCGAGGACGATCTGCTCGTTACCCGGACCCTACGCGGCCCGGTCACCGGCGTCGAGTGGGAAGGCGTGCTCCGCAAGGCGGCCGTGACCTACTCGCTGTTCGACGCCAACGAGACCTCGACCTGGGTTGCGACGTCGGGCCCCGATCGCCTCATCGACGACCTCGGCTCCAAGCGGGCCGGCGACTGGGCCGTCACCGGATCCATCGCCGCGTCCCGTCTCGCCCCTGTCACAGGTGCGGAGGTGGCGATCATTTACACCTCCGACGCGGACAGCCTCGCACGCGCCGGCCGACTCCTGCCCGCCACCCGCGGCGCCAACGTCGTGCTAGCGATCCCCTACGACCCGGTCGTCTTCGAGGCCACCGTCGGCTCCGGCGTCGTCAGGTACGTGTCAACAGCGCAGGTCGCCCTCGACTCGCTCACCGGCAACGCCCGCATGCCCGCCGAAGGCGAGGCGATCCTCGCCTGGATGCGCAAGAACGAACCGCGCTGGCGAATCCGCACGCTGAAACCCCGCCGCAAGTCACGGAGCGCGTGATGCCAGCGGACGGCCCCCGCATCGAATACGTCGAAGCGCGACGCGTGCTCCTGGACGTGCTCACCGCGCTCACCCCACACCTCGATGCGCTCGTCCTTGTCGGCGCTCAGGCTGTCTACCTCCGCACCGCAGGGCGTATCGAGACGTACCAGCCCTTCACCACCGACGCCGACGCCGACGTCGTCCTCGACCCCGGTCTCCTCGGGCCGATCCCGCCGCTCGGCGAGGCCATGGAGCGAGCCGGGTTCACTCTCACCGATGAGCCCGGCATCTGGGAAGCCCACCTCACGCGGCCGGTTTCGACGGGAGATCGTGGTTCCCGTCGACCTGATCGTGCCCGAGGAACTCGCTCCGAAAGCCGGTCGTCGATCGGCGCGCCTCCCCGGCGAACACGGGAAGGCGACCGCTCGCAAGAGCCCCGGCCTCGCTGGCGCCGTCGTCGACAACTCCCCCATCGAGCTCGCCTCCCTCGAAGGTGGCGACACGCGGCTCATCACGGTGAACGTCGCCGGCTACGCGGCGTTACTCGTCGCCAAGCCCCACAAGCTCGGCGACCTCGGCACCCCCGAGCGACTCCACGCCAAGGACGCCGGCGACGTCTACCGCCTCTTCGACGCCATCCCCCCCGACGAAATGGCTACCGCCCTGCGCGAGCTGCTGGACGACGAACGCTCGACGGCAACGACGACCAAGGCGCTCGCCTAGCTCGACCAGCTTTCGTCACCGCCGCGAGCACCGCACACGACTCGCCGTCAACGCGCTTCGCACCGTACTCCCCGCGGGAACCGTCAGCGCCGCCATCACGGCCTACACCGCCGAGCTTCGCCAGTCAGTCGCCATCGCGTAGCGCAAGCTGCCTGCATGACTGGCGACACGCCATGCGTGTCCGCTCGCGCGCTCTACCCGCCCGCCACCTCGAACGGTGGCAGTTCGGCGAACCTACGGCGTCGGGTTATGAGCGAGCAGAACCCGATGAGCGGGGGTCGGCGCTCGTCTGCGGCAGTTGCACGTTTCCCCACGTCAGCAGCCGATTCTGCTTCTCGGCGAGCTGCTCTCGTGGGTGGCCGTAGGCATCGAGAGGTCGGTGCCGCGTTGACAAACGCGTTGACAACGGCCTCACAACACGGTCCTCCCGAGGAGGTGGCGGTTCTTCTCGACCGACCCCGGAAGGGGTGACGAAGTGAACCTGGCCGTCGTCGTCGACGGCGACGATCCTCACGACCGCCTGCCCGTAACGATTGCCCGCGAGGAGCATCGCTCCGGGGCGGACCCGCTCGGGATCCTGAGCATCGGCGAGCGTCGACCAGCCAAGGCCGTCGTCGTCGTGGGCGTTGAGGTCGGCGGTGAGGTCCATGTCCATCCCGGCTCCGGGGCTCGCTCGGTGGTCCTCATCGTAGGTGGATCACAGCGAGCGGCGGAGGTAGGTCGAAACGTGCACGCGGTACTCCCGCGGGAATTCTTTAAGCGCGGGCGCCGGGAGCGTGTCGACGACATCGTCGAGGTACAGGTGCTCGACCGTCGCCTGAACTGCGCACCCGCTCGCAGGGTCCACGTCGAAGATGCGTCGCCAGCTCTCGATGGCCGCTCGCCGAGCGTCGTCGGACACTCCGTTCAACCCCCATGGGATCGGAGCGTCAGGGGGCAGCCCGAGCTCACGCCTCACTCGACGTTGCCAACGCACCTCGTCCACTGCACCGAGCGGGACGTAGTCGTAGGCCACGACTCAAGAGCGCGAAGTCGGACTGCAGGAGCCGGGCCGAGGGGATCGAAACCCGGAGCCAGTCCTTGCCTGGCGTATGTGGACCTTCGAGCACAGCGCGCCCTGGCGACGGGTGCACCTCCAGTCGCACAATCCTCGGCGTTCCATGTCCGGGGCGACGGTTAGCCAGATCAGCGGATGCCCGCTCGCACCGTCGAGCCGTTCGATCATCTGCCGGCGCATCCAGCCGAACACCGGCCGAACCGTCCGTGGTACACGTCGGCCGTCGGCGTGGAACTCTCCGACTGTCTGCAAACCTGGTCGAGGACGGCAGGGTGTGGCTCGGTCCACGCGATGACCAGTCGATCGGAGCCGGCCAGCCGTCTGCCCATCGACGACAGTCTCCCCGCGCCAGCGCCCCCGGCCGGGTCGAGACATGGCTGCTCCTGTTCTACGACGCGTCGAGCAACGCGTTGACAAGACCCGACGGTTACGGTGGAGTCCACGTCGGCGACGTGAGCTTCAGGCTCAGGCCGCCGTTGCCGTTGTCCGTGCGGGTGAGACCGACTCTTCGATACACGGCGTCGATCCCTTCGCGTCCGATACGGCGGACCTCGGCTTCGTCGTCGAACCACTGATCGTTCGCACAAACGCTGGGGCTGCTGCAGAGGTGTGCGAACAACGGTTCCCAGAAGGGCCGCAAGAGATCAGCCGCAGGGTGGCTTGAGGCGGAGATCGTGGTCCCGTCGCCGGCGAAGGTCCCTTCGAGATACCCGAGGAGGTTGAAAGCATCGTGCAATCGGTTGCGCGCCTCGTAGTAGGCCTGTTCGGGGTCGGTCTGGCCAGCCCGCGCAGCCTGGACGAGGTCCGGCACGACCGGCACGACGCTGCTCAGGAGCTCGTCGAGCGTGCTCAGGAAGCTGTCCCGCCGCAGCTCCCAGATGTCGATGGGCGTCCCGTTGACGTCCGCGGCCTTGAAGCCCAACTCACAGAGAACCGCAGCGAACTGATCCGCGCGGTACTCGTCTGCGGTAGCAAGCGCCACGGCTTCGTCGGACTCGGCGACCGTGGCGGGATCCGCTCTCGAGGAACCGAGTGCTGTGCCGATGGTGATCACGAGGACATGACCCAGCTCACGAGCAACCACCTGCAGTGTGCTCAGGGGCGACGGACCGGGGCTCCAGCCGGCGACCACAGCTACCGGCACCCACTCATGGTCCACGAGTGCCTTGCCGCTCAGGCCACCGAGTGACTCGGGCTGGGCAGCCTGGTCGGGATGGAGTCCGAGTGTCGCGACCTCCGCCGCCACCGCAGCCTGGACCTCGGACGTGACCGTCACCCGGAGGTCACCGAAGTTGAGCCCGCGCTGGTTCAGCATCTTGTCGAGCACATCGCCGGCCAATGACAGGAAGGCTGCGATCGTCGCCCGGTGTTCCTCCGGCGGAGCTTGGGCATCCGAGAGGTAAAGCTCAAGCGCCACGACGCGCGCTCGCAGAGCTGGAGCACGGATCATCGCCGCTGCGTCATCACGGCCGGTGCCGCGCTCGCTCCCGGTACCCGTGATTGGGAAGCGACGATCGAGGTGAGACGACTCGCGCCTGCGCGCCGCGATCGAGGGCTCACGGCAGCACCGGAGTACGGACGCGATCGACCAGCTCCCACAGGTTGCTGCTCGGATTGGAGTGCCGCGGCGAGTCGTCACCGTGGTGCTTATCGTCCAGCTTGCGGGCGCGAGCTCGAGCCTCCTCGTAGCGGGCCTCAAGCTCAGCCAGCGCCTTGGGATTGAGGGTCTTCTCGCAACCCAAGAGCATCTTCGAGCGGCTTTGCGCTTCGTCGCGTTCGAGGTGCGCTGTCTGGTCACCAAAGTGCAGGAGGAACCAGAGCTCGATGCACGGGTTCGATAGACCAACGCCGATGCCGTTGGCTCCGGCCTTCTCAAGTGCCTGCGGCACGTTCGGGTGCACGTCACGGTCGAACACGCACCACACCTCGTCGTGGCTTCGACCGCGGCCCCGTCGTTCCTCGCTCGCCTCGGCGCGCTTCGCAGCTGCGGCGAGGTCGACGAGTGGAAGCGGTCCTCCGTGGAAATCGTTGATCGTGATGGTCACTTGATCCCGGTGGGCCCGCCACCAGTGGATCAGGTATCCCGCTTCTGTCTTCTCGCCTTCGGTGAAGACGAGAAGCTCGCGGCGCACCAAGCGAGAACGGGCTCGCGTCGGTTGGCCGCCTCGCGGACGGGGAGTCAACTCTTGCCAGCGGTGATGAGCTCGGCTGCAGCTGCGAACTCGTTGTGCGAGAGGATCGGCGTGGCCCCGTATCGACCTGCCAGGTAACGCTTGCCGATCGACTCTTGCTTGCGCGGCTCAAGGTCGACGAGGGGATACAGGCGAGTGGTGCCGTCGTTGCGCTTCTCCGTGAACCAGATCTGGTCGCGGCCGAGAAGGCGGTCGCCGACTGCATCGCCAAGGAGGGACGCGTCGTGAGAGTTGAAGATGAGCTGCGCTCGGAGCGGGTTCGTAGCCGGATCTTGGAACAGACGGACGAGCTCAGCGACGAGGGCAGGGTGGAGGCTCGCGTCGAGTTCATCAGCGAGGAACACGGAGCCAGCCTCCAAGGCGGCAACGACCGGGCCGATCAAGCCGAACCACACTCGGGTGCCGAGCGATTCCTCGTCGGCGTCGAGCTCGATGTCTCCATCGATGCCGCGATGTGTGAGACGCACACCGAGCTCGTCGAAAGTCGGACCATCGTCGCCGTCCGGCTCGCCCTCCAGGCCGTTCAGGATCCGGACCGCTCGGCGGAGCCGTTCCTGCATGACGGGATCAGGCTCGTGCTTCTTGGCACCTGTGACACCGAGGTCGGCGGCCTGAAGAAGAGCGAGGACCTGTTCCCGCCGGTCCTCGTCGTTCAACATCTCGTTCGTCAACGCCTGTCGGAAGGGTCGACTATCTGCCTCTGCGAGCAGGAGGTTGCAACTGAACCATCGGTACAGCGGCAAGAGCGCTGGGTGGTTCGCGGGAGCCGCGGTTGAGAGGAAGAGCGCGTTTGGGCGAAGGAGCTCGAGAACTGCTCGGCTCTTCTGACGTTCAACCCCACCAACCTCGACGTGATCGCCCTCTCGCTGGAACAGCAAGGCCGCCCGGCCCTTCGGATACCGGAACGCCCACTCCTCGCGGACCCGCTCGTCGTCGATCGAGAAGCCGTACTCTTGTCGCACACCATCGAGCACGAGGTCGATCTCGAACCGCGTCGGCAGTGAGCGCGGTCCCTGATCGAGGGCAAAGGGTCGGCGCGGCATGCCGCCCTCAGGGTCGCCATGTCGGAACGAGTGGAGAACCTGGAACCGCATGTCGTCCATGACCTTGAGCACGTTGCTCTTGCCCGACCCGTTAGCTCCGAAGATCGTTGCGACCGGAAGCACCGAGACCGGTGAACCGCCTTCCCGCCACCCGACCTTGCGGACGTAGCTCCGCTCCGCGACCCCGGTCGCGAGGAGCGACAACTCGAACTGGTCCTTGAACGACCGCGCGTTCGCAGCGCGGAAACTCAGGAGCACGGAGGCCTGACGGCTACACTCTCGTCGGTCACAGGCTTAGTATCGCAGATTGTTTGCGGAAACCGCCAGGAAGACTTGCGTAGCCGCCGTCCGAGGTGTAGACATGGTTGTAATTACAGTGTTGTCATTGGACCAACTCTTGGGAAGGAGGTCGCAGAACGCGGAACAGCCGGGAGTGCGTTGACCCGCACACCCGGCTGCCCTGACGAGGCCAGCAGAACTGACCCCAACGTTTGACATCCGTTGTCTAGTCGGCCGGCCCTCGCCCCTCAAGCACCGCGAACGCCCGTTCCCTGCCCATCAGGCCCCCGATCGAGTCGCCCGCAGCGACCGGACTGGACAACTCATGCCCTACGGCATCCGCCCCGAACCAGTCCTGCTCGGCCATCGTCGAGCGCCGTCGGCGAGCGCCAGTCGATGACCCTCGCCTCACGTTCCGCCATCAGACGCCGAGCGCTCCCGAGCACCGACATGCCGGGTCTCGCCGACACGCGACACCTTCCGGACCAGGAGTTCGCCCAGGCGTGGGACCCCATCATCCTCGCCGACGACGTCAAGGCGCGACTCGTCCGCCAAGCCGTCAGCGTTCTAACCCTGCGCCCCGAGGTGCCGTTCGAACTCCTGCCCCTCCAAGGAGTCCTGCTCCTCGTCGGCCCGCCCGGCGCCGGCAGGACCACCGTTGCCCGCGGCCTCGCGGATCGGATCGCGCAGGTCGTGAGCGGCCTCGGCGAGTTCGCCTACATCGAGCTCGACCCGCATGCCCTCACGAGCTCGTCGCTCGGACGGAGCCAGCGTGCCGTGGAGCACCTCTTCAGCGAGGTCCTGGAGGAGCAGGCATCCATCGGTCCGCTGATCGTGCTGATCGACGAGGTCGAGACCATCGCCACGGACCGGTCTCAGCTCAGCCTCGAAGCGAACCCGGTCGACGTCATCCGGGCCGTCGACGCGGCCCTGGTGGGGCTCGATCGCCTCGCTCGGAAGTTCAGCAACGTCTTGATCCTGGCCACGAGCAACTGCACGACGCGATCGACCCCGCGTTGCGCACCCGCGCCGACTTCATCTGCGAGGTGCCGGTGCCGGACGCCGAAGCGCGTCGACTCATCATCCAGCAGACCGTCTCGGCTGTCGGCCAGGTCTTCAAGGGCGCACGTCGCCTGCTAGAGCCGGCCGCGCTTGAGCAGGCCGTACGGGCGTCCGAGGGCCTCGACGGCCGGCGCCTGAGGAAGGCGTTCGCTGCGGCGTGCAGCGTGCGGCCGGAGAGTAAGGCGGATCCGGACAAGGTGACCATCGATGACCTCGTGCTCGCGCTGGAGCAGATGCGCGCCAGAGACCTCTCATGACGGCGCACGCAAGGCGCATCGCGAGCATCCCTCGCCGCGGACCGATCGACACGTGGCGAGCGATCTGTGATCTCCTGTGCGCCGACGCTGACGCTCGAGCCGAGCTCGATGGGATCGGCGGCGTCGCCGCCGCGCTGATCGCCAAGGAGTACACAAGCGAGGAACCGATCGTTGTCTCGGGCACAGGGCCGCAGGTGCGCTTCTACACCCTGCACGGCGACCGGGCGATCGAAGCTGACCTCTCCGAGGAGTTGCCTCTTAGCCACGACCCCACGGCGGGCTCCTGGGTCCTCTCGCTCCCCTGCGCTGCCGATGACCTCGCCGACTCACAAGCGGCCGTCGCTGGCGCATCGCACATCGAGGTTCGAGCGCTGGGCCAGGCATTGGCGAGGCGACAGCGTCGACCACGACCACCGCCTTGCGTCTCGCCGACCGGTGATCGACCTCACCGCTCTGGGGGGGTCGTGACGAGCGTCGTCGTCAACGTCCACACACAGGCCACGACGCATGTGGCAGCGAACGTCCTCCGCAGCATCCGACAGATCATCAAGGGCTGCGGCCTGTCGACCACGAAGATGCTCGATCAGTGGGCCGTGCTCGAAGCCGGCGTCGCCACCTGGCTGCAGAGCGGCGGTCTCGAGGCGCTGATTCTCGAGGTCTACGACCCGTCAGATCGACTAGACGACCGGCGGGGTCGGTTCGACTTCACGATCGACTACGCGCACTACGGCGACGGCGACGGTGAGCTGTGGCTGGATCCCGAAACCGTTCGCCGCACCATCCTCAAGAACGGCTCGTACCCTTCCGCGTGCGACTACCGCTTCGTCGCAACCACCAGTTCGGGCCGGCCAAACGTCGATGGGTGGTCGACCGCCACGCTCCGTTCCACGGCCGGATTCGAACGCCACACCGTCGGGACAGCCGTCGGCGGCGGGAACCTCGGCGGGTCGCTCGCCTACTACCGGAGGTCCTCGTAATGCTCACCGTTGATGAGGCGTTCAAGAAGTTCAAGGGGCGCCTTGAGATCTCGACGAACGAGCAGCAGGCCGCCAGCCGCCGGCAGCGTAAGCTGCGCGAGCAGCTGGACGACGGCCTCAACATCGCGCACGACTTCCTGACGGGTGCCTATGCACGCGACACGAAGACCAAGCCGCTCCGGGACGTGGACATCTTCATGGAGCTCGGGCCCGATGAGCTCAAGTACCGCGACGAGCATCCAGCGGCGATACTGACCCGTGTTCGGGAAGTCCTCGTGCCGCACTACGGCGACGACCGCGTTACGACTGACCGGCGCTGCGTGCGCGTCGACTACGGAATTGTCCTCGTCGACGACGCGTCCGACGACGTCATGTCCTGCGATGTCGTGCCCGCTTTCGCGAAGGGCGACGCCTACGAGATCCCCGACGATGTGCTCGGCGAGTGGATCACCACCGACCCGCGTGTTCACGCCGAGCGGCGCCACCGCTGCGAAGAAGGCCTTCAGCGGGCAGTGGAAGCCCCTCGTCAAGATGGCGAAGAATTGGAACCAGCACATTGGCGAGCCCATCGAGCCGTCGTTCCTGATCGAGGTGCTCGCCCTGCAGCTCGTCGACGGACCCTGGGGGAGCAGCTACCCGTATGAGTTGCGCCAGTTCTTCGCCACCGCTGCCGATCGCCTCGCTGACGGCTGGGCCGACCCTGCCGGACTCGGACCGGCGGTAAGCGACTGCCTCGACGACAACCCGCACAAGATGCAAGTTGGTCGCAACGCGCTCACCGCCGCTGAGGCAGCGTGCACCGAGGCGCTTCGCCTCGACCGATCGGGCCGCACCGGGGACGCGCTGAGCGAGTGGCAGCGGCTCTTCGGTCCCACCTTCTCGAAGAGCTGACGTGGGCGCGACGACGCCGTCCGCAGAACTGCACGAGCGACAGGGCACACCGCACGGCCTCCTACTCCAACGAGCAGCCGATGGCAGCCACGCTGTCGCCTACCGGATAGAGGCGATCCGGCTCATCGTCTCCGTCGGAGTCGGCATCGCTGCAATCGCCTCGACGGCATGGCCGAGCATCGCCAGGCCGCTCGGCGCCGTAGGGGCCCTCCGGGCAGTCCTCTCGTTCGCGGTGCTGGCGGTGTGGCGCAGCACGAGACGCGCGCAGCAGCCCTCGCCCAACAGTCGTTCGACACGTGGCTGTACGGGCTCCCCTGGACCTCCACGACCAGCGACCACCCGTTGCCTGAGGAAGAGCTGCGTCGCCGATCACGGAAGTCGACGATTGCGGAGGAACGTCTGTCGACCTGGTATCCCGATGTCAGCGGAATCGCCCTCCCGTACGGCGCACCGGTCTGCCAGCGGGAGAATCTCAGCTGGGACTCGCGACTTCGTCGCCGCTACGCCACCGCCCTGACAATCGCAGTCGCGACGTGGATCGCAATCGGAGTCGTGATCGGGATCGTCGGCGACCTGAGCGTCAGAGACCTGATCATCCGATGGTTCGTCCCGTCGAGCGCGATGCTGCTCCTCGCTGCTCAACAGGCTCGCGGCCATCGCGAGATCGCCACCGAGAAGGAACCTCTCGCGGCCAAAGTACGAGCCGAGCTCGATGTCGCCGACAACACGCCCCCATCGCCGGCCGAGGAGGTGCGGCTTTGGCAGCAGTGCCGCATGATCCAAGACGGGCTTCTGCGAGCGCGGAAGCGTGGAGAACGGGTCCTACGCT
>JAABUJ010007261.1_pt1 | contig 10412 bp, 19 predicted proteins | sample 5559131 | NCBI WGS metagenome assembly JAABUJ01 (sample SAMN10711875, study PRJNA513366) | rock metagenome | isolation source: Antarctica rocks | place: Antarctica: Victoria Land, Mt New Zealand nord | collected 2016-01-07 | reverse complement strand
TGTCAGCGGCATCGAGGGATAGCGGTCGCGCGCATCACCTCGCATCATGGTCGCAGGGGAGGCGATGATGACCGTTGCGCTGATGGGCGAGCGCGCGCTGCGCCTGCGCGTGGAGTATGCAGATGTGGTGCGCGTCCTCACCACGTACTGGCCGACGGCCGCGACCGACGACGCCACGGCATTACACGCTATGCTATGCACGGCGAGCGCCGCCGACGTGTCGTGGTGGCGGCAGCGGCTTCTCGTGTTCCTGCTCTCATCCGTGGACGACGCGGACAAGGCGACGTTCGTCCGGACGTCGGCGCGCCGCCGGTTTCAGACGGAGCGACCGGAGGAGGCCCTGACATGGCTTGGGACGATGGCCCTGGCGTTGTTGGATATTGAGGACTATCTCGCACGGTAGTCCCCCCACAAGGAATGGCGCGCCGCGACCGCGCGTCGAAGGAGCGTATGTCATGATTCGTCAGTCCTCACTGCCGGCGCGCCGCCGTCCCATGGCCATCAAAGTCGCGGCGACGCGTGCCGTTCCGGCGCGCCCGGCCCTCCGGCTGCGCTGGTCGTGGCTGCTCCTCGCCGCCCTTCTCCTCGCGCTCGCCACCCTGCTTGCGCTTGCCCTCGTGCACTAACAGCGCCGGTACGCACCCTTACCCCAGTAGCCGAACTGCTGGCGGCAGACCGCATAGCCGCGCTCATGAAAAGGCCAGACGCGCGGTATAGCCCATACCCCATGTCCGGCGTGGCGAGGTTACCGCCAGCGCACAGCCCAGACGCCGACGGTCGTCTTACTGTCTCTATCGACCGTGAATACCGCGTCCTGTCGCGCCGTCACGCTTTCACCCGGCATTGCGCGCGACAGCGGTGTACATTTTGTGGCGATGACGCTACAACTGTAGTATGAGTGTTGCGCTAAACGCCGTCTATCTCATCGCGCTGTGCGTGTGCGGGTGGCGTGTCATTTATCGGGCCGTGACGCGCAAGAGGGGGGATTGCTCCCCGTTCGATGCGCTCCTCTGGCTGTCAGCGGTCGTGCTCGTGCTCATCCCTGTCGTCGCCGACGTCACCAACGTCTCTGGCTGGGGCGATCCCGATACACTCTATCCGACGATCCTCAGTGTCGGAGGTATCATCGGACTCCTCGCCTGGGATGTGCGGTCCGTGTGGTCTATGGCCCGTCGCCGCGCCGTCCCGGATGTCGGCTGACGGCAGGGCGGGGAGCGGCGCCCTGATAAATAGAGAGCCGTAACGACGGAGGCGACGCGCGAACGTGCCGGGAGATAGTGACTACTTGACCCTTGCGCAAGCCAGCAGATTGGCCGGTCTACAGACCTCAGGAGCCCTGTATCGGGCCGCGCAGACCGGTCGCCTCACAACGGTGACGATGATGGTGGGGCCGCGTATCGTGCGCCTGACGACGCAGGCGTGGCTGCACGCGTACCTGGACGGCCAGCACCGCGCGACATAGAGAGCAGGGACAGGCCACGCGGTCACGTCATGGTGCTGAGTGTGTAGACCGCGCCGTGGCCAATCCCGAGGCGGTCGAGTAATCCCTGCTCCACCAACTCCTCCAACGTATCCTGCACCACCGTACCGTCGAAGCCGAGCCCGATGGCGCGGGCGACCTGATCGGCCGTGCAGCCGCAGGGCTCCTCTACCGCGATGACGGCGAGGATCGCATCCGTCGTTGTGTCGTCCGCCCTCGATCCACTGGTGCGGCGCGTGGAGTCGGGATGGTCGGCCATGGGGCGCCTGCCTTTCGCTATCTGTCGTCTCGGGCGTGGTTGTGATCGCCGTGTACCGGGTTGATTGCTATAGTGTGCGCTCGTCGTTGGGTCAGCGACGGAGCGACGAGACGCCGTGAGTGTCTGCCGACGGGTCGGTGCGATCAACTCTCACCGGTCTTTTCCCATAGCCCAGGATGCGGGTCAGAAGGGGATATCGTCCATGCCACCCATGTCGCCGGCGACCGCTGCCGCGGGCGTACTCTGACGGTTATAAGCAGGCGCCGCATCGCCGCCCTCATCGCCGCCCTCACTCTCCGCGCTCCGGTCGCCCGCCTTATCAAGCATGCGCATCTCGCGGGCGCGCACCTCCAGGCTTTGCCGCACCTGACCCTCGCGGTTGGTGTACTCGTTCTGCGAGAGCCCGCCCTCGATGTAGACGTAACTGCCCTTGTGCAAGTACTGCTGACAGGTGTCGGCGAGCTTGCCGAACGCGCTCACGCGGAACCAGGTCGTGACGTCGCCGTTCTTACCGCGCTCGGTCGTGGCCACGCTGAACGTCGCCACGTTGTCGCCGCTGGGGAGCAGGCGTGTTTCGGGATCGCGGCCCAGGTTCCCGATGATAACGAGCTTGTTGTAATTACCGGCCATGGTGGTATCTCCTTTGTCCTGGTTGTCGTCTTACCGTGTCGTAGGGGGTGGTCCCGCTGTCGTTAGTATAGGACGGACGTTCGCGTAAAGGGGTGCGGTTGTCCCTGCGCTCGTGCGAACGGGTTCCGTCCTGACGACGAAGAGCACTCTCAAGGCCCGGACGAACCGCTATTGCGTGCGCGGCGTGCGCGCCGGGCACAGACACGCGTTAGCTGAGGTCTCGTCGTAGACGCTGGAATTCGTGTCTTTTGGGTCCTCCGTGCCTACCGGTCGGCGAGTGGTAGTGACACTTGCCGGCCTTTTTGTTTATGGGAGCCTATCTGCTCTTCACTCTCACAGTGTAACCAAATGTGACTCACAATACAATAGAGTGAATGGTTGTGATACACTATAGGCGGGGTCAGCTTAACCTTTGATACACTTTTGGGAGGTGACGTATGGTTGCAGAGATGATGACGGTGGGATGGGAGCGTATGGCAGACGACAAGAAGGGCCGGAATGTTCGGGCGGGTGAGGCGTGGGTATCCGCGCGCATTCCCGAGGCCGCGAGTGTGCGCATTGCTGCGCTTGCCGCGCGTGAGGAGCGTAGCGTGTCTTTCATTGTGCGGCGGCTCATCCTCGAAGCCCTTGAGTCCGAGCGATACCAGGGGGTGTAACGATGGCCCTTCCTGTGACGTCAGATCTTCCAACCCTGCCCTCGCTTTCATTAGAGGAGCGCTGCGACCTGCCCGACATGGACGGTATCCGCCTCTACACCGATGGCGCGTGCATCGGTAATCCCGGGCCTGGCGGCTGGGCCTACGTGTTCCCCAACGATGGAGATCCCGTCGAAGCCTGCGGCAGCGATGCGCGCACACACACGACGAACAACAAAATGGAGTTGATGGCCGCCATCAGGGGCCTTGAGGCGACGCCAGTGGGGAGGACGGTCAGCCTCACGACCGACTCCGACTATGTCGTCAAGGGCATGACGGAGTGGCTCCCGAAATGGCAGAGCAATGGGTGGCGGAACAGTAAGAAGGAGTCCGTGGCCAATCGAGACCTCTGGGAGCGGCTTGTTGAGCTAGCGGCCGTGCGGGCGGTGACGTGGCGTTGGGTGAAGGGGCACGCTGACGAGAACGCAGGCGGCGACCGGTGGAACCACCGCTGTGATGAGCTCGCCAGCACCCAAGCCGTCGAGGCGACCGCGGCGGCGATCGCGCGTGGTGAGCGGGTGGTGGCGGCCTGCATCGCGACGGCGCGCAACGGGCGGGTCTGCCGGCGGCCAGCCACGATCCTGGACCGTGCGCGTGGGGGCCTTGTCTGCGCGACGCACGCGCCTGCGGCGACGGGGGCCGTGGTGGTGACGCCACGCGAAGACGCCTACCATGCGGGATGATCCGGGTCTGCCTATAGGAGGGGAGGGGCAAATGAGGCAGCTTACTTCCATAGAGATGCAGGCGATCGCTGGGGTTCGACGAGCGTTTGCTATTTTCGACGGCAACTACCGCGAGTTGAAACAAATCCTCGTTGTCCTCACAGAAACCCTATATGGAATAGTAATGCGCGATCAATTGAATAGTGCAATCGAAGATCTCAGCCGCCGGCTGCATAACTTTGTAGCAGCAGCCGTTTCGCTTATTGAGCATACCGAGAACCTGCATAATGACCTGTACGCTCGTAGCGGCGTATTTCAGGATTATTGGCAGGAGCGCAGCCGTGTGTTTACCGATGATCCTATGGCTCAGTTCGTTAAGCAACTGCGTAACTATTGTGCTCACTTTGCGGTCGTGGTGCCGATTCACCAGATTCGGATCGTTATGGGGACGTCGAGTCAAGAACCCTCTACCGATCAGTTCACCCTGTTGAAGGTTTCGGACCTCCGGCGGTACAACAAGTGGAGTGTTAAAGCAAAGGTCTTTATGGATGGCAAAGACACGATCGATCTCGTCGAAGTGGTTGACCGCTACACCGACAAGGTGAATCGCTTCTACATATGGTATTGGCGTCGACAGCAAGAAGTAGGTTTGGCGCTCAACAAAGGACCCGAGTCGTTGGAGGGCCAGAGACCATGAGCCTACCCACGACCATCACATCATCCGCGCTGCCATCCCTGCCGCTCGACGCGTGCCGCGACCTACCCGACACGGCCACCGCCCGCGAATGAGGAGCATCATGACGGGTGAGTGGGAGCGCAAAAGCGACACGTTGTGGGCGTATCGCCTGGCCGGCGCCGCGCGGCCGTATGGGTCTGTCGTGCAGTACAGGGACACGTCGCGCTCTTACGGTGAGTGGGACGCGACGGTGACAGCCGGGCGCCTCGCTGATGACACGACCATCGCCGAGGGGGTGTCGTTCGATGAGGCCAGGGCGGCGCTGGAGCGGCACGCACAGCAGCAGGCCGACCGGGCCGACCGCGTGGACAGGGCCACAGAGAGAGGCACGCAGCCATGAGCGCGGTGCCTGTGATTCACTGGATCGAACGCAGTCCGTTCTTGCACGAGGCGCGTCTCACGACTGACGGTGGCGCGGACCTGTACGCCGGCTACGTCGCGGTGAGCCCGGGCTACGACGACTGGCGTGGCTACGTCGGCCGTGGATTCATCCCTGTTGGCATGGGGCCGCGTACGGAGATGCAGGCGGCCGTCGAGCGGCGTGTCGCGGAGATCATGCGGCGCGGCGGGGAGGACCTGCACCATGCCTCGTAAGACGGATGTGGTGCCCGAGGGCTATCAGTCACTGTTGGGCGACCTCAAGGAGCGCATCCATGCGGCGCAGGCGCGGGCCGCGCTGTCGGTCAACCGCGAGCTCATTACCCTCTATTGGCAGATCGGCCGCCTCATCGTCGCGCGCCAGGAGGAGTATGGCTGGGGGACGCAAGTCATTGACCGCCTCGCGGCTGACCTACGCCAGTCGTTCCCCGACATGAAGGGATTCTCGACGCGCAATCTGCGCTACATGCGTGCGTTCGCGGCGCTGTACCCGGATGGCGACATCGTGCGGCAGGTGGCCGCGGACGTGCCCTGGGGGCACACGATGCGTCTGCTGGATGTGGTCAAGGACCCGAGCGCGCGCGTGGTACATGGGTCAGGCGGTTGAGCGTGGGTGGAGTCGCGACATGATGATGCGGCAGATCGAGAGCGATCTGTATCGGCGTCAGGGACAGGCGCAGACGAACTTCACCCGCACGCTCCCCGCGACGCAATCGGACCTGGCGCGGCAGGTGCTCAAAGATCCGTACAACTTCGATTTCCTCACGCTCGGCGACGACGCGCTCGAGCGTGACCTGGAGCAGGGGTTGCTGACGCATATCCGCGCGTTCCTGCTCGAGCTCGGCGTGGGCTTCGCCTTCGTCGGCAATCAGTTTCGGCTGGAGGTCGATGGGCAGGAGTATTTCATCGACCTGCTCTTCTACCACTATCGGTTGCGCGCGTTCGTCGTGATCGATCTGAAGATGTTCGATTTCCAGCCGGAGTATGCCGGCAAGATGAATTTCTACCTCTCGGCCGTCGACGACTTGCTCCGCCATCCGGACGATCAGCCGAGTATTGGCATCATCCTGTGCAAGAGCAAGAACAAGGTGGTCGCCGAGTACGCGCTGCGCAACGTCACGACGCCGATCGGCATCTCGTCGTTTCAGCTCACGGAGGCGTTGCCGACCGACCTACGCGGGAACTTGCCGACGATCGAGGAACTGGAGGCGACGTTGGGTGACGCCAACGAGGACTAGCTCCGAGGTTGGGGCCGAAGAGAGAGGCGGTCAATATTGCAGCAACTGCTGCAATATTGGCGCAGAGTGACGTGAATGAAGGAGGCCCAATGGGCACACAGGACGGGATGCCGACAGTGCGGCCGCTCATCATCGCGATTGCCGGCCGAAAAGGGGGCAGCGGTAAGACGACAACCAGCCTCAATCTGGCTGGCGTCCTGGCCGAGCAGGGTCGGCGCGTGCTCCTTATAGACCTGGACCCCCAGGCAAGCCTCACGCGCCTCGTGTTGGGCGACGAGTACACCCCGGCTGACGAGGACGACGACGACAGCGGCAACCCTACGGCCGGTATCGGTGCCCGGCTCCTGCGGACCCGTAAGGGCGTGGACGATCTGGTGCGCCCCGCGTTCGTCGGCGTCGATCTCGTGCCCGGCGACCGCTCCATCGAGACGACGGCATTCGCGCTGAACGACGACCCCACCGGCCCGCTGCGTCTGCGCAAGCTCCTGGCTGGCGTGATGGGTTACGATGTGGTCCTGCTTGACACGCCGCCGTCGCTCGGCTTCGCGCTCAACTCCGCGTTGCTGGCCGCGTCGGTGGCCGTGTTGCCGACCATGTTGGCGCAGCAGGATTTCGACGCCCTCGACGACACGATGGGTGTGTGTGACCGCCTGGCCGAACTGGGTGTGGCCGAGCGCATCGTCATCTTGCCCAATGCCTATCGCGGGGACGGCAGCGATCGCGCCAATATCGCGGCCCTCGCGGACGCCTACGGCGCGCGTGTGGCCGCGCCCATTCCGCTGGCGGTCGGTATCAAGTACGCCCTAACCGCGCGTCAACCCGTGGTCGCGCGTGAGCCGGCGGGCGCCGCCACAGGGGCGTACCGCGCCCTGGCCTTGCGCGTCATGGAGGAGGCCCATGCCTAAAGCCCCGCCCCCCGCGCGCGTCGGACGGAGGCAGGCTGACCCGCCGCCCACGCCGGACGCCCCCGCCCAGGCCAAGACCGGCCCGCGCGCCATCCCGCTCGCCTTGCTTGTGCCCATCGACCAGATCGAGCCCGATCCCGCCCAGCCGCGCCGGGACCAGGGCGGCGAGACTCTCGCCGCCCTGGCCGACTCGCTCACAGCGTACGGCGTCCTGCAGCCACTGCTCGTGCGTGAAGGCGATGAGGGGGAGGACGGGCGCGCGCGCTATCGCATCATCGCCGGCGGCCGCCGCTACGCCGCCGCGCTCCTGGCTGGCCTCACTCGCCTCCCTGTGGTTGTGCGTGACACGGAGGGCGCCACGCTGCGTCTCACGCAGCTCGTCGAGAATATCCAGCGTCAGGACCTGGCGCCACTAGAAGAGGCGCGCGCCTTCCAGGAATTGATGGACGCCGAGGGCCTCAACGCCGAGGAACTGGCGACGCGGCTTCATATCTCTGGACAGCAGATCCGCGAGCGCCTCCGGTTGCTCTCCGACCAGGTCCTCGCCGATGCGGTCGAGCGCAAGCAGATCGCGCCTAGCGTCGCACGCGCCGTGCAGCGGCTGCCCGTCGTCGCGCAGGAGCCACTACGTGCGCGCATTAAGGCCGGCGAAACACTCCCCTTAGCCGAGGTGCATGAGGTCAAGGAGCGGACGGCCGCGGCCGGCGTGACGAATCCGCGCGCGAAGGGTGGCGGCCGTCGGCGACACGAGGATCAAGCACTGCTTGATCCGGCGATTGGATCGAAAGATCAAGCAGTGCTTGATCCTCACTCGGTACCCGTAGCGGCCGCGCCGGATGATTTTAGGAGGGCTGTGCAGGCTCTCGACCGATCCGCACTCGAAGGCGTTCTCATGTATGGGGCTAACCGTGACATGACATGCGCCGACCTTCTGCGGGTTGTCCGTGAGTAGTCCGGGCTCACCGCATGACGAGAGAGGTTGGTCCGCGACCGTGGCGCGTGGCCGCGCCATCTTTTCCTCTGTCCCACAGGGGTGGAGGCTCGTCGGGCAGATTGCGGTCATCCTCGTCGTTATTCCCGCGTGTTGGTTAATTCTCGCGCGTCTCACGGGCGTGACATCTGGTGGCCAGGACCCTTTAGGGCTTGTCCTGATTCTTGCCGGAATCATGGGTGCTATCTTTACGGTTGGGGGCCTCGTCATAGCGTTGGCGTCGATCGTGACGCTGCTGTCTATTAACGAGCGCGTTAGGAGCACAATCCAGCGAGAGTTGCCTGACTTCAAGGAACAGGCCGACCGACAGATCCAGGCCTATCTACTTCTGCAGACGAGCGCCGCCGAAGACGTCGAGGGGGCCACCGCATTGGTTGAGCAAGCCCTCCATCTTTATCCTGCCGCGCACCATGCGCGCAGCGACCTGGGCTTGCGCCTGACCGAGGTGGTGATGGCGGATTTCATTCGTAGACATGGCGACCCGGACACGGTTTATGCCGCCTGGCCTGCCCCGTGGGAACCTCCTCCCCCTTTCTCCGAAGCGGTGCGCTGGTTGCGCGCTGCGTGGGACCATGGCGACGCGCGCGACGGGCGCGTGCTTGTCGCACTCTTAACCGTCTACGGAGCGCAACGCTACTACGATTCCGTGATCGCGCTGGTACGGACGGTTCGCGACACGTACCCCGATCAGTTCGCGTATCTACGGGAGCAGGAGCGCTTAGCGATTCTCTCCTATGCGTGCGTGCCATTCGATGAGCGCCTGCGTGAACTCGGCGGCGCTTTAGGCGTGACGTTGCCTATGAACATCGAAGACGTGCGGAAAGCTATTGCCGCTATTGACCTGTCGGATGATAACACAGGTCCCCACTACGCCGATTTCTATGTCGTCGGCCGTTTTTCTAAGTGGAGCGATGATCTTCCGCGCTTCCCGGTACTGATGCGTATCTTGCTCACGGCGACAGACGCCGGGATCCGAGAGGGGCGGCTTATCTTACCTTGGCCACTGCTGACCGAGCGCCGGGAACTCTACAGTAATGGGAAGGCGCCCCGTCCCGTAGACGATATCATTGCCGACCTGGAGCCTCTTGTCCACTTCATTTGTTCGGTCAAGAGTGGTCGCCATCCACCATCGATACTATCAGCGAATGTAATAAATCTCGCATAGTTGGGTCGTGTCCTTGTCTTTTACAAGGAAATATTGGTTCGTAGGACATGATATGGGGAGTGGGGCGACGTGAGCGGGATCATAGTGGCGCAAGTGGGCGTTGTCCTGATCCTGTCTGCCATGCTTTATATCGTCATCACCATGTTCCTGCGTGTTGCAGTGGGCGGTGAGGCTTCGCTACTAAAGGATGTGAGATGGGCCTTTAGATCATGGGGTAACGCAGGGACTGCCGTAGCAGCGATTCTCTTTCTGTGGATGCTTGTAGGGGTAGTCGTCGTACTTCTAATTCCGATAGTTAAAGCCTATCCTACGTGGCCTACAGCTATACAAGCGACGATCGTGACAGCACTTATAACAGCAGTTGTCATCCCTCTGTTTAGAGCATACACAGCTCGATTAGCCTCATCAGTTAATCAATCCATTTTATGCGCGTTGATCCGGTGAAAGACGAGACTGGTAAGGTGTCAGCAAGAATATGTACAATATTTGCGTTAAACTGCATGAAGCTTCAAAGCAGGGATTAACGATACTGCCTTTGGAGATCGTTGACATGTTGAAGGTGCGTGGCATCACAATGATGGGTCCGGCGCTTGAATATGGTCCATTTAATTTGGGCAAGGCCGAGCGGTATAAAGACGTACGGGATCCGCTTGTGCTCACGATATCATGGAAGACTCTATCGCCAGCAATGCGAGACTCCGCCCTCCTTGATCCCGGTACGTACACATCCACTTGTTTCGTTGACCTTTATGAGGCATGGCTTCGTTCCGAGGCCGTCAGGAGCACGAAGGGTGAGGGTGGCGCCCCGGTCCTAGTTCAGCCGACAGCGGGGTCCCAAACAAGGCCTCGATGGCCCTTTCCCTTTGGTCGTCTATGGTAATCAATTGAATTGAGGCGACCCACCTTCGGTCCGCCCCCCGACATCATTCACTATGTATCATGCTCAACCATGACGTAGACGACACGATCCTGCGACACCTGGCGACGCATCCGTTCCTGAGCGCCGCGGACCTGGAGGTACGCTGGGGCGTGGCGACGGCGACGATGGCCCGCGCGCTCACGCGGCTGCGCGACGCCGGCTTGGTCGAGCGCGTTCCGCAAGGTGATGATAAGACGTTCCTGTACGTGCCGACCGGGGACGGCGCGATCGCGGCCGCGGCCAGCACTAGCGTTGCCCTCGGGAGCCTCTGCCGTATCTATGGCCTCGACCGGCGTCAGCTCCTGGCGCGGCTGCCGCTGCTCAAGCGCCTTGTCTACGCGCAGCGCTTCGTGA
>JAABUJ010007260.1_pt1 | contig 10413 bp, 14 predicted proteins | sample 5559131 | NCBI WGS metagenome assembly JAABUJ01 (sample SAMN10711875, study PRJNA513366) | rock metagenome | isolation source: Antarctica rocks | place: Antarctica: Victoria Land, Mt New Zealand nord | collected 2016-01-07 | reverse complement strand
TTTGCTTTACTATCTTTGACAATTTTCTTTAGTTTAGAGACTGATTGTAAATTAAGATGTATAATTTTATTATTAAATTAAAGTAAATTATTATCTTCAATTTAATGTGTACTGTAATGCATCTTTACATCTGCTTCTCTTTTTTCTTCTTTACATAATTAATAATAATTCTTAAAAACAGCATAGCAATTCTTATCAACATTGTTCATTATAACAGTCTCATTATCATAGTTAACTCTTAAGACTTTGATATTTCTCTATTGATTAAAGTTTATAAATCATACTATATTTCTTTTATTTCTCTGCATCTTTCATATAATTATGTAAACATTGTAATCATCAAGTCTTACTTTATTTAATGATGATTCATTTAGATAATTTAACATTTCAGTGTAAAGCTTTTATTCTTTTCATACTGTCTAAAAAATGTTGTTTACTTCAGCTGTATTAATCTTTTTATCTAATTCATTATCATATCATAATTCATAATTTACTGACTCTGAGTTTTTCTTTTAATTAATCATTTTGACATCTTGTGATATAAAGAATAAATGAATGATGTATATATCTTATAGAAATGATTGATGTGCTAAAATTACATAAAAAATGTAAAGAATAGTAGTTGATAAAAGTTCTGATGAATAATGATGTTATTTATTTCTAAATGTTTATTTACTTTTCTGATATCTGTCATTTAAGTTTAAATCATGTATGTGAAATTTACTGCTTAAATAAGAAATGCTGTTATATAATTATGCATTAGGCATTTATCTCAATTTATACAGTCATATTAGCTCTTTAACATTTTTTAAATCTTTAATATTAACTTAGCTGTCAAATTCTGAGCTATACTCTAGTTAATAGACTAAATATTCAGTAATTATGTCTTTTGTTACATTCTGATCAGAGGTTTCTCTGATATAGAGGCTAGAAGTTAGAGCTTATGATATAAGAGAGTTTCAGGCATGTTGAATTAACTGATAGTTAGTAGTATGTTAAGTAATGATTACATTGAACATATTCATCTTCTTAAGAAAGATGATCTGTATATATATTAAACTGCTCATCTTGCTCACTTATGAGCACTGTGAGCCAGCTTACTCAGCTTACTTATGAGCATCATGAGCTTACATTAAGCTGTACATCTTCAAGACATAGTTCACTGAATTTACACATTTAATGAGTCTATTAAAACAATGATCATAACATCATTCTTTCTTCTTAGATGCTAGTTCTCTAGAACCTATTTAAATGAAAGTTTCTGCCTTTATAATCTGTAAGCTTTTCATGATGAAGTCATTCAAAACATACAATTGTCTTTATCTTTATCAATTCATTAATAAAGACAATGATTCAGTGTTGACTGTCTGTCTTTACTGTTTTAATCTCTTAATTCTTTACATAAAGATGAAGAATCATTCTAAGTATGCTGAGTATGTTCATTGCAGTTGTTCATGTATTAATGTGTTGTGAGAATCTCTTAATCATATATACAATAAACTTAAGTTCAATCTGTCTGTTGCTGAGAAAGAACTGACATGAGCTTTTACTAAAGTCATTCATCTTTGTAAGACATTAAAATATACAAAAGATAAAGTTACTGAGAAGACACTCTGTCTTACTTGTAAACTTGCTGATGATAATGACAGTATTTTCAGAGATGAGAATGATTTTAATTCTTTAAATCTCTTATTCTCAAATTTCTGAGATGACCTTATCTCTACAGCCTTCTCTCTTTGAACTGCTGAAGCATTCTTGCACAGTTAAGTAAGTTATTCTTAAGTTTTTATGTGCTTTTCAAAGCATCATATTCTTTTCATTTAATAAGATAATAAACTTTCTCACTAATCATTCTCTTCTTTAGAATGTTCTCTACTTCATATTCAGTTTTAAGTTCAACAGATGTTGATGTAACTTGAAGTAATATGAACTGATTGCATTGTTGAAGCATTGATGTGTGAAATACTGAGTGTATTTACATCTCTCAGAATAAATCTAACTCATAACTTAATTTCTTGATGTTTCTCTTGATCATGAATGACTCAATGCTCTTATTTATGAGTTTCTTGCTCTTCTTCTTCATTTACATGTTGTTCATTCATAAATATATTCTCTCATCAATCTTATATGATTTTATCTTTATTGTTCATTTCTTCTGTTCTTTAATTCTCTTCATAAGATCAGTATACAGTTTCTTAAGCTTCACAATGTTCAACATTACTTTCTAACTTTAAGATCTGTGCACTCACAGATCTCTTCAAATCTCTGAGTAATATTCATAATTTACTTTAAATGATGTCTTTTCTATGATTTCATTTCACACATTGTTGTACATGAACTGTGTCATCAGCAGCAGTTATATTCAATTGTTCTGTTTCACATTAACATAATGTCACAAGTACATCTTGACTGTCTGATTCATTCATTTGCTCTGTTCATCTATCTATAAATAATATGTCATCAACATCTTATATTTTATTCTGAGTTCTGCTGTAAGCATTTCTCAGAACTTACTTGTGAACAGCTTATCTCTGTTGATGATAAACTTTTTTAATAGCTCATGATTGCTAATTAATTCTTGCAGTATGATGTATGTCAATACTGATGCTGTTGCAGTCTCTCTATATAAAATAAACATTGTGTATTTCATCAATCTATTCACTATAATCAATATGCTGTCAAATCTGACTTCTCATGCTGAATTCTTGAACTTTAATAGCTTGATGATAAAGTTCATGATAACAGACTCTCAGAGTGCATTCAGTATGTTTAGTCATGTTATTTTATTATAATGCTTATCTTTCTGAATCTTATTGCATCAGCATGAATTGCATTTAACAATGTATTCTGTAATTCAATTGTGAAGATCATCTATGTTGCATCTTCTTTATACAAGATTCTCTGTATATTTAACTTCTAAATGCTCATCAGCTCTGCTGTTATGACATACTTTAATGAGTTTGTCATTCATTAAAGAAGCATTCTTTATCTTAAATGTCACTGTTAAGTCTTTCATGAGTGTTTCTTTCTTGTCTTTATGCAGAATTTCAGCATAAATCATTTTCACTTCTTTATGATCAGATTGTCTACTTAAAGTGTCTGCATCACTGTTCTCATTATTCTTCTTGTAATGAATCTGAAATTCAAAGTCTGCTAACTGTTTTACTCAGTGAATCTGTTATCAGTTCAGTTACTTAATCATCATAAAGTTTCTTAGATTCTTATGATCTATAAAGATCTAAATAGACTTACTTATATCTGTGAGATAAGATCTTCAATCTTACAGTGCTTTCACTATTACAAAAAGTTTCTTATTATAAATCTTATATCTTTTCTTAAGTTCTGACAACTTTCTAAATCAATATGCAATAGACTTCTTCTGCCCATCTTTAATCTGATATAGATATGCTTCAACTATGAAATTCAATGCATCAGTTTTCAGTATCTTTTTGCATACTTAATTGAGTATTTACAGATGTGCAGTTTCACTAAGACTTTTCTTTAATGCACAGAACACATTCTTCTGTTTTTTATCTCAATGTCATCTCTTGTTCTTGTGTGTCAAACACATAAGAGATTTCACAATTCTTGTATAGTTAGATATGAACTTTCAATAGTAGTTCCTTAATTCTAGAAAGACTTGTACTTTCTTAATCTTTTGCAGTGTAAATCAGTTCTGAACTGTCTCTGTCTTTTTGAGATTCTTCTCAATCTGATTAGATCAAATGACATATTCTAGAAACTGTATTTTCTTAATTTTAAATCTGCTTTTCAACTTTTTCACATACATAGCTTGTTCATTGAGCTTTGCTAGAACCTTATGTACATGTTTGCAGTGCATTTCAAGATTGTCTGAATAGATCAGAATATTGTCAAGATATATAATTACAAAATCATCAAGATATTCTCTCAACATGTCATTGATGAGTCTTTAAAAGATGACTGAGGCGTTTTTGAGCTTAAATAACATAATAATATACTCATAGTGTTTATATTTTGTTCAGAATGTCATTTTTCATTCTTTGTTCTTCTTCATGCATATGCAGTAGTACACTTTCTTCAGATCTAAACTTATGAATCATTTAACTTTCTCTAGTCTGTCTTGCAACTCTTCTATCAGTAATAAAGAATAACTATCTCAGTAAGTTATCTTGTTGAGTTATCTATAGTTAACATAAAGTTGCTTGATGTCATTCTTCTTTAATATAAACAGAATCAAATATTCTGCTGATGACTTTAATAATTTGATGAATTCTCTCTTTAAATTCTCAGCAAGATAGTTCTGAACTTTCTTCAGCTAATTCTTGCTCATAAGATAAAGTGACATTCACTTTGATTTTCTTCTCTTTAATAACAGTATCTCATAATCTCAAGACTTATGCTCTGATAAGCTCTTTTTCAGTTGTTCAGAGACATTATATGTGTTCTCTGTTACATAAAGTTTTTTGTTAATTTAGTTAATCTGTGAATTTTTTTTGTGTAATCAGAGCATTTCTAGTATAGCATCATACTTGACTAACTTGAGAACATTTAGTCTTAACTTCTGTGAATCATTCTTTATTATGACTTTGATATGAACTTCTTTATGAATTCATTCATATTCTTCATTAATCATATATACTTATGTAAGCTTAAACACTTACTGCAGTGTTAATTCTAGTCATTTAATTGCTTTTTGTGAGATAAAGTTATCAGTTGCTTTTAAATCTATCATCATTTAAAGTCATTTCTTCAGCAATATCTCAACATCAATTCATATCTTTTAATTATTGTCAGTTTATTAAGACATTAAAAGCTTCTTTATCTTTAGTCTTGCTGAGAAAGCTTAAGATTTTTTAACTTCTTTAAGCTCTTTGCTTCTATTGAAGTTTCTTAAGTTCTATCTGTGCTTCAAAGTTTGTCTTATGATTCAGTGAACTTTCTTCATAGTTCTTTGAATCATGTCAGTTCTTTGTCAGTTATAATCAGTTTTATATAGTTGTCAATTTCTTTTCTGACAATTCATTCTAGATGTCAGTACATCTTGTACTGATCATATTCACATTAAATGAGATTCTTTAGTGCTTTTATTTTGTTGAGAAACTTAGATGACATGTACTCTTCTGTATGCATTCAATGTTCTTCTGTGAACATCACATAGTCTGTAAGTAGACATATCTTAATTTTATAATCTTTTTTTGATCACTCTGACATTTCTTAACCTCATATTGCAAGTCATATCATTATCATCAGCTCTTCTAGCTGTACAGCTGCTGTTTCTGCTTCATGTTGTTTATTAATGATGACTTCTTCTTAAAGTGTTTGCTGCTGTTCTTCTAGCAGACTTTCACATCATTTTAGATGTCAGTTCTTAAGATGCTCATAGCTTTACTTAAGTTTTATGTTAACTTCTTAGTTGTTAATATTCTCTAAGTTCACATTCAAATTCAGATACATTCAGATAAGATCTTCTTGTTCTTAAGCTTCTGCAGTGTCTATCTTCTGAATTCTGTGAATATCAATCTCTTCAATCTTATCTAAGTTGTCTTTGACAACTTTCTCTAGAATAGCTAATCTCTTCAATTCACTCATCATAACATAATCAGTACTGTGTCTCTTCTTAAGCTTCTGTGATCATCATTCAGCTTCATCTTTACTACTTATGTGCATAAAGCAGTTGTCATCATAGCAGGCTGTTCAGCTCAGTTAATCATGCATTATCACTGAGTTTATCATTGTAACTTCTTTTCTCTGTCATTAAGGTTTCTTGCAATTTCTGACAAGATGTTCAGATTTATCACAATTATAACATTTATAAGTCTCTGCTCATCAGATATAAGACTTAGTGAGTTGTTTATTGTAATGCTCATGCTTTGCTGATCTAGCTCATAACTTTTGATTGCATTTCTTAATATTGTTGAGATTCATTGAGTCTTCTTGCATTCTAATGATGAATCATCATTCTCACATTCTTGAAGCTGTATAAAATTCTGTCTTCTTCATTTGTCATTCTCACTGTCAACTATTGATGTTGATGAAGATATTTATCATCTCTTAAAGTTCTTCAGAACAGTCTCTTCAGACTATTTCATCTTTAATATCTTTACTCAATTCTCAATAGTATTGCAATATTAAGACATTATCATCTCAGTCAGTTAAGATCATAATGCACTGAAACTTCACTGAGTACTTAATCACTGACTTGTTTATCTTTAGTATATGAAGTTGTCATTTCACTACTCTTTTCTCATTAATCACTCTGAAAATCTTTCAAAGTTCTTTCTTGAACTTCTTGAAATCATTAAAGATTAACTCTTTATCAGTGTCTTGTTTCTTTGATGACTTGTCTAGAAACTCATGCAGTTTAAGATTGACTCAGTTAAACACTGCATTTTTGAGATAGACTACTGTGTATAAATCTTTGTTCATTTTAAAGTTGAATTTCTTCTGATTGAAATCTATGTATAGATTGAGTTTTGTCAAGAAGCTTTGCAACTTTTTACATTCATTGCTGAATGCATTCAACATCAGTATCTTCAGTATGTTGTTTATCTCTTGTAGATCTTTAAAATTCTGAAAATTGATCATGCTGATGAAGACTGCTTTCTGTGTGCTGACTGACATATCTTATATTGTAAAAGTGTTCAATGTGTTACATTCTGATTGAAGGTTTCTCTGATATAGAGGCTAGAGGTTAGAGCTTGTGATATAAGAGAGTTTTAGATACATTGAGTTAATCAGTAGCTAGTAGTATGTTAAGTAATGATTGCATTGAACACATTCATCTTCTTAAGAAAGATGATTTGTATATATATCAGACTGCTCACCTTGCTTATTTATGAGCATTGTAAGCCAGCTTGCTCAGCTTACTTGTAAGCATCATGAGCTTACATTAAGCTGTATATCTTCAAGATGTAGTTCACTGAATCTACATGTTCAATGAGTCTATTAGAATGATGGCTGTAACATCTTTATCTCTTCAGTACATTTTTTTAAACAGCAGTTTTTTGACTTCTTACTTCTTTTCATCATTTACTATAACTTCTTTTGACTCTTCTAATCTTAATCATCAATATGAGTCATTGATATGAGCTGATTTCAGATATGTTACTGATATAACTAGAGTGACCATCAGGTCAGGTTAACCTGACTCAATCTGAACAGAGCTTTCAGGTCAGATCAGGTCAGGCTTTAATTGTCAGTCTGAGAGTCTGAGTCAGACTTGAACATTGAAGTCTAATCTGACTTAGAAGCTCTGTTCAGATTTTAAGAATTCTGAGACTGATTAGTAAGTGAGCTCTTGAAACTTGACTTAAGAATAAAGATTATGGGCTTAGAGATTACTGATACATAAATGTTATAAGTAAGCATTATATATACACAGTTAAACAGCTTTCAATTTAGTCTATTTATTTACTACATTGAGAGTTAGATATTCTCAAAATAATCTAGTAATGATTGCTTCAATCTGCATCTTTAGACACAATGTTTCAGTTATGCATGTATCTTTTAATGAGAGTGTTAAAAGGTGGCACCACACTAATAGCACAGCTATTGTGAGTTATATATCTAACACTTTCTCTAACCTGCAATCAGCCTGAGCACACACATACACTGTGACATTCAGCATTCTGCAGATGTAAAGAGTGCAAGCAGACAGCAGTTCAAACTTGCAATCTTTGAACTTACTTTCTTCTTAAGATGGCCTAGGCACATACCTCTCTGAGGTTTTAGACAAGAATTATCAAATCATTGCACTAACCTGAGCTCATAACCTGTTAAAAGGTGGCACCACACTAATAGCACAGCTATCATGAGTTATATATCTAACAGAGAGACATGTTCTTGTGCTGAATGATAACTTACTTTGCATGAATTGTTGTCAGATTGACATCTGCATTCTGTTAGCTGATAAATGATAATTACTGTACAGTTCATTAAACATACTTTTAAAGAAAACAACAATATATGCTTTTACTGTCTTCTGCAGACTGTTAATGACTGAGCTTTAAAAGCAAAACATCTTATGCTGAGAGAAAATTCTCTTTAAATAATCTTAAGTTATCTTGCAGCAAAGTCTTTAAAAGAATAGTTTCACTATTAGAAAATCTGTTGATTTCTGATAGCAACATATTTTGTGAAGAATGACAGCTATAGAACAGAACATTATTATTAAGCATTATATTGTGTGTCAGAATTAAGCTTACTGTCTAACTTTCAGTGATGAGCTGACTTAAATGCTTCAGTATTTTCTTCTGTATCTATAGCATTATTTTCTTTTTTCTTTTTATCAACATCAGTTTTTTCTTTCTTAAATATCTTTCTAAATGTTCTTTTTACTGCTGCTGTCTTCTCTTCACCTGATACAGTCTTCATAGCACTGCATTTTGAAGTTTTCTTAATACATATCATAATGTGATATGATGATACAATGATGCTCTAAGATTAAGTTAATAAAAGCATTATGAGAGAGCAGTTCAAATGCATCTGTGAATGATAATGAGTTTTAGAGTGATTTTGTAGTTTGAAGATGCATTATAGTTTGAAAGTATGTTGTAGTTCAAAAGTGTGTAGTTAGAAGATGTGTTGAGAGCTTTTAGATGTTAGCAATACTTAAATGTTAAGTTGCTGATAAACAATACATTTACTCATGATATGTACATCAATGTTATAAGTAAATATATTAACACACTCACTTCTAACACTCAATCTAACACTTTCTTATCTTCATCTTTGTCACTCAATCTATTATATTCACTTCATCTTTACTCAGTCTCTACACTCAGTCTCTACACTCACTAAATATGTTGCTCAGTGCTATTACTTATTTTACTGCTCATTTCTTAAGATTTAATCTTATACATTGCTTTTATGCTTCACTCTGATGCACAGCTGTGATGCACACATATAATGCTTAATTATGTCACTCAGTATAGAACTTAGCAGCTAACTACATATTCTAGATTCTCATCATGACAGATTCAGACACTAAGCTTTCACTGTAAACTGCAAAATGCTTAACTTTTAATTCATTCTCAGTCTCTGAAGAGAAATCTGATCATTATGACTGTTCATAGAAGTCTATATATGATTTAAAGAAGACATTTAGCAAGTACTTGAACAACTTAAAGATTGTATGTGCAAGAAAGAAATGACAGAAACATATGAAGAATGAGAACTTTAGATAAATTAAAAATGCAAAGATGGCAAACTGCAGAGCTGTGAAACAGAAAAGAGATGCATTGAAGAAGATTGATGCATATTAGATTGTGAATTCAGCATTAAAGAAGATTATGAAAGAGAAGATTAAAGATGAGATCTTGAAGAAGCAATATAACTGTGAAATTTCTTGTAAGACTTCTTTAAAATTATTATGCTCAATTATATTGCTTTTAACTATCTGCAGATGTCTACTATGAAGATGAGTTGAGAAACAAGTTAATGAAGAATGAGAACTGAGCTTGACTTAAAAAGAAGACTGAGAAGAAAATGTTATTTGCTGAAGTTCTTGTGCTAAAAGAAGAGTGAAAGTTTATGAAAATGAAACAAAAAATATATTATATCTATATCTTCTATAGACTCTCTGACATTCTCTATAATATCAACAAAGATGAAGTTATTCAGCAGAAGTGCATCAACATTAATTATCAAATTGAAAAGCATCTAACAGTAATGATTAAATACTGTGAAAGAGTTCTTAACAATACAAAAAAGCAAGAGCTATATAATGCTGAAGATTCTGACTCTGTCAAGATCATACATCACTTTCATAGTGAAGTTCTTGATTCTGAACACATTAATGACTTTAATTATGTATAAATATTATATTGCTCAATTATAACACTTCTTAACTCTGACATTAACTAGTTACATTTAAGAGTCTGCACTTGATCAGAAGAAAGAAGATGAAAAGAGTGTGATTGAAGATGTTGATGAAGCTTGTGTAATGATGTCTGAAGATGAGAAATTTTTAAATGATGATTTCATTAATGAATTTGTTCTTGATGACTTAATTGATGATGATGAAGATGATGAGAAGAATGTTGAATTTATTAATGATGAAGAGAGTAGTAATGAGAATAGTAAGTAGTCATTATTAGTTAAATAGAAAGCTGATCTTCAGAGATTAAAGATGTAAGATAAAGAATAATTAAATAGATCTTTAATTATTAATTAAAGATTTTTCAATGAGAAATAGGCTGGGTGTAGGGTCGGGTCGGGTTGGAAAAAAGTGCACCCGACCCGGACCCGCGCTAGGGTCCGGGTCGGGTCGGGTCGGGTTCGTGCACGGACCAACCCTACCCATACCCGCGCGGGTTAAACCCGAGAACCCTAAGCTAGCCATTATGGGTAAGGTCAGGGCTAGGGCTCAAAAATGCGGAAGCTTATTGATATATTAGTCATAATAAATTACACCTTAACTAGCCATATAGG
>JAABUJ010007257.1_pt1 | contig 10415 bp, 5 predicted proteins | sample 5559131 | NCBI WGS metagenome assembly JAABUJ01 (sample SAMN10711875, study PRJNA513366) | rock metagenome | isolation source: Antarctica rocks | place: Antarctica: Victoria Land, Mt New Zealand nord | collected 2016-01-07 | reverse complement strand
GGCGCCCCGACCCTGGCCGACCTGGTGGACCCCGCCGCCAAGCCGTCCGCTGCGCCACCGGCGTACGGCACCACGATCACCCAACCCACGCCACCGGCACCGACGCCCACCCCCACACCCGTCCCACCGCCACCGTCACCGGACTCAGCCCCGGTAGGCCCAGTGCTACTGCGCGACGGCAGCACCCTGCCGCCACCCAACGACCAGCCCGTCACCTAAGACCAGGCTGTGGTCCCGCGGACCCGACTCGCAGGGCACACCAAAGTGTGAGTACCAGTGCTGCAGCATCGTGGGAGAAGGGAATCGGGCGGGCAGTTGGGAGGTCTGGTGCAGGGGGTCGCGCGAGCGAGCTGGTGGGCCACTGACGCGCGGTGCCGCGGAGGTACAGCCGTGGGCTGCCCGCTGAAGTCTTTCCCGCTGTGTGGCGGCGTCCACTGGGTGTTCATCTCCACCGGGCAACCTCGTCGCATGCAGGAGCAGATGTTGGACAACCAGCTGTGGACCTGACCCGACGGGGGCTGCTCAAGGTGGGTGGCTTGGTGCTGGCCGCGCCAGCCGGCATCGCGGCGTCGGCGGGGCGTGCGGCAGCGGCGGCGCGGCCGTTGCGGACGGTGACGCTGACCGGGGTGGCGTTCGGGACCGGCACGTACAACTACCACCCGTTCAAGGTGCCGGTTGGGGTCAACCGGCTCGACGTGCGGATCGTCAAGCAGGGCAACGCGAAGACTGGCTTGGGCGTGTTTGACCAGCGGGGATCGCACTACGCCACGCTGGAGCGCCCGAACGGGTTCCGCGGCATCTACGGCGAGGAGCGCGGGCAGTTCTTCCTGGCCACTGACAGCGCCTCGCAGGCCTTCACCCCCGGTCCGATCCACCCCGGGTCATGGACGATGGTGGTACCGGTCTTCACCGCGCAGCAGCCGACCCCGTACGTGATCACGGTCGAGATGAGTGCGGTGCCGGCTGGCCGCCCGTTCGCCTACGGTCGCGACCTGCACGTGGTCCTCGACGAGCCGGGTTGGTACCGGGGTGATCTGCACGCTCACACGCCGGAGTCCAGTGACGCCTGGAGCAGCCACAGCGCCATGACACCCCGCGAGTGGGCCGACGCCTGTCGCGCCATCGGCCTGGACTTCCTGGCGCTCACCGACCACAACGTGGTGACGCAGAACGCCGCGATCGCGACCGCCGCGGGTCAGGACATGCTGCTGATGGCCGGCGAGGAGATGACGAACTGGTTCCATGGGCACGCGACCGTCAGCGGCATCAAGCCTGGCGACTGGTTCGATTGGCGCCAACTGCCGGCGGATCAACTCACCGGCCGCATCGACCCGCGCACCGGCTCGATCCAGGAGTTCTTACGGGCGGCCCGCGCCGCCGGTGCTTTCGTGTCCGCGGCGCACCCGCTGGGGGCGACGCTGGCCTGGCGCTTCTTCCCGGAGGCGGCAGCCGACCCGGCGGCGCGCACGGACGCCCTGGAGGTGTGGACCGGACCGTTCCAGCCCGACGACCAGGCGTCGGTAGCCGCGTGGGATGCCATGAACCGCCAGGGCCAGCACGTCGTTGCCAACGGCGGCAGCGACCTGCACGGTGTCCGCAACACCGGCGGGGTCGCTGCGGGGCTGCCCACCACAGTTGTGCACGCGCAGGCGCTGTCGAAAGTCGCTGTAGTGAAGGCCTTGAAGGCCGGTCGCAGCTTCATCACCCGACGCCCCGGGGGCGTGGAGCTCTATCTATCGGCGACGTTGCCGGGTCAACGCCAGATTGTCGGCGGCACCGTCTACGGCGCCGCTGCCGACCAGGTCGCGGTCCAGGTCCGGGTCCGCCGCGCGGGTGGCATGCGGCTGGTCCTCCTGCGGGACGGGACCCCCGTCAACACCCTGATGATCCCTACCGACGATGAGACGTTCGACCTGAGCACCCCGGTGGGCACCGGAGGCTTCATCCGCACCGAGGTGCGGTCCAAGCCGACCCTGGTCCCGGGCAACCCGGCCGCCAGCACCCTGGACATGGAAGCGTTGACCAACCCCGTGTGGATCGTCGTCGGAGAGCCACCGGCCGGGCAGCGCCCCGATCTGACGCAGCCCCCGACCCGGGTGGGCCCGCGCCGCACGGGCGGCGGTGCGGCTCGGCACCAGGCGCCGACTCCAGGGACGCCCCCGGCGCCGCACGGTCACCCGGCGTCGGGTGGCAGCGCGTCCCCAGCGTCCACAGCACCGCCGGTGCACGCGGCAGGACAGCTCCCGCAGACCCGACCGTCAGCCACCCTCGCTGCGGCCGGGGCCGCCGCACTGGTCGGCGCCGCAGTTGCTCGACCGATGTCGCTGACGGAGTTCCGCTTCCGAGCCGCCGCGGAGCTAGGGTCTCCGGGCGCGGTCACGTTGACCGGCCAGGTACGTTCCAGCGGAGGACGGGTCACGCTCGAGCGCTGGGTGCCAGGGTGTTGCTCGTCCCAGGCGCCGGTCGAGGTCGAGGTCATCGGGCTGGTCGACCCGCGGGTCGATCAGTGGTACGACATCACGGGACAGCAGGACGGCGACGTGCTGCGCGCCAAGACCTGGGAGCACCTGACGAACCCACCGCCTCGCCAGGACCTAGAGCCGCAGGACTGAGTAGGAGCCAGACAGCGCGTCTCAGACCGCGGCGCTGTCCCCTGGTGCCTGGCTGCCCTGGTCTGTCCGTCGGTCGTGACGGCCATTGCACGGCCCTGCCATGGTCCAGGACCGATAGGTTGGCCCCGGGCCGCCGTGCAGGACCATGCACAGCACGGTCAGCGCACCCAGGCGCGATGACTAGGTGATGAAGGTTCGTCTCTGAACCTTGGCCTCGGGTCACCAAGCGTGACAAGCCCACAGCCGCAGGCCGCGGTCGTGCACCTGCCCAGGCCAAGGCCGCAAACGGGATCTGATCTGCGCACCTCTCACCTCACGGTTGCTTACCTACGCTCGAACATGCAGCGGCAGACTGCTGCCCCGCAGCTGTGGCGGGTGGGCTGAGCGCGCCCGGCGTACGACCTCCGACAACATAGACGTGACCGCCGAGCAACTAATGCGGCAGCAGGCCGACCGAAGGTGTGCGCGGCGTGGGGTCAGTCGGCGGCGGCTGGGTGCGTCTGCAGCCAGGTCGTCGACGCCTGTCCGTGCTCGTATGCCAGCCGTACGCCGCTGGCGCGCTCCTGCTCGGCCAGCGAGGCGCCCGGGCCAGGTTTCGGCGGGGTCGCGGCGGCGCCGTACACGCTGTGCCACAGCGCCGCGTCGAACAGGGCCTGCGGGACCAGGTCGCGCTGTTGGTAGGGCAGCGCGCCCTCGAGGCCGGCCGTGGGCGCGGTGTTGACCGCAGCGAGCGAGCGCGCCGGCTGCACGGCGGTGTAGGGCCGCAGGTCTGGCGTGCTGCCGCTGATGAAGGCGTCGTACATCGGCTCGGCCAGGGCGTCGCCGAGCGAGAGCGGGTCCAGGCCGAGCAGGAGCTCGACGGTGCGGATGACGGACAGCTGGTCGTAGCGGGTGTGCACGACCGCCCCCGTGCGGGCCCAGGGGCTGATGACGAAGGCCGGCATGCGATGCGCGTCGACGTGATCGGCGCCGTCCTGGGTGTCGTCCTCGACGACCACGATCGCCGAGCTGGCCCAGATGCTGCTGTGGCTGATGACCTCGACCAGCTGGCCGAGCCCCAGGTCGTTGTCGGCAACCAGGGCCGTCGGGGTCGGGAAACCTGGCTTGACGCCGTCGGTGTGGTCGTTGGGCAGGGTTAGGTAGTTCAGCGCCGGGACCGTGCCGCTGGCCAGCTGAGCGGTGAGCTGGTTCTGGAAGAAGTCCAGCCGGCTGTTGGCCGGCGAGACGGGGGCTCCGACTGTGCCGGAGTCGGTGGCACACACGGCCGCCCGGTTCGCGGCGTTCGGCGCGGTCTCGCAGCCGAAGAACAGCGGGTAGCCGGCGGCGGTGCCGGCGGCGGACTGGGCGTAGGTCGCGCGTCCGTCGTTGCCGGAGGGAAGGTTGCCGGCGCTGTACTCCCCGTAGTTGCGGAAGCGGACCTTCTGCCGCGCCGCCTGGTCGAACAGGAAGTCGCGGGGCGGCAGGGTGACTGGCGACTGCCCCAGGTTCGCCACCCGGCCGCGACCGCTGTAGTTGGCGTGCAGGCTGCGCTGGTCGAAGTCGGTGGCGTAGGCACCCGCGGTGATGACGTGCCCGTCGATGCTCACCTCGCTGTCGGCGTAGACGTGGTCCAGCAGCGGGAAGCGCCGCGCGAGCGCATGCGCGTTCGGGGTGGTCCCGCCGGACGGGCCGGGCGTGCCGTTGTCCCCGAACAGCTCCAGCGACGGGTCCCCGTCGCCGCGGGGCTCACGGCCGAAGACCTGGTCGTAGGTCCGGTTCTCCCGCACGACATAGAACACGTGCTTGATCGGGCCGCCCCGCCGCAGGACGGTGCCGGCCGGGGCCTTCGTCAGGTCTGCGGGTAGCACCTGCGCCTCGACCTGGCGGGAGAACTTGGCTAGCTGCGCGCCCGTCGGGACCGGCAGGACGCCGACCCGTCCGAGCAGCTTGTCCGGGACGTAGCTGCCGTAGGGCGCGGCCTCGCTGTTGGCGAAGTGCGAGCCGTAATCCGGGTTAGGGCCGGCGCCCAGGCCCTTGGCGGCGGTCCACAGGAGCTTGCCGTCGCGGCTCACCGCCACCCCCGTCGGGTACGCCGCGGTCGGCACCCTGCCGAGCACGTGCCCGGTGCGCAGGTCCAGCACCGCGATCGCGTCCTCTCCCGCGTCGGCGACGTAGAGCCGACCAGCCGCTGCGGTCAGGGCCACGGGGGCGGAGCCGATGCCGGCCCGGCGGCCGACCGACCAGCGGCCGGTGACGGTGCCGGTCGTGGTCGACATCCGGACGACTGCGTCTTGGTTCGTGACCGCGAGGTACAGGTCGTGGCCGACCAGGGTCACGCCCTCGGGGTGGGCGTTCGCGCCGCCCACAGGGACGGTGGCGGACACGGTCGCGCCGGCCAGGTCCACCGCGCTGACCGTCCCATCCAGCTCGTTACCGACCCACGCAGTACGACCGTCGGTCGCCACGCCGTAGGGGTACTTACCGACCTTGACCAGCCTGGTGGTCCGGGTCGCGAGGTCGACGATACCGACCTGGTCGGCCTGGTTGAGCGCGACCACGAGGGTCTTCGCGTCCGGAGTCACCGCCAGCCCGATCGGCCAGCCCAACCCGCTCGAGGGACCGGGGCCGGGCGGGGTGAACACGATCGACGCCGGGTTGCTGTTCTCCTGCTGCGCCGAGCCGCCGGAGGTCGCCGGCAGATGGACCGGAGTCGTCTCCCGCGCGCGGCCGGAGGCGTCCACGTCGAACACGTGCACCGCGTCCCCAGCGTCAGCGACGGTGCGCCCCGTCGGGGTGCTGCTGCCCCTGGGCTCACCTGAGACGTAGGCGCGCCGTCCGTCCGGTGCGAAGACCACCGCGCCGTACGCGCCAGGAAGGGGCAGGACCTGACGCACCCTGCCGGTCGCGACCTCGACGACCTGCACGTCATCGCGGCCGTGACCCGAGTCGACCGCCCACAGCGAGCGACCGTCCGGGCTGAGCGCGGAGCCGCTCGGGAAGTCACCCACCGTCGTCATCCGCCCGGCCGGGGTCAGGTGCCGGCCGTTCCCGGTCGTCGACAAAGACGGGCCAATCCGGCCGGAGGTGCGGTCCGGGCCCGAGGCAACGGCCACGCCAACGAGCAAGGCCACGTAGGTCGTACCGGCCACGATCAGAAGAGGTCTGCGACGCATGCCCCTTACCTTTCCGCGTGCAGCGCCGGACTCCTCGCAACGAACAGATGAACACCTGGCAAGGCTGCGGTGGTCCGGGCCGGCGACCCCGCCCATCTTCACCCAAACCGTCCATGGCGTTCATCCGCCCGTGGTCCTGTGGACCCACCAAAAGGTTCAGTGGAGGTGGCATGACGATGCGCAACGGGTCTGGGACCTGACTCCTGCTGGTTCGGGACACGCGAGACAAATGCTCCAGGTATCCCGGGAAGACGCCCCACCTGAGCTGAGCCAAGGGTCGCGGGGACCGACCGCGAGGACGACAGGCACGGACCTGCCCGAAGGCAACCAGTGGCGGGTGGCAGCTCCGGTGCTTGGTGCCGAGGCGGGTCCGTTCCGGGTAGGGCGGGTTCGGGAGCCTCGGCCCGGAGGCGCTTACGTTCTGGGCGAGTTGGGCGTGGTTCAGGGAGCGGTCGGCGAGCGCAGCATGTCCCGGAGCTGTGCCGCCGCCTCGGTCCAGTGGCCGGCGGGCGACGGACCGACGCCGGTGCGGGGTGGTAGCGGTCAGGTGGTCGTTACGGCGGCGGTGATGGCGCGTTGCCCGAGGTCCACGGCGGCTCGCAGGAGGTGGAGGCGGTTTGCTCGTCGATGACGGTCTGCCGCCTCGACGATGACGGGTAGCGCTGCGGTGCGGTCGGCGAGTGCCTGTGCGTGGATGACGAGCCGGGCCACGCGATCGATGACGGCTTCGAGTTCCAGGCACGGGTCGAGCCCGACCGGTCGGGCCTGGTTGCCCGGCGGGGCTGGCTGCAGCACTGGTGTGGTGTGGCTCAGCCTGGCCCACGAGGTCGCGACCGCTAGCCGTGAGCTGGCGAGCGCCTGCTGTGTGTCCACGATGAGCTGTCGGCTGCTTTCGGCGCCGAGTGAAGCCATCAGATCCACCTTCGGGGCACTGGCCGGGAGCAGCGTTCTGGTACACCGTGGCACCGGTGTCAAGGGTGCGGAGTTCTGCACGGTGGTCGCGGCCGCTGCGCTGAGCCGATGAGGGCACAGGATGGGCAGCGCCAAACCTGGCGGTGGGCGCTCTGGTGGAGCGCGCCGGCTGCCCCGGGCTGTCGTCACGGGTCGCGGCGGTGGTCTCCTGGTGTAGCTGGAAGTCGGGGTGAAGTGCAGGTGCCAGCGGCGGCGGTCCTTGTGCGCCAGCCACTTGGTGATCTCCGGGGCCTTGTGCGCGGACAGGTTGTCCAGCACGACATGCACGGCAAGGCCGCGCGGGACGGTGGCGTCGATCTGTTTGAAGAACCGCAGCACGTCTTCGGCGGTATGACCCTTCTGGCAGTGCGTCAGCACCTCACCGGTCGCGACGTTCATCGCCGCGAACAGGTCGGTCGTGCCGTTGCGCTGGTCGTCGTGGGTCATCGTGCCGGCCCGGCCCGGGACCATAGGCAGGCTCGGTTGGGTGCGGTCGATCGCCTGGCACTGGGTCTTCTCATCGAAGCTGAACACCACCGCCCGTTTGGGCGGGTTCAGGTACAGCCCGACGACATCGACGAGCTTGACCTCGAACTGCGGGGCGTTGGAGATCTTGAACGTGCTGACCTTCCAGGGCTTGAGGTTGTAGTCGGCCCAGACCTTGGCGATCGTGTCCTTGCCGAGCCCGAACCGCTTGGCCAGCAACCGGGTCGTCCAGTGCGTCCCGCCGTCGTCAGGCTTGTCCTGGCAGCTCACCCGGACGATCTCAGCGACCGTGCCCTCGGTCAGCGGCGACTTGCGGCCCCGTCCCTTGGCGATCTTCCCGACGCCGTCCACGCCCTGCTCGGCAAACCGAGTCCGCCAGCGCCGGACCGCGTCGGGCGTGACCTGGCAGCGGCGCGCGATCTCCTGGTCGGCCACCCCATCACCGGCCCACAGCACAGCCTTTGCCTGCAGCACCTGCCGGTGCGGCAACGACGAGATGCCGCCATCGGCATCAACTCAGCACGCTGGTTTGGAAGGCGCAGGTGTGTCGCCGATTGCTCAGGCCGGCTGCGAGCCGGTAAGTGTTGCAAACACCACAGTGTTGTCGCGGTAGTGCCCGCTGGCCGCGTCGAAGCCTCCGCCGCAGGTGATCAATCGAAGCGCCGCGGCGCTGGTGTTCGCGTAGACCAACCCGGTCGGGAAGTGATCTTTGGGGTACTCCCGTACGCCGGTTACCGTGAACACTGCGGTACTCCCGTCCGCGCGCTGAATACGGATGCCGTTCCCGGGACGCAGCTCGGCTAGCCGGTAGAACACAGCCGGCCCGCTCGCCGTGGAGTCCACGTGACCCACTACAACCGCAGGTCCGAGCGCTCCCGGGGTGGGGGACGCCCGGTACCAGCCAGCTTGGGAGAAGTTGCCCGGGACCTGCAGGCTTCCGTCGGCGTTCAGCCCTAGGCCGACAACTGTCGTCGACACGCCCAAGGCTGGAATCTGCAGTCGGTCCGGGCTGGCCGGGTTCAGCGGTGCAGCAGCCACCAGCCGGCCCGGCAGGACGGAGGCAGACGGCCGCTCCCCGGCGGCGCTTCTGGGCCGGGCGGCGGCCGGAACGAGGGGTGGCCGGGAAGGGTCGGCGCCATCGCCGCGAGCGCTGGGGTTTGCCAGTTCCACGGCACCCGAAGCCGCCACCGCTGGTCGTGGTGGCGGCTGGTGCGCATGCGCTGCGAGCAGGAGCAGGACCGCCCCGGTCGTGGCCAGGGCCGCACTTGTTGCGCTGGTCAGCCAGCCGGGGAGTCGGCTCACCTGCGCCGCAGCCGCCGGCGAGCTGTTACTGCCACCGCGCCGGCGACCAGCAGCAGCGCGCTGCCGGTCGTCAGCAGGCTGACTGGCGTGCGACTGGTGGAACCGCCGCCGGTGGCGGCACCACCGGTAGGCACCACGCTGACCTGCGGGACGCTGGCTGTCGGGCCGGGCACGAACAGCACGCCGGCCGGGCTACCCAAGCCGGTAGCGAACGGCGTGACCGTGCCAGTCTGGAGGTTCAAGGTGCCGACCGTGGCCGGGTTCCGGCTGCTGTCCTTGGGCACAGCCGAGTACGCGGTTCCAGGGCTGAACGTCCCGCGGATGGCCAGGAGCGAGTTGCTGGCGTTGTCCGTCACGTACAGCGTGCCCTGCGTTGCGGTCGCCCAAGCGGTGTCGTTCACTTCGGTGCTCGTGTGCAGCACGGACAGTGACTGCTTGCTACCGGTCGCGTCGCCGGTGAACACCAGTTCCTTGTCGCCCTGCGCGTCGAGCACGAAGTCGCCCGCGAAGCGCGGGCTTGTTGAGGCAACGACCTCGCTGGAGTCCGGATCGGTCAGCGCCAACTTCTCCGTCCTCCCGCTGTGCGCCCCGCTGTTGGCCGTGGTCGCGTCGCTGGTGTCTGTGAATACGGGGGTCAGGGCGGCTGTCCCGCCAGCTAGGTGCGCCCGGTACACCGCCGGTCCGGTCGCCACGTTCGGCGCGGAAGCCGCGATCAGAATTCGGCCGTGGACGATCGAGATGGAGTCGGTGCCACCTTGATGCGGCAACGGGCTTGGGCTGTAGGTGTAGTGCGTCGGCGTCGCCGACCCCGGGCTGATCGTGTACAGGCTTGAGTTCGCGTCCTCGTTGACCGTGGCGATCAGGCGGTTGTTCGCCGGGTCGGCGCTGAGCCCGTCGCACTTGCCGGCCAGGGTCCACCGGGCGACCGGCGCACCGGCCAGCGTGAACTCCTGCACGGTGCTTGTCCTACCGCCGCCGGGAGCTGGCTCACCTTTGGCTCCTACTCCGTTCTGGAAACTGACGAACAGGTCGTTGCCCAGTCGGGTGATGTCATCCGGTTTGGACAGGCTGCCGCCCGCGGCCAACGTGCTGATGCTGAACCCGGACGGGACTGTCGGGCCACCGGCCGCGACAGCCGCCGCTCCGCCCCCGATCGCTAGCGCGCCCGCGGTCGCGCTCAGCCCGGCCGCTACCGCACACCGGCGCATCAACGATCCGCTCTCACCCACGATTGCTCCTCACGACAGGTGCCCCCGGATCGGCGCACGGGACCAACGTGCCGCGATGGCATGGCCGCGAGGTGGCCTGGTCGTGACCAACAGGCGTCAGACAGGCGTCTGCAAGGTCCTTTTGGCTCCGACCTGGTGACACCGTGAGCCACGGCGCTGATGTGCAGAGGGCTCCCTCCAACCCTGGCGGTCCGCGACGCCAGCCGCTCACGGCATGACGGCGGGCGCCTCACCCCACTCGGCCGGGCCATCGCCGAGCTCGGCCGCATCACCACGACCGCCTCTACCTGCCCGCCGACCTCGACGACGAGAGCTACCGACGGCGATCCTCACCCAGCTCGATCGCACCGACCCGCTGCACCCGACGGCTGACCGGCCCCGCCCGGGTCCTGGGCGCCTGATCTTGCAGCGCTGCTACTCAGGGCCGGTGCTTGTGGGGTGGGTGCGTGGGAGCTGTGTCTGGGTTAGGTGACGGGTTGGTCGTTGGGGGGCGGCAGGGTGCTGCCGTCGCGCAGTAGCACTGGGCCTACGGCGGTTGAGTTCGGTGATGGTGGCGGTGGGACGGGTGTGGGGGTGGGCGTCGGTGCCGGTGGCGTGGGTTGGGTGATCGTGGTGCCGTACGCCGGTGGCGCAGCGGACGGTTTGGCGGCGGGGTCCACCAGGTCGGCCAGGGTCGGGGCGCT
>JAABUJ010007256.1_pt1 | contig 10416 bp, 7 predicted proteins | sample 5559131 | NCBI WGS metagenome assembly JAABUJ01 (sample SAMN10711875, study PRJNA513366) | rock metagenome | isolation source: Antarctica rocks | place: Antarctica: Victoria Land, Mt New Zealand nord | collected 2016-01-07 | reverse complement strand
CAAGAAGTATGGACCTATCATTCGCCTGAGTCCCAATGAGATAAGCGTCAATACTCCTGGCGCCCTTCGAACAATTTATAAGGGCGGTTTCGAGAAGTCTCGATGGTATCAAGACTTGTTTGTCAATTACGGCACCCTCAACATGGTCAGCATGCTCGAACACAAGCCTCACTCCCTGCAAAAACGCATGGTATCCTACGTCTACTCGAAGTCGTATCTGCACGACTCCTCAGACTTGCAATTCGCAGCAAATTATTTGATCTTCGAAAGGTTCTTGCCGATCCTCAACTCTGTCGCGGAGCATGATCATGAGATGGATGTTTTCAGGTTCTTGCAAGCCGTCGGTATGGACTTCACGTCTGCGTATCTGTTTGGTCTGGGCAATGCTACCAATTTCGTGGACAATGTCAAGGACCGCGACCACTGGCTAGAAAGTTACAAAACATTCAAGTTCCAACTTCCAGACGTGCGTACCGGTGGAGATGTCGAGAATTTATGCATGTCATTGTGTGATGCTGCCAATATCTCAATGTGCGCCGAGAAGGAGGACGGGACTTTGTCGGCATCTCGGCCAATTGTCTTCGCGCGCCTCTCCCAGGCTCATCAACAGCTGTTCGGGTCCAAAGCCGAAGCGAAAGAGGTCAGGATGAAGGCTATAGCTTCCGAGTTGCTGGATCATTTGTTAGCCGGCCACGAGACTTCAGGGATTACTGTCTCGTACCTGATGTACGAGCTGTCTCAACGACCAGAGCTGCAAGATCGACTTCGCGAGGAATTACTTACCTTAGTACCTCCCATCGGGTACCCCCAAAAGAAAACTCCGAAATTCTACCAGAGCGATAACCTGCCCTCTCCACGCTCCATAGATCCCCTGCCCCTTCTCGACAGTATCCTGCAAGAAACTCTTCGTCTCTACGCCGCCGCACCAGCGCAACAGCCGCGACTCACACCCCATATCCCTCAAGGCACGACTATCGAAGGCTACAGCAACATCCCCGGCGGCGTCACAGTAAGCGCAAACGCTTATACGCTTCATCGCAGTCCTACAGCGTTCCCAGACCCCTTGGTATGGATGCCCGAGAGATGGATGGACGCCAGCCCGGATCGCCTGCAGGAGATGAGGAGGTGGTTCTGGGCCTTTGGCAGTGGAGGGAGGATGTGTCTGGGCAGTAATTTTGCTATCCAACGTATGTATTTTGCAACCGTTGAAGGGGTCCAGATGAGTCGCTCAGGCTAACCGCTTGGGTGCCAATTGTAGAGATGAAGCTTGTCGTCGCGGCGGTGTACACGAACTACACAACTGAGATCGTGGATGCTGAGGGTATTGAACAGGCGGATACGTTCATTTCAGGCCCGATAGGCGAGAAGCTTGTACTGCGATTCAAGAAAGTGTGAGCTACCTAGCGTTGTTTCTCGGTGGACACCCAGATCGATGATCCTACGCCCTCACTGTTAGTGCATACGATTTCCCTTGTATATACTAACTTCCAAGGGGTACGAAATGCTATGTTCATGCTTCGAACGTGTGATTGTTGAGAGAAGTGCAGTGTGCCGCGAAGGAATTATCTGAGCAGGGCGCGTAAAGAAGAGCGAGGCTTGCAAAAATTCATTACAATTTCTACTACTTATGGTGCTTCCAAGACAGTTGATATCGAACAATCTGGTATTGAGGGTACAGCTACGCCATACAGCTTCCAGCACTACTTATAACATTTCAACCAAGCCCAGACCCTACTAGTACTCTACTTTAGATACATGCGCCAAGCCGCAGAGCGCATGCTGCAAGCTGAAGCACCCTACCAGGGTGTGAAGAGAAATGCACTTCGCCCCATTTAGAAGCCGATGGGACGATCAGCCAATAGACTGGCTCGCCTGTGTGTTTCAAGGCAACGAAACCGCTAAACCCTTCTGCAGGAGATGCCTTGTCTTTGCACCCCGCAGACTGGACTGCTTTCTGTCGAAGGAGATCCAGAGTCTTGAACGTTCTCGACATGTTTCTCGACAAGAGGTTTTTGACATAACTAGCAATACGCACAACATCTGCCGACTACACATTCTATCGCCTTTCTCATGCCAATCTCTTCAAGGTTCGGTCTCGCAGCGTACTCAACAGAAAATGCGATTGGATTTGTGAGCGCGAGTTTTCCGGGAAAGACGAGCTCATCAAACTCCAATTTCTCAGTAACTCCAGTCCGCAGTTCAGTGGACGTAGCCCCGGCCAGTGGTACGCAACCTCAGGACAGCCATTACTTGTATATATGGCTAACTTCAGAATGTGTCTTGCGGGGGTTGCTTAGTACATGCCGCGACTGCTGCTTCCTCAGAGTCCTCATCTAGTCTCTCCAGTCTAGGAAAGGGCCGAATAAGTTAGCTTCAGCGCCCTCCAACTCTTTGTTGCAAGCGCTCACGCACGTAAGATTCCTCACTGGTGTTCACTGGCTATTCTATCACAAGTGATCACTTGTCCAGCGGAAACTGCGTCCCGACTAGTGGAAGTTCCGTTCCTATCGAGCCTCCATTCACAGCCACCATAAATGCTTCCCATCCAAACCCAGCGTTCTACTCGGTGGCAGGATCTTCCTTGGTTGAGCACATTGGATTCGTTGAATGCGTTTTGGTGGCACCAGACGAGTTTTCGACCACGCCGGCGGATCTAAGGACTACAGCACGTCCTCTCACAGCCATAAACACTGGTGCATTGGCGAACACCAGTACTACAGGTCCAGTCATACCAACAATTCCACCTTCGTCGACAGCCTCAGCTCCGAAGAAAAGTTTCAATATTACTGCAGATATTGGCATGGGCCTCGGTTCTGTCTTCTTGGTTGTGATAATTGCGTTTTATATATGGAAACTTTTGCAATACCGCAAGCCTAAGCTCAACGGCCGAAGGCAGGACGCAGACACGCCGTCGGACGAGAACCGGCCATATCTTCAGCAAAAAGGCGAGCTCGAAGCTGATGAGAAGAGAAAGTACGAGCTACAAGCGGAGGACAGACGATATGAGTTGGCGGACGACAATCAGATACGTGAGATGTCAACGACAGACAGCCCGTATGAGATGTCAACCCAGCGGACACAGGAGCTGAGAGGCGAGGAGCACTCCAGAGAGCTCGGTCATGTGGCAGACTGACGGAAAGTGATATGATGAGATATCTCCCGAACCTGATCTTCTGGCTTGGAGCAAAGAGGGGCACTTCATACGAGCCAGAAACGGAGTCCCCATCGCTCCACCCTAGAGATCCGTCTCCCGTACTACCCTAGTTCACTCCTTTCATGGTAGCTATGGTCTCCTTACACGATCTTTCCTTGGCTTGAGATTGGTCATCATGGGGAAAAAGATCAAGCACAACCCGACGCGACGCCTATGGCCCACAATTGGCATCACTCAACGATGTCGTGGCGGTGATGTCTTCCACTATCGTTCTTGGTAGCAACCGTAGCTTCGGGATGTTACCCTGTCCAGGTTTCCCCTTGGTCCCAACCGAATAGAATAGTACGTAAATTTTGTAATTTTCTGACTTGATAACGGTCGAATTTTTATCCATCTAGAAAGACATCATTGCCGCTTACTTCCAGAGCGCTCCTGAGATACTAAACCTGCTTCGTGTACTCATAAGATAACCAAACTATAGTAGTAGAGGCTGAAAAAAGACGAAGCTGCACAATCTTGATATTTCTGTTGCAACAAACCATATCCAGCCTCCCTGTTCTACCCACCACATAATCACCCCTCCAAGGCGGTACCATGCAGCCCTCGCTTTAGGCTGGTGTAATGGCGACGTTGTCAAGCCTTATGTAGCCGCCTAAGTCCTGAAGGCCGATAACGAACTCAAACTTTAGGTTCTCCGAGTTCGCCACAGCTGTAAAGGGTCCGTACGTGAGAGTCAACCACTTCCCTACCGCGGCCTGCCCATCGTCGCACGAGTCAAAAGTAGACAGAGCCTTATGGTTGAGGTTCACGCCCACGAAGCCGAAGCTCTGGTCGCATTTGTTGAACCATAAGGCGTAGGATAGCATGTAGGATGCGCCTATCGTGAGACCTGGAACGTCCTGACTGAGACTCGCAACTGTAGTTTCGGAGGCAGGGTATCCCACTATCTTGAACTGGTAGGAATTGTAGGAGTTGTCGCCGTCGGCACTCATGTGGTAGGTGTTGGTTACATCCTGCGCGGTCCAGTAATCGAGATAGTGCAGGCATTCGAAGTTGCCATTCTGCACTAAGTTGTTCGAAGGCGTGGCCGTGCAACCATCCAAGTTAGTGGTCGAGGTAGCCGAAATGGTTGATGTCGCCGTTGAGGTTGAGGTTGAGGTCGCCGATGTGGTTGATGTCGCCAAAGTGGTCGAGCTGGTCGTAGTAGGCTTACATGAACATGCAGAGCTGTATCGTGCAGTGGACGTTCCGCAGCCGCCCGTGGCTCGGGTTGGAAAACCGGTGGTCGCGGTATTGATTTTCGTGATATAGGTCGCACAGAATGCGAGTGCGGACGATATGGCGGCCGGACTTTGAGTGGGGAACATAGCGCGCAGGCAACTACATAGGCAAGCAAGTGTCAATTATGGAAATATACTCAACGCGCCTCGAAGGGGGTTAATACAATGAAAAAAAGTCAAGCTTTCGATGTTGTATAGAATAATGCGCACTTATCTGCATCGCATCCTGTTCCTTCAACAAGGACACCGTTGAGGAGCAGACAAAGCCCGAGACTGAGCTCAGTCAAAGATGCTGAGAACTTCATTGTACGAATTCAGTGGAAGCTGGTCTATGGCTGGACTGTGAAGACGAGCGCGAAGCAGATGAAGAGAAGTACAGCCCAGAGCTCCTATAAACTCTAGTCCTGACCGGTCTCTTATACATGGCCAGCCCAGCCTCATCCTCTTTCACATTGCAAGCCGTATGCATTATTGATCGATGAGGATCACATGTCAAGCCGCAACAACAGCAAGATGTAGAAAACTGGCCAAGACCAGTGAAAAGAAGCGAACCGTTGCCCGGCTTGGACGCCGAGATCGTCTAAAGTAGCCATTCTTCCGCTAGGTCAATATCGCGTAAGTTTGGCCCAGGGCTGGATCAGGGATCTCAGATGTGGCTTATCGAAGAGGCGTCGACTAACATCGTATCCGCCTGATTCTCGCCTTTTTCCTTCATTCATGCTTGCCAGATGCCAACCGGGACAAATAAGCGGCGGAGATCAACGATTGCTTACATGTAGTATAACCGAAGAGAAGAACCTACACTTATGCTGAAAGCCTAGATCAGTATCAATGCCGCAGTACCAATATAGCAGCACATGCTAGGCAATTGACAGTCGGTCTTGTACATCTATCACAGTCTTGTTATACTCTTCCTTGCCGGAAAAATTCCCTCTTCGAAAAATAGTGGTACGTGCAGGTTACGTCCAAACCAGGCCAATTGAACACGTGAGGATAGGTGCATCGATAGTATTACAGAAAGAGGTTCACTTGAGGCGTGCCTCTGTTCGACATTTCCCGGGTGTTGCTAGGAAGATCAACTAGAGCGGCATGAATGGACCCTAAGAAATCTATACTTGCGCATCCGGCTGTCAGCGACAAATATAGTGTTTCGAAGGAACTCCCGAAAGCATTGCTCGAACGAACAAAGTGTATAGAAAATACCCCAGTTGCTCATCCACTAGTCTTCGATTCATCAATCAGCCAAAGCTTGCTCGACCTTGGTCAGACCACCGTATATGTAAATTGTTCTCTTTACGTTGGGGTCTTCCTTCTACCAGCCATCAGGCAAGCTCTCCGCGAGCTTCAGAATGTGGCTTGACATAGTGAGAACCTATAAAGCCTCCATGCTATTTAGGATCCAGCACTGCTCCACAAGTTACCACAAAGGAATAATTGAGTTTATCGAATCAGCATAGAGATCATCGTGAGGTAATCCAAGATCTTGCTCCTTGATAATAGCATATTCTGCCCAGCCTGCCATCGCGGTGAAACAGGATCGGACAAAGAAGAACTGTAGTCTCGAAGCCTGGAGAATACTAACAGCGGCTCCTCGCATAATCTCGTCGATCTGAAAGGAAAACGTAGCATCTTGTATCCGAATCTCATGTTCAAGATTACAATTATACCTTCCGAAAGATACCTCCTATTTACATCTAAGATGACGGAGCGAAACAAGAGTGTGCGACATACAGACAAGGGAAGAGAAAGAGAGGAAGGAGGTCTTCTGTCAAGGACCTGGTAAGGATTGTGTAAACATAGGCAAGATACACCTATTAGCTATCCTCTTATCGCAGGGTCGGGATACAGGCACAGGTCTTGAGTTAGCATTTCTCTATCCCTTATTGCAAGTATGACGAAAGCATACCTTTGCCTTTGAGAGTGCTGCTGTCCGTTCATTTCCAATCAGTCGCGCTTTTACTTCTGCGGAAATAAGGTGAAGAATCCGCGGGAGCCAAACTTGCCTTGGAGTTCAATATAGACTCGTGAGGAGTCAATGAATGAAGAGAGAAAGTTGCATGCTATATAGACAAACCTAGAACAGTTTATCAATACTATGACTGTAGTACTCTGTCAACAACAGATAACCTTGGTATAAGATGTCGGTACGGAAAGACAAATGCCGGGGTCCGAGACTGTCTCACCTACATAGACTATTCCTAAAGAAAGAGATAACCTGAAGAGCAACCGATTATTGTAGTGCTATGTTGTTTGACTTGAAGTTTGACCCAGCATTCGGTTCCATTTAATCACAGTACTAATAAAATTGAGCCACGGAATTCGGTGTTCTCCAAGCATCAAAGCGGCTGACATGCAACAATTCTTTTCCATCGAGTAATTTCTGTCAGGCTCATGAGAAAAGCTAGCTTTTTTCCCCTCCTCCGCCCTGAGCACCGCCAGTTTTCCTCAGCGCGTAAAGAACCCTGAATGGCCTCCATATCCCCTTCCCATAATCGGCTATCATTTCACCAACCACTCCCAAGCTGCTGCTAGTGTCTGTTTCCTTCTCACGCTGTGCATGGCCTGCATTCTCCCAAGTTTCTGGACTGATCTTGTCTCTGTATTCAATGACGCTTGCGCTTGAGCGAGTATCGCTGCCCGTGTGGTGTTCCCCGGCGACCATGGTTCCTTTGTCCAACCCTGTGCGGGCCTCTGGGGTGTATATCATTGTTCGACCTAAGATCCCGTTGTTTTGATCGTCATATTCATCCTCCAAAGCGCATCGTATGCGTATAGGCTTCACGGCTCTGCATCTTGGACACCTAACATGGCCGCAGACCCGGCAGTGATCGCGAAAGCCCGGTATTGGCATTGTGGGTCTGGGTCGGCATACATGTCATTTCCAAGGCATTTTGTTCGGGAATCGTAGAGGCGGCTTAGTTCGTGCTTGCTATATCACTTGAAGTCTGCGGGAATGGCAAGCGAGTGCTTTGATAGATAATTTGGCTTCTGTCGGTAGGTGGCGGGATAAGCGCCGATGTTATTTCTGATAATCGAAGTACTGAAGCCCCACGTCGCTGGTGGCCATGGCTAAGATTTTCGAACGGCTTTTATAGTATATCTTAGAACGTGAAAACTATGCATTTGTGACTCCTGCACGACACAAACTTTGTGAAACACACAAGCGAGTCAGCTTATCACAAGCGACAGCTGTCACAGTAAGTATCGTAGAAGACCAGCGTTCGACTCTTGTCGAAGAGCTTTTCGGGGCCACACCATTGATAGACACTGAGTGAGACATAGCGCTCAGAAAAGTCACTTGAACGTTGTGTTGCCGAAAAGTGTTATACATCAAAGCCCACAACGGCTTGTTCAAATTAGTCAACTAGATGGTCTTTGCTAGGCACCCAACACCTTTGACAGACGCCACGCCCAGAATCAGGGCCAGGAGCTCGCTATCCAGAGATTCTGTATATCAACACCGCAAGCGGGAGATCATGCCACTGCAAGTGTCATCGTTTGAGTCTTCGGCACGGTAAGCTGTTTCTGCCCAGAGCGACAGCTGCTTTTCGCACATCTCCATTGCTAAGGAATACGTAAGCTTGTCATAGGTCGCTACCGAAACTTGAGGCTGGACTTGAGACCAAGCAATCGTGTCGTTCAAAGACTGACGCGGGCAACAAAAAAGCACATGCTTGTCTGTTGTTATGTAGACCAAACCCTTCCCAAGCTCTGGACTGGTTTAGAAAATCGGGTCAAACTAGAATGGTCCAGGATGACTAGACTCGACAGCGAGAAGATGTCGTCAAAGTGTACAGAGAGTGTAAGAGTGTCGTGACTCGCCAGCACGTAAAAGCGGCAGGATTTTACTTTATATCGAGCGTTCCCACAGGTCACATAGTTCAAATACCCTAGAGCTAATCCTGACAATCGTTTTTTTAATTCGGACTGCTTATTTAAGCAACGCCGCTCGATGGTGATCAAGATCCGCCAAGGCTAATTCCTTGCAAATCAACCCTTCTCAAAAAGTGTCCGGCCAGACAATCCTTCTGACTTGACCCTTCATTTGAATTTTGTTCCTCATGTATTAGAAAGCTTCAATACGCGCGCAGGGTAGCGCATGCTTCCAAACGCCATGGTTCGTTCTCGCGATCGTGACATCAGCGGCCGCTGAAAGGCCTCGGAAACCCGCGAACAGAGAGTATGACTTCACGTTCGCATGATCTCGGAAGACAAAGGCACGGTGTGGTGGAGATATACCTAACCTGTGAGCGCTGTGGCAAGTGGGGAGACCTGCTGCCTCAAAGATAAGAAACTTACCTTTTGTGACTTTTCGGGTGCAGACACTGACGGCAGAACTCTTTACACAGTTCCTCAGTGACCTGTATCATCACTCTACAGAACAGGATTGACCCCTGTGACGCTCTTCTCAATTATGTCCAAGCATCTAGTGACAGCGAGCCCGCTTGACGATTCGAAAAGCATATCGCCAAGGACAAATAAAATGGCAAGAGAAAGAGATGAAACAAAGCGGGCGAATAAGATGAGAAGAGCTCGCCAACTAAGATGATCTTGAAGAGTGAGTTTCTGAAGTCCTTGGTCGAGATCTTAGTCGATGATAAGGAGCATTCATAAGGGCACATTATCATGTTCTCATCACAACCGAATCAGCCAATAAAAGTTAATAATATGGCACTGCTCTCGAATCATGATATAGCGACTTCGATCTAGATAGGTCAAGTACCTCGCTCAGCATAAGCGCGCAAATCAATACCTTTGAATATATGAGAACGAATATTGGTTCTAGGTGTGTGATGATTTGCTAAAGACCTATTGGGACTAACCTTATCACCATCACCTTATAATCTTTCAAAGATTATCATACGCGACGCGCTAATATCTAAATTCTTTATTAGCTCTCTTCGAAAGTCATATTCGCTTAGAGAACTCGTTCTCGAGATCGTCCGGAAGCTGCGAAGCTAGATCAAACTTTCGCAAAACAGCTTTAGATACTCATGTCGCAAAAGTGGAGATAAAGAGCTCTATAGTGACTACTTTGATTATTGTCTAGAATTTCTAAATGCTACAACCTTCTAATTTATTGCTATTTCCTAAGATTTATGCTAAACGAAATCAAGCTATGGCATTATCTTTGCACATAGAATAAGATAATTCGATTCTATTCGCTAGCTATTTTGACGATGAACTAGCTATCTTAATACAAATACAAGAGAATTTGCTTCGTTAACACGTTCATCTTCTATAATCTAGCTTTAGAATTTCTTGTCGCTCGAAATTACTCTTAAATCTTCTAAAATCTAGACTATATTAAAATGTTTCTATATATTATATGACTAATATTTATTCTACTTGAACTCGACTAAAAAGATGTTAGTTTTTTACGAAAGAGCTACGTTCTAATTTTCTTAACGATTAATATTGTGCTATTTATGATAACTTGATTTTACAATTGAAGTAAATTATGCGAAGCGATCTATATATTCCAAGCGCTTAATAAGCAACGTACGTGAAATACTTAATTCTTCTTGTAATAACATTTATCACTTAATTCGTCTTTTTTTCGAACTTAACTTTGATTTCGATGCAAATGTTTTTAAGTTAACAACGAAAAACGCTAATGAAGTAGAATTTTACAATGTTTCTAACAATTATACTAGCATTATTCTGCGCAAAGTATCGCAAATTTTGTATAAAAGAAAATCTTAAAGTATCGCAAAATCTAAATCGTACAATATCTTGCATTAATATTATCTATTTTGAAAATTTAAGAAAAGTTTCTATATATTTAAAGTACAATCTTGAAAATAACGTAAAAATTATCTTAATCAAGTTTAGACTTAATTTGATATTAAATTATAATTTGTAAAGAGAAAATCTAATTTTCTAAATATAAATGTTGCGATATCTTGCATTAATATTAATTATTTTAAAAATTTGAAAAAAGTTTCTATATATTTAGAATACGATCTTGAAAATAACATA
>JAABUJ010007254.1_pt1 | contig 10417 bp, 11 predicted proteins | sample 5559131 | NCBI WGS metagenome assembly JAABUJ01 (sample SAMN10711875, study PRJNA513366) | rock metagenome | isolation source: Antarctica rocks | place: Antarctica: Victoria Land, Mt New Zealand nord | collected 2016-01-07 | reverse complement strand
CAACTACCCCAATTGCCCCCGCGCCACCCTCTACGGAGCCAGCGAACGCGACTACCGGGTGCTGCTCATCGACGATGCCATCTCCGGGGTACAGCCCCACCACCTCGAGGAAGCCGCCCTCCTCGGTGTCGGCCACGCCTCCGCCTCACACACCGCCACCGCACTCACCGGTGCCCTGAGCGCTCGGCTGGACGGTTGACACCCGCGGAGCATTCCCGTTGAGGGACCCTCATTCGGCGCCAAATCGCGCCCCTCGGCGAGGGCTCACCCGGGCTCTGCCGTCACCAGCAGGAGATCGTCACCCGGAACAGTGCAACCGACTTTGAACAATCAGCGTTTGCCGAGGTCAGCCCTGGCACCGAGTGCCCCGTAAGCCCTGTCCGCGGGAATCCCCGATGACGGGGGCATAACCGGCACAGTTCAGAGTATTGAGCGATAAAACTGTTTGTGTCTGACATTTCCCAGCTCGCCCACGAGGCCCTGGAGGAACGAATCGCGCACCCGCGGCCAGCGTGTGGGGTGGCCACCGACCAGGGGGGTGTGGCCGGTGGCCGCTGCGACACCAGCCCCGGGGGGAGGGGTCCGGCGTGCAGGGAGACGGCCAACAGAGTTGGCCGCGTCCAGCACCGAGACTACGGCTGGTCGGGTGGCTTCGCCCGCGTACGGTTGCGGCGCCCCGGGGGCGAGCGGGGGGACTTCACCGCCCCGACCAAGGCGATCACGCGACGAGTCGGGTCATCACGGTCTGGGCCGCAGAACGCGAGCGGGGCGGACTACAGGCATTCCTAGGAACGTCTGAAGCTCATGCTCAGGTGTGTACGCCGGTGGGTCCTTGAACGCCGCGTACGACGACTCACTCCCATAGCCGCGCCCGGTCAGAGGATCCCGACTGAGACAGCTCGTGCGCTGAAACAGCGCTCGGCCATCATGCGGTAGTGGACTCGGCGGTAGTGGGCGGTCATGCGGTGTGTCAGCAAGGTCCTGGAAGGATGCGGGCGTGACTCCTCGTGAGGTTCGGGCGTGTTTCTTCGGTGATTCGTTCGTCGCTGGTGTTGGTGACCCGCACCATGTTGGTTGGGTTGGTCGGGTAGCGGCGGGAGTAGAAGTTCGTGGGGTCGCCGTGACCGGTTACAACCTCGGCATCCGGTTGAACACCTCCGCCGACGTGCGCACCCGGTGGCGCCGCGAAGCCGAGCCACGCTTTCCTGTTGGCTGCGACAACCGGCTCGTGCTGTCCTTCGGGGTCAACGACACCACAGCTCGGGAAGGCGGCACCCGCATCGCGCCTGCGGACTCGATCGAGAACCTGACCAGCATCCTCGAGGAGGCGACGACGTGGGGGTGGCCCGTGCTCGTGGTCGGCCCGGCACCGATCGGTGACGATCAACAAAATGCGCGCACCGCGGCTCTCAACGATCGGTTCGCCGATGTGTGCCAGCGCCACGGTGTGCCCTACGTGGAGGTGTTTCACCAGCTCGACCGCGACCCCGTGTGGTCGGAGGAAGTACGGGCTGGCGACGGTGCACACCCCGCCGCGGCGGGCTACCAACGGCTGGCCGAGATTGTCTTCGACCCTTGGGCGACGTGGCTGTCCCGCTGATGTGCGCGCAGCACACCGGTGCCACGACCGGGGCGGCGTAGCTATGTGGTGGTGGCGAGGGTGCCGATCCCGAACGCAGCGAGAATGGTGGCGCTGAGTCGGTCCAGGGTGCGGGTGATGTGGGGGCGGCGCAACCAGAGCACGAGACGGGCCGACACCACCGCGAGGAGCAGGAGGTAGGTGAGAGCGATCGTCGCGTCGATCAGGCCGAGGGTCATCACCGCGCTGAAGGATGCGTGGGGTGTCGGGAGGAATTGTGGGGCGACGGCCAGGAAGAACAGGCCGACCTTCGGGTTCAATACGCACGACAGCACACCTGCCCGCAGGGCACGGTGCGCGGGCACTGGGTTGGCGGGGGTACCGGTCCCCACCGGTGGGGTTGTGCCCCGCCGGATCAGGGCGCTGATGCCGAGGTAGAGCAGGTACAGGCCGCCGACGATCCGGACGATGCGGTAACTGGTGGCCGACTGCTCCAGCACCGCGGCCAGGCCCGCGGCCACCGCACCAGCCCACACCAACGAACCGAGTGCCGACCCGGCCGCGGCAGCGATTCCGGGGCGGGCACCCTGCAGGCTGTAGCGCATCACCAGGAAGGTGTCGGGGCCGGGCATCAAGGTCAACACCACGCACAGCCCGGCGAAACCCAGCAGTACCGAAAGGCTCATCGACTCAGGCAACCGCACATGCTCTGACGGTGCAAGCGACTTCCTCGAGTCTGCGCCCCAAGGATTGTCGACTACGACGGGCGTTCACGCCCGGGCATGTTGACTTCAACAGGAGTACCAGCTGTTGAGCTCGTCGGCGAGGGTGGCAGCGATGTCCCCGAAAGCGGTGTTCGGTAGCAGCGGCACGGTCATCACGATGACGGTTCCGCCGCCCGGTCGCGGCATCGCTCGGAGGAAGGCACCGCCTTCGCGGCCGGGACCGGTCTCGCGGAGGTAGTCCACGATGCGGGCGTCCTCGCTCACCGCAATCCGCAGCGAGAAGTCGCGGCCGTCCTTGGTTGCTGTCCACCTCGTCCCGTCATCCGTGGTGACTGTGTCGGCGAAGCCGGGTGCCCAGTCGGGAACGTGCTGGGCATCAGCGAGGAACGCCACCACACCGCGGGCTCCGCGGCGCTCTCGACGCTGCGCGTCGCGGTTCGTACCGGGTCAGCGGTATCACCGTCGATAGGGGTGCAGTCGTCGGCCATGGGTCGATCGGTCATGATGCTGGCCCTGCCACGAGGCGCCGACTCCAACACGGTCGCGGGCGCCCGATCACCGATCGTCTGTGGTTGCGGGGCTTCGGTCATGGTGTCTGTTCGGCGAGGGTCTTGGTGCCTGCGAGTGTGGCCTGCATGCCGGTGTGGAGTTGGCGGATGCGGTAGGCGACCGGCTATCCGTCGATCCGCCCAGGCCGTCGTCCGTAGTGGGAAACACCACCGCACATACGAAATCCCCGTCGTCTACGTCGCGACCTGCACCTGCGCATTCGCAGCAGACCCGCCCGGTGAAGATTCTCGCTCAGGTGCGTCTTACGGGACAGCGCGACCGTCGGGTTGGGGTACACCCACGATGGACACCCGCACCCGGACACGTACCGCGTCAAGGTAGGGCCGCGTTACGGCTTGTTGGACAGGTACCGACTCAACTCGAAGACCTCAACTGGACGGTGTTTCAACCTCCACGCGCCCAAGTACCCCGCCACCACCCGCTACCGGCTGCAGATGGCCACCAACGCCGACGCCGCGGCCGCTATGCGGGTGACGCACCGCCAGGTGTCCCTGGAGGCACTCGGCCGGATGATGGACCCCCGATGACCAAAGACGCGGTCGCCGGACGCATCCGGTCAGGACTGACCCGATCCCGGGGTCACCGGGCTCCGGTCGGCTTCGCTCGGATGTGTCTATCGTGCGGCGTGACCCAAGTGTTGCTGGTTGTCATCGGGCTGCTTCTCATCGGACTGCCGCTGCTGGCCCTGGTCGCGGACCGGGGCCAGTCCCCACCGCGGCGGCGGGCGTCGCAAGAACCTTGGCTCTGCGACGACACCACCTGAGACAAGCCTCGACAGGATCGGCCCAGGTCGGGTCGTCGCAGAAGACGGTCCGAAACTCGGCGCGTCGGACCCGGCGAGCACGCCGAGTTTTTGCGACGCTGAGCGGCATGGCGGTCAGCGGGTACGCGGGTCTCCACCGTGTGACTTGCAGGGATATTTGGCGTAGTTCTACCGGCGCTATTCGGCGCGGTCGGCCTTAAGTTCCGTTTCCCAACCGCGGTCCGAACCTTGCTACGGCGTGCCGATGGACTTGGCGTACCCATACGACCCATGTCCAAAAAATCATCGCACCGAGGAGCAGGCCCCCTCCCAACCACAGGACCCCGCGGATCGTGTTCGACCCGCGGGTAGCAACGAGGACGAGGCCCACAAGGAACACCAGCGAGGATGCTGCATCTCTTGCGCGGCCTGGCCGGACCTGGCGCGATGCGCCGAAAATGCGACACACGGCGAGAACAGCGGCGTGACACACGGCCGCACCGAGCAGGCCGGCGACGGCAGGGACAACGATATAGAGAAGACCTATCACGCTCCCCCCCTTTGTCACCGCCCAGAGTAGCCAGCCGGGGTGGCTCGTTCCGCTGGCCGTGACACCTTCGCTCGTCCGCTAGCGCGCCGCGGCAGAATTGGACATCCCGGCCGCCGTTGGGCTCCGGTTTTTGCATCGATCGCTCAGGACGCCGCGCAGCCGAACGTCGATGCTCACCCTCATCGGCGGAAGCGTCGAACGTCGCGGACGGGTAGGCCTTTGGCGAAGTGGGTCCGCACCGGGGGGCGCAGGACGCAGTACACCAAGGCCGCGAGGACCAGGGCCTGCACGAGCTGTTCCACGCGCATCCAGGCCGGGTACGGAGTGGCCTGCAGGGCGAGCAGGGCGATGATGCCGGCGACGCCGAGCCAGATCACGCGTCGGTAGGCCCAGCGTCGACCGCGCAGCAGCGCCCGGACCAAGAACACGTACACCACGCTGACGATGATGTTGCCGACGACTCTGCTGATGATGCTGTACACGTAGCTGTGGCTCAGCGTGTCCCGCACGGCCGGATCGGTGATATGCCGGTGATCGAGCTGATAGTCCACGATGCTGTGCCGGGCGAGCACCGTCGCGATGGTGACGGCGAGCGACAACGCAAGGTTGATCATCAACAGCAGGACGACCAGGCGGAGTTCACGGGGTGCCTCCGCCACGGCAGGCAAACCGCTGCTCGGCGAGGCTGGCGGGGGAGCAGGCAGCGGGGACGAGGTCACGGACGACTCCTGGCGTACTAGTTGACGTAGGTGGGTTCGTTGGGGTTGAAGGGGGTGACCGCGGTGACCGCGGGATGACAGACGAACTCCTGGACGGAGATCCTCAGCGCTGCGGTTTGGTTGGGCGGGAAGACGCGGATCTGTGCCGCCCCGGGGGCGTCGGGGCACGCTGCGTGCGGGTCGAGCTCGTGGAACTGCGCCTTGGCACCGGGGCCGAGGGTGACCACTGTCTCCGGGGAGGGGTGCCGGGCGGCGGCGGGGCCGACCTGCGTGCCGGCCGCATTCAGCAGGGTGACGCCGGGATAGCCGGTCACCGTGCAGGACGCTGCTGCCTTATTGGTCAGGGTGAACAGGATGTCGGTATCGGCGTGCGCCGAGAAGTTCCGCGCTTGGGTCAGCAGCAGATTCGACGTTGCGCACCCGGCGACCGCGTCCCCACTCGGCGCGGATCGTGGGGTTGCGGTCCTCGACGGGTAAGGGTTTGGCGGGGCAACGGTCACGGCACTGGGCGAAGGAGCGGCGGCGGCCGAGGGGACCACGACCGTTGTCGACATCAGCGCCGATGCCCGCGGCGGCTGAGGGGCCGGCTGCGCTGAGCTGCCGCACGCAGCTGTCGACGCGGCCTCCGCAAACGCCCAGCAACAGAGCAGCAACCGCGGCCAACCGACGACCCCTTATAGCCGCACACCTTCGGTGACAGTGTCTTTGGCGTGGGCGAGGTGGCGGTAGACGCTGGCCCGGGAGACACCCAGTGCCGCGGCGATCTGGGTTGGGGTCTCGCCTTTGGTACGCCGGGCCTGGGCGGCGGCGAGCTTGTCGGCGTCCATGACGGTGGGCCGTCCCCCGGTGCGGCCTTGGGCGCGGGCCGCGGCCAAGCCGGCCAGGGTGCGTTCGTGGAGGATGTCGCGTTCCAGCTCGGCGAACGCGGCCATCATCGTGAAGAAGAACTTCCCTTCCCCGGTCGGGCTGTAGGTGCCCGACAACTTGCCGGTGAGGATTCGCACCCCGATCCCCCGCCCGTGCAAGTCATCAGCGATGGTGAGGACGTCCTTGACGGAACGTCCGAGCCGGTCGAGTTTCCACACCGCGAGGACGTCACCGTTGTCCGGCCGCAGGTAATCCAAGGCGGCGGCCAGTCCCGGACGGGCGGCACTACGGGTGGACACCTTCTCCTCGAAGATCCGACCGCACCCGGCGGCGGCGAGGGCGTCGCGTTGCAAATGCGCGTCCTGGACGAGGGTCGAGACCCGCGCCAGACCGACGAGGTTGTAATGGGTGCTCACCATGGCGCCCACCATCGCACAACTCATCTCAGAAGGAGGGCAACCGCACGGGGGTTCTGCGACGTGTTGTGGACACAATGAGGTCGGCGAGTCGGGCTCGCGGCAGACCGTCGCAGAATCCATCGAATGAGACACATGCCGCAGGGCTTGTCGGTTACCAACAACTTGCCTGGCGGGTCGGAACGGACCCCTCTCTTCAACCCCCGGCAGCGGCCCGGGTCCGCCGAGGGGCGGCCGTTGCAAGCGGGTTGGCCCGGCAACGGTGCAGAACGGCCGAACGAAGTCCACTCCAGCCCCATCAGCCACTGTCGAGGCCCGTCCGGCGACTCTGGTCACCGCGCGTTGGTAGTCGGACACCACGCGCCTCGACCGGACGTCGCCGCACCGACAACGTCTCACTTTCACCGTCGCGGCGCCCCGCTCAGCACACGACCGACTACCGTTGGTGTGAATCCTGAAACCCTGCTCTACCGCGTACTAGGCACCGGGGTGTTCCGTAACGCCACCCCTCAATACCACCCTGAGGTACCCCGCGTTTCTCAGCCCATCGCAGCGAAAGGGTCACATGATTGTCGAACTCACCCAGGCGCTCGAACGGGGCAGTTCGCTGGGAAATACTTTGTCGATCAAACCTAGGGTCACATCACGAGTCGATCGAGTGCTGCAAACCGACGCGGCCGAGATCGAACACCCTGCGACGAACGCTGCTCTATTGATTCTCGTCGAAGAGTTCGCACTAGCTCGACAAATCTGCCTACGGACCTCCGACTGGAGGGGGCAGGCCATCTCTAATTCAAAACTGGGCATACTCTTCGTCAGCTTTATCTGCGAAGATGCAGATTATGTCAAGCGAATGTCCGCCACCGTAATCGGCGACGCCGCTAAGCTCTTAGAGAATAACGGTGACATGCGATCGGCCGCTATCGAGTCAACGAATGCATCGGTCGCCCTTTTGCAACTTCGACGCCCGTCCGATGACGAACTAGCGGTCGCTAAACAGTACCTCGACTTTAGCTTGGTCCACAAGATCCACGCCAGTGAGGATTGGGCATATTCTCAATTTAACCTCGGCCTGTATTTTACAAAGCTTCGCGCTGGAGGCCTAGATGCCCGCGTCCAAAACCTACAGCGCGCAAGAGCTAAGATGCTCGGTGGTCTAACTATCCTCAGGCAATCCCTTGCTGGGGCGTCACCGGAAGGGTGGGCGCAATTTGCTAGAACATCAGAGGATCTGTTCGAACTCAGAACGACGACTGTCGCCATTGCTGCTTGCCTGGCAAATATCGACTCCATTCCCGCACACCTCCATGGTATCGCTAACCGCGATACCATGGCGTTTGTTGGGAGCTTGGAATCTAATCCGGCCGCCTACGGCCTCGACCGAACGCCGGACTGGTTGCAGAACGCAAATACGTCCAGTGCCCGCGATCTGTTTGCCGCCGACAACGAGCTGGCATTGCAGCAACTTCGCGAATCCACCGGGAGCGATCGGGACACGCCCGTCCGCACGAGTGACCGGTCCGAATTCGTAAACCTGATTGCAGCGCGATTGAGATGGCTCGATACTCAGACCCGTACCTCCTTCGACGAGTTAATTGAGGTCTTTCTCGACTCGGCTGCCCATGTGGATCCCGAAGGCCACTTTCAGGACGGGTGCCGAATAATCTCGGAATTTAGCAAAAACTTCATGCAGGTCGCTCCCCTAAACGTTCTTGAGTCGACGTCTAACGCGTTCGTGCGGATCGTCGAGAATCGCTCGCGTTCTACGATCGAACCGTTCCTGCAATCTAGGCCAGGCCAAATTCGTTTTATCGCCTGTGAACTGTTCGAGTATGGGAAATGGGCGGACGGTTTCGACCTACTCGAAACTGCTCGCCTAATCTTCCGCGACCTGGGTCGTCCGGGTCCGTACCGAAACCAGGACGCAAAGTGGTGTCATCTGACCCATTCACCCCGGTCGTCTTATATTGTCAAGCGGGAATTGGTCGACGGGCGGCCAATCACAACGGGCAAGGCAGTTCGAGAGCTGGACGGGCCTGAACTAGTCCGCCTGGCGGTCTCGTTTGCTGATGGGGCGCGAGGACTCGTAAATGCTCAAACCTCGGCGGTCCCCCAGTCTAGTCAGACGAGCGAATTGAACGCCGCAATTGACAGAAGCCTGTCGGCGTTAGCACCCGTTGGACGACAAGTTAGTCTGCTCTTCTCACCCGAAGATAATGTCTCGCTCATTACATCAGGATTATATGCAAGCCTCCCAGTCGTGGCAGTCATTGAGAACTCGAACGGATTTTCCTCTAATTCGCTAGTCGTCGTACCTAGTGAACGATTCAGCCGTCGTAGTGACGGTGACAAGCCGCCTCAGTTCGATCCCTGGTCCGCGATGACAGTTGTGGAAGTAGGAAGCCCTCCGAACTTGAGGGCGCTACGGTATCCAAGTGATGAAGCGGGGTTCCTGAAACGGATTGTTACCGATCGAACTACGATCGAGCCGAACCACTACCCCGACGCTACTATCAGTAAGTTCAAACAAGCGGCATCAGATTCGAGGATATTTCACTTCACGGGACACTCGATGGTCGATTTCGAAGACAGCCGACGTTCGGTCTTTGCCTTACAGGACGGGAGCGTAAGTGCCGACGAGATTGCTGGCCTTCATGATGCCACTGGGACCCTGGCGACGCTGAGCTCCTGTCAATCAGGACTCACCTCGACACTGACGCTGGCCGACGAATACATTGGGCTACACACCGCATTCGTATATTGCGGTTATTCGGCCGTGGTCGGTACTCTCTGGCCCGTCTACGATGTCGCGTCCTTTGTGTTCATTTCGAAGCTTTACGCTAATCTTTTAGAGGCCACCGATCTTAGTGCACCCAAAGTGCATCTCGCAGTTCGGAAGACGGGGAGCTGGATCCGTCAGGCTTCAATCAACCTGATAACAGAGTTCTTCGATGATCGCGCGGTAACATGGGTTGTTCCTAGTTCGATGACGTCGGCCGCCGGATCAAGTGTTCCGTTCGCCCATCCCCGACACTGGGCTGCCTATTTCGTTACGGCTTCGTCCGCATCTTGAGACCTCGTCGAAGACGTGTCCGTCGACCAAAACCTCTGGACAAGTCTGTCGCCGAACTGATCTCAACCTGTTGATGTGTCACAAGATATAGGTGTCATATGTGAAGGTTTCAGACGCGCTGTTGGAGGGCGCTACTCGCTGGCGGGATACTGGCTGGGTGGTCGTCGAGCATCTCGACGCTTGTGTCGGCCATGCTGTTCGCGGCGTCCGCGCCCTTACGAGCGGTTTCGCCGCCCCGCATCCTCACGAAATGAACCATTCAGCCGTGGCCCAGCAGACCACCACCACCCTGGTCGACGACCTCGACGACACCCTCGCCGCCAACGAGACCGTCGCCTTCGGCCTGGACGGCACCGACTACGAGATCGACCTCAACGCCGAGCACGCCACCGCCCTGCGGGAGGACCTGGCGACCTGGGTCGATCACGCCCGCCGCACCAGCGGACGCAGCCGTCGCTCCCCCGCCCGCACACCGCAGCCAACCGGGAGCACACCGTCGCGGTCCGGGACTGGGCGCGCCGCAACGGCCACGAGATCTCCGACCGCGGCCGCATCCCCACCGCCGTCCAAGAGGCCTTCGACGCCGCCCACTGACATTGCCGCGGGACAAGACCATCACTACCCGACACCGACCCCGCGGGAACTACACCGGTATCTAGCTGGCCCCTGAGAGGACACACCTGACCGGGGCCCTCGGCCAGGGGCCCAGCGTCAGCAGCAACCTGTTTCGACAGGTCTAGACCCTAGGACGGACGTGCCCGAAGAACCGGTTCTGCGCCCTAGATGCACGGCAACCGGAGTGGACTGGGGCGTGCGCGTGAGGTGTACCCCAGACCAACAGATAAGAGATGTGTGCGGATAGAGGGGTTCCTAAATGCACACCTTCGGGGGCCTCCGGCTAGTGTCGCGTGTCGTAAGTGACTTTACGGTTTGAGTTCGGGACAATGGGGTATGTCTGTTGCTGCGCCGATTGTGTTGCGTCCCGGTGATGAGTCGAGGTTGAGAGCGGTGTTGCGGTGCTCCACGGCGGGTGCCGGTGTGGCCCAACGGGCCCGGATCGTGCTGCTCGCTGCTGAGGGTGTGTCGAATGCGGAGATCGGTCGCCGGGTCGGGGTGTCGCGGCCCACGGTGTTGACCTGGCGTGGCCGCTATGAGCAGTTGGGCATCGCGGGGCTC
>JAABUJ010007250.1_pt1 | contig 10419 bp, 14 predicted proteins | sample 5559131 | NCBI WGS metagenome assembly JAABUJ01 (sample SAMN10711875, study PRJNA513366) | rock metagenome | isolation source: Antarctica rocks | place: Antarctica: Victoria Land, Mt New Zealand nord | collected 2016-01-07 | reverse complement strand
GAGGTCACAAACGTGGTCAGCTCCGCGGGCATGGTTATCCTCTCCTTTGCTCCTGCGCCGGGCGCGGCGTCGGGTGCGGCTCATGCGCCGCGCCTGTGGCCTTGGGGGCCGTTCTCACGCCTCGACATGAGCAGGCTAGCGCATGGCCTCGTAGAGCCCTCGTATACGCTGGTCCGGGCGCCGCGATGGACGCGCCACGCGCGCGGTGCCCGGATCGCCGGTGCAACTCCCCGTACCGTCAGGCCAGGCAGCGTAGCGGATATATGAGGCACCGAACGCAGATAAGAGGGCGGGCGAGACGAGCACGTGAGACCCACTGCCACGTGAGAAGCCGCATATACGAGATTGGGACGTGCGCTTGGCTCCCGGCGCGTCCCTGAACGTGCTGGACGACGGCAGGAGGCGCGCCGCAACGCCAGGGCAGGCGGGACGACGGAGGCTGGGTGCACTCCTTTGTGCTCGCGTGCCATCCAGGGTCAGCATCGTGGTTATGCGCCACTCCTGCCCCGGCGTTCCCTGGCGCGCCGGTGGCAGCGGCGGCAACGGCGCTGGACATCAGGACGTCCCCGCGCCTTCCCCCGCGTCTGAAGAATGCTGTGGTGACTGACTCACGAGCTTATGGGCAAGAGACGATGCTCCTGGAAGGAGAGTGGATCGGAGAGATCCAGGTGCTCATGCGCCTCTGGAGTTCATGTCGCACGTCTGCTCTGGCACTGATGAGGTACCTCCCTGTGCGTTCCCGGTCGCCCGTTGCACCGGATGACGTACACCGTGGTACGCTGCCCGGGGACGCAGGGAGGTCTATCCCTGGGCGGCGTCTATCAGGGCACAACAAATGTATAAGTATGCAGTCATGCGTCAGGAGGTTCTGCGCGTGCGAATAACGTTGCCTCGGCAAGCCCATAACAGGGGTACAAGGTCTCCCGACGCAACCCACATTCTGCAAAGGTTGCCAGGAATCGCTCCAATGTGCGGTGATAAACAGGTTCCGCGCCATTGAATGCGATCCGCCAACTTGTCAGATCAAGACTGTGGCGCTGCTCAGGTGTAACCTTTTGAACGCACAAGTCATAGGCGAAGTTGGGCCCGCCACTTGTATGAGCCTGATAGTTAGAGATGGCATTCAACCAACGGAATGGGTGTGCCAGAAAAGATACAGGCGGCATGAGTATACAGGAGGATCCGATATATAGTGGTTGAAGTACATTTCCGATCAAGCCCATATCGTGGTATAGTGGCAGCCAACCAACAGTCGTAGATTGCTCATTATGATCAAAAGACGACCGGATCATGCGTTGATTATGGAGGATATTCGCATGGCTCACCATGACACCTCTTGGTTCAGCAGTGGAACCAGACGTGTATTGGAGGAAGGCTAAGCTGTCTCCATGTACAACTGGATTGTGCCATGCATGTTTATTGCCGGCCACAACACCGTCAGTAGAGATCCAGTGCATATCTCGCAAGTAAGGGACATAGGGAAATAATCCCTCAACCATAGTCAAGAGCGATGATGTAGTCAAACCTATCTGCGGCTGTGCGTTAGCGACTACAGCCCGCAACTTAGGGAGGGTTGCTTCCAGCCGAGCTGGGTGAGGAGGTGAGATAGGGACTGCCACGACACCCGCATACAGACAGCCGAAGAAGGCTTCGATGAATTGTAGTCCGGGCGGATATAGCATCAGCCCTCGTTGTCCTTGTGCCTGCATATTCTGCAGCACAGCCCCGAGAGCACGTGCTTGGCAGTCTAACTCCGCGTAAGTGAGCGTAGCACCTTCGATCTCACCATTACTGAGAAATGTATACGCGCGTTGCTGGGGCTGATGGAGTGCTCGCAGGCGAAGCAAGTCGACAACAGTAGAGCACTCCTCCAATGCTCGATGAACCTGTATCATTGGTCGAACACCTGTAGGCTCTAAACAACGTTATCCATTAGGCTCTTGGGGCACCCGCTGTTTGCGAGGATGAGATTGCGGCGTTTAGGCCGAGCGGGCGAGGATATATGCCAAGCTTCTGGGCAATCTGTTCCATTTGGCAGGCGAACTCGGCGGAGGGATAGCCAACGGAGTGGTGGTGTATTCCAGCTTTGGCGAAGAGGTACGTTTCGGCGAGGCAGCCAAAAGCATCCTCGGGCCCCGACAATCCGAAGTCATATGTGCATACGAGACCCGGAATGCGAACAATGCCTCCTTCAACCACCGTTATCCCATGACGCCAGAACGCGTCGTAGCCCTTAGGATCTATATTGGCAGGCTGTGCACAATCGATGATGATCGACCCAGCAGACACATGGTCCGGCATAAGTCGTGCCGACGGATCGCTTGTGAGGACAACGACGATATCGGCTTTCCTCGCCATAGCCAGTTCACTCCCACACGTGGCTCGTTCGACAAGCGAACTGAGTTGCTGCTGCAGCCTTTCCATGCTGCGTCCAAGGAGGGTCAGCGCAAACCCAGATTGGGCCAGCAGATGACTGACAGTGACGCCGACTGATCCTGTGCAGCCGATCACTGCAACCCGCGCTTGTTCATTGATACCTAATGCAGCCGCAGCCTCCAGTACGTTTCGTCGAACAACCGCCGCTGTGTAGGAGTTTCCGTTGGTTAATGTAACCCCTCGAGGTAAGTACCGAACGAGGGTCAGTCCTCCACCTGTGGCCGGAGCCGTAAGCGCACCCAGACCTATGACACGCGTGCCCCGCTGGAGCGCTACCTCCACACCCTGTAGTACGTCTCGTCCACTACTGGCATTCATCATCGCGTCAGGCAGGCGCATGACGCTGATGAGTTCGCCCTTTACCGCAGATGTGCCGAAGACAATGTCTCCAGCCACTAATGGCGGGAGCGTGCAAGCTTTCTGCCCGACCTCATCTTCGCTGGAACTGTACCGATATAGGAAGCGGATGGCTCTTAGCCGACGCAGATCAGCCATGGCACGTGGATGGACAATAAACGTGAACCACGGCGCATCAGGGCTGATATACATTGACATCCCAGCGTTTCGAGAGTCAGGTTACTCTGAGTAGAGGAACCAGCACCATGCTCCCAACCAAATCAACGTGGACGGAACCGCCCCCGAGGTGCTCAGGCCAGTTGATTAGGAAGCGCGTCTCGTACAGCGTTGGTACGACTGTGCCCTGTTTCAAGGCTGCCAGTGTGTCCCCCAAACTGGAGGTAATGCGACCGTCTCACCCACCTTCTGCACCCGCCCAGTAGGAGCCAGGCAGAAAATCAAGACAGCCGAGCGCACGCCAACCAGAAAGGTCGGGAGTGAGCGTGCACCTGTCGGTGGCAACTGCTCGTATCGGATTTAGGAGACTTGGATCGTGACCACCAGAGGTGAGCATGAGGCCACTTTCCCTTGGCTCACCTGCGCAAACAACGCTGAGAGCGTCATCGTCCCCGATGCCCCGGGGCACCACGCGCTCTTGTGGACGATCTTCTCCTCCGAAACCGCGCCCTTTGTCTTGGGCGCGTGCGGGGCGCCAGACTGGTTGTAGTATAGACCGAGCGTATCTGTGTCGGTATCAGCCCCCCGGAACCAGAGCACACGCAGGTGACTATTGACATGGTCGCTGTAGAACACGCCACGCTTAGGATCCTTGTTCTTGGCCAGCCAGCGAGCCAGATCGACCAAGTAGCGACGTGTCTATACGGGGCACATCGCGACTGAACGCGTACACCATGCCGCTGTTTTGTTGTAGCCGTGGGCGACCAGGGTTGGTATCCGAGCCAACATCAGCCGCAATGAATCGCCTCTGCCCAAGAGACAACCCGCCGGTAGGAGGTATTCGTGCTCTCCCGGCTGCTCTTTGTTTTGGAGCCGTGTCTGAAGTGGAGGAGTCATGGACGCACATCACACATCCCCTGACGAGCCGATCATTAACATATCTGGCGACAAGATAGCCCTCGGTCCCTGGCAGCGCACGTTCCTGCCGCTGTATCTGCGCTGGATCAATGACTGGGAGGTCACCCGCACATGGCTGCTCCAGCTTGCCCCACGCACATGGGAGGCGCAAGAGGAAATCTATGGGCGCGTCAGCAAGGGCAGTGCAGATACTGCCGACTTCACGATCTATGAACGGACTTCCTTACGTCCGATAGGCTACACATTGACGTTTAGACTATTGAGGCAGGGTGTGTAGACCGGGGAGCGGTCCGACCACGGTCGGACCGCTCCCGTCGGGTATCCTCCCAGTGTTCAGACAAGAAGGAGGGGCCCTATGGATCGTAGCATGCTGTGCCTCTACCGCGAGAAACTGGCCCGCTGTTTTACCCGTGCTCAGGGAGCACTGGGCGACCTGTGTGACGCGTTGCTGACCGATCTGTCGGCACGCTCGTTGATCGACTTGGCCCAAGCCGCATGCTTCCAGCGCCGCTGGTCCAGCGTGTACGCGGCGTTGGCGGACGGGCAGGTGGATCGGCCAGCCTTGCAGCGCTTGTTCGTGGAGAGCGCCCCGCGTCCGGCGGCCGGGCACCGGCTGGTGCTGGCCATTGATGCGAGTTCGATTGCGCGGCCTGAGGCACGGACCGCGCCAGATCGGACCCTGGTGCATGTGCCCAATCTGCCGGCTGGGCGCGCGCCGGTGCGGCCAGGCTGGGCCTTCTCCGCCGTGGTGGTCGTGCCAACGCCGGTGAGCAGTTGGACCCACATCCTGGACAACCAGCGCATCCCCAGCACCGCAACAGCGGTCTCTGTCGCGGCGCAGCAACTGCGTGATCTGCTGCCCCTGTTGCCCGAGCGGCCGATTGGGCTGCTCGACGGAGGGTATGGAACCGTCTCCTGGGTCAAAGCGACAGCGCAGCTGCCCGTAGACCAACTGGTGCGGAACATTGGGTATAGTAATGAGGATGAGCGAGACGGGACCAGCAGGCATCACCGTCGCGGCGCAGCACGAGCGGCCTATCCCGGCCGCTGCTGTGTGCCGGCTGTACAGGCACGTCGGCTGGTGGCCGCAGAGATCGGAGGCCGACGTGGCGCAGGTGCTCGCCCGTGGCCCGGCGATCGGTGCCTGGGACGGCGAGACACTGGTGGGCTTCGTGCGGGCCGTGACCGATGGGCCGTGTCGGGCCTACATTGAAGATGTCGTCGTGCAGGAGACACAGCGGCGACAGGGCGTGGGAACGCTGCTGCTCAAGAGATTGCTGGCGGAGTTGCGCCATGTGGAGACGATCAGCCTCTTCTGTGCAGCGGACCTCGTCGCCCTTTATGCCGAGCACGGGTTCCGCCCGACCAAGCAGGTCGTCATGCATCGGCCGCGAAGCAGTTCCCACCCAGAATGAGGGCCACCATCGCTCCCTCCCACGGCACGAGGGCCGCATCTCCTCCACAGCCTGCGCTCGGAGCGTGAGGCGCAAGGGTCATCCCATACGACGCTCTGCATGATGGGCGCTCTTCGATTCGATGCTCTCGAAGGCGCTTAGCACTGTGACCCCCCGTAGTGTCTGGGCACGCCGTAGCGGGCCATGACCAGTGCGTGCAAGTCAGCCACCGTACCCAAGCGCGGATATAGTGCATCCTGACAAGACAGCGCGCCGCCTGGGAGCGTCGCTTGCCGCCGATCGAGGAACCAAGTCGCCTGATAGGCCTCCATCCCCACCTCTGCCGCGCCGTCCAGTTCATCGTTGCCCCCATCCCCCACGAAGAGGGCCTCCCCAGGGACGATGTCCAAGCGGCGGCACGCCAGATGATAGATCGCGGCGTCCGGTTTCGCGCAGCCAGCTTGGTATGAGAAGACCACGTCATGGCAGCACGCCGCCAGCGGTGAGGTTGGCCATGCCGCCACCTCCTCCGGTGTACAATTGCTGATCACGCCAATTGCGAGCCCGGCCTGGCGCAATGCATGGAGCACGGCCACGATGGCCGGATCGACACAGGTGAAGGGCACGGCCTTCCGGGCGAGGCGCGACGCCTGGAGGTGGGCGAGACGGGCGCTGTCGATGGGGGAGTTCAAGGCACGGCAGATGTCCTCCAGCACACTGACGTAGTCAGGATACACACCCGTCATGCGCTCCCTCCAGCGCGCCCGCCATTCCTGCCTGAAACAGGCGGCGTCGAGACCCAGGTACTCTGCTGGTGAGAGGGGTGGGCACAGACTAGGATCATCTTCAGTGATCAATGTCTCAAACAAGTCGAAGAAGACGACCTTCAGTGCCACCCCCACTCCCTTTCTCCACAGGTGCTGCTGTCATAGTACCCCAGTGAGCCACAGGCGCTGGCACGCGGGCCAACGTACACCTACGGCTCCCGACAGGCGCCGTTTGCACCTTCGACCTGCACAGCGGACGCATGCTGCGCGCCGTGCCCGTGGCCAGCCAGGACGGCTACACGATGGCCGTGGATACACGCACCCATCGCCTGTTCGTGCTGACCAGCCCCGACAACACGCTGAGCGTGCTGAACACCCGAACCGGTGCCCTCCTGCGCACCGCCCACGGGGGCGCTGTGCCTGCCCGCATGGGCCAGGCCGGCCTGGCCCTCGACACCCGCGCCGGGCGGGTCGTGATCAGCAACCCTGCCGACGACACGGTCTACGTGCTCGACGCTCGGTCTGGCACGGTCGTGCGCGCCGTGGCACTAGGGACCGATGCGGGCGACCTGCAAGGGGCGGTCGCCGTGGACGAGGGGACATCGCGCGCCTTTGTCAGCGGGCGCAACGGGACGCGGGTGGTGGACACACGCACCGGCGCGGTCATGCGCACCTTGCCCGCGAGCTATCAGGGGGCCGTGGACCCGGGCACGCGGGCGAGCCACAGCAGGCTCGGCAACACGATGTCTATGGCTTGATCTCCCTCATTCTGTTGGGGCGTGCGTCTCTGGCCGAAACCCGTGTGGCGTGCGGGGTGAGCGCCGTCGTGGCCAGATCGCCGACACGATCACGTCCCGCATCCATCATACACGCGTGGAGGCGCTGTGCTGACCCGTTTGGCTCCTCCGGCGACTCCTCTTGTGTTCATGCTGGCAGTCCCAGACCCGAAGGCGGTCGTCAGATGCCCTCTACTGTTCACTGTCTGCTCTGCGCTTGTCGCGCGCATCTCAGCAGGCTGCGTCACTCTGTCAACGACTGCGGCAGGGCTAGCCTCCGGCGCTGTATGAGTATGCACGTTCCTGTATAAACAGACGATGGATCAGGGCAGCAGTGTTCAGACTCTTCACGCTTACGCTGCGCTGCTGCCACATACTTCTGCCACTGCTCAAGATCCTCCGTGATTCTGGCGAACGGGCAGAGTCGTCCGTAGCCGGTCGCTCCCTCAGCGCGCGAACCGTTGTGCCAGCGGGGGAGCCACGCAGCCCAGACAGGTGCGCCGTGGGTACGGTACACTGCTTGACAGAGGTCAGCCGTCGCGTAGAAACGGGGAGACACAGATGGCTCTTGAGGGCGCGGCAGTGCGCGCGGGACGCGTCTCCTACCAGGACGCGACGCGCGCCCTCACGCCAGGGGACGTGCTGCCTCTGACTGAGCAGCTGTTCGCCACGCGTGAGAGCAGTGCCGCGGAGGCAGCGGACGCCGATGTGGTGTTCCTCCCGGTCGATCCTGCGGCACGCCCTTCCACCACGGCGCCAGGCGCCGACGCGGACAGCGGCTGGACGCTCGGCCACGTCGACGCGCAGGTGACCGCGGGCCGGGAGGAGATGGCCGCAGTGGGTACGACTCAGGCGCGTGGGGTCGCGGGACGTGCGCGCGATGCGACGCCCTGGAAGATGAGGACGACCACGCGGCAGGTACGGGACCGGCTCGCCGAGAGCCGCCGCCTGTGTCTGGCCTTGCGCCGCGCCTGGCCTGATACGCCCCACCTCGCTGTGGTGACGGTCCTGATCCCCCGGTTTGGTCCGCTCAACACGGTGGGGCAGACCGTGCGCGGCATCGTCCACGCCGCGGGGAGTCTCGCTCACCTGCGCGCCTTCCTGGGCCACGCGCGCATGGCACAACAGCACGAGGAAGGAGCGTCCCCTGGACATCGTTGACCTCCAGGAGCGCGCGCTCGATGAGGCGGCCCGCCTTATCGATGGCCTGCACCCTGACCAGATGGCGCTGCCCACGCCCTGCGCGGCGTGGGACGTGCGGGCGCTGCTGGCCCACCTCATCGGAGGCAACCTGCGCTGGGCAGCTCTGGCCCAGGGGGAGCCGCTACGGCGCGAACCGGCGCGAGGAGAGGGGCCAAGCCCTGACCTGCTGGGCGACGATCCGGCGGGCGCCTATCGCCGCTCGGCCACGCTGCTTGCGGAGGCGTGGCAGGACCCGGCCCTGCTGGACCAGTCGTTTGAGCTGCCCGTCGGGGTCATGGAGGGACGCGCGGCGCTCGGGGCGCATCTGGTCGAGACGGTGGCCCACGCCTGGAACCTGGCCCGGGCCACCGGGCAGCAGCTCGCGTTCGATCCCGATGTCGTGGGAGCCGCCGCGCGCTTTGCCCACTCCCGCGTGCCCCGTGAGCGCCCCCCCGGCGCACCGGTCGCTCCGCCGGTCCCGATGGCGGACGACCTGCCCGCGATTGAGCGTTTCGCGGCGTACCTGGGGCGCACGCTGTGACACCGCTCCCTGCCGGTCCTCGTCGCTCGCGATGCCCGATGCTGGCCCCGTGGCGCATCTCGTGGCAGTGTGGCGCACGCAGGCTGCCGATGCCCGGTCTGGCCCCGTGGCTCAGTGTGGCGCCGGTAGGTCAGTGCCGTTCCGTGTCGCGCGGTCCATCCCGCTCTCTTCCGCTGTGACGGGCGCTGTCGTGCAGGACATGCCCACACGGCTCACAGCAGCCGGCCCTGACGCTGCTCAGGAGGGGTGAACGGCAGTCCCAGCAGCCCGAAGGTCGTCGCCTTATCGGACAGCTCCCGTACCGCGCCATCCTGCCCGCGCTGCTGCCCACCTGCTCCTGGGCACTGCCGCGTTCGGCGCTTCCGCCGCGCCAGGACACCGGCGCTGAACGCGGCAGTGCCTGTGCGCACCAGTAGGGTGAGGCCCCACACTTCGCCAACACATGGGGTACACATGTTTGCAATGGTTTTGGCCTTTTTCTCTCCCAGGTTTCATGGCCTCGCACCTCTGGCGGATAGACATAACGGAGGCTCTTGAGCGATGATTTTCAGGCCACGATTGCTGCTCGTATATGTACCCCAAGTCGTGGCGACGTGTGGGTGAGGCCCCCCTTGTCCGGCTGAGCCAGGCACAGGTCCACCCGCGGGTCGGGGTGGGCGCGCAGAGCGCGCTGGTTGTCGCGCCGCGCGGGGGGTGTCTCCCCTGGTGAAGCGGGAGCGGCCCTGGCGTGTTCGGGTGCTCGTGCAGGGCAGTGGCCGCCCGGTCACCAACGAGGCCGGTGGCGCTGGGGTGCTGATGAATCCCGCGCATCGAGGCGATCCACACCATACCCAGCGGATATAAGAGACGGCGGATACGAGCCTGTGCCCGGCATATCAGAGGCACCGCACGCCCAGATACGAGCCGTGTCAGAGCACGCGCCCTATGCTCATGCACGACCATGTCGCCGCGTAGACGCCGGAGACAGGAGGCGCGGGCCAGCGCCGCCGTGGTCAAGATGAGGTGTGGGAAGGAGAGGGACGCACGGGTAGAAAATCAGTCGCTCAGGCGCTGCTTGCGCGACGCTCTGCATGTCAACGAACGGGAGCTATCTGATCAGCCTTGCTGACAGTGGGCGTGGCGGGGCAGGAGTCCGGGACGGGTGGCCTGGTTGGCCCAACTGGCCGCTCCTCCGTTGCCCCACGGTGACCTCCCACCCCGGCCCTTTTCCCCGCCCCGCAGGGCGCGACGCGGTGATCACCGTCTCCCCACTGAGGAAGAAAGGAGCACATGACCATGGATAGTCCATACAGCGTCCCCAGAAGCCGGAGCGGGGCCCTGGCCCTGCTGGCCGGTAGTCTGGCTGCCCTGCTCGGTCTCGGGACACAGGCGGCCAACGCGGCACCCAGACCAACGCGTACCCCGGTTCCCACGCCGGCACACCCGCCGATGGTGGCCACACCAACGTCGCCAGGAGGCTTCCAGCGCGGGCATTGGGAGTATGCCGTGTACGCGTTGCAGACGTACACAGCAGCGCGTTACCAGAGCTTCTTCACCCATCTAGGCGCGGCGGGGTGGGAACTGGTGGGCCAGTCAGCCTACGCCAGCCCGGGCAGCAGGCCGCCGATGTCCTGCTGGTCACCTTCAAGCGGCCCCGCTGAGCGGCGGCGTGGCAGGGAAGAGGAGACGATGAGCCGTGGCGGGGACAGGAGCGACCAGCGCGCCCGTCCCACTCCCGCTACCCTGCGTGCGCTCCCCGTGCGGGCGCCGGCGGCACGGGCGGCGGAGCCAGGGCGGAGTGAGCGTGCTGAGACCCGGCCGGCGCCGGCCTCGGGGCGGATCAGCCCGGAGCGGGAGGAGGCGCGGCGCTACCGGGAGGAGCGTCAGAAGGACCTGCTGGCCCACTGGCGGCT
>JAABUJ010007248.1_pt1 | contig 10419 bp, 11 predicted proteins | sample 5559131 | NCBI WGS metagenome assembly JAABUJ01 (sample SAMN10711875, study PRJNA513366) | rock metagenome | isolation source: Antarctica rocks | place: Antarctica: Victoria Land, Mt New Zealand nord | collected 2016-01-07 | reverse complement strand
CGCCAGGTTTGCCACGTACGTGCCCCAACGCACGCTCGGACGCGCCTTCGCTCTCCTCGTGTGCGGCGTCGCTACCTACCTGCTCGTGTCTGCCGCCTTCCTCGGCGGCCCGCCCGCCAGTTGAACCCACGCCTCGAAAGGACGACCACATGCACAACGTCAACACCGCCGCCCTCGAGCAGACCATCGCCAGGGCCGAACAGGACCCAAGCGTGCTCAAACAGCACGTCAGCTTCGATGGAGAATGGCAGAACGGCGAGGGCCAGCCCCAATTCCGAGCCGTCATCCCAGTGCCCAACGGCGAACCGTTCGTGTTCGAGGCTGACTTCCCGCCGCCGATGGGCGGCACCGGTGCCGCGCCGAACCCACTGGCCTACTGCTTCTGGGGCGGGCTGGCGTGCTACGCGATGACCTACGCCCAGGAGGCGGCCCGGCAGGGCATACGGCTGCGCTCGGTGCGGGCCCACACCGAGGCCGAAGTCGACATGAGCCGCGCCCTCGGCATCACCGACAACGCGCCCGTGGAACGCATCGACTGGCACCTGGAAGTTGACGCCGACGCCCCGAGAGAGAAGCTCGAAGAACTCAAGCGCAGCGCCGACGAACACTGTCCGGGCGTGTACTGCGTGCGGAACCCAGTCGAGCTGACAACCCATCTCGCGGCATGAGCGCCGTGATCGCTGTTGTCGCAGAGCGGGTTCGGTGATGGCCATATGGGCGGCGGCTGGGCCTGACTGGAGGTTGTCGCCATGGTCGTGATGATGGGCGGCATGGGTTGGATGATGCGGAGAGCCGGCAGCCGCGGACCTGGCTCGTCCGAGAATCCCGTCGAGGTCCTCAAGGCCCGCTACGCCCGTGGCGAACTCACCACCGAGGAGTTCCAGGCGCGGCTTGGACGTGCAGCTGCAGGCTCTGGCCTTCATGGATCCGCGCCGCGACCGGCGTGAACGACCTGGACCCGCGATCGGCCCGGACGGGGTTCATGATCAGCGGATTCACAGCCCCCACCTCAAGTGCCCGGAGCTGCGATCCGTCCTGCCTCACCTCGAGCCCGTCGGGGGTGATCGCGACGAGGCCCAGCAGCTCGCCCGGCGAGCCGCGACCGCCGACGGGGTCAGGGGTGCCTCGGTTTTGCTCCGGGGACCCGCGATGAGCAAGGCCAATCGCCAGTCGATGAACATCGAAGGGTCCTTCCAGCGCCTGCTGACGGACTTGCCGGCTTTCGGTGTTCACCGCGATCGCCGGGGTCGTGATCCTCACCACCGGCTTCAAAGGGCGGACGGCGTCGCCTCTTTGATCATCGCCGCGATCATGCTCCGCGCCGCCTACGGACTGCTGCGCGACTCCGGCCGCGTGTTCCTCGAAGCCGCCCCCAAGGGCGTTGATCCGGAGGTGATCGGCCAAGCGCTGATCAAGCAGCCCGGGTGTTGTCGAGATACACGATCTGCACGTTTGGGAAGTTACGTCCGGCTTTCCCGCCCTGTCGGCTCATGTCCTCGTCGACGCCGGCGCCGACTGCCACCGGCTCCGCCGCGACCTCGAACGAGAACTTCAAGAAAGGTTCGAGCTCGAACACACCACGCTGCAGGTCGATCACGAAGGCGAAGAACTCCTACAACTCGAGACGCGTCAGCAACATCGCCGGGTCTCCTTTCTCCGCGGTCCTGAGCAGCACCGCCCGCGTCACGGCCCGCGTCACGGCGTCAGGTGCGGCAGGCTACTCCGGCCAGGACCTGAGCCGCGCTGCGAGCGACGGTTGCGCACACGAGGTAGTCGGTCCCCGTTGCGAACGGCCACCTCCAATAGGCCGTGTCGATGACTTGCGCGCCGCAACGTTGAGATGCCTGCCGCGGGTCGCAGCCGGAGGGCTGATGTCCTTGTCGGAGCAGGGCCGCTGCGGACGGCGGATCGGGGGCCACGGCCAGTGTCTCCTTGATCGTGAACGGCTGGGGATGGCCTTCCCACCACCCCAGAACGTCGTGCACATGGACGACGAGTCCCGTCGGCGTCGAAGCGTGCAGGCGAGCGACGACCGCGTCGGTCAGCGGCTGACCGTCGCGGAACAGAGCCTCTTTGATCGTCGTCTGGCCCAGGCCGGAGTCGACCAGCGCTGGGTAGAGCATCTGGGTCAGCATCAGGTCAGTCACCAGAACGTCGTAGAAGCCTGAGCCGATCGGGGTCGGGGCCGGCAGCTGGACACGCACGTGCTCGCCCAGCGCGCGTCGAATGATCGAGTCGGCCGCGCCGCCTGTCACGTCTTCGACCAGCGAGTGAACGTGGCTTGCCCGCCAGAGCGCCGCGCGTCGGGCGCCGCGCAGTGCGACGGGGTCGAGGTCGATCAGATCGACGCGACCGGCGCGGCGGGCCATGCGACGCAGCGGCAGGTCGTCGCCATTTCCGGCACCAAGCACGCCGACGGTTGCGCCGGCAGGCACGTAGCGATCGAACACCGCCCACAATGCCTCACGGGCGGGTCGCCAGCGCCGCCGCCGGGCCAGTCCGCCACCTGCGGCGTTGCGAGCAACGTTCGCGGTAACAGCGATCGAGGCACCGGCCTGAACCGCAGCTGGAGAGCGATCTCCTCGCGCGAGGTCAGTGAGCCGCGTGATCGTGGCCATGAGCCTCGACTCCGGCGTGGTCCCGGTCTTCATCGCCAGGAGCCTCCGGCAGGCCCGGATCGGCCTTGATCGTCTGGATCGACTGCCACGTAATCCGCAGGATCACGAGAGTGATGACGAGTCCGATGATGGGATCGCCGAGGTTGAGCCCCAGCGCCACGACGATGGAGCTGGCAACGACGGCAAGGCTGACGAACCCGTCTGTGCGGGCGTGATTGCCGTCGGCGACGAGGGCGGGGCTGTTCAGCCGCCTTCCGGCGCGCAGCCGAACCTGGGCGGCAATCTCGTTGCCGACGAAGCCGATCGCCCCCGCTCCGGCCAGGACCCAGAGATGGGTGAGGTGCTGTGGGTGGATCAGGCGGTTGATCGCCTCGATCGCGGCAACGCATGCGCTGACGAAGATCGTTGCGACGACGAAGTAGCCAGCGCGCTTCTCCGCGACGAAGGAGCGCAGGATGAACGCGACGCCCAGCGGGATCGCCGTCAGAGCGTCCCCGAAGTTGTGGATCAGGTCAGCCAGCAGCGCGACGCTTCCCGTAGCGACGAAGATCGCACCCTGCGCGAGGGAGGTAAGTAGCAGCACGCCGAGGCTGATGCCGACCGTCTTCAACCCGTCTTTAGAGCGGACGATCGAGCGGTCGATCATGCCGTGGCTGTGGCCGTGACCGTGGTCCCCCGGCTCCGGGCCCGAAGCCGTTGGCTGAGGGGGCGTGTGTGTGCTCACGACGCGCGGCCCGGGATCTCAAGAGGCTCCCGAGCGCCGAGCGTGAGGTGCTGCACATGAAAGATGGCCTGATCCAACAGCTCGGCGACGTGCGAATCGTGGAGTGCGTAGAACACCTGCTTGCCGCGCCGCTCCCCGATCACCAACCCCAGCTGACGGAGCGAGCGCAACTGATGGGAAACCGCCGAGCCCTCCATCCCGACGGCATCCGCCAGGTCACCAACCGAGCACGGCCCTCGCTTCAAATGTCCGAGAATCTGCACCCGGGAGGGACTCGCGAGCATCTGCATCCGCTCCGCAACCACCCGTGCAAGCCCCAAGTCGATGACGGGAGGCGTGGTATGTCCGCGGATGCCGTGGCTCACTGGAACACATGATACACCTTTCAGATCTTCAGAAGAGGGCGGTCCGCGTTGAGCGTCTCGAGCATCGCATTCAGAACGCAAGGTCGTGCTCCGGGAAGCGCGCACGCTCGCCACCAACAACTGGCGCCGGCGCGCGCCAACGCATCCCTCACCAGCGGCGGGACGCCGACGCCGCGCCCGTGGCCCTCAGGGCCAGACTTGAAGGCGCTCGTTACTGGGCGCCGTGCCGCAAGCCGAACGCTCTGCCTGGCTGGTATTCGTGGCCATCGGGTCGGCGTCGAGGCGTACTCGGGACCCGACCACGGTGTCTCGCTCAGCCGAGGCGTTCCTTCAGGCGTCAAAGTCGTGCAGACCAGACGCACTTGACAGTGCAGAGCATCGTCGAGCGGCCCCCAGAGTTGTTAAGAGGGGTGAGCTGAGGTGATCTCAGGTGCGGTGAGGTGATGGTGGTTTTCGGGCTCTTGTGCCCGTCGAGGGCGGGGTTTACGTTCGCTTCGCGGTGCAGACGACTCACAAGATCCCGGGTGATGGTGCGGCGGCGTTCGCGGACTACCTGACGTCGACGTCGAGGCGGGGGGACTACTACCTGGGCGGGGATGATGGGGCGGAGCGGCCGGAGGGTCGTTGGCATGGACCGCCGGCGACGTTGCGGGGGTTGGGGGTCGATCCGGAGGGGCCGGTGGAGAGGGGGGCGTTGGCGTCGTTTATGGGGGGTGTGGCACCGGCGACGGGCCGTTTCGTCGGGTGGGGGGTGATGGGTCGCGGGTGGCGGGGATCGATTTGACGTTCTCGGCGCCGAAGTCGGTGTCGGCGTTGTGGGCAGTGGCTTCCCCGTATCGGCGGGCGCAGATCGAGGCGGCCCACCGCGCCGCGGTGGCCGGTGCCCGCGACCGGATCGAGCGGGAGGTCGCGGTGGTGCGCCGGCGCCGGGATGGGCGCGTTGAGTCAGAGCGCGCGGCCGCATTGGTGGCGGCCGAGTTTCTGCATACCGCGAGCCGGCTGACCCGTGATCAGGAGGCCGATGGCGGGGTGCCTGATCCTCAGCTTCACTCCCACCTAGTGGTGCTCGCGGCTGAGCGGGCCGATGGGCAGCTGGCGGCGGTGGATTCCCGCGAGTTGTTTCGGTCGGCCCGGGTCAACGGGGCGTGGTATCGCGCTGAGCTCGCTGCCCGCCTCGTCGAGCTGGGCGTGGAGGTACGGGGTGGCACGGGTCGGGACGGCCGGTACTTCGAGGCGGCGGGGGTACCGGAGGCGCTCTCGACGCGGTGGTCGGCCCGCAGTGAGGACATCGCCCGGGCGGCAAGGGAGTTTCGCCAGCGCTACGGCCGTGACCCACGGGGGGCCGGGGAGCTCGGGGCTCTGGCGACCAGGACGCGGGGCTCGAAAGCCATGACCTCAGTGGTGGAGGTGGATGGGGCGTGGCGGGCGGTCGGGGAGGAGTACGGCTTGTCGGCCGAGCGGGTGGAGGGCCTGTTCGGTGATCGCGAGCGCTTCGAGCCCCGTGACCTCGCGACCGGCCTGCTCGCCGACGTGTGTCGGGAGCGCTCGACGGTCTCTGAGCGGGACCTGTGGGCCAGGGTGTATGAGCTGTCAGCGGGGACCTGTCATCCCTGCGAGGTCGGAAAGGTCGTCGATGGGCTGGTCCGGCGAGGGGAGCTGGTGGCCCTGGAGGACGGGTCCTGGACGACCCGGGAGCTGCGCGACCTCGAACGGGAGACTGTCGAGGCTGAGAGGCGGGGCGCTGAGGTACCGGCGCCGGTGAGGAGGCAGTCCTTGCAGCAGGCCCGCGCCAGGGCCGAGGGTCGGGTGGGTGGGCGGTTGACGGCTGAGCAGGAGCACGCGCTTGATGTGGTCACCAGTGGGGGTGGGGTGTCGGTGCTGGTGGGTCAGGCCGGGACGGGTAAGGGGGTAGTGATCTCGACCGCCCGGGAGGCCTGGGAGGCTGACAGTCAACGGGTGATCGGGACCGCGGTCGCCGGTGCCACCGCCAAGCGCCTGGCAGCTGACACCGGGATGTCGGAGACGATGACCACCGACGCGCTCCTCGGCCGGGTCCAGTCCGGCCGTCTGGGCCTGGATGACCTGTCGGTGGTGGTGATGGACGAGGCGGCGATGGCCGACACCCGCCGCCTCGCCGCCCTGACCCGAGCCACCTCCGAGTCTGGGTCCAAGCTGGTGTTGGTAGGTGATCAGGGGCAGCGTCGGCGATCGGGGCGGGCGGCCTGTTCGACTCGCTCCGCGCAAAGGTGCCGGCCGCCGAACTGACCGAGGTCCAGCGCGCGCGTGAGGACTGGGAACGCGACGCCTGGGTCCAGGTCCGTGCCGGCGACGCGGCCCCGGCGCTGGCCGCCTACCGCGCCCGCGGGCGCCTACACGTCTCCGATACCCGTGAGGAGGCCGGGGAGCGCATGGTCGACGACTGGGACCGCGCCCGGCTGGACGTGAGCGAAGGTGGGTGCGTAATGATCTGCGACGCCTCCAACGCCGAGCTTGACCGCCTCAACGCCATAGCCCAACTGCGGCGCCTGAGTGCCGGAGAGCTCGGCGAGGAGCGCGCCGAGCTTCCCGGGCGCCCGTACGGCCTGCACGCGGGTGATGAGGTGCTGCTCACCGGAGCTCTCTATGAGCCCGGCCGGGAGCGGGTGGAGAACGGCACCCGCGCCCATATCACCCGTGCCCAGGGACGGAAGGTCGCCCTGCGCACCGAGGAGCCCGAGCCCCGAGAAGTGCGGGTCGACACGCGGCGGTTCTCCGAGCTGCGCCTGGCCTACGCCCAGCACGTACAAGGCCCAGGGGGCCACGGTCGACCGGGCACTGGTGCTCACCGGTGGGTGGCAGACCGACCGGGAAAGCGCCTACGTCGCCCTCACCCGGGCGAGGGAGCGCACCGACCTCTACGTCTCCCGGGAGGACCTCGGCGAGGACGGCATGGACGACGACGCCATCCAACGCCTCTCAGAGCGCATCACGGTCAGCCGGTCCCAGCAGGCTTCGATCACCCGCGCCGAGGCGCCCCGGGAGGCGTCGATCACTCTTCCAGAGTCCCTGCGGCCATCGTTGGTTAGCCCGCCTGGGACGCAGCGGCCGCCGTCAATCGTCCGACCCGAGGCGCCGCGGCATCAGGACGAGCTGGGTGTCGAGCAAGAGCCTGGGTCACCGTTGCAGGGTGTGCGACGCGAGTCGCTGGTCGGGCGCATCCTGCGCGAGCGCAAGCAGCTCGAAGCGCAGCGGGCAAACGAACGTGGCCGGGGACGCGACTGACAGGGAAGTGCGGTGTCCTGGGATTGGATTCCTCGCTCAAGTATTTCCCGGCCGCAACCCCAGGGCGGGCGCCCGTGGCCGCCTTGACGGTGGCGTCTCGCTATCTAGGAATGGAGCCCGAGGTCGCCGACGCCGTACGGAGGGAGCCCGCTGGTGGCGCCTTGTGTCGTCCGGTGCTGCGGGCGGTGGCGCCGCGCTCGGAACCTGTCAAGGGCACCGCTGCGCGGTCGCCTACGGCGAGGCCTTCGGCCCGCCCTGGACAGAACCCGATCACGGCGCAAAGAGCAATCAAGGGTCGGCCGGAGGCCGACCCTGATTCTCAGAGCCCGCTCGTATGGCCGGGAGAGGTAGCGCCAGCGGGGCTGCTTCTGCCTCCGAAATCTCCACCTACCTTCGTGTGGGCACCAGTGGCGCCGGGCTTTGAGGCGAGCAGAGCACGCAAACGTTCGAGTAGCGAAGACGAGGTCGTCAGAGGGCGGCTCTCACCGCCAGATCTGCCATAGCCGCTTTCACAAAGCCGCATATGACATGAAGAGGTATAATTTACCCCATGAATGTCTCATCGGTGGCGGAACTCTTCAAGGTAGGGCCGCCTTTGACCGAGGACGAGCAAATCGGACGGCTCTCCGCCATCGAGGCGGTGTTCAACCGTGCCGTGGCAGGGGAAGTGCTGAGGCTGTTTGACCAGCGCCGCGAAGGCAAGACCAGTCTTGCGCTCGCGGTTCTGGCACGAGCGCACGTCGCGGGCGTGATGACATGCCATGTTCCGCTCGATGAGTATCCAACTGCGCCGGCGGCGGCCGCCAGGATCCTCGCCCAACTAACCCGTACCCGTGAGCGAGCCATGCGAGCGGAGCGAGTGGGAGGGAGGGTCGCGCGGTTCGCGGGCCGGGTCGCCGGTGCTGTTGGCGAGGGGGAGTTGGCCGAGCTCGCGAAGGTCTTCGCTGATGTCGACGCTCATGCGCTTCGCCTACCCGAGGTCCTCACCGGCACGCGGGAGCACTTCACCAATGGTGATCGGCGGGCAGTGATGCTGATCGACGAGGCCCACCTCATCGCCGACTGGAGTGCCGAGGACCAGGCGTCGGTTCGGGCGCTGCTCAAGGACGAGCATCAGCGCATCGGTGTTCTGCTCGTCAGCAGCGAACAGAGCGCGGTCGGTGCCCTGCTGCCGGTCCTGAAGTTTCTCGGCGAGCCGTTCCTGCTCGAGCGGATCGCCGCGGAGGATTGGCGCCATCACCTGCGCGAGCGCTTCGCCCTCACGGGCGTGCCCATCGATGCCTTCGCGCTCGAGCGACTGCTCGAGCTCTCGACCGGCCAGCCGTATTGCACGATGCTGCTGGCGCGACAGTGCGCCGAGCTCGCCCAAGCGTTCGGTGTGGTCAACGTCGATGTCGTCGATTTGGCTTTGTCGACGGTCAGGACTCACGAGGCATGGGACCTGCTTCGTTATCGGTGACGGCTACCGGGCGCGCCGTGCATGGCGCCCGGCTGGATCGGTTTCTCAGCCTCGATCGCCAGGCGCCGTGGGCCGGCCGGGTTCCCGATCACGGTTTGCTAACGCTCATCGGGCACCCGGGCTCGGGGGCCGAGGAGGCGGTCAAGCGGATCGCCGCGTCCGAGCGGGCCGGAGCGGTGGGCTTCTGGCTCGATGCCCGCCTGTACGGTGATCGTGACGCGTTCGTGCACGCGCTCACCCAGCAGCTCTTGGAACAGCTCCTGGGCGCTCAGACGCTCGTGCGCTGGCGCTCAGGCGCGTCTCCACCGCGCGACGTGCTTGGCTCGCTGGGATCTGGTCGAGCCGCCGAGATCGCGCGTCTCCTTGACCCATCAGGGCCGCCATCATCGCTTCCTCAGCTGTTCGCGCTCGCCGACGGGCTCACGCTGGGGATCACGTGGGCCCACCTGCTTACCGAACGCCGCATGGGGCGCCTCTCCTGGGAGCTTCGTGCCAGCGTCGCCGCCACCGAGTCCAAAACCGCTCTGATCCTCGCCACCTTCCCCGCGACACGAAACCTCCTACTCGGTAGCGATGGGCCGTTGTTCGGCGTCGGCGAGCAGGTCGAAGTCACCGATCCGACGACGCCCCGCTGGCGTGAACTGGTCCGCATCCACGATCTACCGGTCACCGACCAAGACCTGCAGTGGCTTCTGCTTCGCACCGATGGACAGGCGCGGAGCACCGCGCAGATTCTCGAGTCCACCCACACGCTTGACCGCAAATCGCCGTGGGCAGCACGGGAGATCTGGGAACGCCTCGCAGAGCAGGCAGCCGGGCGCACGTCCGCTCAACTCACACTCGCGCGTGCCATCACCCCGCAGGGTCCCGTGCTGCTTGCGGCGATCGCCGCCGGCCGCGGGCCCTACAGCGCCCTCGCCGCACATGCGAGCCCCAAGCAGATCAGTCGATCGCTCGCCCAGCTCGCCTACCACGGCGTCATCCACAGCCCCCGCCCGAGGCTCTGGCTGCTCGCTGAGCCATTGCTCCGCGACGCACTGAGCCAGTGGCATGCCCTCGACTGACGCCACAGGGACGCGAAGCGCTTCGCGCCCACTCCGACTGTTATGACCCTCCCTGATCGACAGGCACGCCGAAGAACCCCGATAGTGCTGGTAGCGCGGCGGCGCTACTACCCTGAAGCTGGCCAGGCCACGCCCGGCGGCCGACGCGTGAAGCCTGCACCGGCCCCGGTACCTCGGACCCGTCGACGGCCCGGACCACCGCGGCGAGACTTCCACGCCGCGGGGTCGCGGCACGCACATCGCCTTCAGCCCTCGACGCTGCGAGCGACCGTTCGGGTTTACTTTCACCGGAAATCTGTCCCCAAGTCTGTCCCGAACTGCGCAAATCTAAGCCGATTTGAGGGCATCTGAGCGCACCTTATACGCCTATACAGAGCCAAAAGGCCCTACAAAAGGGCATCTCATAACCCGAAGGTCGCAGGTTCGAATCCTGCCCCCGCTACTCACAGGAAGCCCCGCTCCGGCGGGGTTTTCTACTCTCAGGGCTCGGCCCGCTCTGGCGCATAGACGCTCGGGGGCAACGATTGGGCAACACGCCGAAAAGCACCCCGTCCCGGCGAGGGGGGTTCGGAGCGGTCCGCAAGACGTGGCACGCTCCCTTCGTGGAACAACGCGGGCAACAGAAGCAACAATCACCCGCGCGCAAGGCCCGGCGCGACTGGCGGCCCGCCTTCCTCGCCGCGTTCGCCGAGGCTGGCAGCGTCGCGACCGCGTGCCGGGCGGCCGGCATCAACCGCTCAACCGTCTACCGCGAGCGCCAGCGAGACGAGCAGTTCGCCGTCGCGTGGGCGGACACCGAGGAAGTCAAGTTGGATGTAGTGGTGTAACGCCAGCTTGTCGGTGATGGGGCTGGCGGCTTAAGCCGTCTGGAGTTGTGTCACCTCCTTTGGGATTTGGGAGGGGGAGTCTTCATCGGTCTGTCCTGGCT
>JAABUJ010007247.1_pt1 | contig 10420 bp, 11 predicted proteins | sample 5559131 | NCBI WGS metagenome assembly JAABUJ01 (sample SAMN10711875, study PRJNA513366) | rock metagenome | isolation source: Antarctica rocks | place: Antarctica: Victoria Land, Mt New Zealand nord | collected 2016-01-07 | reverse complement strand
CCAGCTCGGCGCCGACAAAGAGCGCGCCGTCTCGCGTCAGAAGTGGTCCAGGTTGTTCCCTGGCTGCGCTCAGAACGGCCAGGACGCCTCGCCCCTGCCCTAGCACGGTTTTCGACCTCCGAACCGCCCTGGACCGCTCAGGACGTCTCCGACGCGATCGACACGCACACGCTCCGCGCCGGCAGAGACCAGATCCGCCAAGGCCGGATCCGGACGAGGCCTGCGGTGCTCCTCGCATCGATCCTGCGCGAGATCGACGTACAGGGCGACCACCCGGGCTTGGCGGAGACCTTCGACACCACTTCCCCGGTCCCGTGCGCCGGCATCGACTGTGACGGACACGGCTGGATCGAGCAGCCGGACGGCAGCGTGGCCAAGTGCCCGGACTGCCCCGCGTCGATCCGGTCCTGGCGACCGGACGACGAACTAGGCGGCGATCCCGACCTCGACGGCGAGCCGCCGTTCTAGGCAGGTCGGCGAGTCGTCGGGCCACGCGGTTGAGGCGCTTCTCTCGCGATTTGAGAAGGTTGGTTCGGCGCGTTGCACGTCATGTTGCATAGAACGTGGCACCTCGTGCGACGTGCAGTATTGCGCGCGGCGCGTTATGTCTCCTTAGACGCCGCACAGCGTGTCGTTCGGCGAACGTTGGCAGAATGCCCTACGGCGTGTCGCCATGATTCGCGTGTTGCTCGCTGGTAGATGTGCCACATGACAACCGACACGGCCGCGACAGGCTGGGCGGCACCCTCCCTCGACGGCGCTCTGTCGCGTGTCGTCGCCTTCGCCAACGGCAAAGGGGGGGCCGGCAAGACTAGTTGCGCGGCCAACGTGGCCGGACTCGCCGCTGCCGCTGGACACCGCACACTCTTGATCGACATGGACCCACAGGGCAACGCTGGCCACGACCTCGGCTATGGATGGACTGACGCCACTGATCACGGAGACCACCTGCTGCACACCCTTCTGGCACGCGGGGGAGCGGCCTTCGACCCGCCGGTCAAGGCTGCCCGGGCGAACTTGGACGTTATCCCCGGTGGGCAGTCACTCAACGAGCTTGAGGACATCAGCGCCGGACGGAGCCGCAGAGGTGAAGACGCCTACGGCCAGCTGGCCAACGCACTCTTGCCAATCGCCGACAACTACGATCTTGTTATCATCGACACCCCACCGACCCGGCCCGTTCTGCTTCGCATGGCATTGGCCGCATCGAGGTGGATCGTCATCCCCACCAAGCCCGACCGCTCCAGCATCGAAGGCCTGCGCGTTCTCGCCACAGAAATCGCCCGGGTAAAGCCGGAGCACCCGCGGCTCGCCATCCTGGGCTCGGTCCTCTTCGACGTCGGCACCTCTTCCAAGGTCATCCGCAGGAACGCGCTCGAGGACATTGCCGACGTCCTTGGCGACGTCGCGCCCCCCTTCAATACCGTCATCCGCCATTCCGAGCGTGTCGCCACCGCCGCGCGAGAGCGCGGGCGACTGGTCTACGAACTCGCGGCTGAGACCGAAGATGCCGATCCGTGGTGGCTCGCTCTCCGCGAAGGCAGAGCGCCAATCCGTGTCGCCGATACCGCCCCAGCCCTGGCCGACGACTACGTTCTCCTGACTCAGGAGATCCTCGTGCGAATCGCGCAGAACGAGTCCGCGGAGGGGCGGGAGGTATGACCCAAAGCACCAGGACGCGCCTGAGCAGCATCGACGGCATCCTCGCCCCCCGGCGGCCAGTTCGACTCCCGGTCCGACCTGACAGCACTGCGGATGGGTCGGTAGGCGAGGAGGCGCCCCGGACGGTCGTCGAAAGCAAGCAGAGCGGAAAGATGCCCATTCGGCGGCAAGACCCAGTCGATGACGTCACCGTGGCGTTTAGCTTCACCACCCCGCTCTCCATCAGGGACGCCTTTCGGCGGCAGGCCCGCGACCACGACATGCCGCAGCTCTACGTGCTCTTCAACGCCCTCGAGACCGAAGCCCACCGACTTGGAGACCTCGTCAACGCGGCTCAGCCGCAGACACGACGAGGTTCCTTGTTTGCACGCGCTGACCGGTCAGCAGTCGAACTTGAGGCTCGCGTCTCCACCACCCTGCGCATCACCCTGGGGAACCTCCGAGTTCTCGACCGACTTGTCACCGAACACGAGGCTAAGGACCGCTCCCAGCTCATCACCGCCGTCCTACAAGCCCACTTCACCGACGATTAGAGACACCACGCGGCAGAGTGACTTCCGGTTACAAACCAAAAGTGCTTAAGGTGCCCCGCTCGGATCGAGGTCCTTCCTGGTCGTGTCGGAGGCCGATTGACTGGATGTCCACAAGGCCCGCGCGGTCCGCTTGCGCCTGTGCCCCGTGGCCGTCGCCCCGAAAGTCTGCTGCTTGTCGGGTGCCCCGCCGTGTGGGTGTACCCCAACCCGAGTGCGCCGTGAGGCGCTGGGCGGCGATGTCGATGGTCAGCACCCCGACGGTCCGTCCGGCGGGGTCGAGCATTAGCCGGCCGGGCTGCCCGTTGACCCAGGTTGGGTGCAGCGTGGCCACGTAGGCGGCGCGGGGGCCGCGGGCGATGCCGAACAGGAAGCGGGCCACGTTATGTGCTGGCGTGCTCGCGCGGCGATCTGGCGGCAGTTGGCCTCGGACTTGCCGATGATGCGGGCGATCTCGTCGTAGGGGAAGTTGAAGGTTTCATGTAGCAGGAACACCGCCCGCTCGGTGGGTGAAAGGCGTTCGAGCACGGTGAGCAGGGCGAGGGAGAGGGTGTCGGCCATTTCGGCGTGGTCGCTGGGCCCGGGCGAGGGGTCGGTGAGCAGCGGCTCGGGTAGCCACGGGCCGAGGTAGCTCTCGCGGGTCGTGCGGGCCAGCGCCAGGTGGTCGATCGCCAGCCTGGTGGTGATCGTGGTGAGGTAGGCCGCCGGCGAGTCGATCTCGACGTCGTTGTCGCGGCGAGCCACGCCCGCTGAGAACCCCACGGACCTGCGGCGGATCGGGCTGGCCTTGCGAAGCCTCGCTGACGATCAGCGTGAGGTCGACGAGGCTGTCGCCGCAGCCCGCGAGAACGGCAGAAGCTGGGGCGAGATCGGTCTCGTGCTGGGAGTCTCCCGGCAAGCCGCCCGCGAGCGGTACGGCCAGCCCGCCGCTCGGTCCTGACAGCGCCTACTTGTCCCCAGTTGACGATCCCATATCGAGAACTGAACCTCCGAAATTCAATTGCGGGTGGACGAGCGGCAGGGCGAGGGTTTTCCCATGGTCACGAGAGGCCCTATGCCGACACGACGCTGGGCTGAGTGTGTGCAGGCGGTCAGCCGGTGAGGGGCGGGGTGTTTCCCGTCCTCTGGTTGTGCGGGCCTCCTGGCGTCGGAAAGTCCACCGTGGCGTGGAAGATTTTCACCGACCTGCTGTGCTCCGGGATCAACAGCGGCTTCGTGGACGTGGACCAGCTAGGCATCTGCTACCCGGAGCCCCCGGCGGATCCCGGCCGACACCGAATGCAGCTGGAGAACCTCGCCGCCGTCGTGGACACCTACCGGTCAGCGGGCGCCAGGTGTGTGATCGTGTCCGGCGTCGTCGATGCCGAGCACGGCGTCGATCACGATCAGCTTCGTGACATCACGCTCACCCTGTGTCGCCTCCGTTCCGACCGGATCGAATTGACTCGACGGCTGGCAGTCCGGGGAGAAGTCCAGTACAACCTCGACGCCGTGTGGCGGGAGGCCGAGGCTCTGGACCGCGGCGCAGTGGTCGAAACCCCCATCGACACCACCGGCCTGACGGTGGCCGAGGTGGCCGACCGGGTGCAGCAGCACACCGGCGGCTGGCCGGGCCTTCGAGGCGCAGCATCAGACCTCCTCGCGCCGACGTCGTTGTCGTCCACCCGGGTGAGCGCCGGCGCCGCCGGGCCGGTCCTGTGGCTGTGCGGACCTACGGGCGTGGGTAAATCCGCGGTCGGCTTCCAGATATTCATGCAGCAACTCGGCGCCGGCCGCGCCGCCGCTTTCGTTGACCTCGACCAAGTCGGGTTCTGTGAGCCCGCTCCGAGCGACGACCCGGCCCGTCACCGGGTGAAGGCATCGAACCTCGCCGCCCTGTGGCGGACCTACCGCACCGCCGGCGCCCAGTGCCTCGTCATGGTCGGAGCGGCTGCGGCCGAGTCGGACATCAAGCGGTACACCGAGGCACTGCCGGACGCGACGTTCACGGTGGGTCGCCTGCACGCCCAACCCGAGGAGCTGACACGGCGGATCATGCTGCGCGGCGAGGGCCGAGGTTGGGCCCAACCGGGCGACCCACTGCGAGGGCAACCCACCGCACGCCTGCTCGACGTCGCCCAGATAGCGATCATGGACGACACCGGACTGGAGGGCGCCGGGGTGGGCGATCTCCGGGTCGACACCACCCGGCTGTCAGTGCGAGAAGTCGCTGACACCATCATCACCGCAGCCGGCTGGGACAGTGTTCCTTCGTGTGACGAGGGACTGTCCGGCGCGTCCCGCTAGAGGATCCTCGTGCGACACGGCGAGCGCCAAGAGCGTGGGGAGCACGGGCCTGGCGAGGATCGATGCCTGTAGCGACGGCGGTTAGTTTGGTCGGCTACGACGTGACCCGCACGTAGTACCCGTCAGGGTCGATCACTCTGAAGTCAGTCCGGCCCCAAGGTCGATCGTCGAGCTGCTCGAGTCGCCCGTCGTAGCCGACAACGGCGTCGGTTGCCCGTGTGAAGGCCGCATGCACGTCGTTGACCTCGACCACGATCTCCACACCGACACCTCGAGGCCCCTTGAAGTCCGCGGGACGGAAGTGGTGTCCAGGCGGGAGCGCAGTGTGTTGCTGGAGACCGATGGTCACCGCACCGTCGCTGACCGGTACGTAGCAGTCCGGGTCATAGGTAGGCGGAGGATTCAGGCCGAGGACCGCCTGATAGAACCGGATCGAGACCTCGACGTCATCGACGAACAACTCGAAAGTCGGGACGTTGCGGCTGCGCCCGCAGGTGGCGGTCGACACGCCTGAGGTCCTCGAACGTCAGGAGCTCGACCGGGCCAGGCGCGGTCGCCGCAGGCTGGTAGGTCAACTGGCGCACGTCGTTCGCCACCTGTCCAGTTCCACCATTACCCGGCAGGTGGCGACCATGCTGGCGACCGGGTCCGTACGTAGCGTGGGGAGCATGAAGACCAACGCTTCACAGGCGAGGACCGTCCCTCTCGTAGACGGCTCGATAACCGTCCAACACCACGCCGGGGACGGGCCGACCTCACTGTTCCTGCACTACTGGGGTGGCTCCGCGGCCACCTGGCAGCCGGTGCAGGACCGTCTGGTCGGCCGGTCGATGGTGGCCTGGGACCAGCGTGGCTGGGGGGCTCAGGCGGGCCTAGTCGGGCCGTACGGGCTCGAAGCACTCGCCGACGATGTCGAGACCGTAGTCAGCAGGCTCGCCCTGCGCGACGTCGTCGTCGTCGGGCATTCCCAGGGCGGGAAGGTCGCTCAGATTCTTGGGCGCCGCCGCCCGGTGTGGCTGCAAGGCCTCGTGCTCGTCGCCCCCGCTCCTCCGCGGCCACCGGAGTGGTTGACAGCCGAGTATCAGCGATCAGCTCGCCCACGCCTACGACACCCCGGAGACCATCGCGCAGGCGCTCGAGACCGTCTTGACGGCGAGCCCGCTCCCCTCACCGCTGCGCGAGCAGGTAATCCGCGACAGCGCGAGCTCCCACCCCTCAGCTCGTCGGGAATGGCCCCTGCGCGGGATCGCGGCTGACCTCGGGCCCGGCCCGATCGACAAGCACAGGTCGCACCCCGAGCATCAGCCCAAGGCCGATGCGAGGGTCCACCGGTGAGCCCCCGACCGCATCTGGTGACAACCGCATCTAGTGTCAAGATCGTGCTGGACGCCAGGCGGCCGCCTCGGTCCCGTGCGCCGAGGGGGGACGTTCCGCCGACGCCTTCGGCGCGGGTCTTCAGCAACTAAACCAGAAGGGAAGTCCTGGGTGCGTGCACTGTGGTTCGAAGAGGTAGGAAAACTTGTCTGGCGCGAGGTCGAGGACCTCGTGGTCAGCTCCCCGCTCGAAGCGGTTGTGCGTCCGGTCGCCTCGACGACGTGCGACCTGGACCGCGGGATCGTGCACGGCCTCGTGCCGCTGGGCACGGACTTCCCGATCGGACACGAGTGCGTGGCGGAGGTGCTTGAGGTCGGCGCTGCTGTCCACCGCGTGGCGGTCGGTGACCTCGTGGTCGTGCCGTGGCACATCAGCTGCGGCGTCTGCCCGCCCTGCCGCAACGCTCTGCCGACGGCATGCACAACGGTGCCGGGGCTGCAGGGCTACGGCGCATCGATCGCCGGAAGCTGGGGCGGGCTGTTCTCGGAACAAGCACGGGTGCCGTACGCCGACGCCATGCTCACCCGCCTGCCCACCGGCGTCGAGCCGGCCGCTGCCGCCGCGGTCAGCGACAACCTTACCGACGCATACGTCTGCGTCACCCGGGGTCTCAGCCGGCACCCCGGCGCACGCGTGCTGGTGGTGAGCACCCTGCCGAGCCTCGGGCTGTTCGCGGTCGACCAGGCGCTGGCGGTCGGGGCCCGGTCGGTGGACTACGTCGACCGGAGCGGCCGACGCCAAGAAGTCGCCAGGACGCTCGGCGCCGACGTGGGCGCAGACGTCGACGCCAGCACCCAGTACCTGCAGTACCCGGTCGTGATCGGCGCCACCAGCGACCCGGCGCTGCTGCGTGAGGCCGTGCTGTGCCTCGCGCCCGGCGGGCACCTGTCCAACGCCGGCATGTTCTTCGCCGACACCCCGCTCCCGCTATGGGACATGTACCAGCGCGACGTCACGGTCTCCGTCGGCGCGGTCAGCGTCACACCGCACGTCCCGGCCGTCCTCGAGCTGCTGCGCCAGCAACGGCTTCGGCCCGAGCTGGTCATCTCCGTGCACGACGCCGAGCACGCACCTGAGGTGCTGCTGGCACGGGACATGAAGCCGGTCCTCGCACGCCCCCAGCTCATCGGGCCTTCACAAGGCTGAAGCGGCAGGTTGGCTCTTCGAGCGCGCGCAGCGGATCCGCGCCGCAGCGACCGCCAGACCGGTGCGGCCATCGCCCGAGCCGGCGGTCGGCGCCGCCCGTGCGCGAGAGCTGCACGCCGTGCTGCTTGGCCCGAGCTCCCGGATTTCAGGCCCTCCTCGGGGCGCTCAGCTTGGGACCGTGGGCGGCGACGTCACACTCACGCCCAGCCTTGCCGCCGGTGGTTCGCTCCTGAAACGACCAGAGCACGGCGCGCGACGCGTTATCTCTCGGTGGATCGTCTCGACGCTGAGAGCCCCACGCGATAAGTAGTTCTCGGCTGTCGTGCAGGGCGGTGATGCCACGATATGTGGTCTACCTCGTATGCCCTGCTCGACGCAACACGAGTGTGAGATCAGTCCGACGACGGACGTCGGTTGAAGTGAGCCGCTCGTACGTCGATCTCCGCCTGACTGCTGCGATCATGTCCTTCCGCCGATCAACATTAGGCGAAGCAGAGAAGTCGAGCCGTGGCGGCGCGAAATTGCACGAGCGTCGAGACGACCCGGTCAGTGTGGGTGACCGCCTGTTTCACCAGGCGAACTGGTGGTCGTCAGACGTTTCTGCAGCACGACGAATCGCAGGTCGTTTACCAGAGGTCGCGCGAACACCGGATCGGCGGGGAACGGGCGGGTCTCGCCCGTGCGGCGCGCACCACGTGCACGCTGATGCCGGTCTGGTCGAATGGTGCCCGGGTCAGCGCGATGTCGACGAGGCCGGCGCGCAGCCCGGCGGGGGGATCGGCCAGATCGGCCTCCCGGATGCGGACATTGACGTGCGGGTGGCGTCGCCGGAACTCCACCGCGAGTCGCATTCCGGCCTGGTCTGCGCTGTCGGTCAGCACACCGATGGTGACGGTGGTCGTTTCGGTGGCGGCCAGGACATGCGCCCGGATCCCGTCGACCTGCTCCAGCAGGCGGCGGGCGTGGGCCTGCGCTCGACCCCAGAGGGCGAGCGGACAGGCTGACCGCGGTGACGATCGAGCTCGGGCCAGAGCGATGCCCTCGCGCTGGCGCTCTCGGATCAGCGACCGTTCGAACTCGGCGAAGGCTCCCATCACCGACAACAGCAGCGTCGCCATGGCGGTGTCCTCACCGGTGAAGGTCAGCTGCTCCTTCACGAACTGCACCCGTATCCCCCCGGGGCCGTCAGGGTGCGCACCAGGGCGCGCAGGTCGTCGAGGTTGCGGGCGAGCCGGTCCATCGAGTGCACCAGCACCGTGTCGCCGTCCTCGCCAGGCAGCACAACCCGGACCCACCGCCGGGACGTGTCGGTCTCATGCCCAGCGAACGGTGTCCTGCTGGTGAAGGCGTGGGAGTCGGTCAAACCATGGGTTGGGGCCGGGGTGTCCGATGTTGACGACGAGGATGGCATGCCAGCGGCCGTCCGGGAAGAATTCGGCGTCGATGCCGGCGGCGTCGAACCCTGACATCGGGCCTGCGGCGAGGCCGTGCGCACGGACGGACAGGATGAAGTAGCCGGCTTGCAGGGTGGCGTTGAACATGCCGCTGGTCGTTCTCATCACCTCGTTGGCCGCAAAGACGTCTTTCAGCTCGGGCCGGAATGGCAGCAGGGTCGGGATGTGCTCGTGGAATTGTGTGTCCACCGCGAGGACAGCGGCGGCGGGCGCTGACGCGGTCTTGGCCCTGTTGCCCTCGTTCATGTGTGGGACCAGCCGATCTCGCCCGGGTCCGGGTCGGACATAGAGGATGCGCAGGGGCTGGGTGTTGGCTGAGGTCGGTGCCCATTTGGCCAGGTCCCAGATTTCTGTCAGTTCGGCGTCGCTCACCGGGGTGGGTGCGAACGTGTTAGCGGTCCGGGCGTCGGTGAAAAGCGTCGCGCGCCCGCCGGCGTCAAGTGTGCTCAGCTGGGCTGGCGTTGCGGTGGCGAGATCGGTCATGGGAAAGCTCCTGTGGGTTGGTTCGCGTTGGTCCGGGCTGGCCCGGGGTGCCTGGTGGCTTAGAAGAGTGGTAGCTCGATGAGGTTGCGCAGTACGAGGGCGTTGGGTGCCTGGATAAGCCGTCCGCCTTCGTCGATCCGGCCGAGCTGGACCGCGGCCAGCCCGAGGTTTCCGATGAGGTCGGCGATCTCGTCACCGGCTTGCGGGGAATCGGTGGCGATGAAGATGACGCGCCGACCGACTTCAGGGTCCAGTTCGGCCTGCAAGGTGTTTGCCGGCAGCTGGTTGAAGGCTTTGACGATCTTCGCGCCGGGTAGGTGCTCGGCGACGTACTGGGCCGAGGTCCACCCGCCCACGATCGCTTCCCAGTTGGGCGTGTAGTGCGCGTTGGTGGTGTCGACGACGGTCTTGCCGGTCCAGTCCGGCAGGGACGTACCGAACTGTTCAACCGCCCCGAACGGAATCGCCATGAAGATGACGTCGCTGGCCAACGCCTCCTCCAGTGGCACCGCATGAACGCCCGGCCCGATGGATGATGCGAGCTCGGAGATGGACTCCGGACCTCGGGTATTGGCGATGCTGGTCTCGATCCCGGCCCGCGCGAACAACCGGGCCAGTGCGGAGCCGATGTTCCCGCTGCCGACGATCGCGGGCCGCGTTGCTGTCGTCATAGCCACCTCCGTATCTGGTTAACGTGTGACCCAAACCCTACAAGCCGTTGGTTAACATGTCAACCAGAGGTAGCATTAGCGCTTATGGCGGCGCGGTGGTTGGACCCAGCGGAAGCGCGGGCCTGGCGCAGCCTGATGGAGATGCAGGACGGCCTGTCCGAGTTCATCGAGCGGCAGCTGCGCAACCGGTGCGGGCTCTCCCATGCCGACTACCAGGTCCTGGCCCATCTCTCCGAAGCGCCCGAGGGCCGGCTCAGGTCGTTTGAACTCGGTGAACTGCTGCACTGGGAGAAAAGTCGGCTGTCCCAGCACCTGGGCCGGATGCAGAATCGCGGCCTCGTGTCTCGGGAGAGGTGCCGCACCGACCAGCGCGGAGCGGTCGTCGCCATCACCTGGCGAGGCAGCGACCTCATCGAAGCTGCGGCCCCGCAGCACGTGGGCGACGTCCGGAATGTCTTTATCGACCACGTCACCGCGGCCGAGTTGGAAATGCTCGTAACGATCGGCGGCAAAGTGCAGGACCGTCTGGCGGCGCTGGGGAATCAGGATCCGCAGCCATGATCCGGCCCGTTGAAGCCCAAGCTAGCCAACCCGCGCACCCACCCATCGGCGCGTTTGCGGTGGTAAAACGCTTTCGATGAGGGACTGTGTTGGATGCTGACCAGCGCCGAAGTGTAGAAGATGCGCTGCAGCAACTCACCGCCGTGCGCGATCAAGCGGCAACGCCCACCGCGCGACTCGAGGCGGTCCTCAAGCTCTACGCCGACATCTCCTACCAGTGCCACGACACTGAACTCGTGGCTCTCCTGCACCG
>JAABUJ010007246.1_pt1 | contig 10422 bp, 9 predicted proteins | sample 5559131 | NCBI WGS metagenome assembly JAABUJ01 (sample SAMN10711875, study PRJNA513366) | rock metagenome | isolation source: Antarctica rocks | place: Antarctica: Victoria Land, Mt New Zealand nord | collected 2016-01-07 | reverse complement strand
GCCGCCGTCGGCAGCGGCGCCGGTCGCCTCGCCGGCCGTCCCGGCCCCGCCCGCGCCGCCGGCCCGGCCGGCACCCGGCCCGCGACCCGGCAACAACCCGTTCACCACTCCTGCTGACGGTGCTCCCGGTATGCCGCCGCGGCCCGCACCGCCGCGGCCGGCACCGGCCGCCGGTCCTGCTCCCCGCCCCGGTTCACCTGCCGCGGTACCGGCGCGCCCGGCGCCCGGCACCCCCGGCATGCCGCCCCGCCCGGCGGCAGCCCGGCCGAGCCCGAGCGGGCCGGCCGGCCCGCGCCCCGGACCGGGCATGTTCCCGCCCCGCCCTGCGCCCGGTGGTCCCCGTCCCGGACCGGGCATGTTCCCGTCCCGCCCCGCGGGTGGCCCGAGCGCCCGTCCCGGCATGCCCGGTGCGCGGCCCGGCGGCGCGCCCGGCGCCCGCCCCGGTGGGCCGGCTGGCGGTGGGTACGGCGGCGCACGTCCAGGCGGCGGCGGACCCAGCTTCGCCGGACGCCCAGGCGGCGGTCCGCGCGGGGGCGCTGCCCGTGGTGGCGCGACGCCCGGCGCCTTCGGCCGCGCGAGCGGTGGCCGGCCGGTCCGCGGCCGCAAGAGCAAGAAGCAGCGGCGTCAGGAGTTCGACAACCTGTCCGCGCCGACGATGGGCGGCGGCGTCAGCCGAGGAAACGGCGAGGCCGTACGTCTTCCGCGCGGTGCCTCGCTCGCGGACTTCGCCGACCGCATCGACGCCAACCCCGGCTCGCTCGTCCAGGTGGTGTTCACCGAGCTGAACGAGATGGTCACCGCCACCCAGTCCTGCACCGACGAGACGTTGCAGCTGCTCGGCACACACCTGGGCTACGACGTACAGATCGTCACCCCGGAGGAGGAGGACGCGGCGCTGCTCGAGCGTTTCGACCTGGCCTTCGGTGCCGACTACGACGACGCCGCCACCCTGGTCGCCCGGCCGCCGGTGGTGACGATCATGGGACACGTCGACCACGGCAAGACGCGACTGCTCGACGCCATCAGGCAGACCGACGTGGTCAAGGCCGAGGCGGGCGGGATCACCCAGCACATCGGCGCCTACCAGGTGCACCACCCGGTCGAGGGCGGTGTGCGCGAGCTGACCTTCATCGACACCCCCGGCCACGAGGCGTTCACCGCCATGCGAGCCCGTGGCGCGAAGGTGACCGACATCGTCGTACTCGTCGTGGCGGCCGACGACGGCGTCAAGCCGCAGACCATAGAGGCGCTCAACCACGCCCAGGCGGCCGAGGTGCCCATCGTGGTGGCCGTGAACAAGGTCGACAAAGAGGGCGCGGACCCCGCGAAGGTGCGCGGTCAGCTCACCGAGTATGGCTTGGTCGCTGAGGAGTACGGCGGCACCACGATGTTCGTCGACGTCTCCGCCAAGGCCGGCTCGGGTCTGGAGGAGCTGCTGGACGCGATCCTGCTCACCACCGATGCGGCGCTCGAGTTGTTCGCCGACGCGGGCGTGGACGCGCAGGGCATCGCGATCGAGGCCCGGCTCGACAAGGGCCGCGGCCCCGTGGCGACCGTCCTGGTCACCCGCGGGACCCTGCGGGTAGGCGACTCGATCGTGGCCGGTGACGCCTTCGGCCGGGTCCGGGCCATGCTCAACGAGCGCGGCGAGAACATCGCCGAGGCCGGGCCAGGCCAGCCGGTGCAGGTGCTCGGGTTCACCAACGTCCCGGGCGCCGGCGACAACTTCCTCGTCGTCGGCGAGGACCGCGTCGCCCGGCAGATCGCCGAGCAGCGCCAGGCGCGGGAGCGCAATGCCGCCCTGGCGAGCAGCCGCGGACGCATGTCGCTCGAGGACGTGTTCGCCAAGATGGAGCAGGGCAAGGTCACCCAGCTCAACCTCATCCTCAAGGGCGACGTGTCCGGTTCGGTCGAGGCCGTCGAGGACGCCCTTCTCAAGATCGACGTCGGCGATGAGGTGTCGCTGCGGATCATCCACCGCGGGGTCGGCTCGATCACCGAGAACGACGTCACGCTGGCGTCGGCCTCCGACGCCGTGATCCTGGGCTTCAACGTGCGGCCCGAGGGCAATGCCCGCGACATGGCGGTCAAGGAGCACGTGGACGTCCGCTACTACTCGGTCATCTACGCCGCCATCGAGGAGATCGAGGCTGCCCTCAAGGGGATGCTCAAGCCGATCTACAAGGAGGCCCAGCTCGGGACCGCCGAGGTCCGGGAGGTCTTCCGCGTCCCGAAGATCGGCAACGTCGCTGGTTCGCTGGTGCGCAGCGGCACCATCCGCCGCAACAGCCGGGCCCGGCTGGTTCGGGACGGCGTCGTGGTCGCGGACAATCTCACCGTGGAGTCCTTGCGGCGGTTCAAGGACGACGCGACCGAGGTGCGCGAGGGCTACGAGTGCGGTATCGGTCTGGGGTCGTTCAACGACATCAAGCCCGAGGACGTCATCGAGACCTGGGAGATGCAGGAGATCCCGCGCGCCTAGCGGGATCGGGGACGGGTCGGCCTCGGCCGGCGCGTCCGGCCCTGCCGGCAGCGAGGAGGAGCGGTGTTCACCGGGACACTGGCCGTGGACCTGCTCCTCGGTGACGTCCATTCGCTGAAGCAGAAGCGTTCCGTGGTACGGCCGATCGTGGCCGAGTTGAAGAAGTACGGCGTGAGCGCGGCCGAGGCAGGTCATCTGGACCTGCACCGCCGGGCCCTCGTCGGGGTGGCCGTGGTCGCTGCGGACGCCGGGCACTGCCGGTCGGTGCTCGACGCCTGCGAGCGGCTGGTGGCCGCCCACCCTGAGGTGGAGGTGCTCTCCGCCCACCGGCAGCTGCACGGAGAGGACGACTAGGGCCATGGTCGACGTCGCACGCGCGCGCAAGCTCGCCGTACGGATCCGCGAGGTCGTCGCGCAGACGCTCGAGACGCAGGTCAAGGACCCGCGGCTCGGTCTGGTGACCATCACCGATGCCAAGCTCACGCCGGACCTGCGGGAGGCGACGCTGTACTACACCGTGTACGGCGACGCCACGGCGCGGACGGAGTCGGCGGCGGCGCTGGAGAGCGCGAAGGGGGTCCTGCGCAGCACCGTCGGCAAGCAGACCGGCGTGCGGTACACCCCGTCGCTGGCGTTCATCGCCGACGTGGTGCCCGAGACGGCCGGCCGGATCGAGTCGCTGCTGGAGCGCGCGCGGGCCGAGGACGCCCGCGTGCAGGAGATCGCCACGGGCGCGGCGCCCGCGGGGGAGGCCGACCCGTACCGCGTACCGCGGCTGGACACCGGTGACGCGGCCCCATGAGTGCTGCCGAGACCGACTGGCAGGCAGCCGTCGACCTGCTGTGCTCCCACGAGGAGGTCGTGCTCGTCTGCCACGTGGCGCCGGACGGCGACGCCCTCGGTTCGATGCTCGGTCTCGGCGCGGCGCTGCGTGCCCGCGGCACCCGGGTGGTCGCCTCGTGGGGCAGCGAGCCGTTCACGGTTCCGACGGCGTACGCCGCCCTCCCGGCGCTCGACCTGCTCGTGCCGGCCCAGGACGTGCCCGCAGCTCCCGGGCTGCTGGTCACCCTGGACACTGGGGACGTGGACCGGCTGGGCTCGCTGGCCGACCGGGTCAAGGCGGCCGGGCAGGTGCTCGTGGTGGACCACCACGCGAGCAACACCCGCTACGGCACGACGCACCTGGTGGACCCGGCCGCGGCCGCGACCGCGGTGCTCGTGGCCGAGCTGGTGGACCGGCTCGGCGTCGCCCTGACCGCCGAGGTCGCGGCGCCCCTGTACACCGGCCTGGTGACCGACACCGGCTCGTTCAAGTACGCGTCGACGACCCCGTCGGTGCACGCTCTGGCGGGCCGCCTGCTGGCCACCGGCATCCGGCACGACCTCATCAGCCGCGACATCTGGGACACGGCGCCGTTCGCCTACGTGCAGCTGCTCGGCGAGGTGGCTGCCCGGGCGGTGCTTGAACCGCGCGCGGTCGACGGGCTGGGCCTGGTGTGGACCCGCGTGGACGCCTGCGACCTGCAGCGGCACGGGCTGGCCCTGGCCGACGTCGAGGGCGTCATCGACGTGCTGCGCATCGTCCGCGAGGCCGAGGTCGCCCTGGTCCTCAAGCACGATCCGGCCGACAGGCTGGTCAAGGTGTCGGCCCGCTCCAAGGGGGTCGTTGACGTCGGCGCGGTGTGCACAGCGCTGGGCGGCGGTGGTCACCGCTTCGCCGCCGGCTTCACCGCAAGCGGGTCGGCGGAGCAGGCCCTCGACGCCGTACGCCGGGCACTGGCCGCGGCGCCGCACCTGGCGGCGTGAGCGCCCCAGACGGGCTGCTGGTCCTCGACAAGCCGTCCGGCTGGACCAGCCACGACGTCGTGGGCCGCGCCCGTCGCCTCGCCCGCACCAAGAAGGTCGGCCACGCCGGCACTCTCGACCCGATGGCCACGGGAGTGCTGGTGCTCGGCATCGGCCGGGCCACCCGCCTGCTCGGTCATCTGTCGCTGACCACCAAGGAGTACGCCGCCACCGTCCGCCTCGGCGCGACGACGGTCACCGACGACGCCGAGGGGGAGCTCGTGACGCGGCGAGATGCCTCCGGGGTCACCGACGCGGCCCTGTCCGCGGCGATGGGCGCGCTGACCGGTGCCCTTCTGCAGGTGCCGTCCTCGGTCTCGGCGGTGAAGGTCGCCGGCGTGCGGTCCTACGCCCGGGTGCGCGCCGGTGAGGACGTCGTGCTCGTGGCACGCCCCGTCCAGGTCAGCCGGTTCTCGCTCGAAGCGCGCCGGGGCGACGACCTGGACGTGCTGGTGGAGTGCTCGTCCGGCACCTACGTGCGGGCGCTGGCCCGTGACCTCGGCGCCGCGCTCGAGGTGGGCGGCCACGTGAGCGCGCTGCGCCGTACGCGGGTCGGGCCCTTCACCTTGGCCCGCGCCCACACCCTGGACGCCCTGACCGACGACGACCTCGTCGACTCCGCCGTGATCGGTCTGGACGCGGCCGTTGCGGCCTCGTTCCCCCGTTGGGACCTGTCCGGCGAACAGGCCCTAGCGCTCTCGCACGGCCAACGGCTCGCGCCGTGCGGACAGCCCGGGGTGCTCGGCGCGTTCGACCCCGACGGGCGGTGCGTGGCTCTCGTGGAGGACCGGGAGGGCGCGGCGCGACCATCGGTGGTCTTTCGCCCCGCGACCGGCTGCGCGGGCTCTTCCGCGCTGCCCCCGCTTCCTCCGAGCAGCGGCGCAGCCCGGCCGTAGGGTGCGGGGCGTGCAGCGCTGGCGCGGGATCGAGAGTGCCCCCTCCGGATGGGGTCGGTGCGTCGTCACGGTCGGCGTCTTCGACGGGGTCCACCGCGGCCACCAGCAGATCATCGGCCGGGCGGTCGAGAAGGCCAGGGCGATCGGGCTGCCCGCCGTCGTGCTGACCTTCGACCCGCACCCGAGCGAGGTCGTGCGTCCCGGGAGCCACCCCGCCGTGCTGACCAGCTCGCGCACCAAGGCCGAGCTGCTCGAGCGACTCGGCGTCGACGTGATGTGCGTCCTGCCGTTCACGATGGAGTTCAGCCGGCTCGGGCCGGAGGAGTTCGTGCACGCCGTGCTCGTCGAACACCTGCACGCCGCGGCCGTCGTCGTCGGCGAGAACTTCCGCTACGGGGCCAAGGCCGCCGGCGACGTCGCCTCGCTGGCAGCCTCGGGCCGGCGGTTCGGCTTCACGGTCGAGGGCGCCCCGCTGCAGGGCGCCGGCGAGACGACCTGGTCCTCGACGTACGTCCGTTCCTGCGTGGCCGCCGGAGGCGTGGCCGAAGCCGCGCAGGTGCTCGGCCGCGAGCACCGGGTGGATGGCGTCGTGGTGCGCGGCGATCAGCGTGGTCGCGAGATCGGTTATCCTACAGCAAATCTCGCGCCAATTGCTTGGAGCGCAGTACCCGCCGACGGTGTCTACGCCGGCCGCCTCGTGCGCGGCGCGCAGTACCTCCCGGCGGCCATCTCGATCGGCACCAACCCGACGTTCCAGGGCCGGGAACGGCGGGTGGAGGCCTACGTCCTGGACTTCACCGGCGACCTGTACGGCGACCACGTCGGCCTCACCTTCACCGCGCGCCTGCGCGAGACGCTGCGCTTCGACGGACTGGAGCCCCTCCTCACCCAGATGGCCCTCGACGTCGCGCGCACCCGCGACCTGCTCGCCGAGGCGCCCCCGCGCTGACTCGCGCCTCCCCTGCCGCGCGCCCCCCGCCTCCATTCCCTTGATCATCAGCGGGACCGATGGCCCCGACGTCATGCAGCGGCGCCGTAGGCCATCGATGCTTCTGACGATCAAGTCGATCCACCCCGGGCGCGCCGGCCGTCCACCCCGATGAGCGGGCCGCGTGGCACCACGACCAGGCCGGCTGGTTCGGGAGCCTGCAGCCGCTGCCGGGCTTGCGCGGCGCAGACCACGACGTCGGCGTACGCCGGACCGAGCAGGCGGGCCCGCCGAGGGGTGACGTGGAGCAGTCCGAGGCCGGCCCCGAGGAAGGCGTCGTGGCGGGCCAGGGTGTGATCGAACTCGGGGGCGCCGGCACGGTGGCGCCGGCTGTCCACCTCCCAGCCGAGCCCGAGGCCCTTGAGGTAGCCGTCGGCGACACCGAGCAGTTGTCCCTCCAGCCAGAGCTCGGCGTTGAGCCAGAAGGGGGGCAGTCGGCCGTCGCGCACCGCCGCGAGCACGACGTCGCTCACCTCCGCCTCCGGCGCCGACCTCGCTCCCCGCGAGGCATCGAGCAGGGCCCGCCGGCACAAGGCGGACCCTCCTCGGGCGCCCGCCTCGAGCTCGGCCACCAGCGCAGCCAGGTCGCACTGCCGCGAGCAGAGGGCGCCGGTGACCTGTGCCCGTACCGTCTGGAGGGAGGGTGACCAGCGGCCGCAGTCGATGACGGCGCGAGCAGCGTCGGCGTACGCGGCGCCGGCGCGTCGCCAGGTACGGGGGTGCCGCGTCGTCGGCCACACCCTGATCAAGTTGCCACCGACACGGCGTACGGAGGGCGGCACGAGGACGTCGATGCCGGCCACCTCGGGGATGTCGGTCAACCCGAGTGCGCGGCATGCCGCCGCCCCTGTCACGACGAAGGCCTCACCGAGATGGGCCCGGGCCGCCGTGATCAGCTCCCTGTCGGTGACCTCCCGGGGCCTCGTGGCGTAGACCGACGGGATGAGTCGCTGCCAGCTGCCCCGGCGTACGAGGTGGTCCCCGTGGCACCGGTCGAGCCCGGCCGTGAGCAGGTCCCGTCGGCTCCGGACGTCTGCGTCCAGCACCTCGACCACGACCTGCTGCCCTGTCACGGCAGGAGCACACCCGGTCCGAGCGCGTACCGACCCGTCACCACACGCGCGTGTGGACGACCGTGCACGGTGTGGACCAAGCGCGCCCGCGCAACCTCCACTGTGCAGTGACGGTCGCGCCGCGTGGACTGTGCTGTCGGTCCCTGCGCGCCGAGCGAGCGGCATCGCGTTGAGCGACAGCACGATTGATGATCCACCGGCCTCCTCAGGCCCGCTGAGATCATCGATGCTTCTGATGATCACCGATGAAGGGCGCGGCGTTCGGGGGCGCTGCGTACGGCCTGGCGCGGTGGCACGTCGGCATACGGCCCGGCCTGGCCCGGCACGGCACGGCGGCGTACGGCGGGGTGGGCGAACCGGCTGGTAGCGTGGGGAGACCGGGAAACCGGCGGTGTGCAGTTCTGCCCAGGTGCGTTCGACCCCGGGCACACACCTCGACGCGAGGAGTTCTGTGGCGCTCGACCAGGCCCAAAAGAAGATCATCATGACCGAGTACGCCACGGTCGAGGGCGACACCGGCTCGCCGGAGGTCCAGGTGGCGATGCTCAGCAAGCGCATCGCCGACCTGACCGAGCACCTCAAGACGCACAAGCACGACCACCACACGCGCCGCGGACTGCTCGGGATGGTCGGGCGTCGTCGCCGGCTGCTGAAGTACCTCGAGAAGACCGACATCGCGCGGTACCGCTCGCTCATCGAGCGACTGGGACTGCGCCGCTAGATGCACGGCAGGGGGGTGCCCGCCCGGGCGCTCCCCTGATGCATGGATGGACCCGTCGTCGGACACACGTCCCACGACGCCACGAGCCCTGGCCCCGGGAGCGAGCACCCGGACCCGGTCCTCGGGAGTGGCCGCCGGAGCGATCCGGCTGCTTCCACTGATGACCGGCTCCCCGCCGCCGACGGGGCCCGGGACCGCACGAAGGAGTGCCCATGGAGGGCGAGAGCAACATCTACGGCTCGGAGTTCACCGAGGCCGTCATCACCAACCCTGGTGGCGCCACCCGCACCATCCGGTTCGAGACCGGGCGGCTGGCCAAGCAGGCCGCCGGCGCGGTCACCATCTACTGCGGCGACACGATGGTGCTGACCGCGGCCACCGCGTCCAAGCGACCCAAGGACAACCTGGACTTCTTCCCGCTGACGGTCGACGTCGAGGAGCGGATGTACGCCGCCGGTCGCATCCCCGGCTCGTTCTTCCGCCGCGAGGGGCGCCCGTCCGAGGACGCCATCCTCACCTGCCGGCTCACCGACCGGCCGCTTCGCCCGTCGTTCAAGAAGGGCCTGCGCAACGAGGTCCAGGTCGTCTCGACCATCCTGTCGTTGGACCCCGACCACCTGTACGACGTCCTGGCGATCAACAGCGCCGCTGCTGCCGTCCTGCTGTCCGGCCTGCCGTTCACCGGCCCGGTGGGCGCCACCCGCGTGGCCTGCATCAACGGCGAGTGGGTCGCGTTCCCAACGCTGACCGAGCTCGAGGACGCCACCTTCGACATGGTCGTGGCGGGTCGCCTGCTCGAGGACGGCGACGTTGCGATCATGATGGTCGAGGCCGAGGCGACCCGCGAGGTCTACGCGATCGTCAACGGTGGCGGTACCGCCCCCACCGAGGAGGTCGTGGCCGCCGGCCTGGAGGCCGCGAAGGCCCCGATCGCCGCGATCTGCAAGGCGCAGAACGAGCTCAAGGCGGCCTCGCCGAAGGAGCCGCTTGAGTTCCCCGTCTTCCTGGACTACGACGACGACGTGCTCGCCGCCGTGACCGCCCAGGCCGAGACCGAGCTCACTGCGGCCCAGTCCCTCGCCGGCAAGCAGGAGCGCGAGAGCGCCACCGACGCCGTCAAGGCCGCTACGGTCGCCGCCCTGGCGGAGCAGTTCGAGGGCCGCGGCTCCGAGGTCAGCGCGGCCTTCCGCTCGCTCACCAAGGCGATCGTGCGCAAGCGCATCGTCCAGGACAAGGTCCGCATCGACGGCCGCGGGCTGCAGGACATCCGCCAGCTGGCTGCTGAGGTCGAGGTGCTGCCCCGCGTGCACGGCTCGGCGCTGTTCGAGCGCGGCGAGACCCAGATCATGGGCGTGACCACGCTGAACATGCTGCGCATGGAGCAGATGGTCGACACGCTCAACCCCGAGAACCGCAAGCGCTACATGCACCACTACAACTTCCCGCCGTACTCCACCGGGGAGACCGGTCGGGTCGGCTCACCCAAGCGCCGCGAGATCGGCCACGGGGCGCTCGCCGAGCGGGCACTCGTGCCCGTGCTGCCGAGCCGCGAAGACTTCCCGTACGCGATCCGGCAGGTCTCCGAGGCGCTCGGGTCCAACGGCTCGACGTCGATGGGCTCGGTCTGCGCGTCGACCATGTCGCTGCTGAACGCCGGGGTGCCGCTGAAGGCCCCCGTCGCCGGCATCGCGATGGGCCTGATCTTCGAGGGCGGCGAGTACGCCACGCTGACCGACATCCTCGGCGCCGAGGACGCCTTCGGCGACATGGACTTCAAGGTCGCCGGAACGCCGCAGTTCGTCACCGCGCTGCAGCTCGACACCAAGCTCGACGGCATCCCCTCGCCGGTGCTCGCGGCCGCGCTGCAGCAGGCCCGCACGGCCCGCCTGGCGATCCTCGAGGTCATGAACGAGGCGATCGACGAGCCCGACGAGATGAGCAAGTACGCCCCGCGCGTGCTGTCGGTGAAGATCCCGGTGGACAAGATCGGCGAGGTCATCGGCCCGAAGGGCAAGATGATCAACCAGATCCAGTCCGACACCGGCGCCGACATCACGGTCGAGGACGACGGCACCATCTACATCGGTGCCACCAGCGGGACCGCGGCCGAGGCCGCGATGGCGGTCATCAACCAGATCGCGAACCCGACGATGCCCAAGGTCGGCGAGCGGTTCCTCGGCACGGTCGTGAAGACCGCGGCCTTCGGCGCCTTTGTCAGCCTGCTTCCAGGCAAGGACGGGCTGGTGCACATCAGCAAGCTGGGCAACGGCAAGCGCGTCGGCAAGGTCGAGGACGTCGTCAACGTCGGCGACAAGCTGCAGGTCGAGATCACCGAGATCGACCCCCGCGGCAAGATCAGCCTGACGCCGGTCACGAACGAGGCTGCCGCCGCGCCCGAGCCCGTCGCGGCGCAGTAG
>JAABUJ010007244.1_pt1 | contig 10423 bp, 8 predicted proteins | sample 5559131 | NCBI WGS metagenome assembly JAABUJ01 (sample SAMN10711875, study PRJNA513366) | rock metagenome | isolation source: Antarctica rocks | place: Antarctica: Victoria Land, Mt New Zealand nord | collected 2016-01-07 | reverse complement strand
AGGTCCTCGCGAGCTGGTGTGCCAGCGGTGTCAGCGGGAGCCGCATGCCCACCTTGGCGGCGATCACCGGGCCCCAGATGCCGGCGCAGCACACCACGATGTCCGCCGGGATCTCGCCCTGGTCGGTCACCACCGCGCTCACCGCGCCGTCGGTGACGGTGATGTCGAGGACTTCGTGGTGGGGCAGCAGACGTGCACCTCGCGCTGCCGCCCGCCGGGTCTGTGCGTCGACGGCGTTGACGGCCTTGGCGAGGCCGTCGGTGGGGGTGTGCAGTCCGGCGAGCACAAGCTCCGGGTCGAGCAGCGGGTACATCGCCGCGGTCTCCGCCGCGTCGAGTAGCCGGGACTGCACTCCCCAGGCGGCCAGCCAGCCGTGCCGGCGGTGCAGCTCGTCGACCCGCTCGGGTGTGGTGGCCACCTCGAGACCACCCACCTGCAGGAAACAGGGATTGCCGTCGACCTCGAGGGAGCAGAGCTTCTCAACGGTGTAGCGCGCCAGCTCCGTCATGGTCTTGGAACCACTCGCCTGGAACACCAGGCCGGGAGCGTGCGAGGTCGATCCTCCCGGGGCGGGCAGATCGCCCTGGTCCACGATCGTGACATCGTCCCAGCCGCGCGTAGTGAGCTCGTCGACCAGCGCCGCGCCGACCACGCCTGCCCCGATGATGACCACTTTGGGACCCGTCATATCAACCTCCACCGTCGCGCTTGACGCAACACAATGCGCTGTTCGCAACAATCGTGAAGGACGCTCGGTTCCCTGTCAAGCATCGCGCACCCTCACGTGCGCTCCACGAAATCCGCCCCGAACAGCCGCGTGCCCGGCCCAGGAAACCAAAGGCTCCCGGGCCGGGCACGACGGTCGAACGTGCCGTTAACTAGCCCCGGTCATTCATAGGGTGTGAGGGTCTGTCCAGAGTGGAGTGGCTTGCGCTTGCGGTCGCGCGTTTCAAGGACCTTGCCGTGGGTGCTCGTTGTCACGTTGATCTCTCCTCGGTTCTCCGGGATGAACTTCGATGGGCTGCGCATCCGCTGAACCAGCTCTGCGCCTGCGGGCGGATGTTCTGCCAGATGTGCTTTGTTTCGCGGTATTCGGCGAGGCCGGCGTGGCCGAGTTCGCGGCCGACACCGGATTGCTTGAATCCGCCCCATTCGGCCTGGGGTAGATAGGGGTGGTAGTCGTTGATCCAGATCGTGCCGTGCCGAAGCCTGCCTGCCACCCGCTGCGCCCGGCCGGCGTCCTGCGTCCAGACCGCCCCGGCCAGGCCGTAGGTGGTGTCGTTTGCGATACGCACAGCATGCGCCTCGTCGGTGAATCGTTCGACGGTCAACACCGGACCGAAGGACTCCTCCTGCACGACGCCCATCGCACTGTGGCAGTCATCCAGCACTGTCGGTGGAAAGAAGTAGCCATCCGCCAGGGCGCCGGTGTCGGCCCGGAATCCGCCGCAACGCAGCACCGCGCCCTCGGCGACACCGGCCTTCACGAAGCTCGCTACCTTGTCCAGGTGTGCGGCCGAGATCAGTGCGCCTGTCTCCGCGTCCTTATCGAAGGGACCACCGAGGTGAATCGTGTTGGCACGGCGAACCACTTCGTCCACGAAGCGGTCGTGCACCTCGTCCTGGACGATCAACCGCGTTCCGGCCGAGCAGACCTGCCCGGAGTGCAGGAACACCGCGGTGAGCGCGAAGTCGACGGCGGTCTCGAAGTCGGCGTCGGCGAAGACGACATTGGGGTTTTTGCCGCCGAGCTCCAGTGCGACCTTTTTGACGCTGTGCGCAGCAGTCGCCATGATCCATCGTCCGGTCTCCAGCCCACCGGTGAACGACACGAGGTCGACGTCGGGGTGCTCGGCGAGCGGCGCACCCACCTCGGCGCCAGCCCCGAGGACCAAGTTCGCGACACCCGGCGGGAGTCCCGCTTCCGCCAGGGTGCGCATCAGCAGGATGGCCGTCGATGGCGTGAGCTCACTGGGCTTGAGTACGAAGGTGTTACCGGCCAACAATGCGGGGGCGACCTTCCACGAGGTCTGCAGCAAGGGGTAGTTCCACGGCGTGATGAGGCCGCAAACCCCTACCGGTTCATGCACTACGCGGCTGATCGCGTCGTCGCGGCCGGTGTCGATGACCCGGCCCGCGTCGCTTCCGGCGATGCCCGCGTAATAGCGGAAGCAGCCGATGACGTCGTCCACGTCGTACTCGGCCTCGAGCAGCCGCTTGCCGGTGTCGAGGCTCTCCGCGCGGGCGAAATCCGCCTTGTCGCGCGCCAGCAACCCGGCTACGCGAAGCAGTAGTTGGCCGCGCTCGCCTTCGGCGGTCCCCGGCCATGGGCCGGTGTCAAAGGCTCGCCGCGCCGCCGCGATCGCCTCCAGGGTGTCTGCGCGACTCGCCTCGGAAACGCTCGCGACGAAACTCCGGTCTGCCGGACATCGAATCTCCCGGCGATCTCCGGCGACGGGATCACTCCATTCGCCGTCCACGTAAAGTTCTGGCACTCCTGGGCCTCCGCATCTGGGGCAGGCAGGCAACGCCCACCGGTGCACCCTAGTGTTGCTTATCGCGCATTCCAATGCTTCTGCTGCAACAGAGTGGGCGTCGCCGCCGCGCGTGTCAAGACCTCGCTCCAGATCGCCTCCCCGGTTTGGCGAGGTTCACGAACGCCGGAGCCAATCCACTTCACCCCAGCACCACAAGTGGCCGAGCCCAATCACCAACTCGATCCGATCCGAGTCGATCACGCCCGCGGCCTAGCAAGTTGGAAGGGCACGAAAATCCACCGCCTCAGCCGCCTGGAGATTTTGCGTCCACGTGAATTTCACAAGGCCTCGGTGGTTGCGGCAACAATCGCGGTGAGGGCGACCGCGAGCGAGACCGCGGTCATAGTCTTATTTGCTACTCCAACCCGACCGCGGCGAAGATCACGACCGCGACAGTAGGCCGCCCAGATGGCTGTAAGCATCGCAACGATCGCAACACTCGCCGGAACCAAGGCAAGGCCCCAACCTCGCTCCGCTGCTTGATGAATAAATAGCACCGCTACGGCGATGGCGGACAGCGCGGTTCGCCGCCATGATAGCGCCGTACGCTGTGCCTGGAACCCGACGTCGCGGGCGGCGGCGGTCATGAAATAATTACGGCGGTCGCCGCAAGGATTGCGATGATCCCGACGCCACCCGCCAGGATCGGTATGAGCGTCGAGCCTGGCAGTGGTTGGTCACGTCGCATGGCCAGCTGCACATGACGCCAATGAATATAGGCACCAAACGCCAACATAATCGCGAGAAGTAGGCAACCGCCCGCAATCGCAGTGCGCGCACCAGTCATTCAAAACGGGGCCACTAGTTGGTGAATCGCAACTCCCCCGGCGAGCAGACCTAGGGCGGTGCGAATCCAGACAAGAAATGTACGCTCGTTGGCGAGCGTGAACCGGTAGTCCGGCTCGTGCTCGGTTATCCGGCTTCCTCCGGGGCCGCTCTTGTTAGCTATTCACATCGCTTTTGATAGTGATCGGTACGCACATGTCGCGGCAGTTCACGGAGGATCCACTCATGACTCTGCTAGACGATCGCAGTCCGTGGCTGAACCCATGCCCGAGAGTATTACTACTCTCGGGCGACAGAATTAGTGTGGCGAAGCCACCCAATTTTGTGCGCATAGCTATCTCCATTCGTTTCGGTGTCATGAACTTTCAGTTCTCGCGTGAGGTGGCTGACCCGGCTACCACCCAGACTGGAGAGGACCAGGCCATCTCCCCGTCGACTTGGATGACCCGCACGTAGTAGTACGCAGAGCCACCGGGTTCATCGGTCCATGTCAGGCGTTTCTCGGTGCTGCCGAGGGAGGCGAGGCCGCCGGTGCCTCGCTGCAGGAGCACCCGACCACCGCCCGGACGCCAACCGGCAATTTCCACGACATCGATCAACAGCTTGCCCAGCGGGACGCTCACGCTGCCCTGCGGTGTTTCGACGTCCACGGTCGCCTCTGGTGGGCCGATCAGGGTTACCTCGATACCACCACGCTGCGAACCGTAGGGCTCACCGAACGTCTTGGTGGACGCAACCCATCTGACCTCCTGCTCATCGGCGCTGACCACTTCGGGCCCCCAGAACGGGGTCTGCAGGATACGGCCACCAGCAATGCGGACGTGTCCGCTCCAGTCGGAGTTGGTAGCGCTCTGCCCGAACTCCACCCGCAGCGGCATCTGCACCCAACCGTCGGGCAGATGAAGATCCGGCTCCTCGCTCCGAATGGTCTCGCCGTTGCGGACCAGCTCGACGCGGGCCAAATCGCGGAAACCCTGCGTGACGACGTCAATGTCCACCGGCCCCTCGTGGTTGATCTCGCTGCCCATGAAGGCGCCCGCGACGCGCACATCGACCATCACGTCACGCGTGGTGGCCCCGAATACGCGCCTCGAATGTAAGGCTTCGAACACGCCTTGACGATCCAGCCGCTCAGCGAATGCTCCGACGTAGCTGGCCCCGTTACCGTGGTCAGAGCTGGCGATCAATCCAAATCGATAGTCGCGTTTCAGACCGTCGAGTACGAATGTTCCGTCCAGCGTCCCGTCGGAGTATTGGCGGAAGCAGCCCTGTTGCTCGTAGTTGCCACGGCAGGCTTGGAAGACCTCGACCAAGCGCAGATACTCGGCGTCGTAGTAGTTCCAGTCGTAAGGAACCATCGCCGAGCCCGGGTGGTGCGGGATGGTGATGGCCGGGTAGTCCGGGTGCCGCCGCAAGCTGGACCACAGCTCGTCGGGTGTCTGCGAACCTGCCGCGAAGGAGGAGTAGATCGGCGCTCCGCGCTCTTCCGATCCGTAGATGACGTTCTGGTGACCGGTGTTGCCGGTCCACTCGAACCCGTAGAGCGGCACGAACCGGTCGTCGACGCGAAACAGGTCGGCAATCTTCTGGATGCACCACCACTGGTACGCGCTGCTGTTTTCGGAGTGATCGGTGACCGCCCAGAAGTCGTAGTCGCACACATCCCAGCCGTAGCGGTAGAAGTCTTCGAGTGACGGCTCATCGCCAGAGGTGCATCTGCTGACGAGAGAGTGCCGATGCAGGTCGCCCCAGTACAGGGTGAGCTCGGTGCCCTGGACCTCGGTGGTGTACCTGGGGCTTTCCTGCGCCGCCCAACCCCGGACCTCGCGGCGGTCGTTGCCGGCCACAATTGTCAGCGGGTTGCTCGCCCGCGCGGGGCCGCCATCCATGCTGATGACCGCTGACCGGATGGCCCCTACCCCGTGCATGCCGTGCCAGACGACTGAGCCGAGGTGCTCGAGCAGTCTGGGGCACTCCCGGCCGCCGAAGCCTTCGGTCCAGGTGAGGCTGCGCTCCAGCCGCCCGTCGGTTTGCCAGGTCACGATGATCCCGTCAGCGACCGGTGCCAGCGCGGCCTCCTCCAGTGTGCCGTCGCTGTCGGCGAATGTGATCGGCCTGGACCACCCGCCCGGCCCGAGGGTCTGCGCTGCTACTTCCCAGTAGTAGGTCATCAACGGCAGCCGACGGTGTACGCGGTACACCACGGTGAGTCCACCGTGGGCGTCGGCAACAAGCTGCGGTAACCCTCCGGGCACGACATCCAGACCCTCGGCCAAGACGCCATCCGCCTCGAACAACTCGTCGCTCTGCACCTTCACCACCCGCAATGAAGCCGTCACGTCGGGAAGCAGCTCGGGCGGCACCGAGTCACCGCTCTCCCGCACGCCCAAGATGCGGGGCGCCTCGTCGAGTTCCTCGACGGGACGCAAGCGAGTCGGGCCGGAGCCACCGTGTCCGTGGATCGCGATCATGTCGAAGGCACACCAAACAGCGCCGTCGGGGGTAACCGCAAGGCTGGGGTGCAGGGCGTAGTCGGTGCCCGAGCTGACCGGACACGGCGATCCCACGTCACCGGCGTTATCGGCGGTGCACACGACCACGCGGTAGGAACCGTTGACGTACTCCGACCAGGCGTAGGCGCTGCCGCCGTTCGGCCGAACCGCCACGGCGGGGTCCCAGGCGTTTCCGGCCGCTCCCGCGCTCACCAGCTTCTCCTCGTCCCATGTTCCGTTGCGCCAGCGCCGGGACCAGATGCCGAAGCCCGTCCCCAAAGGACCCTGCCAGACCACCTCGACGCTGCCATCGGGGTGCGCAACGACCTCCTGGTTGAAGGACGGGTGTCCCGTACTGCTGACCTGTTCGGCAGCACCCCACCCGGTCTCCGGCTCGAAGCGGTGCGCCCAGACGTCAACGCGACCGTTCTGCGATCGTCCATAACAAACCCACGGCACGTCATGAGCATCAAACGCTGCAGAGGGACGGAAGCAGTCAGACGGGTCGACGGTCAACGCGACGGGGGGCACCTCGGCTGTTGGGCTGTCGGCCAAGGCCACGAAGATGCGCTCTCCGACGTCCACTTGCCACTCGATCCACACGTGCAGCACACGGCCATCCGGTGCCGTGGCGACTGCGGGGCGTGCCGCAGACCGGGGCCCACAGACAGCCCGACCCGGCGACCGACGGTGTCCCTGCAGGGGTGATGCAGCGGCTAGGGCGTCGTCGGCGGTGGCGAGGTAGTCCGTCAATCGACCGCCACCCTCATCGACCCACATGTACCGCATTGGGTCGGGATCCAGCAGGGACTCGACAGTAGAAATGTCAACGCAGTCCTCGATTGCTGTTGCCAGGCGGCGGTTGAACGCCAGCACCCGGTCCAGGTCCTGCTGCTGCCGAGCGGTATAGCCCCCCTGGTGATGGTCCAGGCCGCAACAACTCATCATGACAAGATGATCCTTTCGGGGCAGGACAGCCGAAGTTAGGCCTTCCACCGGCAACGTTTCTCTGAAGAGCCAGCCTCCGAGCACGCGCCAGTTGAAGAGTGATCTCAATCACTTGTCACGCTTAACGATGCGGGCTCGCGGCTGTATCAGCAATGGGTTCGGAGCCAGCGGAGCAGACCAGTTCTAGACCGCTCCGATAGGATCTACCTATGGAACGTCGGCAACTGGAACACTTCCTCGCAGTGGTGCAGTACGGCGGCTTCACCAACGCCGGACGACGCCTACGGGTCGCGCAGCCGTCCCTGTCGCAGGCCATTCGGGCCTTGGAGCGGGATCTCGGCACACCGCTGTTCCACCGGCTCGGTCGCGGGGTGACACTTACCGCGGCGGGTGAGGCGCTGCTGCGCCCGGCGCAGCAGGTGCTGCGGGATTTCGCCACCGCGCGTGCCACCGTCCAGCACGTCAGCGGCCTGACCGGCGGGCGGCTCGACATCGTTGCCCTGACCACCCTGGCCGTCGACCCACTGGCCGACCTGGTCGGCAGCTTCCGTGCCCGCTACCCGCTGGTCGACGTCCGCATCTTCGATCCGGAACACGACACGGCCGTCACCGGTATGGTGCGGGCCGGGGAGTGCGACCTCGGCCTCGCAGAGGCCCCCGGCAACCTGGACGGTCTCGACAGCCTCCAGCTGGGCGACCAGGAATTCTTCGCAGTGCTCCCTCCGCAGGACGCTCCACCCCGGCACTCTCCGCTGCCGGTCGCCCAGCTCGCGGTCATGCCGTTAATCGCGACACCGGAAGGCACCGCGATGCGCACCCTGGTCGACCGCGCCCTGACCATGCGGGGGATTCCACCGAGGGTGGCGATCGAAACCACGCACCGGGCCGCCATCGTCCCGCTCGTTCTGGCCGGCGCCGGCGCCACCCTGCTCCCACAGTCAATCGCCGAGGACGCCGAACGCCGCGGAGCTGTCGTCACGCTGACCGATCCCCCGCTGCTGCGCACCGTCCACCTGATGTGGCGCAACCAACCGCCGTCGCCGGCGGCGGCCGCTTTCCTCAACCTCGCCAAACCTGCCATCGGGGCGGAACCCGAATAGGCGCGGGTCAGCCACAGTCAGACGTTTGTTGCTGAACCTTTAGTTGCTGAGCTTGGCTGGCTACGCGTTTCTCTGGTCTCACTGGGCAGATATGCCCACACCTCGGCCGGGGACATGTCGGCGAACCGCGCCGAGTGCAGCTCGTCGAGGATCGCCTGCTGCTCGGCGGCGCTGAGCGCGCGTGGCTGGGGTCGGTCACGGTGCGGGATCGGTGCCGGGTGGGCTGGTGCGGTGGCGGCGGTAGTAGCTGGCCTGCGCGATGCCGAGCGCGTCGCAGGCGGCCCGCACCCCGATGCGTGGGGCCAGTTCGGCCACGGCCGCCTCGCTCACTTCGTTGACCCGTTGCCGGGCTCCGCGCTCTCGGAGATCGTCTCCAAGAGCGCGTGTAGTTTTGCTTGCACATCCACCACGAAGCGGGCCTTGGCCAGCTCCTGCTCCAGTTGCTGCTTCTCCTGCTCGAGGCGGGCGATTCGCGCGGCTTGCGGGTCGCGCCGTTGACGTCCGCGCGGTACAGCTAACCCGGCCAGCGCGCCGGCGTCACGGGCCCGCCGCCAGTAGTCGATGTGGCTGGAATACAAGCCCTCCCGGCGCAGCAGCGCACCCTCCCCACCATCGGCCGCAGCCTCGTAGGCCGCCAGAATCTCGAGTTTGTACTTCCCGGTGAACGTCCGACGCCGGGCCCGCTCGGGCACCTTTCCAGCACCGGGATCACGATCCGGTTCACCCGGTCGGACAAGCCCGCCCAGATCCCGAGCGGTATGCCGATCAGCAAGGCCACCAGCACCGCCGTCAGGGTCAGTGCCAGGGTGTCCATGCTTTCCTGCCACAGCCCCTGCAGACCCATGAAGGTGAAGCCGGCCACCGCCAGCAAGGCGACTTTGAAGTTGCCCAGAGCCCAGGATCCGTAACCGAACAGGACGACCACGCCCAACCACCCGATCAGCGGGAGCGGACGGCCGTACGCCGGCTGGGACACCAGGCCGGAGATGAACGTCGTCAACTGATCGATCACGAGCCGGATCTCGTTGAAGAAGTACAGGAACAGCGGGTTGCTGTCCCGATTCGCGCCGACCGCGTCATTGAGGTGGTTGAACCCGGTGTGTAGTGCGTTGACGTCGGCGGTAGCCAGGTTCAACGTGTCCTGGCCGCGCAGCAGCGTGAACCCGAGCAGCCAGGCGAGCAGAATCCCGGCGATGAGCACGCCCCGGGTCGGGCGGCGGAACTCGGGTCGCAGGGCGGCGATCGCTGTCATGACTCCGCGACCACCGCAAGGATCTCGGCATTACCCACGACGCCCAGCAGCCGACCGTCCTGCACAACCTTGATCGGACGTTCGGCTTCGAGCACCGCGCGGACCGCATCGCGGACCACCACGTCCGGACCGAACTCCGGGCCATCCAGCTGATCGTCGGGATGCACCGGTCGCAGGATCCAGCGCAGCGTGAGGACATGCGAGCGCGGCACCTCGCGCACGAAGTCCCGCACGTAGTCGTCGGCCGGGGCGCCGACAAGCTCGGCGCCGGTACCGATCTGCACCAGCCGGCCATCGCGCATGATCAGAATCCGGTCCCCCAGCTTGAGCGCTTCGGAGAGGTCATGCGTGACGAAGACCATGGTCTTGCCGACCTCGGTATGTAGTTGGATGACTTCGTTCTGCATGTCGCGGCGGATCAGCGGGTCCAGCGCCGAGAACGGCTCGTCGAACAGCAATACCTCGGGGTCGCCTGCGAGGGCTCTGGCCACCCCCACACGTTGCTGCATACCGCCGGAGATCTGGTCGGGGAAGGAATTCTCATAGCCGGAGAGCCGACGAGGGTCGATGACGTCCGCGGCCCGCTTGGCCCGCTCGCGCTTGCCTGTTCCGCGGATCTCCAGACCGTAGGAGACGTTGTCCATCACCCGGCGGTGCGGCAACAGGCCGAAGTGCTGGAAGACCATGGAAATGCTGTGCCGGCGCAGTTCGCGCAGCGCGCGTTCGCCCGAGCCGAGAATGTTGCAACAGAGTGGGTGTCGCCGCCCGTGCGAGTCAAGGCTTCGCACCAGATTGCCGCTCCTCCGCCACCTGCCGGAGCCCTGTGGACGCCGAACGCGCCGGCACGCGATCGCCCCTTGACCTTCCCAACTCGATGAGCGACGCTGTTGCGTATCGCTCGTCGAGTTGTGTAATACGCATTATTTGGAGGATCCATGTCGCCTCGCCCCGCAGCCGGACGCGAATACGTCCTCACGCTGTCCTGCCCGGACACCCCGGGACTCGTCTACGCCGTGAGCAGCTTCCTCGTGCAGCAGGGCGGCAATATCAGCCAGAGCCAGCAGTTCGACGACCGCCTGACCGACCGGTTCTTCATGCGTGTGCAGTTCAGACTGGAGAACAGCAACCTTGCCGAGCTGCGAGCCGACTTCGCCCGCGTGGCCGAGGCCTTCCAGATGGGTTGGCAGACATCCCATCCTGAATTTTGTCAAGCGGCGACGGTAGCTGTGTCGGTGTTGTGGTGTGCCCAGGCGGTGTGTTCGTTGTAGACGGTGCCGGCCTTGAGGCAGCCGTGCAGGATGCCGACGA
>JAABUJ010007243.1_pt1 | contig 10424 bp, 8 predicted proteins | sample 5559131 | NCBI WGS metagenome assembly JAABUJ01 (sample SAMN10711875, study PRJNA513366) | rock metagenome | isolation source: Antarctica rocks | place: Antarctica: Victoria Land, Mt New Zealand nord | collected 2016-01-07 | reverse complement strand
CGACCCGGTGAACAGGTTGGTCCACCGCCCGTTGACCCACGGACCAAGCACTGCCGGGTCGTTGCACAGCAGCAGCAGGAACACGGTGGCGGACGGCAGCAGCACGCCGGCGAGCGTCTGCACCGCCTCGGTAATCAGGCCAAGTGGCGCGCCAGGGACCAGCACCAGCCCGGCGGCGGCGGCGATCAGGCCGCAGTACACCAGGTAGAAGCCGCTTGCGTCCCTGGCGCCCCGGTGCAGCGAGTGCTCGAGCGACAGCACGTCGCCCAGCGCATAGGCGCTGGCGAGCGACACGGCGGCCGCGCCGATGATGCTGGCGTCGATCAACGCGATCGCGAACAGGGTCGCCGGCACCTGGCCGACGTATTTCCTGAGCCCGGCCGCGACCCCGGCCGCGTCGGTGAAGTTACCGGCCTCGGCCTGCCCGGCAAAGGTCGCGGCGCAGAACGCCATCATCGCCACCGCGCCGACCATCACCATGACGATGCCGATCCACAGATCGGCCTTCTCGTAGGCCATGAACCGCGGCGTGATGCGCTTGTCGATCACGTAGCTCTGCTGAAAGAACAGCTGCCAGGGCGCTACCGTGGTGCCAACGATGGCGATGATCAGCAGCAACACGTCCGACAGCTTATCGGTTTGCGGCAGGCGTGGAACCACCAGGTCGCGAGCGATCTGGCCGAGGGGCGGGTGCACCATCAGCACGATCGGCACCAGCAGCAGGCTGCCCAGGCACAGCAGGAGCGAGAACCGTTCGAACCGGCGGAAATTGCCGGTGGACGCCGCAGCCATCGTGACGCCGGCCGCGATCAGCACGCCCCAGAGCTTGGGCAGGCCGAGGTAATCGAGCCCCATGCTGACGCCGATGAATTCGGTGACGATGGTCAGCCCGTTCAGGATGAACAGGTCGATCACGCTGAACGCGCCCCAGAACTTGCCGAACCGCTCCAGGATGAGCCGGGCGTGGCCGACGCCCGTCACCGCGCCCAAACGCAGCACCATCTCCTGGTTGACGTACAGCACCGGGACCAGCAGCAGCAGCGTCCACAGCAGCGCCGTGCCGTAGTTCTGGCCCGCCTGGGTGTAGGTCGCGAAGGCGCCGGCGTCGTTGTCGCCGACCATGACGATCAGCCCCGGGCCGACGATCGCGGCCAGCGTCTTCAGCTTGGCCCGCACGGTCGCCCGGGGGCACAGATCGCCCTCGGGGATCGTGCCCAGAGCGCCACGGATGTCACCCTTGTGGGCGCTGTCCAGGATGGCGGAGGCGGAGGGCAGTTGAGTGGCGTTGGTGTCGAGCATGGCAGACCTCGAGATCGGAAACGTGGGAAGCGCCGCTTGCGGGCTGGAACGCGCGACGGCGTCAGCCGGACGAAATGCCGGCATCCCTCCCATCCGCCGACCAGACGCAGGCCGGGCGGCCATCTGCTGCGACGTGCCACTCCGCCACGAGCCGGGGCCGCTCGGTGCGACGGCCGATGCTATGGTCGAGGCTTGCCTGGACCGGCAGCGCCTGCCGGCTGGGATGGAAGACGTGGAGAAGGGCGGCCATCGGCTGCCTCCTTTGCTCAAGCGGTTGGCTCAAGCTCGGGAGGGCGGGGCCGCCAGGGCGTCAGCGCTTTATCGGCGCGAAAGCCTCAGCGGGAATACGCACACCCGAGCACGGATCCAGCCCTGGAAGACGATCGGTGCAGGCGCTGAGCGCCGACTGTCGCCTTCCGAAGACTGGCTGCTAGATCGCGGGTTCATGAAATCCCTGTGGTCTGGTTGCGGATCCGGCAGGCGCCGGAGTGAATTTATGCCGCATGCTCAGCCATAAGCCTCGCATTCGGCACCAGCGGCATGTATACCCTCGGGGGTATGCCAGCAAGTGGTAAACCGGACGCAGACGCTGAAAAATCAAAACTGGTGAAGCGACTCAGCCGCATCCGTGGCCAGCTCGACGCGTTGCAGCGCGCCGTTGCCGAACCGGACGCTTCCAGCGCGAAGCTGCTGCAGCAAGCCACGGCATGCCGGGGTGCGATGGACGGCTTCATCGCGGAGGTGATCGAGGATCATATTCGCGACCGGGTGGTGAATGCCCCGACCAAAGGCGACGCCTCGGATGCGGCCGAGGAGCTGATCGGCATCGTGCACAGCTACCTGACGTAGCAGCCGGCCTCAACGCTCTCCGGCGCGCTGCAGCAGCATGGCCCGGCGCAGGCGCGCCAAACCGCCGTGCACGTGGCCGCTCTGGCACATGCGCAAACCCTCGACCGACAGCAAGCGCACCTCGGCGGGGAGATCGGTCCGTCCATCAAGACGCTGGGCGAGACCGATGCAGTACCCAGGAGTGTCGCTGGTGACCTGCATCGCATCCTCAGGCGCCGCAGCGGTGATAAATGCGCAGGCAAAAATTGTGCTTAGTAGAATACGCGACATCTTGGCAGTGTGCCTCGGTCCCATTGATCCGGGAGTGGTGAATACATGAACTAATCTTCATGACCGATCTCACCGCGTGACGCGGGCAAGGTCAATACGGCGTGCAGCCCGGGTGTGGCGTCCAGCAACCTGAGCGTGCCGCCGTGCAGGTGCGCCACCGCGTCCACCAGCGCCAACCCGAGGCCCGACCCCGGAGTTTGCCGCGCCGTTTCCCCCCGGTAGAACCGTTCGGTCGCGTGCATGCGGTCGCACTCGGGAATGCCGGGCCCCTGGTCCGCCACGGTGATCGCCACGCCCCGGCCGGAGGCAGCGTCGGCCGGCGCCGCCTCCAGTTGGATGGTGGTGCCGGGGAGCGAGAACTTGATCGCGTTGTCCAGCAGGTTGGCGACGGCCTGCTGCACCATTTCGCGGTCGCCGTTCACATGCAGCTGTTCAGTGGCCTGCAGCGACAGCGACAGGCCATTCGCTTCGGCTGCGGCGCCGTACAGCTCCGCCAAGTCGGTGACGAGGGCGCCGATGTCCACCTGGCAGAACGCCGAGCGGCGCGACCCGGCCTCGATTTCGGCGATCCGCAGCAGCGCCTCGAACACTGCCGTCACGCCGTCCAGGTCGGCCATCGCGCGCTCGACCGCCGCGTGCAACTCCGCCGGGCCGCGGGCGTGAGTGGCGGCGTCCTCCAGCCGGGCGCGGGCGCGGGCGATCGGCGTGCGCAGGTCGTGGGCGATGGCGTTGGACACCTGGCGCACGCCGTCCATCAGCCGCGCGATGCGGTCGAGCATGTCGTTGATCGTCTCGGCCAACCGGTCGAACTCGTCGCCACGGCCGGACACCCGGACGCGGCGGCCCAGGTCGCCCCCGGCGATCGCCGACGCGGTGATGGACACGTTGGCCATCATGCGGCGGAACAGGTTCTGCATCACGACCGCGCCGACCGTGCCGAGCAGCAGCAGCAGCAGCAGCGACCACAGCAGGGCGGAGGTCAGCAGCGCGCGCAACGGCGTGCGCGTCTCGACGTCGCGGCCGACCAGCAGGCGATAGCCGCCAGGCAAATCAAACCGCCGGACCCGCGCCATGGCTTGCAGGCCGGCCCGCTCGATCCGCATTTCCATCCAAGCGTCCGGCTCGGTCACGCCGGCCGGCCAATGCGCCAGGTTGCCGGCCAATGGGGTCAGGGCGGCGTCGGTCAGCAGGTAGATCGCGGCGTCGTCGACGTCGGCTGTCAGCCGATCCTCGATGGTGCTTTGCAGCGCCGCGACGCCGCCGGCCTGCCACTGCTCCGACAGGCCCTGGGCGTCGGCGCGGATCACCGCTTGCACCTGCCGGTTCAGCAGCCCGGCCGTGGCCCACCACAGGAACAATACCAGGGCCAGCGCGCTGATGCCGAACAGGGTCGCATACACCACCGCCAACCGAAGCCCGGCCGAGTGGAGCAAAGTGGGTCGCGCGGCGGGTCCCGTCCCGGCCTTCACCCGCAGGCTCAATCCACCCGAAGCATGTAGCCGGCGTTGCGGATGGTGTGGATCAGCGGCGTCGGATACGGCTTGTCGATCTTCTGGCGCAGGCGCGAGACGTGCACGTCGATGACGTTGGTTTGCGGGTCGAAATGATAGTCCCACACGCCTTCCAGCAGCATGGTGCGGGTCACGACCTGGTTGGCGTGGCGCATGAGGTATTCCAGCAGCCGGAACTCCCGCGGCTGCAGGTCGATCTTCTGCCCGGCGCGCCTCACGGTCCGGGACAGCAGCTCCATCTCGAGGTCGCCGACGACGATCTTGGTCTGCGGGACGTCGGATTTGCCACGCCGGGTCAAGGCTTCGACCCGGGCCAGCAGCTCGGAGAAGGCGAACGGCTTGGTCAGGTAGTCGTCGCCACCCGCCTTCAGGCCACGCACGCGCTCATCGACCTGCGCCAGGGCCGAGAGGAACATGATGGGCGTGGCGTTATCTTGCGCGCGAAGGGTTTCCAGAAGGTGAAGCCCATCGATGCCACCCGGCAGCATGCGGTCGAGGATGATGGCGTCGAACGCTTCGCTGGCCGCCATGAACAGCCCGTCGCGCCCGTTATCGACGTGCTCGACCACGTGCCCCGCCTCACGCAGCCCTTTGACGACGAAGCCGGCGACGTCCCGGTCGTCCTCGACCACCAGGATGCGCATCAGCTTGGACTTGCGTTCGGACGGCGGCCGACCGTTACGGGAATGTCCATGTTCTGGCCTCCACGCTTTACTGTCAGGTTCAACGAACGGCCCGGCACCGTGGCCGACACCGCCCGGATCAGCCCGCGCGCGCTGTCCACGCGGTCGCCATTGACGGCCAGCACGATGTCGCCGGGCCGCAGCCCCGCCTTCGCCGCCGGTCCGGTGTGATCGACGTTGGCGATGGCGACGCCGGTGTTGGCGACGTGCGCGCCAGGAACGTCCTGCACCGAGACGCCGAGCCAGCCGCGGTCGATATGACCCTTGTCCCGCAACTCCGCCACGATCCGCTTGGCGATCTCGGACGGGATGGCGAAACCGATGCCGACCGAACCGCCGGTCGGCGACACGATGGCGGTGTTCACCGCGATCACCTGGCCGTCGAGGTTGAAGGTCGGCCCGCCGGAGTTGCCGGGGTTGATGGGCGCGTCGATCTGCAGGAAGTCGTCGAACGGCCCGGCGCCGATGTCGCGCCCGCGCGCCGAGACGATCCCCGCGCTGACCGAACCGCCCAGTCCGAACGGGTTGCCCGCCGCGAGAATCCAGTCGCCGACTTCGACCGCACGGCTGTTGCCCCAGGTGACGGCCGGCAGCGGCGCGGCACCGGCCACCTTGATGACGGCGATGTCCGTCAGCTCGTCCGTGCCCAGGACGGCCGCGTTGAGTTCGGTCCCGTCGCTGAGCGAGACCACGATCTTGTCGGCGTGCTCGACCACGTGGTTATTGGTGACGATCACGCCCGAAGAATCGATGATGAAGCCGGACCCGGCGCCCATCACTTGCTCCCGCCGCTCGCGCAACCGGTCGCGGAACCGCTTCTCAAAGGGGGTGCCGCGAAGTTCCGGGGGGATGACGGCCGCCACGTCGCTGCCGCTGACGTTCTCGGTGACCGCGATGTTGACGACGGATGGAACGACCAGCTTGACCAAGGGAGCGAAGCTGGCCAGCGCCCCGCCACGGCCGTTCACCACCGACTGCGCCGAGGCCGCGCAGCCCTGCAGCGTCGAGAGGGCGAGCAGGGCCGCCAAGGTCAAGCGTGAGCGAGTCATGACGAGGTCATCCCGTTTCCTTGTGCTAACAATGCAAAGACCATGGCGTTCCACGCGATTTGCGGCAAGCGTCCGTTAAGCCTCGCCCGACTGGCGGGAAGGGGTGGGACAGTGGGCAAGGAGACGTTCGGTCGCTTGGCGAGCCACCCTCACCGCGGCCCTCTTCCGCTGGCGGGAAAGGGAGAGGATCAAGCAGGATGCTCCGGCCAGTCGTGCCGTGGGTAGCGCCCGCGCATCTCGCGCCGCACCTCGGCCCAGGCGCCGCGCCAGAAGCCGGCGAGGTCGGCGGTGATCGCCACCGAATGCCCCGCCGGCGACAACAGCGCGAACTGCAGGCCGATTCCGCCCCCAGCCAGCACCGGCGTCGTGGCTTGGCCGTAGAACGCTTGCGCCCGGGCCGACGCGACCGGCGCCGGTTGCGTGTAGTCGATTGCAGCCCGCCCGTGCGGCAAGTCCAAATACACCGGCAGGTCGCGCTCCAGCCGGCTTGCCTGCTCCCGCGTCAGCAAGCTACGCAGCGCTGCCAGCACGTCTACGTTCGCCGCCTCCGCAATACGGGTGACGCCGAGCAGCCGGGGCGCCAGCCACTCCTGCACAGTCGCGGCAAGGGCCGGGTCCGACAGGTCCGGCGCCGCCGGGTCCAGCGTGCGGAGCCAGGCGGCGCGGGCCTGGAACTGGCGCGCGGCATCGGTCCAGCCCAGCGTGCCGAGCTTGCCCGCCAGCACGCGCGCGAGGGTCGCCGCGGTCTCGGCGGGGTCGGCGGGGGCCATGCGGTCGTCCAGCACCAGCAGGCTCAGGCGACGCCGGCGGCGGGACAGCACGGCGCCGGACACCGGGTCAAAGCCGCTCTCGACGGTCTCGGTCACCTGCGCGGCCAGGAAAGGCGGCAGGGTGGCCGGATCGAGCGCCGCGGCCAGGCGGATGCGGGCGGAGGCTTTGAGGTCCAGCGACGCCACCACCAGCAGCCCGGCGCGGGCGAGCGGGTCGGTCCGCGGCAACTTGGCGCCGCCGCCGCCGGACAGGCGGTAGCTGCCGGGCTCGCCGCGGGCCTGGGCGATGCGGTCGGGAAAGGCGGCGGCGAGCAGCGGCGCCGGGTCGCCGGACGCGGCGGCGCGCACGTGCAGGCGGGCGCGGTACTGCCCGGCTGCCTTGCGGATGCGGGCGATGGCCCCCCGGTCGGCATCGCCGCCGCCCGCCAGCGCATCCAGCCGCAGCGCGATATCCGCGGGCGCATCGCGGGCCCGCAACGGATCGCGCTCCTCCAGCAGCGCCGCGAGGTCGGCGGCGAGTGCCGCCTCAGCGTCGTCGCGAGCGGCGAGCATCATCGCGGCCAGCCTCGGATGCGCGCCGAGCCGGGCCATGCGGCGGCCAGCATCCGTGATGCGGCCGTCGCTCAGCGCCCCGAGCGCCGTCAGCAGCGCGCGTCCGGCCGCCAGCGCACCGGAGGGCGGGGGGTCGGGGAACGGCAGGTCCTCCGGCGCGGCGCCCCAAGCCAGGCAGTCCAGCACCAGGCCGGACAGCTCCGCCTCCAATATCTCCGGACGGTCGAACGCCGGCAGCCCGCGGCCCGCCGCCTCCGACCATAGCCGGATCGCGACACCCGGCGCTTCCCGACCGGCACGCCCGGCGCGCTGCTCGGCGGCGGCTCGGCTGATGCGGAGCGTCGCCAGGCGCGTCAGCCCGGTCGCGGCGTCCAGCCGCGGGGTGCGCCGCCATCCGCCGTCGACCACGATCCGCACCCCCGGCACCGTCAGCGACGTCTCCGCGATGGAGGTCGCGAGCACCACCCGCCGGGTCGCCGCCGGGGTGAGCGCGCGGTCCTGCTCGGCGGGAGGCAGGTCGCCGTGCAGCGGCAGCACCAGGGCGCCGCACCCGTCCAGGGCCGACTGCGCCCGGCGGATTTCGCCCATGCCGGGCAGGAAGGCCAGGATGTCGCCCGCCTCGGCGTCCAAGGCCTCGCGCACCGCCCGGGCCAGCGCGTCTGGCAGGTCGCGCGGGGAGGCGATGTCGCGCTTGGCGTGGCGGACCGTCACCGGGAACATCCGCCCGGCGCTGGTGACGACGGGGGCGTCCATCAGGGTCGAGAGGCGCGCGCCGTCCGCGGTGGCGCTCATGGCGAGCAGCCGCAGCTCCGGCCGCAACTGGCGCTGCAGGTCCAGGCACAGCGCGAGCGCGAGGTCGGCCTGCAACGCGCGCTCGTGCACCTCGTCTAGGATGACCAGGCCGACGCCGTCCAGCCCGGGGTCGGATTGCAGGCGTCGCACCAGCAGGCCCTCGGTCACGACCTCGATCCGGGTGGCGGCGGAGACGGCGCTGTCCAGCCGGGTGCGGAAGCCGGCGGTTTGCCCCACGGCCTCGCCGAGCAGCGCGGACATGCGGGCGGCGGCGGCGCGGGCGGCGAGACGGCGCGGTTCGAGCATGACGATGCCGCCGGCCAACCATCCGGCGCGCAGCAGGTGCAGCGGGACCAAGGTCGTCTTGCCGGCGCCCGGCGGCGCGACCAGCACGGCGTTGCCGCGGGCGAGCGCCGCATCCAGGGCGGGCGAGGCGTCGGAGACAGGAAGAGTGGGCAGCATGGAGGGTGCTGCTACCACGTGACAGCGATTACATGGAGGGCAGTCCGGTTCCGGGGTATGATGCCGCCGATGTTTCGCATGTTGATCGCCTGCTGCCTCGCCGCCGTGTTCGCCGCGCCCGCCCTCGCGCTGGAGAGCGCGCCGGTGCGGAGCGCGCGGGCCGTCGTGACGCTGGTCACCGACACCGACGCTGTTTCCGGGCAGCCGTTCCACGCGGGCCTGCGGTTCCAATTGGCGCCGGGCTGGCACACCTACTGGCAGAACCCGGGCGACGCCGGGGTTCCCGCCGAGATCGCTTGGACGCTGCCGCCCGGCGCTGCCGCGGGGCCGATCGCCTGGCCCGTGCCGGTGCGGCAGGCGGAGGGTCCGCTGATGACCTTCGCCTACACCGGCGAGGTGCTGCTGCCGGTGACGATCACGCCCGGCCCCGGCCCGCTATCGGTGCAGGCGCACGCGTCCTGGTTGGTGTGCGAGCGGATTTGCGTGCCGGAGGAGGGCGATTTCCGGCTCGACCTGCCGGCCGGCACGCCCGTCCCCTCCGCGCAGGCGCCGCTGTTCGCCGCCGCCGCCGCGCGCACGCCCCGTCCGTCGCCGTTCGCCGCCCATATCGCGCCGGATGGCCGGCTGACGCTGCTCGGCGATGGCCTGTCCCGGACCACCGTGGCGGATGCGACGTTCTTCCCCCGCGACGCGACGGCGCTCGACCATGCCGCGGCGCAGGCCGTCAGCGTGCGCGATGGTGCGGTGACCGTCGCGCTGACCCCGGCGTCGCTCGATCCCCATGCCGACCTGGGCGGCGTTCTCGTCCTACGCGATCCGAAGGGCGGCGAGACCTACCTCGATGTCGTGGCGACCCCCGGCGCGGCACCTGCGGCTTCTCCAGGGTTGGTGGAACTGCTGCTGGCCGCGGTGGCGGGCGGGCTGATCTTGAATCTGATGCCGTGCGTGTTCCCGATCCTTGCGATGAAGGCGGTCGCGCTGTCGCGGCTATCCGGCGCCGGGCGTGGGGTGGTGCGGGCGCAGGCGGCGGCGTACTCCGCCGGCGTGATCCTCGCGTTCATGGCGCTCGGTGGGGCGCTGCTGGCGTTGCGCGCCGGGGGCAGCGCCGCGGGATGGGGGTTCCAGTTCCAGTCGCCGGTGTTCGTGGTCGGCATGGCGTGGCTGCTGTTCGCGGTGGGACTGAGCCTGGCGGGGGTATTCGCTGTGGGCGGCGGGCTGGCGGGAGTTGGCCAGGGACTTGCCAGCCGCGGCGGGCTGCCGGGCAGCTTCTTTACCGGGCTGCTCGCAGTGATGGTTGCGACCCCCTGCACGGCGCCGTTCATGGGTGCGGCCATCGCCGGGGCGCTCGCCTCGTCCCCCGCGGTCACGTTCGCGGTGTTCGCCGCGATGGGCGTCGGTCTCGCGTTGCCCTACGCGGCGCTTGCGGTGATGCCGGGGCTGGCCCGGGCACTGCCCCGGCCCGGGGCATGGATGGACGTGCTGAAGCAGGCGCTGGCCTTTCCGATGTTCGCCGCCGCCGTGTGGCTGACCTGGGTGGCAGCGCAGGAGGCGGGACCGTCCGCCGTGCTGGCGACCTTGGCCGGCGCGGTCCTGCTTGGGTTCGCCGCGTGGGCAATCGGCCTGGCGCAGGGGGCGTCTGGTACGGGCCGGCGGATTGGCCAGGGGGCGGCCGTGATGGCCGTCGCGCTCATGGCGATGGTGCTGGCCGGAGTCGCGCCAGCCCCGGCTCCGATCGAGGCTAATGCCGATTCCGAACCGTTTTCCAGCGCCCGCCTTGCTGCCTTGCGCGCAGAGGGCCATCCGGTCTTCGTGAACATGACCGCCGCCTGGTGCGTGAGCTGCCTGGTCAACGAACGCGTCGCGCTATCCCCCGCCCCGGTCCGCGTGGCCTTCGCCGCACACGGCGTGACCACCCTAAAAGGCGATTGGACCCGGCAGGACCCGGCCATCTCCGCATTCCTCCGCGCCCACGACCGCGACGGCGTGCCGCTGTACGTGTTCTACGCGCCGGGGCGGGAAGGCGTGGTGCTGCCCCAGATATTGACGGCAGGAACCGTGCTGGATGTCGTGAATCGACTGAGCAGCTAGACCTGGACGCCCGTTTGGTGCGACCGCTGAAGGAAGGGAAAAGTGGCAGGTTGAGGCGCTGCCTCAAACTCCGCCAAAGGCATGATGCCTTTGGGAACC
>JAABUJ010007242.1_pt1 | contig 10426 bp, 8 predicted proteins | sample 5559131 | NCBI WGS metagenome assembly JAABUJ01 (sample SAMN10711875, study PRJNA513366) | rock metagenome | isolation source: Antarctica rocks | place: Antarctica: Victoria Land, Mt New Zealand nord | collected 2016-01-07 | reverse complement strand
GGTTTGGTCCGATACAGCCCCTCGCAAGGCCTACCGTCCCAGGTCAGAGGGCATTTGCCGTCTCCACACGCCGCCGTTCAAAGACAATCATCGGTGCATCCAGGCTCAGGGGGCTACGTTGCTATGTCTTGCGCCCTAGACGATAGAGCCATCAGCCCGGTACGTCGCGGGGCGGCGCGCCGTCATGGCTCGCTTGATGTGTGGAACGAACAGCTGCACCTCGGCGTGGCACGCGCAGGCCGCGACGGGCAGTGGCCGGTCGGGCTCCCAGCCGGCCAGTGTCCTTGGCGTCCCGTCGTCCAAACGCTCGACGGAGAAGCTCTGCTCGAAGCGCCTGGGTGCCGGCCTGTCAGAGGTCCGGGTGACCCCCAGCGCCGCGGACCACGCACTCCCCGTGATGTCGGGCCGGCAGCCTGGCCACCGGCACCGTCCGCGCCTCCGAGATCCTCCGCGTCCTGCAAGGCGGCGGCTGGCCCACCCCGCTCGGGCAAGCCGTTGCCGAGCTCGGCCGGATCACCAAGACCCTTTACCTGCTCGCCTACCTCGACGACGAGACCTACCGCCGGCGCATCCTCACCCAGCTCAACCGCACCGAGAGCCGCCACACGCTCGCCCGGGCCGTCTTCCACGGCCAGCGGGGGCAACTGCGCCAGCGCTACCGCGAAGGCCAGGAAGACCAGCCCGGCGCCCTCGGCCTGGTCGTCAACGCCCGGCCTGGTCATCAACGCCATCGTGCTGTGGAACACCCGCTACCAAGACGCAGCCCTGGCCCAGCTACGCCGCGACGGTCACGACGTTCGCGACGACGACGTACGACGCCTGTCACCCCTCGGCCACGACCACATCAACCTCCTCGGCCGCTACCAGTTCAGCGCCACCGACCTACTCGACAGTGGCCTCCGACCCCTACACGACCCGGGCGCACCCGAGACCTGACCGAGCACCCGCGTGCTTAGCGCACGATCCTGCGCCGTTGCTACTCACACCCCTATCCGCTCGCGGGCCGCGTTGGCCCGGATCTGGCAGGCCACCGGACGTCGCCCTGGATGCCAAAGCTAGGCCAGCGCCGGCCGCTTGATCTCGATCTCGACGAAGGCGACTGTCTGCGCACTGGGGTTCGACACGTCGTGCTCGACACCGGCGTCCCGGAAGTAGCAGCCGCCGTGCGTCAGCTCGGACGACGTCGTGGTCCCTGCGGACGTCATCGCGAGCTGTCCGGCGGTCAGTGGCACGACGAGGTAGTCCAACTCGTGCCGGTGCCGCCCTGTCCGCTCGTCCCTCGCGAGGGTCCAGGTCGTGACCCGCACCCTGTCGTTGTCGATGCTGACCTCTGATCGCGCGCTCTGCATGGCTTCTCCTGTCGTCATGGCGCAGAGTAGACGCACTCGCCACCCACCCAGGTCGAGCGGACCGCGATGTCGGCGATCTCGTCCGGCGGCGTGTCGAACGGGTCGCGCTCCAGCTCGACGAAGTCGGCCAGCAGACCCGGGCGCAGCGTGCCCTTGACCGATTCCTCACCCGAGGCGTAGGCCGCACCTTGCGTGTAGAGCCCGAACGCCTCGTCGACGCCAATCCGCTGGCTCAGGCCAATGGCCGTACCGTCGACGGCGCGCCGCCCGACGCAGCTGGTGATCGCTGCCAGGGGCTCGTAGGGGCCACAGGGGTAGTCGCTGGATCCGGCGACGTGGATGCCCGCATCGAGCAGGATGCGGTGCGCGAACATGCGCTCGAGCCGCTCGTGCCCGAAATAGCCCACGAGCTTGTCGCCATGGAAGCGTGGATACGAACCGAAGGGGACGGCGACCATGTCCAGGTCACGGATCCGCCGTACGATCTGCTCGTCGACCAGCGAGCAGTGCTCGATCCGGTGCCGGCGCCTCGGCGCCCCGGCGGCGCGGGCCTTCTCGTGTGCAGTCAGCAGGGTCCGGATCGCCCGGTCGCCGTTGGCATGCACCGCGAGCACGACACCGTCGCCGGTGACCCGTTGCACCAACGCCTCGAGGTCGGGCGTGGTCATCGTCTGCATGCCGTGGTCGTCGGTGCCCTCGAACGGCTCGTCGATCAGACAGTTGCCGCCCGCGCAGGCTCCGTCGACGAAGGCCTTGACGCCGAGCAGGCGCAGACCCTCGTCCCCGAACCCGCTCTGCAGGCCGAGATCAGCGATCTTGTCGTAGTGCGGAAAGGCGACGAGCATGCCGACCCGCAGGGTGAGCGCCTCGCGGCGTCGGGCCTCAACGAGCAGCCGCACGTCCTCGGGGCCGCAGAGCGCGTCGGTCATCGACGTCAGTCCTGCGGCATGGAACATCCGCTGGGCCCGCTCGAGCCCGCGCAGCCTGTCCTGCATTCCGGACGGCGGTAGGACCGTGGCCCCGCGGGCGAGCGAGGGGTAGGAAACGTCGAAGAGCGCCTGCTCATAGACAACCCCGTTCAGCTCTCCGCTACCGTCCCGACCGAGCGCCCCACCGGGCGGGTCGGGGCTGTCGGTGCTGAGACCCGCCGCCGCCAGCCCCGCTGAGTTCAGGACCCCCCAGTGGGCGGCTACGTGCGTCAGCAGCACTGGGTGGTCCGGTACCGCGGTATCCAGGAAGTGCCGGTCGACGACCCGGCCGGCGGTGGTCTTGCTGTGGTCGTACCTTGACCCGACCACCCACTGCCCGTCACCAACCTCGGCAGCCTCGGCTCGCAGCAGCTCGGTCAGGCGGGACTCGCCGGTGGCCACCTCCGGCGAACAGTTGAGGTGCAGCAGGTTCTCGGCGGTCATCGTCGGGTGCGCGTGGGCGTCGTTCAGCCCCGGCACGACCACGCAGTCGAGCTCGACCCGGCGGTCCACCGGGAATCGAGCGGCCAGCTCCTCGGCGGAACCGGCGGCCACCACTCGGTCGCCGAAGAACACGAGCGCCTGCACCGCGGGGCCATACAGGGTGTGGATCCGTGGCGCACGCAGCAGCGTCCACGTCGCGCGGCCGATGCGCCGGTCCAACGTCGTCATGCGAGGTACGCCCCCTGTCCGTACGGAACGTGCGAGAGCGGCGCCACCTCGACGCGGCGCCCGTCGACCTCAACCGGCGAGCCGTCGCTCGGCACCCGGACGCGAGGCACGACGTCGTTGTGCAGCATGTCCGCCCGGGTCAGCCCGCGGGCGCCGCGCACCGGTAGGTACCTCGGCCCGGGCACCAGCTGGTCGCCGCGCATCGCCTCCTCGGTGACGAAGGTCGCTGCCAGGCGCCGTGGCGCACCGCCCATCGCACCGAAGTACGGGCCCATGATCCGCGGCTCGCACGACCGGGTCGAGCCGTTGCCCTGCCCCGCCGCTCCCCAGACGACGAAGCCCGACTTCAGGACGAACTCCGGCTTTGTGCCGAACCACGCCGGGTCCCACAGGACGATGTCCGCCAGCCGGCCGGGCTGCAGGCTACCGACGTGATCGGCGATGCCATGGGCGATCGCCGGGTTAATAGTGATCTTCGCGAGGAACCGCAGCACGCTTCGCGTGTCGGCGTCCACGCCGCCTTCGGCTCGCAGCGCGCTGTTGGAGGCCAGCTGCCACGTACGCCGCACCATCTCACCAATCCGCCCCATCCCGAGGGCGTCGCTGTTGATGATCGAGATCGCGCCGTGGTGGTGCAGGAAGTTCTCGGCCTGGATTCCCGCCCGGTGCAGGCGGCTGCTGGTGGTGGCGACGTCCGACTCGAACAGGTGGCTCTGCCGGTGCACGGTCATCGTCATCGGGAAGAGCTCCTCGAGCGTGTGTCGACCGTACGGGATCGTCGGCGTGGTGGAGGATCCGAGTACGTGCGGATGCTCCAGGATCTCCAGCAGGTCAGGATGACCACCGCCACCCTCGACGTGGTAGGCGTGGATGGTGCGGCCGGCCGTCGCCTCGACGGTGTCGGCGAGCAGGCCGAACTCGTTGAGGCTGTCGGAGTGCAGGGCGACGGCGACGTCAGCCGCCTCGGCCACGGTGAGGCAGGCGTCGATGCAGGCGGGCGAGGCCCCGTAGTCCTCGTGCACCTTGAAGCCGCCGGCCCCGGCGTCCAGCGCTGCCTCCATGGCTGCCCGGTCCGTCGTGCTGCCCCGCGCCAGCAGCATGACGTTGAGCGGCACGTCGCGGAACGCGTCGGTAAGGGTGTGGATGTTGTACCGCGGGTTGACCCCGACGTCCCAGACGCCACCGATCCCCATCCCCACCATCGTGGTGATGCCGGCGCTGAGGGCGACATCGACCAGCGTCGGGGAGGCGAGGTGCACGTGGGAGTCCACCGCTCCCGGGGTGGCGACGAGGCCCTCCCCCGGCACCAGGGCGGTGTGCGGGCCGACGACCAGGTCGACGCCATCGACCACGTCCGGCGAGCCGGCCCGGCCGATGCCCACGACCCGGCCGTCCTTCACTCCGATGCACGTCTTGCGCACGCCGAGGACGGGGTCGAGCAGCACCACGTTGGAGACCAGCAGGTCCAGTTCGCTCTCGCTCGCCTCGCCACGCACATAGAAGCCGTCGCGCCAGGTCTTGCCGCAGCCGCCGAGGATCTCGTCGCCGTACGACACGTCGTCCGAATCGACCCGGACAGCCAGACCGGAGTCACCGAGGGCCACGACGTCGCCCGTCGTCGGCCCGTAGACCTGACGGTATATGCGGGCGTCAATGCTTGTCATCGCTCATGCCTCTCTTGTCGCCGCTGCCATGGCCACGAGCGTGATCGTCCTGGTCTCGCCGGGCTCGAAGGCGATGCTCGAGCCGGCGGGGATGTCCGGACGCCAGCCGGAGGTCAGCGCGCGGTCGTGCTCGAGCAACGCGTTCACCGAGGCGAAGTCGACATGGCTGGTTACCCGCACCACCCGGTCGGCCCGGTTCGACACGGTGACCTCACGCCTCGGACGTCCCCGGTTCAGCTCGATCACCGCGGTCGATGCCGCACCGATCGCGACCTGGGCGGCCGCTTCACCCTCGGCCGCTTCACCCTCGGCCGCTGCGATGGGGTCGACCAGGTCGACGAACAGGGTGCCGGACGGGAAGAGCGCGTCGATCTGCAGGTGCCGCAGCTTGGCGGGCACACCTGGCAGCACCTGGTCGGCCCGCAGCAGCGAGCCCGCACGCTGGACGACCTCGGCCAGGGGCAGCCCGTCCCACGCCCACTCGTGCACCTCGTCCACGATCAGCGCGCTGGCCTCCGTCGCCCCCAAACGCGCTCCTCGGGCGAGTCTGCGGCGCGCCAGGTCCGCAGCCGTCGCGACCAGCAGCCGGGCCTGCTCGTGCGGTGTCAGGTGCATGACGCCACCTCGTCCGCGAGGTGCTGCGGATCGTGCGCCGCCGTGCCACCGACGAAGGTGGCTACGACGGCGACGTCCCGGATCCGGCCCGGCGCCACCTGCGTGATGTCGTCGGACAGGACGGCGAGGTCGGCCAGGCCACCGGGCCGCAGCGTGCCCATGTCACCCTCCAAAAAGGCGGCGTACGCCGACCCGTAGGTGTACGCGCGCAGCGCCTGCAGCGGTGTCAGCGCCTCCTCGGCTCCGAGCTCCTGCCCGGAGTCGGTGCGCCGGTTGACCATGTCGTGGATGCCGAGCAGTGGCGCGCCCTCGACCACCGGCCGGTCGCTGCTGCCCGGCAGCTCGATGCCAGCGTCCAGCAGGGACCGGCCCCGGTAGCACCAGCCGATGCGCTCCGGGCCGAGCGCCCGGATCATGCCGTCACCGATCTCGCCGATGAACCGGCCCTGGGGGTCGGCGATGACCCCGAGACGGCCCATCCGTTGCACGGCGTCCGGGCTGGCGATCCCGGCGTGCTCGATGCGGTGCCGGTGGTCGCTCCTCGGGAACTCGGCCAGGGTGCGCTCGTAGCAGTCCAGCACCGTGTCCACCGCCCGGTCACCGATCGCATGCGTGGCCAGCTGCCACCCGGAGCGGTGCGCGGCGCGCAGCACGCCCTCGAGATCAGCCGGCTCCATCGCCAGCATCCCGTGGTTGCACCGGTCGTCCTGGTAACCGTCGTGCATTGCAGCGGAGCGGCCGATCAGCGAGCCGTCGCTGAACACCTTCATCGCGCCGATCCGCAACCACGAGTCTCCGAACCCGCTCTGCAGCCCCAGGCCGAAGCCGAAGCCGCTGTCGCCTTCCGCTCCCTGGATCGGCTCCGCGCCAGTGTTGACCGGCATCAAGGTCGTGCGGACCCGCAGCCCGCCCTGCTCGCGGGCGACCTGGAAGGCACGGGCCTCCAGCGGGGACGAACCCGCCAGGCCGGTTCCCACGCCCGCCTCCTGCACCGCCGTCAGTCCTTCGGCCAGGTACCGTCCGTGCGCCGACGTGATCGCCTCCACCATGTCCGGCACCGAGACCGGCCAGGTCAGGGGCCGCAACAGCTCCATGGCCGATTCCAGCAGCAGCCCGGTGGGCCGGCCGTCGGGTCCGCGCTGCACGCTGCCACCCACCGGGTCGGTGGCGTCCTGCAGCCCCAGGGCGTCAACGACCGAGGAGTTGACGAAGCACATGTGACGCGACTTGTGGATCAGCCGAACGCGGTGGTCCGGCGTCGCGCGGTCAAGGCGGGCGAGGTCGGGGTGCGCGCCCAGGATGTTCTGGTCGTAGGACTCCCCGACGATCCAGCTACCGGCGGGCTGGCTGCGCGCGGCGTCCTCAAGCCTTCGGTAGAGCTCGTCGAGGGTTCGCACCTGCGAGCTGCGCAGGTCGACGTGCCGCAGCGAGTCGCCGAACTGCACCGTGTGGTTGTGCGCGTCGTGGAAGCCGGGGACGACCGTCGTGCCAGCGAGCCGCACCGTGCGGCGGGCCTGCGGCGCGTCGCCCTGGTCGGTGCCCAGGGCGAGGATGCGCTCGCCCTGGACCGCCATCCACCGCGCCCTCGGCTGGCGGGGATCGAGCGTGATGAAGTCGCCGTCGGTCAGCAGCAGGTCGACCTTCACGACCGGCGCCCCTCGTCAGGTCGGACGTCGGCAGGTCGGACGTACGGGTCCAGGTAGTCGGGCAAGGCGACCTGCGTGTCCGGCGCAGGATCGGCCGACCCGAAGACCATCCGGACCGGCACGACACCGGACCAGTGCGGCAGGTCGACGTCCTCGGGCTCCTCGACCGGCCCGCCACGGCGGGCCTTGACCGAGAACTCGTCCAGCGTCATGGCGACGAAGGCGGTCTGCTTGATCTCCTTCTCGGTGGGCGCCCTGACATCGCCGGAGCGTCCGGGGATCAGCGAGTCGATTACCGCGTGATAGGCGGCGGTCGTCTCGTCCGGATCGGTCACCGCGCGACCGGCACCGAACACGACGCATGAGCGGTAGTTCAGCGAGGAGTTGAACATGCTCTTCGCGACGACGATGCCGTCCGCTAGCGTCACGGTGAAGCACAGCGGGGCACCTGAGCCCGCGAGCCGGCAGGCCCTGCTGGCGGCCGAGCCGTGCAAGTACAACGTCTCCTCGACGACACCGTGGCCCATCGGTATGCAGTACGGCTGGCCGTCCTGGACGAAGGCGAGGTGGCCGAACAGTGCCTCGTGCAGGATCGCGAGCGCCCCGGCCCGTTCGTAGGAGCCCCGGGCCGGCTTGCGACGTACCTGGGTCCGCGTCGACGTCACGATCCCTCCACCTCCAAGGTGAGATAACGGTTCTTGATCGAGGGATCCGCCTCGAAGTCCGGGACGCTGCCCTCGAACACGACCGCACCGGTCTCCATCACGTACAGGCGGTCTGCCAGGGCCAGGCACAGGTCCAGGCGCTGCTCGACCAGCAGGATGCTGACGCCCTCCACGGACGCGGTCCGGATGACGTCGGCGATCTGCTCGACGATGACGGCGGCCAGGCCCTCGCTCGGCTCGTCCAGCAGCATCAGCTTCGGTCCGGCGACCAGGGCCCGGGCGATGGCCAGCATCTGCTGCTCGCCGCCGGACAGCCGGTCCCCGCGGTTGGCTCGGCGCTCGGCCAGCCGGAGGAAGGTGTCCAGGACGCGTTCCACCGACCACGCCGCACCGGCTGTGGACGCCAGGCGCAGGTTCTCCTCGACGGTCACGGCGAAGATGCCGCGGTTCTCGGGCACCAGCTGGATTCCCGATCGGGCGATCGCGTGCGTGCTCGAGCGGGTGATGTCGTGGCCCTCGAAGGTGATGCGACCGCGTCGAGTCTTGCCTGCCGCCTTGACAACGAGGGCGTCGGCCGCGTCGTCTATTCAGCGGGAGCACACCCGCCCGATAGGTGCCGGCGGCACCGGGCCGTGTCACGGCTCCGGCAACAGCGTGAAGCGGTAGTCGACCTGCTGCTCGACCCGCTCCCGAGTGTAGAGCAGCGGAAAGCTCTCGTCGGCCGCCCAGGGCGCGAAGAGGTCGGCGTAGTGCCCGTCCGTCGGGTTGCCGGATTGTCCCGGCGAGTTCATCGCTACCGAGTGATCCCAGTCCCCGACGTCCACCACCAGACGGAAACTAGCTCCTGTCGCCTGCCGGAAGGTGTCGTCGTAAGGAGTGTTGCCGACGGTATCGCCGCTGCCACCCCGTGGCAGGGGGCCCAGCGGCGTCCAGGGCGGCCCCGAGGGCAGCAGCAGCGCAGCCGGGTGGCTGAGCAGGGTGTGGTGCAGTCGGCCCCATGCCCAGAGCTCGGGGTCGGGGCCCAGCAGAGCGGACGTCTCGCGCACCGCGGCCGCCAGTGATTCCAGCAGCAGCGGGTCCAGCATCCGCTGCGCGTGACTCGCACCGGCCCCGTCTTCCGCGTCGTGCGAGTGTTCGAGTACCGACGGGTTGCGCAGCAACGCAAGGACAGGATGCAGGTCGGCCGGCTGGGCCTCGTCCGCTAGCATGTGCCCGAGCGCCGCCGCCCGTTGGGAAGGGGGCAGCAGGGTCGCGAGGGCCTCGCCGAGCAGGCGTGGGCGCAGGTGCCGGCGCTGCCACACCTCGTACAGCGCCGCGGCTGGCGACGACGCCGACTCGTCGCCGTCCCAGCCGTGCAGGAGCTCCAGTCCGAGGGCGGCGTCGGGGTCGTCGCTGCGCAGCGACGTCAGGGCAGCTACGACTGGGCGGGCGGCGAGGTTCACATAATCGCACTGCAGGTCGACGCAGTCCTGCACCGTGACACCCTTCGCGTGCTGAAGCACCTCCGCGATCCGATCGCACCGGTAACGGGGATACCAGTCGTAGGTGACAGTCCGCTCGTGGTTGGGATAGCTCGCAGGCAGGTTCATCTCGTTCGCCGTGGCGAGCCAGTCCTGCGCCGGGTTCCGGAGCGAGGGCAGTTGGTCCACGTTGTACCAACCCTGCCACTCGTACCGCCCGTCCCCGGGCACCGGAAGCATGCCATCCCAATTCGGGCGGACCGGCACCCTGCCGGCGGGCTGCCAGCCGATGGTGCCATCCGTGTCGGCATACACCTGGTTCTCTCCAGGTGCGCCCCACCGGCTCATGGCGCTGATGAAGGCGTCGCAGGACGGCGCCGACATGTATTCCATACTTCCCAGGTACGGCGCCATGCCTGGTTCGAGCCAGGCGGCCCGAACCGCGAACGCGGCGCTCCGGTCAGGATCTTGGTAGATGACAGGGCCGTGTCGAGTCCACCGCAGCTGCACGGTCACCTCGCCGTGGCCGGCGACCGGCACCGCTTCGGTCACGCTCGTCATCAGCTCCCATCGGCCTTCGTACCAGTACTCGTCCGGCTCATCGGGGTTCGTGCGGTAGACGTACAGGTCCTCTTGGTCGATGGGGAAGATTGTGAGCCCGAAGGCTATACGTCCGTTGTGCCCGATAGAGATCCCCGGCAGGGCCGGTTCGCCGGCGCCGATCACATCCAGGCCTGGCGCCGAAAGGTGCGCGATGTAGCGCAACGACGGCACGCCGATCCTGCGGTGCGGATCGTTGGCGAGCAGCGGGCGGCCGGTAGCGGTCCGGCTGGCGCCGACGACCCAGTTGTTGCTGCCTTCCGCATCGATGCGGGCGGGAACGCCCACCGGGCCGGCCCCGATCACTGGAGGCGTCGTGGCCAGGCGGTACACGCGCAGCACATCGTCGGGGATCACCGAGAGGTCGAGTCCCACCGGCACCGTCACAGCGCAGGCAGGCTCACGGACCCGGCGAAGGTCCTCGACCTGTGGTCCATAGTCGCGCAGGGTCAACGCGCGGGCAACTTCCTGCTCGAGGTTTGAGAACAGGCCGTGGCTGCGGATGCGCGAGACGTCACCAGGCGTCCAGGGCGAGGGTCGGAAGCCTAGGGCTGCGAACTCCAGCGGTAGGAGCCCCGGCTGATCCTCGCAGAGCGCGAGGAAGGCGTTGATGCCGGCCGCGAAGGACGCGACGACCTGCTCGGTGCCCGACCCGTATGCGAGCCACTCCGCATGCATGTCACCGCGATAGAGGAACAGCCGCGCAGCCCGGTCGTGATCGACGTAGTGCTCACCGAAAGCCTCGGACAGCAGGCCAAGCCCCGTGCGTCGCCACAGGTCGAGTTGA
>JAABUJ010007241.1_pt1 | contig 10426 bp, 11 predicted proteins | sample 5559131 | NCBI WGS metagenome assembly JAABUJ01 (sample SAMN10711875, study PRJNA513366) | rock metagenome | isolation source: Antarctica rocks | place: Antarctica: Victoria Land, Mt New Zealand nord | collected 2016-01-07 | reverse complement strand
CCACGTTTTTTTCGTTGCTTCATTGTTACTGGCGCTTCTAAAGAATATGATACTGGCGCTACCAAATTCCTCTGAGAAGCAACGTTGTTATCGTTGTTTTCAGAGGGATTGGTTCTCAAAAGAACAAATTTGACAGGATATGGGTCAATGGTCTGCTGGACAGGATATGGGTCAATGTGGAAAAGTGGTCCATCAGCCAGAAAAGCCAGTTCGCATGGTTGAGCTACAGAAAGCTGTTCGACGCAGAGAGGCTCGGTCATCAACGTATTGGAGTCGGTTGATGACCTCTTATGACCTTTTTTGGGAGTTTTGACATGAGGATGTCCTCTTTGAACCATATGTACGACCTGTAGTTCAATGGTTTTGCGAAAGTGCGGCCACTTTTCGAGAAAATGGACCACTGGACAGGATATGGTTCCGAGATTGGACTACGGACGTGCATATGCGTCAAAGCCTGTTTTGCCAGATGTCAGAGAGGGGTGCTGAAGCCGCTTCGCAAGCGAGGCGGAGGACAAATTATCATGTCACAACGAGGACAAAAGCATTGTCAAATCACACCATTCGACACAAACACTCCATGTAGCTAAAAGTGCTATACATCAGGTTACTCCTAACAGTACTGGAGGAGGAGGTTGCTCTCGGTATATTACTAATACTCCTGGTGATATCTCTGCTCAGGGATGTATTAGTTACAAGTATCCTGATCTTCTTCCTGATGGGTACGTCTCATTTTACAAGCAGCCTGGGCATGGTAACGTAGATGCATGTTATGTGCGGATTTATGTTTATCGCACTGATGGTTTTCTAGTCGATAGTTCGTACACACAAAATTGTATAGTTGCTGCATCAAGAAACACTATTGGTGCTCATTTTGGTCCGGACACCATATTTGATGTAGGTTTTGGCTTCTCGTACTACGACTACCTCTACATCAATTTGTCTTACACTGATGGTACTGTCCATTCCTCCCTTAGTCGACACAGTCCTAATGTAAGCCCAGCTTAATTTATACTTAGCCTCATCCGTGAATTGGTGAGGCGAAATATAAGTGAGGCTTAAAATCAAGTAAACAAGTAGCATGTATTGCCTCAATTACACGCTGCTTGTTTTATTGTGGTAGAATAACTTCAGCAAATTTCTTTGTTGAAATATGTTTCTTTTGTTCCTACTAGTTAAGTGAGGTTAATGGTGGATACGTTTAGCGAAAAGGCTATTGAAGTGATGGATTTTGCCCGTATAGAAGCTCAGTATTTGCAACAAAACTATATAGGAAGTGAGCATATTCTCCTTGGTTTGCTTCACCAAGAAGGAAGTGCTGCTGTCGATGTTATAAAAAACTTTGGCGTAGAGCTGAGTAAGGTTCGTGATGAGTTGCTTTCTATCATTGATCGTCCTGATCGTATAGTAATTCAAGAGTTTGGTCTCGCACCAAGTAGTAAAAAAGCTATAAAGTTGGCCGCTGCCGAAACTAAGCGTTTGGGTAAACCCACTATTGGGACAATATCTATTCTACTTGGATTAGTACTTGCAAAGGATGGGATAGCAGCAGCCGTTTTGGAAAATCATGGTATTACACCAGAGAATGTACGTTTAGGTGCCCTTCAGGTGCTTAGTCAGAGAGATGATTCGTAAATATTATGTGAACCAAATTTTCATTAAAAACTTGCATATCGCGTTGATAAGGTAGTTTAGTGGGTTATTCAGAATATAAGGAGAGAAAATGAATGGTTACAAATAAGGGTGAGCCAAAGGAAATAAGCGGAAAACCTTTTATTAGCGAGGGTGCTCCTCCTGATATTTACTTAGGAAGAGTGATCATTGAGTTGTGGGGAGAAGAAGGGCAGGAAATAGATGAGTTTATCGGTCCGTTTCCTAACCAACCTGGCTTTGTTTGGAGAGTTGATGCTCCAAGTGCAAATGATTTAAGCAATGCTGATAAACTTAGATTCTTTTTAGCTGGGGTGGAAGGAGCTGTAAGACATATTAAAGATGTTGCGCAATCTAACAAGTCATTGTAACTTGCTAAATTGTGGTTTGGCTTAATTCCACTTGGTTCTACAACTCATTAAAATGTGAGTGAAATTAAGCCAAACTAGAGGTAGGACTAGGATTCTTGCGAAAACCGCTCACAAGGGTGTAAAACCGCTTCCCAAGCCGTTTGGACTTCCCCGAAAGGGAGAGGGAACCGTGAAGAGAAATACATGCTATACCTTTCAAATATCCTTTTACCGTCTTCAAAGGATCCTTTTTCGTAGCATTTCTCAAACAAATGTACACTGTGAGCGATTTTTGCAAGGATCCTAGTCCCAATACCTTTCAAATAAGAGCCACGACTTGGGCGAAAGAGCCATCGCGCTGATAGGAGCGATAGTGTTCAGGCCGTTTGAGAGCGAAATTGCTCATCTTTTGTTTCACCACTCGCGAAGTGCTACGGAACCTTCGGGTAGGCAGGCGAGTGGAGGTGATATCTTGCAGCAAACGTTGATACAGGAGGTTAAAGTGTTGGGGAGCAGCCAATTGAAATTCGCTGATCGCCCCTTGCACCACCTCAATGGTGTGGACAAAACTCAGGCGATCGGGATCAAGGTCGGCCTGTAAAGCCGCCTGATGCATGAAAAAGCGCAGCGCATAATGAGCGAGTAAGAGGCCATAGAGTTCTTGAATCACACCCATGGGCAGCAGACTGCGCAATGGTCTTCCAACCAGACGTTGGTGCGTATCAACTTCATCGATGACTCGTTCGATCTCCCAGCGCTCATGATAGGCACAAGCAAGTTCCAGTGCTGGTGCTGTTTGCGGGTCAAGCAAGCTGGTGATCAAGCGATAAGATTGGCCGTAGCCGTCCAGATGCGGGTCGGTGAGCGTGTATTCGATCAGTCTGACGAGGGTTCGCACTCCGGCCTGTCGCTCTCGATACGCGCTAGGCAAAAGATACACCAGGGAACTGCCATCAGAGAAGCGACGCACCATTTGAGGATGGGCTTGAGCCGGTAAGCGGCCTAAACAATGGGCTTCCCGTGCCAGGGTGGTGTTCACCATCTGGAAGGAATGAAAACCGCGATCCCACATGACCAACATGCCCGATCCCACGCTCCGCAACAGACGCAACCCTCCTGTTCGCTCCGAGCACTGCCGCGGCCAGAAGCCCGCATCGACGATGGCGTGCGTGCCGCATTCGAGCAGATAGACGCCCTGGATTTGAGGAAACGCTCCCTCTCCACGATCCCCTCGGTGTCGACCAAATGCTCGTGCATTCTCGGGCGTATCTGCTACGTCTTCGATGGTGCCATCAATGGCCATCACACGCAAGCCAAAGAGGAAGGCGCCTTTGGTTTGAAGTGTCGCCATGGGTTTGCAAATGGAGTGAAAGAGGGCGACCAACGGTTTGGCTCCCAGTTGAGAGCGTCGATAGGATAAAGCCGCGTCTCCAGGTAATTGATAGCACGGATCAGGCCAGAGAAAACGCAAGCCTCTGACCAGATGTCCAAAGACATGGGCCAACGAACAATGGCTGAAGAGGTGCATAGCAATCACCAGCCAGATAATTGCTCGAGGCGTTAAGCGACGATTCCTCGTCCCAACGGGGCCGTGCGCCGCCAGGACCGCCTCAATTTGTGCTGGCGGGATGACCTGTTGAAACACATCGAGGGACATCTGTTGACAGAAGTTGTCCTCTTGTGCAAATTGACGTAGAGTAAATGACATGGGTGAGATGATGCTCCTTTCACCGTTTTGAGATAGCAAGTGAAAGTATGCCACATCTCCCCTCTTTTTGTATTCCTTATTTGAAAGGTATTGATCCTAGTCCTACCTCTGATAGGTTTCCCACAGGAATGCCTTGAGCGCGTTCTCTTCCTGGCTCATCTGTGCGCCTGGATCATCGAGTTGCTCTAGCTCGGCGAGGAGTGTTTGCAGTTGGCTGACCTGCTCTGCTAGCAAGAGGCGATAATTTCGCGCTTCCCGTATCTGGTCGTCCAGTGCGTGGGGAAAGCCTGGTCGGAACTTGAGTCGTCCCTTGAAGCTCTGCTCGATGCGCCGCTCCTGGGCCTGCCTGCGCGGTCTGCCGCCGCTCCCTTTTTTCCCTGTTGGTTGCTGCCGCTTCTTTGGCATGAGTCGCCCTCCTTATAGTATTGTGAGCATGTAAAAGATATTCTGCTCACAATATTGTCTATTGACAGACCTTTTTCCTTCATTCGCCATATACTACGAGAAAACATAGCACCATTTACGTTGTCGGATCATTCTTCTCCTGCTCCAATGCTGATTCTTCTTCATCTTCCTCATCCTGGTTGAGCGTTTCTATCAGGTCGATGAGTTCTGGACGGCCCATTTGAAACGGCACCGTATATTCATAGTGTACCAGGATGATGCCCTCATCAGGCTCAAAAATTCTTATCAGAGCTTCGGTGATGCGACCTTCTGTTGTGGTAAGGATAATGTCTACCTCGCACAAGGTGTCCCAATACTCCTCAATATCTGACTCTGTAAAGAGAGCGTCGAGTTCCGCATAATCGTTGATATCCCAGTCTTCCCACAACGTTCTCCATTCACGCAGCGTCCTTTTCATGGCACCTCTTCTCCTTCTCTTGCATTCGGGATGCCTCATCGTGTGATGCAATTGTGCGCGTAGCTCTTCTCCTCAACATTTTTTCCCCATTCATCCCTACAAGTATACCCTATTCGTTTCGTTACACAGGCCCGTTACGAAACGTGCATTATTCGCGCTTCTCTTCCTGGGCGATGCCTTCTCAGGCGTCGATGATTTCCTTGATTTCGTCTTGATACATTCCAAAGTACTTCGGGATGAGTTGAGATACGGCTAAGATACTGACGAAAATGTGCATTAGGACGATGAACCTGCTCCAGAAGCACGTCGAAAGAAAGAAGACAGGGATAGATATGAAGCAGTGCAATGCATAAAAAGTTCGTCTTGCTGTTTCTTTTCCCTCGAAATGGGCAGTTTGGGGCACTTTTAGAGAACCTCTGGACGTTCTTGCACATTTTCGTTAGCATCTTAGTCTTACCTCAGATAGAGGCACTTCATTGTACATTAGCTCTATAGGCCAATGGAGTGGAAATCACAGAATATATTTGAGATCGAGATGCGAATGTAATCAAGAGAATTCACACGTATCGGAGCCCTTTGAGGAGTTTGCGAAAAAATCTCTTGGCGGCTTTTTTGTTCTGGCGGCTCTGCACCAAGATGTCAAGCACGTTACCATCCTGTTGTTGCTACACCGAGGGTGACGATGACGCCGTTCATTCACGTGCGTCTGACCGAACTTCAAACACCATTGTCGAACGGTTTCATAGCTCACGACCACTCCTTGTTGCGCCAGAAGCTCTTCGACATCACGAAAACTGAGCGAGAAACGGAAATACAGTCACACAGCGTGGCTGATGATTTCAAGTGGGAAGTGGAGACCTTTGTAATCAGGAGCAGTGGTGTTTGTTTTCATGAGGCTATTCTAGCACACAGGTCAGCTAGGTTCCCAAGTTGACAATACCGATTACCACCTTATAGAGTGACATGGATGTGGACGTAGCTTGCTACTCCTTTGCCGTACAATGATTAACCCCGCTTCGTTTCAAATTGGCAACCTACCTGAACGCTTTACCTAAACAAACTATGAAGCTACTGAAAATTCATATAGCCATAGGATACAAGGTAGAGATATAGCGCACAGCGATACAGCTACTTCTTTATGAAGTTCTTTCTGTTCCTACCATTGGCAAACACCTACACTTCCACCCCTTGAACTCGTGTCTTATTCTTTCTCTGTACCAACTTTCAAGATGCCAACATTGGGGCCGTACTGCTTAGCATATCGTAGTGGCATATGCCCACTTTTCCAGCCCCCGTAGTGCTGAATCAAGTTGAGGGGGTTGCCATGCAGGAAGGCGTTTTTGGCGAAAAAATGGCGTAAGTCGTGTGGAGAGAGGTTGGGGACGCCAATGGTTCTCCCCAGGTTTTTTACCCGCTCGTAAACACCCTGCCGCGTAATGCGCTTGCCTTTATATCCCTCGAAGAGCGGTACACTTCTGAGTTCGCCCAGTAGCGGAAGATAAAGTTCGGCGGCCCGCCTGGTAGCAGGCAAAAGCTTGAGTACGTCTTCGTCTCCATGTGTCTTGGTATGCGTTACTGTGATCTCGTTGGTTCGTAGGGTGATGCCATTCCTGTTTAAAGCCACGACCTCGCCCACACGCATCCCGTGTTCGCCGAGCAGGCAGACCAGCAACGCATCGCGTTCGGAGAGGATTGCATCGTGCTCTCGATAGTGCTTATGCGTGGTTGTAGTTCTCCTAAGAGTGGTGAACTCCTGTTCGCTTAGGGGTGTTGCCCGTTCTTTTCTGCCGTTCATGCGCGGGACGATATTCATTTCCTCTCGACCAGCATCAACGTTGGCACTCTCTGCATGTGAATCCGCTTTGGCAGCCTCGATGAGCGTCCATTGTTCCCCTGTAATAGTACCGCTCTGGAAGGCGAGTTTGCAATACTGGCGCACAGTGGACATGCGCCGCCGGACGGACCCAGTACTATAGCCCCTCGCCTTCGTTTGACCGTCCTCTTTCGGTTGCCCGTAGAGGAGCCACTGGCGGAAGCTCAAGAGCAATGATGCGCTCATCCCGTCCCAAGCCTCCGCATCAGAGTAGAGATCCTCCGCGGGGAGATGTATCTGCATCTGTGCCAAGAAACGCGAGAAAATCTTGAGGTCGGCCTTCTGCGCCTTCTGAGTGCCGAGAGCTTTCTTCTTGTGGTAATCCGTGAAGATGTTCCTCCTCGCATACGGATCGGCAGCCTGACCGGCGCGACGAAGGGCATCTCCGTACCGAGTGGTGTATCCGTGTTGTGTTGCTCCTTCACTCTTGCGAAGGACTTCAGGCTTCTGATCCCAGTCGTCGCTCGTCATGCTGTGTGATCTCCTACCCTACGCACACATAGAACTTTGCTTCATTTTTTCATCTATTCATTTTCTGTGTCGGCTGAAAAGGGAATATGTTGTCAGATCAAAGATCGGGTAACTATGCAGAAAAACGAGTTCGGATTCCACTCACTGGTACTGAAATCGCCCGACCCGCGCTCACTCACTTTTTGCACCGTAAGCACCCTGTTCAAGAAGGCACCAATCAAGCCTTCAAAAAGGCTGTTATAGTGTGGTCATCGACCAAGTTGACAGAAGTATAAATTCTGTCAACTTGGTCGATGACCACACTATACTCGAAAACGCTCTGCTTTGTCAAGCTTTTCCCCATAACTGTGTGTGAGAGTTTCACCATTTACAGAGTCGAATATGAGCCATACGGAAAATAACGTTAAAAACCTTGCTGGTCACTCCTTTTTGACCTTAGCGTTGTTTTCGCAGGCTAGTACTCAAACCCCCTATAAAGTGTTTGATAGCTTCGCTGGCGTACCTGGCAGGCCGCCGTCTCGTATCAAGCTCCTGGCGAGGAGTGCTACGTCGGGGTGGCGCGTCTCATTGACGAGCGGGCGGGAGGCATAGGCATCCATGTCGGCGTGGGAGAGCGCAAAGTCTACCTCGATCTTGAGGCCCTGGAAGCACGAGGCTGGCTCGTGCTAGAGCATGTACAGAAACCGTTCCGAGCCAACGATGGCGACATCGTGCTACGCGTCGTGCCCCAGAAGAGCTTTGACGGCTTCTACGACACGGCCTATGATTATCACCAGTGGCTAGAGTCAGCGGAGTATATCGCCCCAGAGCGTGCGAATGTGCCACTCATCCTCGCCGATCCTGCCCTCACGAAGCGGCTGATCCGCTTTGAAAACTATCGCCGCCTGCTGGTGTGTGGCAAACCAGGGCGTAAGCCCCAGAGAAGTCAGCAGGACTTTTATACCTGTCAACTAAGCAAGCTGGAAGAGCAAAGGGCAGAGGAAGAGGCCAAAAAACTGAATCTTTATTCCAATACTCTTACAAAAGAAGATTCAACATATCGAATAGCTAAGAGTGACCAATCCACTAGAAGAGAGGGATTCTCCGAAGATTCGACTGCTAAAGAGGAGGAACGTGTAGCCGCCAAGACTATAGGAAATTTCCATCCCAAATCCTACGAAACGAACTCGAACCCCGAACCCCCGGAAGAGGAACGAGGCGGCGCGGCGGCAAAAGAGGTACAAGGACTACGAGGCTATACAGAAGACGAATTGAGGCAAGACCGAGCCAAGCGTGGGGCAGCAATGGCAGGGATCCCCGCCCATCAGTACGCGAAATTGAACGGGGGTCTGGACCACGTTGAGCAAACGGAAGCCGCGCAACGCCAGCAAGAGCGTCAGCACGAGGTCTTCTCCCGCACGGAGGAGCAGCCGGAACCTACTCGACCAGCGCGACCAGAGCGCGAAGTGCCACCAGCGGTGATTGAGGTGGGCAGGCAGTATGCTCGCCAGTACGATGATGCCCACCTGATCGCGAGTGATGTCACGCGCTTTAAGAAGGTGTATGCGACAGCTTCCCAGGCCCTTGCTGGTTTTGACGAAGGGATGTATTGGGAGCGATTCGACGGAGCGAAAGCTGCGGCGGCCAAGCATGCGAAGAAGTGTACCAATAGCAAAGGCTTTGTGACTCGCGTTCCCTATCTTTTCACCTGCCTAGAAAATGCGTTTTCTTTCAGTTTAGAAGAGTTGGTCTACTTGCGTGGTGATGATGCGCTCTATAGCGACTATACCCTGTTTGAGGTGATCGACCATATGCGTGAGACGTATCACCGTCTCGCCAACACAGGGCAGCTCGACGTGGAGTATCGTACCTGGTTATGCATCATCCTGGATGAGTACGAGAAACGCAAGGAACCGAAGGAACGGCTCAATCCGACAACTCGCACGTACTCACTGGCATGAGACTGTGACGCCGCAGCACTGTCACGACCTCAGCCTGGACCGGGGCATGTGACGCGATATGCCTGTCTCATAGAGAAGAGGAACCGGAGCAAGTTGCACTCTGTGTGACGCGCAGCCGGAGGTCACAGAAAGGCCGTGAACTGCTGAGTGTGACCGGTTGCTAGAGAGACGCACCGTGGTACATGAATGAGCCAGTGGGCCGAGAAGAGATGAGCATGTCCCGACGTGGATGAACGCCGCGCCGTAGGGATCGCTTGCTTGTTTTTTAGAACGCATAGATGCAGTAGGCGAGTGAAGGGATACTGATGGAAGAGAAGAAGAGATCGTCTGAGTAGACAAGAGAACACTCTTGGCCTATCGGTGTGATCCTGACGAAAGAGGTAGAGTAGGCGGCAAGCGAGGTTCCTTTCAGACCTTTTCCTCCCGCCCCTCCCCGAACCTGTGCTTGCACCTTTCGATGCACACGGCTCTCCAATTTCCAAGAGTTTCCAGAGTTTGGTATTTCGCATTCCGCGACCGTCATCTTTTCACTCCCGTACTCTCTGTTCCCCTTCCCCATGTATCGGGCATTGCCCCGATCATTTGAGTACTATGGGAACTCCGTCGCCATAAGCCTCTCGGCTGGTAGGCGATCCCGCATTTGCGCTCGTGAGACGTTGGGTACGTGTAGGTGCCTCGTTCGTTTCCTTCAACCTGTTCACTACAGGTCACTCACCGCAGAGAGCCTTCCACATCCGTCGTACTGAGATGTGATATGCGGTGTCGTCGCCTCAGATATGCTGCGACGGGCGTGGTATTGCGCCGTTGGAAACTGAGGTTCAGCCAATTCAGGTTTCACCATGCGTACAGGACTTGCGGCGCATCACGCTACATACCTTCGCGTTTCACCGCTTTCCTGACATGCTACATTCCCCTTTGTCTTTCGACGCCAGGTAGGTCAGGTGTCCTAGAAGGGGTTTTGCTCTCGACCTTCTGCTCCTATGGAGCGATCTCAACAAGCACCGAAACGGCGCACTACGACGTACCATAGAACTATTGATTATGGTATAATGTTCTTCTTCTGGAAGAGAAAACCTGTGAGGGTGTTCATGAACATGCCCTCTTGTAAGACTCTATACTCAGGTATACTTAACCTATTCAAGAGCGTTTTTGGGAACGGAAAGGAGGTGCCACCTATGAATAATAAGCTCATTTCTTCAATGAGGTTATGCACCTCGCGAGCGAGAGGCGAGTTCTGCTGATTCGCACCTACTTGCATGTATATTGGTCTTTGGATACGTAGCAGGTTGAACGCTTCTTCTCGCATGGTTCGAACGCAAAATCTTCTCATTGGCACACGCTTCGTGTGTTCATCTCTTCCATGTGCATTGCCTCCGCTTGTTCCATCTCTCTCTGTTCTTGTGCAGGGTTGAGTAGACCCTGCACCTTATTACATCGTTTCACGAGAAAGAAGCGAGGAAGAAAATCCATGACTCAACACGCTTTTAAGCCCGTCTTACTTGATCTCTTGCGTCAAGCGCAGATCAGTCAGAATACCTTCATGCAAGAGTTGCCTCTTGCCGAACGAACTGCTCT
>JAABUJ010007240.1_pt1 | contig 10427 bp, 14 predicted proteins | sample 5559131 | NCBI WGS metagenome assembly JAABUJ01 (sample SAMN10711875, study PRJNA513366) | rock metagenome | isolation source: Antarctica rocks | place: Antarctica: Victoria Land, Mt New Zealand nord | collected 2016-01-07 | reverse complement strand
CGCTGGCTGTCTAAATCTTGTCATGCAAGAATTTCGGAACCCGCTGCTATGAGTCCAGCGATGTGATCGGAGCGGCGGGATTCGAACCCACGACCCCCAGTCCCCCAGACTGATGCGCTACCAGGCTGCGCTACGCTCCGACACCACTCGTATCTAGCAGCGCACTCGGGGCGCTGCAACGCCCAGGGCAGCAGACCCTTCCCAGCATGCCGGCCCGCTCACCTAGGGAAGCATGGCCCGCAGCGCTTCCAGTTCGGCAAGCGTTCGCAGCAAAACCGCCCGCAGTGCCTCGGCCGCGGCACGGTCGTCCTCGCGCGCTTTGGTGGGAGCAGGAGGCGTCGCCGGTACTGTCGGTGCGTTAGGCATAAGAGGCGGCTCGTCCACTTGCTGGGCCCGCTCCGCTTCGGCGGCGGCGCGTTCGGCGTCGGTTGCAGGCGGGATATCGTCGGAAAGGCGGCCACCACCCTCCCGCAGCAAACGCTGCACGCCCTTGATCGTATAACCCTGTATATAAAGCAAGTCTGAAATCCGCCGCAGCAGCGCGATGTCGTCGGGACGGTAGTAGCGACGCCCTCCGCCCCGCTTCAACGGCTTTACTTGCGGGAACTTGGTTTCCCAAAATCGCAGCACATGCTGCGGGATGTGCAGCTCATCGGCGACCTCGCTGATAGTGCGGAACGCATTGAGCGCCTTCTTCGGCTTGGCCCGCGCCGGCTCCGGGGCTGGCGCGGAACCGGACATTACTCGTCATCCCCACCGAAATCATCGTTCTGCGGGATCGCCGTGCCGTTCACGTGCGCCTTCAGCACCTGGCTCGGGCGGAACACCAGCACCCGGCGCGGCAGGATCGGCACCTCGACCCCCGTTTTCGGATTGCGGCCGATTCTGCGGCCCTTCTGGCGAACGGAGAACGTTCCGAACCCGCTGATTTTGACGGATTCGCCGGTTTCGAGCGACTTGGACACCCGGTCCAAAACGATCTCCAGTAAACCCACCGACTCGTTCCGCGACAAGCCAACTTGCATGTAAATCCGCTCGGCGAGCTGCGCGCGCGTGACAGTGTTCATACGGCCACGGTATTGACGGCACTACCGCACGTCAAGCAAACGCATTCAAACTAAACAATAATCGAAAAGTGTTGCGCTACAGCCGCACTAACGCGGAGCCCCAGGTCAAGCCGCCGCCGAGGGCTTCGAGCACCAGCAAGTCGCCCGGCTGCAGCCGCCCGTCCCCGTCGGCGTCCGCCATCGCAAGCGGAATGGACGCCGCAGAGGTGTTGGCGTGCCGGTCCACCGTCACCACCACGCGGTCCGCCGCCAGCCCCAGCTTGCGGCCCATGGCATCGATGATCCGCAGATTGGCCTGGTGCGGCACCAACCAATCGACGTCGTCCTGCTGCAACCCGTTGGCCGCCAGCGCCTCGTCCACCACGGCCGCCAGCTTGGCCACCGCGTGCCGGAAGATCTCGCGCCCGTTCATCCGCACGCGACCGGACCGCTCCGGCTGGCCGACCGCGCCATCGACGTACAGCAAGTCGCCCAGATCGCCCTGCGCGTGCAGGTGGGTGGACAGCACCCCGCGGTCGGCTCCCGTGCCCCCACCCTCTCCAGCGCGGAGGAACACTGCGCCCGCCCCGTCGCCGAACAGCACGCAGGTGCCGCGGTCGGTCCAGTCCAGGATGCGCGAGAACACTTCGGAGCCGATGACCAAGATGCCGCGCGCCTGCCGGGTCTGGATCAAGCTGTCGGCGATCCCCAGCGCGTACACGAATCCGCTGCACGCGGCCGAAACGTCGAAACCGAAGCCGCGCTGCACGCCCAACGCCGCTTGCACGCGCAGCGCGGTCGCCGGAAACGCCTCGTCCGGCGTGCTGGTGGCGAGCACGACGCAATCCACGTCGGCCGCGGTCGCACCCGCCTTCGCCAGCGCCGCTTCCGCTGCCCGCGCGCCCATGAACGCCGCCGTCTCGTGCGGCCCGGCGATGTGGCGCTGCCGGATGCCGGTCCGCTCCACGATCCACGCATCCGTCGTATCGACCCGGCGCGCCAACTCGTCGTTGCTCAGCACCCGCTCCGGCAAGTAGCCGCCGATGCCTTCCAGGACCGCCCGGACGCGCGTCACAGCGCGGCGGCCAGTTGCGGGCCGCCATCGATCCCTTTGCGCCCCGGCTGCAGATCGGCGATCCGCGCCAGGCCTTCCCGGATACGATCGTTGAACCGGTACACGACCATGTCAATGGCGACGTCCAGCGCGTAGGCGAAACCTTCGGCATCCGTGCCGCCATGCGATTTCACGACCACCCCGTTCAGCCCCAGCATGATGGCGCCGTTGTAGCGCCGCGGGTCGAGCCACTCGCGCAACCGCTCGAGTCCCGGGCGTGCCAGCACGTAGGCGGCGCGGCCAAGGATGCTGCTGGAAAACACGTCCTTCAACAAGGTGAACACCAGCTTCAGCGCGCCCTCCCCGGTTTTCAGCGACACGTTGCCGGTGAAACCGTCGGTGACGACCACGTCGGTCGTGCCCGCCATGATGTCGTCACCCTCGACGAAGCCGTGGAATTGCGGGCCGATATGGCTGACGCGCAAAATTTCGGCTGCCTGGCGCACGCGTTCGTCGCCCTTCAACTCCTCCGAGCCCACGTTCAGCAGGCCGATGGTGGGGGCTGGCAGGCCCAGGACCGCGCGGGCGAACACATCGCCCATCACGGCGAATTCGAGCAAGTTGCGGGAGTCGCAGGTGGTGTTGGCGCCGAGGTCGAGCATCACCACGTCGCCGCGGGCGGACGGCGTGATCGCGGCCAACGCCGGACGATCGATGCCGGGCAGGGTCTTGATGACGATCTTGGCAAGCGCCATCAGCGCCCCCGTGTTGCCGGCGGACACCACGCCGGCCGACTCCCCCGACGCGACGGAGTCGATGGCGACCCGCATGGAGGCATCGCGCACCCGCAACGCAGCAGTCGGCTTCATCTCGCTGGGGATGATCCCGGGCGTATGCCGGATGGTGCACGCCTGACGCGCCCGCTGGCTTCTTGCCATCAGCGGGGCCAATTGCGCCTCATCGCCCACCAGGAGAAAACGCGCCGCCGGATGCCGCTCCGAAGCGATGGCGATGCCGTCCACCACGATCTGCGGCGCCCGGTCCCCGCCCATCGCATCGACGGCCAGCGTGTAGGTTTCAATCAAGATACGCTCGTCGAACCGGCCCAGCGGGCCAATCGGGTCAGATTCGGACAGCGCCCTTCAGCGCCTTGCCGGCGGCGACGACTTCCCGGCCGTCATAGTGCCCGCAATGCGAGCAGACATGGTGGGGGCGTTTCAGTTCACCGCAGTTCTTGCATTCGGCATGGGCCTGCGCCGTCAGCGCATGGTGACTGCGGCGCATGCCTTGGCGAGACTGCGAAGTTTTCTTTTTGGGAACGGCCATGGGACCTGTGCCCCTCCGGTCTGCGTGCCGGGCGCCATCGCTTGCCGGCGGGCGCTCACGTCACAATGTCAAAATTCGGCAAAACACGAGCCGTGGCATCTAGCAGAGGCGTCCGGCCCCTGCAAGCCGCACCTGCCCATCAGTTCGGCTTGCGCAAGCTGGACAAGGCAGCGAACGGGCTGGTTTCCGTCCCGTCACCGCTATCGGCAAGCGTGACGCCGGGCCGGCGAGGATAAGGGTCGAGCGCCAACGCCAGTTGCTCCGCCGTCGCTTCTCCGAGGTCGATCGTCACGCCGTCGTAGATCAATTCGTCGACCGCCTCGATGTCGAGTTCGTCGGTATCGTCGAGCCGCTCTTGGAGTACGAAGCGCACGGCGAAATCCTCGGCGACAACCTGCTCGAACGGCTCGGCGGTGACGATGCAGACCTGCGTGACCCGGGCGTGCAACTGCCCCTCAGCGTCGACCGCTCCGCCCCCAGCGCTGCGCAACGCCCAACGGCAGGCCACGGCTGCGACCGCCGGAAGCAGCAGGCGCGTCGCCAGGGCGGCGCACTCGGCGTCGGTCGCCTGCACTGACGCCTCGGTTCCGCCAACGCCGATGCGCTCGACGGAAAACGGCCGGGCGAGTTCCGTCATGCCGCTCGAGCCGTCAGCAAAGCCTTGGGCGAGAGGAAATTCACCCGGCCCGCCACCAGGTCGGCGGCCGTCTGATGGTCGAGGTGCGCTGCTTGGCCGAACGCGACCCGGGCGATGTCGGTTGCCCCCGGATGCGGCGCTTCGCGGAACACGTTGCGCACGATCGCGGCTTCCAGCGCCGCCAAGTCGCCGGCCGCGAGGGGCGCGTCGTAGGCGGTGGCGCGACCGTGGAACGCCTCCCACATCGCCTTCACGCGCTTGGAGACAGCCATGTCGCCGACCCCGAGTTCGCGCAGGTTGATGTCCATGTCGGAGAACATCGCATCGAACACAGCCTGTGCCACGGCGGCGCCCGGCGGCGGCGTTGCGCGCAAGCGGCGGATGAGCAGGAAGGCATGCAGGCCGACCAGGTCGAAGCGCCCGTCCAGCGTGTCGGGCACGCCGAGCCGCTCGTAGAACACCGGATCGCGCGCGGCTCCGACGGCCGCGGTGTAGAGCATGAAGCCGGCGCGCTCATGCCGGCGCCCTAGCAATCCAAATAGCGCCATGTGTTCTCCAAAACGCCAAATTCATTGGCTTGGGGTTGCTGTCCCAGGCCGGTTGACAGCGTCCATCCGTCTGTGGGACGCCCCTTCCCTTCGAGATGGCGCGCACGATCCGCGGGTCAATGCGTCCGGCGCGCCGACCAGCATTGAACCAGCTTTGGGATGACCAGTTTGCGACCCACGACCGCCTTCGCCATTGCCGCCCTCACGCTCGCCGGCTGCTCCGTGGTCACGAGCCCGCAGCAGGTGCGCGGCAACAAGGTCGATCCAGACCAGCTGAACGAGCTGGTGATTGGCACCTCGACCCGGGCTGACGCGCAGAGCCTGCTCGGCTCGCCCACGGCCAAGGCGACGTTCGACGACAATTCCTGGCTGTACATCACCGAGACGACACAGCCCCGGGTCGGCCGCATCCAGGGCGTCAACGATCAGGGTGTCGTGGTGCTCAGCTTCGACCAGGGCGGCGTGCTGCGCCAAGTGAAGCGGCTCGACCAGGCCGACTCCCAGCCGGTTGGCGTCGTCGCACGGGCGACGCCTTCTCCGGGCAGCGAGAGCTCGTTCATGCAGCAGCTGCTTGGCAACGTCGGCAAGTTCACCCCAGGCGGTCCGTCCGCAGGCTCCAGCCTCGGCGGCAGCGGCGCGACACTGGGCGGCCCGTAGTCATTCGGCAGGCGCTGCGAACGGCAGCCCGGTTTCGATCGGCAACGACTCGTCGCGGCTCCACTCATTCCACGACCCGAAATACATCTGCACGTTGCGGATGCCGGCCTCGCGCAGGGCCACGAGGGAGTTGGAGGCGCGGGCGCCCTTAAAGCAGTACAAGTACACCGGCGTCTCAGCCGTAACTCCGACGGTATGGCACTCCGCCATGATCTCGTCCTTGGACTTGAACATCGGGCCGGCGCTCGTCGGCTTCATTAGGCGATACCATTCCAGCCACTTCGCCCCCGGGATGCGTCCTTTGCGCGGGCAGAAATCCTTGCCGTACGGCGAGGAGCTGTCGCCGATCCACTCGTCCACGTCGCGCACGTCGAGCTTGACGATATCGTCGTTGCCGACCGCCGCCAGCATGGCGTCGCGATCGATCATCATCTCCAGCCCGGCGTCGTTCAATGGGAAAGTCTTGGGCGTCGTCATGCCCGGTTCGGTCGAAACCGGCAGCAATGCCGCCTTCCATGCGGCAAAGCCGCCGTGCAGCACCGCCGCCTTTCCGTAGCCGAGGAAACTCAGGAGAAAGTAGCCGCGGCATGACTGGCCGAAGCCGGACGCCATCGACTCCTCGTAGAACACCGCGGTCTCGTCGCCGCCCAAGCCGACCGCACCGAATTCGGCGGCGAACTTGTCCCGCAGCGCCGCCATTCCTTCCGGCGTCGAGGTAGCGAGGTAGGTGAAGATGTCGTGCATGTTCACCGCGCCCGGGATGTGCCCGGCGTCGTAGGCAGCCGGGTTGCGGGTGTCGATGACGATCACGCCGCCGGCCTCGACCATGGCGTTCAGTTCAGCGGGAGAGAGAAGGACTTGGTCGCTCATCGGCCGGCAAGCTCCTGTGATTACGTGAAATTTAGTGGGACGCCATGCGGCCGAGTTCCTGGGTCAGGTGCCGGATGGAAGGCGTGATCATCGCGACGAAATAGCCTTCGCGCAGGCGGCGCTGCACCGGGGCGTGCTCGATGAACGCCTTGGCGCCGGCGTGCAGCATGGCCGCCTGGATCGCTTCCAGGGTGAGGTCGCTCACCGCGAGGCGGGCGGCCAGGACCTCGCGGACGTAGTCGGCCGAGCCGTCGCGCGGGGTCGCGGCGAGGTGCATGACCGCGCCCTCGACCGTGGCGAGCCGGTCCTCGAAATAGGCCGGGCGCTGCGGCAGGAACCGGTTGGTGTGGGCGTGCGTGACGTCGGATTTCTGCATGGAGTCGACGCTGGCGCGGACGACGCCGAGGCCCATGCCCGTCTGCAGCAGCACGAACCCTGGCCGGATGCGCCCGACCATGTCATCGAGCGGGTCGGCGAGCATCATCTCATCGGCAATGAAGGCGCGGCGGAAGCGGATACTGTAGGTGCCCGTGCCTTCCAGCACGCTGTATTTAATGTTTTGCCGAATCTCGACGCCGGGCTGGCCGCACTGGACCATGGCCATCATCCGATGCGCCGGGTCGTCGGCGTCCTGGAAGATGGTGCCGAACCAGTGGCCCTGCCCCAGGTTCGACACCCACGGCAGCGCACCGGTGACGACATATCCGCCCGGCGCACGCTTGGCGCGGAGATTGAAGCCCTCGATGCCCGACAACGCCTTGATCGGGTTCGACAGCCCGGTGCCGCCGAGCAGCGTGCCGTCGGCGATGCCACCCTGCAGCTTGTTCCGCAGTTCCGTGTTGTCGGTGTTCTCGAGATACCAGCCGCACGCGTCCTGGCACCAGGCGCAGAAGGCGGTGGACATGCACCGGGCGGCGACCTCGCCCATGTCGGAGATGGCGGCGCCGAGATCGCGCGGACCCGGCGCGAAGGCGGCGAGGTGGCGGGAATAGACTCCCGCGGCGCCCAAACGGCGTATCAGGGCTTCGGGATAAAACCCGTCGTGGTCGATGCGGTCTGCCAGGGGAGCGAGTTCAGCGTCCAGCAGCTCGGTCAGGGCGGCGGGGCTTGCAAGCGCGGGCTCGGGTGCCTGGACGGCGGACATGCTGTTCACGGCTCGCTCTCCCTGGCTGATGGCGTCGCTTAGACGGCGTCCACGGTGAGGGCGACCGGCTTGGTGAAGGTGTTGGCCACGGGCGACCAGACCTTCGCGTGGGCGACCAGATCGTCGATATCCGACTGCGGCGCGTCGGCGTCGAGATGCACCTTGACGCGCACGGCGTCGAAGCCGACCGGCTTCGGGCTGGTGTCGCCGGTGCCCCACACCGCGGTGATGTTGATGTCCGCCTCAAGCTCCAGTTCCAACGACTTCACGACGATGCCGCGCGCGACGGCGTTGGCGTGGATGCCGACAGCCAGGCACGAGCCGAGGGCCGCGAGCGAAGCCTCGGACGGATTTGGCGCGGTGTCGTCGCCGAGCAGGGCCGGCGGCTCGTCGACGATGTAGGGCGGCAGGTCGCGGATCATGTTCAGGTGGCGAAAGCGGCCCTCGGCGACGGTGCGGCACTTCAGGGTCTTGATCGCCTGCGGATTGGCGCGGCCTTTCTCGATCAGGGCATCGAGGCCGTCCTTGTCGATCGGCGCCAGGCAGCCGGTCATTGCAGTTGCACTCATGGCGGTATTCCTTCCGTGTGGTGGACGCCCGGCCTGGGCGCCGCCCCGATCATACAGACCGTTCAGTCTCGCGGTAGTGACTGTGAAGGTCAGCAAGGAACGTGCCATTGGCGAGGCGCTTGCACCGGCCGTGGCGTTGCTGGAAGGATAGATACGTGAACGATGCAGCTTTAACCGACCGGTTCCTGCCGGGCCTGCTCGCGCTTCCGGCGCATGACCCGCTTGCGCTTCCGGCGCGTGAGCGGATTTTGGCGGCAGCACGGGATCTTTTCTGCCGGCATGGCATCCACGCGACGGGCATCGACAAAATCCTGTCGTCCGCGTCCGCGTCCAAGATGACCCTATACAGCCATTTCGGCTCCAAAGACGCGCTTTTGCGCCAGATTCTGTTGCGGGAGGGCGCCGATTGGCGGGCCTCGTTCTTCTCCGCCGTCCAAGCCGCAGAAAGTCCGGAGCGGCAGTTGCGCAGCGTCATAGCCGCAATGACAGGCTGGTATCGGGGCGGCCGCTTCTTCGGATGCGCGTTTATGAACGCCATTGCGGAGCACGACAAAGGCGAGCTCTGGCTTCGGGAAATTGCGGCCGAGCACCACGCGATCGTGCTCGCATTTTTATCAGAGTTGGCGAGGGAGGCGGGTTATTCCGAGCCAAAAATTCTGTCGCGTCAGCTTCTCTTGCTTATCGATGGAGCAACTGCTGCCTTAATGGTCACAGGCGATGAAACGGTACTCACGATCGCAGAGCGGAATCTTGCGGCTATCCTCGCCTCGGCCGGCGCGCTCGCAGACCGGGCTTAGGCAACCGGACTTAAGCAAAATGACTCCAACCGGTGCGCGGCAGTGAGATCGATGCGCCGTTCGCGTCCACCACCTGCACGCCTTCTCCGGTGGTGAATCGGCCAATCCTGGTTGCCGAAACGCCGAGTGCCTGCATTGCCGCGTCCCGTCCGGCGGGAACCGCCAGCACCAACTCATAATCGTCCCCACCGGTGATCGCAGCCTCCTGCCAGGCCGGCCCAGCGTCGCGCGCTTGCGCCGAAAGCGGCACGCGGCGTGCCTCGATCACCGCAGCCACCCCGCTGGCGCGGCATACGTGCCCCACGTCCTGCACCAGCCCGTCCGACACGTCCATGGCGGCCGTCGCCAAGCCCCACAGCGGCAGCCCCAGCCGCGGCGAGGGTAGGTTGTAGCGCCCTACCAAATACCCGTCGAGGTCCGGCAGCTTGCCACGCGCCGCCTCCAATCCCAGCAACCCATCCCCAATCGTGCCTGTCACCCACAATTCGTCCCCGGCGCGCGCGCCCGACCGGCGCAGCGCCTGGCCCGGCGTCACATGGCCGATGATCGTCAGCGACAGGCTGATCGGCCCCGGCGTCTCCGTCGTGTCGCCGCCGAGCAAGGTGATGCCGTATTCCGCCTGATCGGCCGCCAACCCCGCCGAGAAACGCTCGAACCACGCCTCGCCTGCGCTGCGTGGCACGGAAACGGTCAGCAGATAGCCGAATGGCGCCGCACCCATCGCCGCCAAGTCGGACAGGTTCACCCGCAGCAGCTTGCGCGCGACGAGGTCAGGCGGCGTGCCGGGCAGGAAATGCACGCCCTCCACCATCGCGTCGGCTGCCACCACCAACTCGCGGCCCGGCGGCGGCGCGAACACGGCGGCGTCGTCGGCCAAATCCAGCGCCCCCGGCCCGGCGAGCGGGCGGAAGTACCGTCCGATCCGCGCGAACTCCGGCGGCAGCGCCTCGCTCACGCCGGCGCTTTCGGGAACTCCCCCGCCCGCAAGGTGCGCGCCAGGCTGTCCAGCAACCCGTTCGCCATCCGCGGCTCCTCCCCGCTGAAGAAACCGTGGGCGATGTCGAGATACTCGTTGATGACGACGCGGGCTGGCGGCCCCTCCTTGCTCGACAGCTCGGCCCCGGCGGCGCGCATCAGCGCCCGCAGCACCGGGTCGAGCCGGGCGAACGGCCAGCCGGCGGGCAAGGCTTCGGACACCAGCCGATCGGTCTCGCTCTGCTGCAGCACCGCCGCGCGCACGATGCGGGCGAACAGCGGCACGTCGGCGTCCGGCACTCGGCCGTCCTCGTAGCCATCGGTGCCGGGCAGCTCGCCAAGACGGTGGCGCACGAACTGGTCCACCACCGTTTCCGCGTTCTCGCCGGTCTGCTCGCTCTGGAACAGCGCCTGCACGGCGGCGGCGCGGGAGGCGGTGCGCGGGCGGGTCTTGCCGGCCATCAGGCAACCCCCAGCCGGCGTGCGGCGTCGACCTGCCGCAGCGCCGCGACGGCGGCCTCGGCGCCTTTGTTGTGGCCGTCGGCGCCCGACCGCGCGACCGCCTGCTCGATGGTGTCGACCGTCAGCAGCCCCGACCCCAGCGCGATCCCGTACTGCAGCGCCACATCCATCAATCCTTGCATCGTCGCAGCGCAGATGAATTCGTAGTGGTCGGTTTCGCCGCGCACGACGCAGCCCAAGGCCACGAAGCCGTCGAACCGCTCGTGCCCGCGCAAGGCGATCCGGATCGCTTGCGGCAGCTCGAACGCGCCGGCGACGTCGAGCACCTCCGGCCCGGCGCCC
>JAABUJ010007237.1_pt1 | contig 10432 bp, 4 predicted proteins | sample 5559131 | NCBI WGS metagenome assembly JAABUJ01 (sample SAMN10711875, study PRJNA513366) | rock metagenome | isolation source: Antarctica rocks | place: Antarctica: Victoria Land, Mt New Zealand nord | collected 2016-01-07 | reverse complement strand
AGCGCTCACGGCAGGTGTCGGTGCGCGAGGCGCGCCGCATCTTGTCGCAGGAGGAGGCCAACAAGCTCGTCGACTGGGACAACGTGGTCGACACGGCGATCGACAAGGTCGAGCAGGGGGGCATCGTATTCCTGGACGAGATCGACAAGATCGCCGGGCGTGGCAACGAAAGCGGACCCGACGTGTCGGGCGAGGGCGTGCAGCGTGACCTGCTGCCGATCGTGGAGGGATCGACCGTCAACACACGCTACGGCCCGGTCAAGACCGACCATGTGCTCTTCATCGGCGCGGGCGCCTTCCACCGTGTCAAGCCGAGCGACCTCATCCCCGAACTGCAGGGCCGCTTCCCGCTGCGCGTGGAGTTGGACTCGCTGACCAAGGAAGATTTCATCCGCATCCTGGGGCAGCCGGACAACGCGTTGACCAAGCAGTACCAGCTGCTGCTAGAGGTCGAAGACGTCACGCTCAGTTTCGCTGCCGACGGGCTCGACGAGATGGCGAGTGTCGCGACCAGCCTCAACGAGCGGACCGAGAACATCGGCGCGCGGCGGTTGCACACGGTGATGGAGCGCGTGCTGGAAGACCTCAGCTTCGAGGCCAGCGCGCACAAGGGCGAGACGGTCGTGATCGACCGCGCCTACGTGAGCGAGCGCGTGGCCGGCATCGTCGCCGACGAGGACCTGAATAAGTACATCATCTAGCCTACCGCGACGATCGATACTCATAGCCCGTGTGGCGGCTGATAGGCCGCCACACGGACCGTTGCCTTTCACGGGACGCCCTCGTTATCGTCCACTCAGGCGCACCCCATGATCCTCCAGGATACGTCGCAGCGCGCTCTCTCCACGCGCTCCCGCCTGGAACCACCGGCCGTCGAATTCGGACGCCGCGCCGCTGGTGCTGATTAAGCCAATGTAGTAGACATAATCGGCTGATCCCTTTGTTATAGCGCTACTGCTCGATATTCCCGTACGTCCAGGCTTGACTACTCGTGCTCAGCCGATAGTGGATCTGGAGTGTGTCGTCGTCCGTCCATGTTCCGCTCGTAGGGTTGTGATACGCCAAGGCGATGTCCATGTTGGCCCAGGAGTTGCCGAGCGAGGGGCTGCTACTCGATAGGGCCGAGATGGGGATGACAGCCTCGACACGTCCGGTGGTCGTGTCCCATTGGGGTGCGATGACACTGCCGAGGCTATAGTTGTAGGTCCACGCGCCTCCCGAGACAACCCACCGGCCGTAGTCGGCGCTGTCGCTCCAACGGCCCACCATGTAGTTCATGCCGCGGTCGAGGCTCCCGTTGTAGATACCCGTCGTTTTCGACGTGGTCGCGGCGTGGGCAAAGTCCTCGCTGTAGACATGCAGCGCGAACTTAGGTTCCGTATTGTAGCCTGAGAACGAGCCGGCGACATTGTCGACCCGGATGTAGATATTGTTGTTATCGTTGGTGACGTACGCCCGCTTGATGTCGGTCATGGAGGAGCCCGATACGGAGTCGCCGCGCGTGTCCACGAAGTAGGGCACGTTGCTCCACTGCGGCCAATCGCCGTTCGTGCCCGCGCTGACGGAGATCGTCTTGGAGGCGCCCGCGTTGTAGACCGGCGGGATCACCTGCAAGGCATACTGTCCCTGGTACATCAGCGTGGCGATGACAAACGAGGCCACGGTCAGCGGCTCACTCATCGAACTCACAATGGGCTGATGATTGACCCAGGACACCGCTTCGCCCTGTGGCATATAACCCTTGCCCGTGGTGCTCACGAACCACTGCAGACGCGCCAGCGCCGACGATGTCTGGCCGCTCAAGATCTCATACATCGCGACCCACATGCTCATCTGCGGCCACATCGGCTCGGCCGCGAGGGCCTCGTTCCCCGCGGGGCTGTATTGATTGGTGTAGTAGTAGGTATCGTTCTCGTAGCGCGCGAGGCCGTAGCTGTCGTGGGTCAAGCGCGCGGTGATTTGGTTGATGTGGCTGCTGGCGCGCCCTGACGCATAATCGACCACGCCCAACCCGATCAGCGCGTCGGAGGACGAGTCCTTCAACGTATTGGCTGTGTTGTCTTGCCGCACCGAGCGGTCATAGTAGCCATTGAGATTCCAGCTGCCTGGGGACGACCACGTCGAGGGGCGCTGGATTGCTGTCATGATCGACGCGGGGCCGCCAGCGTACCAGTCCATCGACCCGGTGTCGCCCACAGCCTTGGCCAGTTGCTGCGCGGCGTACAGGCCCTGGACGTACCACGCCTGCGTATAGCTGTTGTGCTCAAGTCCTTGTTCGGGCTCCTCCCAGATGCTGAAGTCGGCTGGCCCGTACCCGTTGCTCTGGAGGTTGTTGATGATCCAGTCGGCCCCTTTCTTCGCGTAAGGCCACATGTCATTGAGGAATGTCGTATCGCCGGTGAGTTGGTAGTGGCGGTAGACGCCGTCGATGAAGGCGCCGATGCTGTCGTACTCCGGCTCCACGAAGCTCAGGTAACTCCCGTCCCACATGCTGTACGTCGTCGCCCATGTCCCGTCGGTCTTCTGGACGCCGGCCATCCAGCGCCAGTACTTCTCCGCCTCGGCGTAATGCCCGCTCGCATCCAGAGCGATGGAGGTGACCGCCGCGTCGCGCACCCAGTTCTTGTACTTGTAGGCGAAGGGGTTGGTGGAGGCCACGAACGTGCCCAGCACCGGGTTCTGGCTGTTCTTGGTGACGATCAGGGCGCGATCATAGGTGTCGTTGATACCACTGTCGGCGAAGGTGAGCCGCTTCCCTTTGCCCCCGTTCGCGAACCAGGTGTTGTAACTGGACGCGGTCGTGTCGAACCAGGAGCTACCCGTTTGCGCGCGGGCTGTGTCGGCCGCGGCCTGCGCCGCCGCCAGAGTACCGCGCACCGTCAGGTAGAGATAGACACTCTGACTGCTACCCGCCGCGACCGTAACTTGCTTGTTGAAGGCCAGGTCGACATCGCTGGCCTGGAGGTCGTTGTTGTTGCGCAGCGTACCGTCGTTATCGAAACTGTAGTATCCGCCCGCTGTCGGACTTGACGGTGTGTTGACTGCTTCGTTGCCAACCTGATGCCCATCCATACTCTGGAATGTCCCCAACACGACGTAGAACTGCCCCGCTGCGCTCATGTCGGCGATGAGCGCGTTGCGGGAGGAGTCGTACCATCCATGCACCTGCTTCGTCGGGTCGGCGCCACCGGTATTGTTGAGGTGGACTTGGTCGAGCACGTTGTAGGTCAGGGCGCCGCTCGTCGGGTTGGTGAATGTGTAGCGCGCCACGATGAAGGGTTGATTGGGCACGGCCACGAAACTGCGCGAGATGCGCATCTGGGGCTGGGGGACCGTCCCGGTGTACGTCAGGTAGTTGGTCGTGAGCGTCCCGGCGTTGCTTGCCCCGCTCTCGAACCACGCCTCCGCATTGAAGTTGTGGACGTTGTCATACTTGACGTTGTTGGTCTCGTCGCGGAAGTAGCCGGTGTAGTCCACGATCTGATTGACGGAGCGTGCCGCCACCGACCCGCCCAGATAGTGCAACTCGCCGAGGCGCGGGCCATAGGGGCCCGTGTCTGTCTGCGCGAGTTGGCTGTTCATCCAGATGGCCATCATATCCTGCCAATTGGAGAGATACAGGGCCGGGGACGACGTGGTCGACGGCGCGGTAGGTGTGACGGCGGCCACCCGGGTGGCAGGCCGGGCGAGCCCGACCAGCAGCAGCGCGGCGACTAGGAGCGCGGTAAAACGGGAGCGCATGGACGTTCTCTCCTCGATACATGTTCGATACCCACCACAGGCGCCTCTGTCAGGGGGAGGCGCCTGTGGGGTTGTCTCAGTCTCATCCTTTACTGGCGGGCCAGCGTAAGGTTGTCCAGGTTGATCGCCGTGCTGTTGCTATTCTCGTAGGCGATCTTGACGGTGTGCTTGCCCTGGCCCAGCGTCACGCCCAGGCTGGCCGTGCCCCAGGTATCCCAGTTGGTTAGCGCGGGCAAGCTCAACGTGCCGACCAGGTTGTTGTCCACGTAGATCTGGCGGGTGGCCGTGGCGCCGAGCGCGTTGGCGTAGCGGAAGCGCAGCTGATAGGCCGCCGCGGCCGAGGCGTTGACGTCGAAGCTGACGGATTTGCCGGGGGCATCGAAGCTGTCGACGAAGCCGATGCCCGTGTAGTTGGCGTGGTTGGTGTTGGTGGTCGTGCCCGATCCGGTGGCGAACTCGCCCTCATAGGAAGCCTTATCCACGCCGCTCAGGACGATGGAGCGCGCGTTCGCGCTCGCGGGCAGCTTGACCAGCGTGGCCTGCAGGACGGGGTCCCAGTACCACCCCTCACTCGCGGATTGCAGCCCCGCTAGCGTGCTGTAGCCCGTCAAGGTTGTCCCGTCGCGCGTGACCGCGCTCGGCTGCGTCGCGATGATCTGCAACGTCGACGCGGTCGGCATCGCCGGCATGCTCACCGTCACACTATGGGCGCCCCACGACTCGACGGATTGAATCGTGCGCGTCGTGCTGGTGGCGTCGTCGTAGTACCCGTACGACGAGGTACCGTCGGGGTAGATACGGAAGGTGAGGTTGGTGTAGGCCGTGACGGAGTTGCCGATGGCGCCCCCGAGCTGGTAGTTGGCGTTGAGGTTCAGAGGGATGATCGCGCCGGGGCGCGCGTAGACCGGGATCAGGTTGAGCGGCACGCCGTAGGTCTTCGTGCCGCTGCCGATGAAGCGGCCCGAATTCCAGAAGTCGTACCACTCACCGGACGGAACATAGATGTTCTCGGTTGTAGCGCCCTGCGTCGTCACGGGCGCGACCAGGAGTTGGTCGCCGAACATGTACTACTGGTCAAGCGTCGCGGCGTTCGGGTCGGTCGGGAACTCCACGCTCATCGCCCGCATCATCGGCGTCCCCGTGTCGGCGCTACGCTTGGCCTCTGTGTAGATGTAGGGGATGAGGTTCATGCGTACATCCGCGAATTTCTGGAAGGTCGGGATGACCGTCGTGTCGCCAGTGCGCGCCTGCACGTTCCAGGGGGTCCGCTCCTCGGATGGGGTGGGGTTCGACCCCTCCGAGTGGTACTGCATGACCGGGGCGAAGGCCGCCATGGCGGCGGCGCGCAGGTACAACTCAGAGGTGGGGAAACCGCCGGTGAAGCCAGCCAAGTCCCAACTCCAGAACGGTACACCTGATGCGCCCGCGCTGATCCCGGCGCGCACGGCCTCCTGGAAGGAACCGAACGTCGACGTCTGATCCCCCGACCAATAGATTGAGGTACCCTGCGCGCCAGCCGTGCCGCCCCGGCTGAAGAGCGTGCCGTTGCTACCTATTTGGCTATGCAGATAGGTGTTGTAGGCGCCGGTGTAGGCGCCCGGGTAGGCGTTGTGCATCTGGTCGCCCTTGCGTCCGTCCGCGAAGGTCAGGTTGCGCCCGAAGACCATTTCGCCGCCATCGTCCTTGAAGCCGTCGACGCCGACGTCGTTGATGAGATAGGCCCGCTTGCTCAACCACCAGTTCGCCGCAGCGCTATTGGTGAAGTCGGGCATCATGCTGTCCCCGAACCATTGTCCTGAGGGGATGCGGTACTGGCCGCCGTTACCGTCGCCAATGACGTAGTTCTGCGCTTGCGCGTAGGACATGTCGTTGAGGTGCTGCTGCGGCGCGGTCGGCGGGTTCGTATTGAAATCCTGCTTGAGGACCGGGATCTGCCAGAGCACGACCTTCACGCCGCGGTTGTGCGCGTCGGTGACCATGGCCTTCGGGTCCTGCCACGCCCCGTTAGACGGGAACGTGAAGTCGCTGTATCTGAAGGATTGGTCCCCCGACTTGGGGGTGTACTGGGCGTCGTGCCAGATATAGAACGTCGCCTCGTCGCTCCACTGCTCCAGCACCAGCACCGTCGCGGGGATGTTGTAGCTGTTCATGTTGTTGAGCGTGTTGGTAACCTGTGCCTGTGTGTGCCATTCGTTAGCCGACATCCAGGGTCCGAAGGCCCACTTCGGCGGCAACTGGGGCCGCCCGCTGATGCTCGTGTAGCGGTCGAGAATGGTCTTCGGCGTGCCGGCGAAGAAGTAGTAGTCGAAGGTCGAGGAGAGGGAGCCGCCCGTGTCGGCGGTGAAGCCGGCCATATCGCTACGGTACGTCCCGATATTGAAGATCGAGTAATACGTGCTGGGGATATAGATCCCGTAGCCGGCGGAATTGATGAAGAAGGGCACGGACAGGTAGGTCCGGTGCGTTGCCCCCTGATTCTGGTACTGGTTGTAGATGTAGTTGTTGACGTCCTGGCCGCGCTGATCGAGATAGTCGTAGCGCTCGCCGAAGCCATTGAAGTGCTCTCCCGTCGGCGTCAGGTAGTGGTCCTCAATCTTCGTGATCGTGCTGCTGCCGTCGCTGGCCCAGCCGAGGTTGTGGAAGATGGTCGGATCGTACTCGCTCGTGATCAGGGTCGTGCCGTCACCTTTATAGACGAAAAGGCGATAGGGGGCCTTCTGTATTTTGAGGACGAGCGCGGAGGTCGCGATGGTTAGGATGCCGCCGCTATCGGTGACGGTGTAACCGGTCTGGCCGCTGGACGATAGACCCGTACCCGAGGGGGCGAGTTGCAGACGGAAGCTGTCGAGCGTGGGGAACGCGAAGCGGATCTTGGGGCTGAAACTCCCGGCGCTATCGCCCACGTTCAGGTCCACCGACGTCCCGTTGTTGGTGTAGCCGGTCACGTTGGTGACGTTACTCCAGGAGGTCACCTTGAACGAGAATGGCCCCGTGACCACTTCGCCACCGCCGTTGACGTTGGCATGCACGTCATAGGTGATGTTGTCGCCGCGCGCGAAGCTGCCCATGGTGGCCCGCCAGTAGGTGTTGTTCCCGCTGTTGTAGTTGTAGGCGGCGCCGATCACGGACTGGTTGACCCCGTTCTTGGTCCAGGTGACCCAGACCGTCTGGCCGGATTCGATGGGCCAGGTGGTGGCGTTGATGGACACGGAGTCGCCGGCCATGGGGTCACGGGGCGCGCGCTCCGTCGGATCGGTTGAGTAGAGATCATCGTGGCCATAGGGGTTGTGATACACACCGCCGAGCGCGAGGACGCGCTGGACGTGGACCTGCGACTGCAGGAGCAGCACGCCGATGATCAGGATGGCCAGGAATAGCGAACGTCGCCGTTTCATTGTCCCCTCCGTCGAGGCGGAGCCTATCCTTGTGCGATGGGCTCCATCTATGCAACCGTATCGAACTGATCTGTGGGCGGCCCGTGGTCGTGGTTCCCTCCTTTCTTCCCCAGTCTACGCCGGAATCGCCCGCTCGTTACCGCTACGTTATTTCCATCACTAACACAAGTTGTCTTAAACAGTACACCAAGCGGTATCGTTTGTCAAGTCATAGCAACTAACCCTTTTGTATAGGCGTTGTAATGCATAATCTGACGGTAACAATCGCGTCGCACGCCCTGGGTGTCGGCGGTACTTGACAAACTCTAATCGAGCGTGTTACATTACCATAAGATTTTTTCGTGAAGGAACAAACATACATGGGTGTGACGCGGGCGGGGAGTAAACGGCTGCTACGGGACCTCAATCAAAGCATCGTCCTCAATCTCATCGCCGAGCGCGGCCCCTTGTCGCGTACCGATATAGCGCGCGTGGGCGGTCTCCCGGCGGCGACCGTTTCGCGCATCGTCGGCGATTTCGTGGACGCCGGGCTTGTCCTCGAGGAATCATCCGACGAGTCGAGCGGCGGCCGTCGGCCTATCCTGTTACGGATCAGCCCGGCGGCTGGCTATGTTGTCGGGGTCAAGGTGCGCGAGGATGCCTTGACGATCGCGGTGTGTGACCTCACTTGCACGGTTGTCTATCGGTGTGAGGCCGCGTTGCCCGACGCGGAACCCCATCGCGCTGTGGCAACCATCGCAACGGCCGTCGAACGGTGTATCAGTGGCGCCGCTGTCCCGCGTCGCGCCGTGCTCGGTGTGGGCGTGGGCCTCTCCGGGTTGATCGACTCGGCGCGCGGACTCTGCCGTTACTCCGCCATCCTCGACTGGCGCGACGTCGACCTTGGTCCGGCCCTGGAGTACAGGCTGCGCCTGCCCGTCCGCGTGGACAACGACGTGAACACCCTGGCGGTGGCGGAGCGGCAGTTCGGCGCCGGACGCGACGCGGCGGACTTCCTCCTCGTCACAGTGGGGCGCGGCGTGGGCCTGGGTGTGGTCATCGGCGGCGAGATCTACCGCGGCGCACGCGGCGGGGCGGGCGAGTTCGGGCATATGACGGTCGATGCGTCCCCCGACGCCCCGCCGTGCAATTGTGGCAAACGGGGCTGTCTGGAGGCGGTCGCGTCGGACTATGGAATCGTGCGCGCGGCGATCGGGGCGGACCCGGGCCATGGCGTGGAAGCGGCCATGTGCGACATCCTTGATCGCGCGGTCGCGGGAGACGAGGCCATGCGCGCGATTTTCGCGCGCGCCGGGACATCCCTGGGGGTAGCGGTCGCCAACCTGATCAACATTTTCGACCCCGCCCTCGTCCTCCTCGGGGGAGAGGGGTTGCGCGCGGGCGACCTCATCCTGGGTCCGGCCCTCGCCGCGCTCCCGCGGCACGCCTTCGGCCGGTCGCACGACGATGTCGCCCTCACCGTCCGCCCGACCGATGAGGCGGATTGGGCTCGGGGCGCGGCCAGCCTGGTCCTGCGCGAGATGTTCCGGCCGCCGATCTATGAGAACGAGGAGGTCCTCGTCATCGACAGCCTCCTCGCCCGTCAGACGGGTGAACCACGGAAAGAAGCGCGGAACGGGGCGGTCCGACGTCCCCTGGTCGGCGTCGCGCGACGCGCGCGATAGAAAACGAGAAGGAGGCGAACACATGGTTGGTCAACAGGGCTGGCGTCAGGCGCGTGTGGTAGCGCTCTTCGTCGGACCAAGCTTGCTGGGGCTCGCCCTCTTCACGCTTGGTCCCTTGCTGGCCTCGCTCGGGATTAGTTTCACGAGCTGGGATTTGCTCACGCCGCCGCACTTCGTCGGCCTGGACAACTACGTCGACTTGGGGCGTAATGCGGACGTGCGCGACGCCCTGGCGCACACGCTGTTCTTCATCGCGCTCTACCTGCCCACGGTCCTTGTGCTGGGGCTGGCGCTGGCCCTCCTGCTGAACCGCCCCTTGCGCGGCTTACAGTTCTACCGCACCGCTTTCTTCATGCCGGTGGTGTCGTCGTGGGTCGCGGTCTCGCTGATGTGGAAGTGGCTGCTCAATCCCGCCTTCGGCCTCGTCAATTATCTCCTCAGTCTGGCGCACCTGGGGCAACCCGGCTGGTGGGCCGACCCGCACTGGGCGCTGCCGGCGGTCATCATCGCCAGCGTCTGGAAGGATCTCGGCTTCGTCATGGTGCTCCTGCTCGCCGGCCTGCAGAACATCGGTCGCCAGTACTACGAGGCCGCCATGATCGATGGCGCGGGCGCGTGGGCGCGCTTCCGCCACGTCACACTGCCGCTGCTCTCGCCAACCACCTTCTTCGTCGTCGTCATCTCGCTGATCAATTCGTTCCAGGTCTTCGACCAGGTCTGGGTCATGACCAACGGCGGCCCCGGCGGCGCCAGTTCCGTCCTCGTCGAGGAGATCGTGCGCAACGCCTTCAGCTATGCGCGCATGGGCTATGCCTCCGCGCTCTCCTGGTTGCTCTTTGCCATCATCTTCGCCATCACGGCGGTTCAGCTCCTCGCGCAGAGAAAGTGGGTCACGTATGACTAATACGACGTTCGATCACTCGGTGGGAGGCCGCCTGGACGAGGCGGCCGCGCCCGCCCGCCCGCTGGCCTCACGCCCGCGCACCCATGCCAAGGCACACCTGTGGCCCATTGCCCGCCGTGGCCTGCTGCACCTGCTGCTGATCGCGCTCGCCCTCACGATGCTGTTCCCGTTCTTCTGGACGATCAGCGCCTCGCTCAAGGGCAACGACGCGGTCCTGGCCACGCCGCCGCAACTCCTGCCCTCGTCCCTCCAGTGGGACAACTACGCGGCCGTGGCGCAGGCGATCCCGCTGGGGCGCTTCTTCGTCAACAGTCTCGTCGTCGCCGTGGCTACGACCGTTCTGCAGTTGCTGACCTGCTCCATGGCCGCCTACGCCTTCGCGCGCATGCGCTTTCGCGGCAGCGGTCCCCTCTTCCTGGTCTATCTGGCGACGCTGATGGTGCCGGCCCAGGTGACGCTGACCCCGCTCTTTATCCTGATGCGCCTGTTCGGGTTGACCAATACCTACGCCGGCCTGATCCTGCCTGGGGTGACCAGCGCCTTCGGTGTCTTCCTGTTGCGACAATTCTTCCTGACTATTCCGCGTGAGTTGGAGGAGGCAGCCTTCCTCGACGGCGCGTCCCACTGGATCGTGTACTCCCGCATTATCCTGCCGCTCGCGCGGTCCGGCCTCGCCGCGCTGACCATCTTCAGCTTCATGGCCTCCTGGAACAGCTTCTTGTGGCCTC
>JAABUJ010007235.1_pt1 | contig 10434 bp, 9 predicted proteins | sample 5559131 | NCBI WGS metagenome assembly JAABUJ01 (sample SAMN10711875, study PRJNA513366) | rock metagenome | isolation source: Antarctica rocks | place: Antarctica: Victoria Land, Mt New Zealand nord | collected 2016-01-07 | reverse complement strand
ATCTAGCCGACGAGCTCGTAGCTCGGATCCCATCGGTGTCACCGACGCGCACACCGGGTCTTCGACCAAGGTGGTCGGGAAAACCCGGCGTCCTCAACATATCAGGATCCCGAAGATCAACAGCGACCGCCTCGGGCGGAGAAGCGACGCAGGCCATTTGCTCGACATCAGCGCGATCGACGCCGGATCACACCATCGCGCACGACCTCCGACCGATTGGTTACGGCGGCCGCTCTGGCTCACGCAGCTTCGCAACGATCTCGCTGATACCGCGCTGCATATATGCGATCGTCGAACTCGCCCGCGTCGTTTTCCCCGAGCTCAGTCGATGGCGACAGCTCAGCGAGACGTACGGGCACGAACGTGAATCCGTTCGCCTTGGCTGCCGAAAAGACTAAGGAGTTCCACGGGTTCTGCGCCGGCGCTCGCACACGCGTGAGGAACGCGGGTGTCGAACTCCGCGACTTCACCCACTTTGAGGACGATGTCGCGATCGCCCAGCGCGAGCCGGAGACGTCCGCGTAATACGTACATCCATTCATAGCCATCGTGCACGCGCTGCTCGAGTTTCTTTGCGTCGGCGCGCCCGGGGATTATCGTCTTGTAGGCTTGCAAACCGCCCGAATCGCGCGTAAGCGGAACGAACGTCATCCCGTCCTTGACGAACGGCTTTTGTTCGACGCGCGGATCGCGAACCATGGGCGCGCGTACGAGCTCGTCCAGTGCGACATTGTATGCGCGCGCGAGCGGCAGTAAGAGTTCGAGCGTCGGCTTGCGCCCTCCGGATTCGAGCCGTGAGATCGTGCTGCTCGAAATTGCCGTGAGTTCCGAAGCATGTGCCAGCGTGAGGGAAGCCCGTAACCGACATTTTTTTAGCCGCGGTCCCACAGCTTCGAGCAAGCTCGTATATTCGTCCATCTCGTACAGTTTGCCATTTTGGCAAGGACGTTTGCAATCGCCCGGATCGAGGCGCACGCTAAGCGTATGGATTTCTCGTGCGATGTGCTCGTTATAGGTGGCGGCCCAGCCGGGCTCAGTGCGGGCCTCATGCTCGCCCGCGCCCGTCGGCGCGTCACGATCGTCGATGGCGGACAACCGCGCAATCGCTTTGCGGCACACATGCACGGCGTGCTCGGCCACGACGGCAAGTCACCCGCTACGCTCGCGGCAGAAGGCCGGCGCGAAGTCGAGAGCTACGGCGGCGAGGTCGTCCACGCCACGATTGCGAGCGTCGTGCGGCACGCAAAGTCGTTTGCCGTGACGAGCGAAAGCGGCTCGACCTATCACGCGCGACGAGTGATCGTTGCGACCGGGCTTCGGGACGAGCTTCCCGACATCGCGGGGCTTGCCGAACAATGGGGCACGGGCGTCGTCGTCTGTCCGTATTGCGACGGCTACGAAGTGCGCGATGCGCGCATCGGCGTCGTCGGCACGAGTTCGCTCAGCGTCCATCAAGCGCAGCTCTTACGGCAGTGGTCCGATCGCGTCACGTATTTCCCGTGCGACGCTGGGATGCCGCAGGGCGACGATACCCGTGCGCTCGACGCGCGCGGCATCGGCGTCGAGCCGAGCGCAATCGTGCGCATCGTGACAGAAGCGGGCCTTCTTGTCGGAGTCGACCTCGCCGATGGGCGGCGCGTCGAACTCGACAAAATCTTCGTCGGTCCGCGCCCCGTGCCGCTCGACGGTTTGTTGCAGACGCTCGGAGCCGCGCGCAGCGACAACGTTTTCGGTTCATTCGTCACGACCGACGCAACGGGCAAGACGAGTGTCGATGGGGTGTGGGCCGTCGGTAACGTCGCAAATCCGATGGTGAACGTGCCGATGGCGATGGGTGCGGGCTCGTTCGCCGCGGCGGCGGTTAACGCGGATCTCATCAACGAAGAAATAGCGGACGCCTTGTGGGCCGCGGGCGGCCGCGCAGTGCCGGTATAAGCGCGCGCGAAGACGTCAACGCGGCTGCGACCGAGCGCTTCTGGGAGGAGCGTTACCGCTCGGCGGATCGATTGTTCAGCGGCAACGCCAATGCGACGCTCGTGTCCGACGTTGCGGCGCTCCGCCGACGACGGCTCTCGATCTCGGGTGCGGCGAAGGCGCCGACGCGATCTGGCTCGCGCAGCGCGGCTGGCAGGTGACGGCGGTCGACGTTTCACCGACTGCACTCGCACGCGGTGCCGCGCAAGCCGTCGCGCTGGGCGTTGCGGAGCGCGTACGCTTCGAGCAGCAGGACCTCACGCGGTCGTTTCCGTCGGGAACGTATGATCTCGTTTCGGCGCAGTTCTTGCAGTCGCCGATCGAGTTCCCGCGCGATCGCATCCTTCGGGCGGCGGCCTGCGCGGTCGCGCCGGGCGGTCGTCTTCTCGTCGTCGCACACGCCGCATTCCCGCCGGGGGCGCCGGAGCCGCGGCCGGAGGTACGCTTACCCACACCCGATGATGATCTCGAAACGCTAGCGCTCGACCTCGAGCACTGGCACGTCGAACGTCGCGACATCGTTGAGCGAAGCGGCTTTAGGCCGGGCGGCGAGCCCACGACGTTTATCGATAGCGTGCTTGTCGTTCGGCGATTGCCGGATCCAAACATCAACAGCGATTGACTCGCGCTGAGAAGCGACACAGGATAGTTGCGCTCAACACGGTTCGAACGCGCGGCACCGCGACGGTGAGCACATACTGTACGCGTTCAGCTCACGTTGATGTCGGCGCCCATCTCGTCCGCGATGCGTTCGAAATCGTCTTTGGAGACGGCGAAAACAGGCCGGCGGAAGGCGATGCCCCAATTTGGCCCACCTTTCAAGAAGGTCAACGACCCGATGAGCGGGCGAACCGAACATTCTCGAGACTTGAGGTACGTCACGTCGCGCCGTAGGGGACGAAAGCCCGGCGCTTGATCGAACTCGTACGGCGGCCCATCTGCAACGCGACCGATCGCGGTGAACGCTTGCAATGCCTCGCCACCGCTTATGCTCGTGCGCGTCGAATACAGTGCTATCCAATCTCCCGGCGACAGTCGCTGTACCGGGGCATGTTTGCCATGGGCTAACTGAATGAAGCCGCCGGCGACGGCCATGCGAACATGGTCGTGTGAAGCCACGCCGACCCAGAAGGTCACGTCGACGGAGTCGCACGGGTCTGACTTGCATGCCGCAGCGTATATAAAATCGGTTCGAACGAGTCAGCCAGTGCTGCGGCTTGCTTCATGTGTTGTTGCGCCTGTTGATTCGAGTACATCATTTCGAGCGCGGCGACCGAACGCCACTGCGCGTAATTCGCAACTCGCGTCCCGTCCAGGCTCTTGTGGAGATTTGCAGAGAGGAACCCCGGCAGGTGCCGAATCGCCTCTTCAGTGGCGCGCGACAGCAGCTCGAGCAGTTCCTCAGAGCGATCGGGCTTTACCACGAACGTGTTGATGAGAACGACGTGCTCGTCATCCGGCGATAAGGCAATCATGAAGCCTCACCCCTTCGCGTAAACGGTTATCGAACGGCCCTCGGGATCAGCGAAAACGAAGTATCGCCCGAAGGGCCCGGGTTGCACCTGCGACACCGCAACCTTGCGTTCCGTGAGCAACGCGGCGTAAGCGTCGAGATCCCCCTCCAAAGCAAACCAAATAGCGGTCCCACCTGCGCCGGTCAATTCGCCGGCGCGAGGCGAGCGAACCACGAAAGAAACCGGATGGGTTTTAAACACGTGCGCGCCGGGCGGGCTCGTAGGCGCCAACTGAAGACCGATCGTCTCAGTCCAGAAGGTCTTGGCCTCTTCAAGATTGCCCACAATAAACGCTACGAAGTCGGGACCGGTCAATCCACCAGGCATAATTATCTCTCCGCTTGAAACAGGTGCCTGAGATGTGTAGCAGGTACCTGAGTTGAAGTCAAGTCTTAGAGCAGACGGCCAGATCGTGACGCGTCGGGTCGGCTATCTCTTGAAGCGCGCACAACACGCGCTGCGCGCGTCTATCGACGCGTCACTTCACCAACTCGATGTCAATCTCGGCCAATATGCCGTGCTTGAGGCGCTCGCAGAAATCGAGGGCTCGTCCATTTCGAACGCCGATCTTGCACGACGATGTTTCGTCAAACCGCAGACGGCAAACCAACTGGTTTCAGCTTTGATCGAGCGCGGAGCGGTTGAAAAGCGCGACGACGCCTTTCCGGGAAGAGCCATAGGATTGACGATGACGCCCAGTGGCCGCCGGCTACTGGGCAAGGCCCGTGGTTTGGTAAATAGCGTTGAGTCGAAGATGTTGCGTGACCTCAGTACGACGGAGCGCGAGCGACTCGCGCACGCTCTCGCGCAATGTGCAGAAGCACTCGAAGGCTCATAAACGTCTGGGCGATGCTGCTCAAGAAGCGCAGGCTACGGCGGGCGCTCCGGCTCACGCAGCTTCGCAACGATTTCACAAATGCGGCGCTGGATGTACGCGATCGACGACTCGCCGGAGTCGGTTTCTCCCCGAACCCTCCTTCCGTCGCTCGTCGTATTGCTCTCGGATTCCGCGCTACGCGCGGGGACCCCGTACTCGGAGACGATAGCTGCGGCAATCGCTCCTCCGTGCGCGGTAGAAAGCTCTAATGCAACAACGTCGTCACTCAAGGGATCGTTTTCGGTTGCCTTAGCACCCAGCTTCTCAAAGTCAGAAAGTCCGTCTCAAGACCGGGATATCGTTCAACGACGAGTCGCTCGTCGCGCATGCCGTCGGCGACGATCGCTCGATACGCTTGTAATCTCCTGACATCATCCTGTCAGGAACGGCTTGCTATCATCGGCTCAAACCGCAACGACAACTGCACTGAGAAGCACCGATGTCAGACACCGCGACCGTCCCAACTACCGCCGTTACCTAGTTTGAAAACCCCCGCTTCCGATATGTCGCGCGCGCAACGATTCTCGAGTCACCGTTGCTGCGCGAGAACTTCGCAGCCAGCGACATCGCGATTTTTCCCACACGGGACGCCGGCGTCAAAGGCTGTCTTGTGGCGACGGCTCAACCTCCTCCGCACGGCCCGATCGTCTACCTCAACGTCGATGGCCGGCTCGATCGCACGCTCGAGCGAATCCCGAATTCCAACGATAAAGATGACGAGCGCGACGTCGTCGAAGTCGGACCGCTGACGATAGACTTCGCTCGCCCAGAGGCGATGCTGCACGGACGTGCGCTATGTCTGAAGCCGCGCGAGATGCCGGGCGTGCGCTCAGTCGCGGCAATTGCTCGAGCTCGCGTGGGACGATGCGGCGTTGCAGCGCATCGACTCGGAGCGGACCGTCGACGTGCACGTGCGCGGCTGCGCCTGCAGCTGGGCGAGAGCGCCGGCATGCTACGCACCGTCGCGCTCGTCGTAATTCACGCTGACGCTGAGTTCGATGCGGCGTTCGGCGGGGATACCGAGATCGTCGGGAAGCGGACGCGCGCTGCGCTGCATCATGACGAACGCGCGCTGCGCGAAACTGCCGTCGCCGCCACCGGGGTCCTCGATCTTCGGGTCGGCGTAGAAGAACGACGTGTCGTCGCGGTCGAGGTCGAGGCCGCGCGCGCGCGCCGCGGCGACGATCGGCGCGATGCGCGGCGGTTCCATGTAACCGAACGTCGCGACGATCCGCGTAAGGCTCGGCGCGACGCGCTCGACCGTCACGCGGTCGGCGTTCGGAACGGTCGGGCTCGCGCCGCGCTGCAGTCGCAAGAGAACGACGTGTTCCTCGTGCGCGCGATCGCGGATCCATCGCTGCTTTGCGATGAACGGGATGCGGTTTTCGTCGGGCGTGAGGAAAACCATCGCCGGTGAGTCGGGTGCGATCGGCCTCCCGAACGCGGTGATGACATCGGCGAGCGGCGTCGATTCCGCGCGGATCGCGGCGACGACGCGGCGGCGGCCGCGCAGCCAAACGATGCTCGCGAACGAAAGCGCCGTCGCGACGGCGAACGGGACCCAGCCGCCGTCGACGAATTTCGGCAAGCCGGCGATGACGAACGAGCCGTCGACGACGACGAAAGCGACGAGTAGCGGCACCGCGCGCACGGGCGGCCAGCGCAGCACGTCGCGGATCACGACGTAGTACGCGACCGACGTCGCGAGCATCGTGCACGAGACCGCGAGACCGAACGCGGCAGCGAGCCGGTCGCTCGATTTGAAGGCGATCACGAGCAGGATGCAGCCGACGGCGAGCGCGGTGTTGACCGCGGGGACGTAGACTTGGCCGCGCACGTCGGCCGAGGTGTGGCGGACGCGCATACGCGGCCACAGGCCAAGCGCGATCGCTTGTTCCGCCAGCGTGAACGCGCCCGACACGAGCGCCTGCGAAGCGATGACGGTTGCGACGGTCGCGACCGCGATCGCCGGGTACAGCGTCCAGCCCGGCGTCAGCGCGTAGAACGGATTCGCGATCAGTTCCGGGCGTTCGAGGATGCGCGCGGCTTCGCCGACGTAGCAGAGGATCAGCGACGGGAAGACCAGGCCGTACCACGCGACGACGATCGGCTGGCGCCCGAAGTGCGACATATCGGCGTAGAGCGCTTCGACGCCGGTGACGGCGAGGACGATGCCGCCGAGCACGAAGAACCCGCCGCCGCCATGCGTCGTGACGAAGGCGGCCGCGTGGCGCGGATCGAGCGCCGCGAGGATAGCCGGATGCGTTGCGATTCCAATGGCACCGGCGATGCCGATGGCGAGGAACCAGGCCGCCATCGCCGGGCCGAAGATGATGCCGACCTTGCCCGTGCCGCGCGACTGTAGTGCGAAGAGGCCGATGAGGATTCCGACCGCGATTGGGACGAGATACGGATGGACGGCGGGACTCGCGACGTCCAGACCTTCGATCGCGGAGATGACCGAGATCGCGGGCGTGATCGCGCCGTCACCCAGTAGCATCGCGGCGCCGACGATGACGACGGCGGTAACGACACCGAAGCGCACCGGCAAGCCGTCGCGCGCGGGTGGAATCGCGCGGGCCAGGAGCGCGAGGATGCCGCCTTCGCCATCGTGATCGATGCGCATGATGAACGTGACGTATTTGAGGCAGACGACGACGACGAGCGTCCAGACGAGTAGCGACGCGATACCGAGCACGTCGGCCGGGCGCGTCGCGCTCGCGCCGCTCATAGCGAAGCACGATTTCAGCGTGTAGAGCGGGCTCGTCCCTATGTCGCCGAAAACGACGCCGAGTGCGGCGAGCGCGAGTGGCGCGACGGGTGGCGTTCGCGAGACTTTCGGCGCGTGCGGCATCGTCTTCAAGTCTAGGTACTGCGGTGCCGCGGGGGAAGCGGCCTACCGGATGATCCGATTGGACAACTCAGTGTGCGGCATCATCGGCTCGAGTCGTTTAACGATATGCGGCCCATTTCTCGAGTCAAAGCGCCGTTCGATTCGAGGCTTACGTGATCGATGAGCTCTCCGTGGGACGCGCGTGCCCGTGTTCGTGTGGCCCAGCCCAATTTATGGCGGCGGACACTAGCAGCAGCCGTTATCCCTTCGTCGCGCCGCGCACGATGCCGGCGACGAGAACCGTTGCCAGGCCGAGGAAAACGGCGCCATGCTACGGTGGTCGCTCCGGCTCGCGCGGCTCGCAACGATCTGGCTAATGCGGCGCTGGATATACGCGCCAGGGACTCGGCACCGTCGGTTTCCCTCCGAACCCCCCTTCCATCGCTCGTCGCATCGCTCTTGATTTCCGCGCTACGGGCGAGGACCGCGTATTCGGAGACGATTGCTGCGGCAATCGCTCCTCCGTGCGCGGTGGAAAGCTCCGATGCAAGAACATCGTCGATCACGAGATCATGGCCGCGCCGCCCCCAACGTTGATCGACAGCCAGATGTTGCCCACCGACGACATGCCGACCGTAACCGCCCGCTTAGCCGGATGTCGTGAGCGCCTTCATCAATCTAGAGGCGGGGGACATCGCACGTTGCTACGAACGCTGCGGTTAACCCGGCGCGCAGTACATCACGGAACGAAAAGTTCACCAGACGGAGATCCGGTGCTACATGCGCGACCCGGACGGCTATTTCATCGAGACCGGCCACACCACGCTGACCGCGAAGCCATTCGACGCGTACAAATAATGAGCGCATCGGCCATGCGATTCGAGCCGCGCTCCGCAGCCGCACCGGATGACCGCGCATGTGTGTTCTCATGCACATTTGTTACACGGGTGATGATTTCATCGCGCGCCGGGGGCATAGGTGTTAAGACGACGGCGTTTTTCGACGATGGTTTGGAAAGCGAGATCGCCGATGCACGATGCAAGCTTGTAACGGGTCACGATTTTTGATGCACATTCCGGCAGTCGAACGAAACGGCGCGGCATGCGGCGATTGCCGCAGTTCGCCGGCGCTCGACCTCGACTTTTCATTTGCATTTCAGCCGATTATCGATCCTCGTCGCGAGAGCGTCTTCTCGTACGAAGCGTTGATCCGCGGCCCGGCGCAAGAGCCGGCCGCTTGGGTTCTCGCTCAGGTCAACGACGGAAATCGGTACCGGTTCGATCAGGCCTGCCGCGTGCGTGCCTTAACGCTCGCGGCACGGCTGCAGCTGGCGACGCGCATCAAAATCAATTTCTTGCCCCATGCAATCTACCGGCCGGAGGCCTGCCTGCAAACGACCCTTCGGGCTGCAGCGGAACTGCAGTTTCCGATCAACCGCATCCAGTTTGAGATCGTCGAATCGGAGAAGGTCTTGGACGACGGGCGGCTGGCCGAAATCGTTAACGAGTACCGCCGCTTCGGATTCTCGACCGCGATCGACGATTTCGGCGCGGGATATGCCGGATTCAATCTGTTGGTCGACTTTAAGCCCGACTACATCAAGCTCGATATGAAGTTGATTCGCGGTATCGATAGCGACCGCTCGAGGCAAGAAATCGTCCGCAGCTTGAGCGCGCTATGCCGAACGTTATCGATCGGCATCATTGCCGAAGGCGTCGAAACGGCCGGTGAATACCGGTGGCTGTTCGAAGCGGGCATCGCGCTCTTTCAAGGTTACTACTTCGCGCGTCCGGCCTACGAATCGCTGCCCGTCATTGATTTCGCCGACTACCGCTTGAAGCCCGGGCTGTACGCGCTTGCGGAATGACGCGAGGGGCGGTTCTAGGCACCGATTCGAATCGCACCCGTCAGGGACGATCGGCTGCTAGTGTGTCGGATTGGTACATCGCGTGATCCATCACCTTAAGTAGTGTCGTCAGCGGTTGCGATCAGCGATTTCTGCGCGCTGCGGAGTTTCTCGTGGCCTGCCGTTCCGTTCACAAGTGTCCCTAGAGAGAGCGGAACGATCGATTCTATGGTGCTGGGAGCGCTAATAAAGTTGTACCGGAACCGTGAGGGGCCAACTCGTCATCTTGCACGAGACGTCCCGAGTCTACCGAATCTTTCAGATTTACCGATCTCGTTCAATACTTCTCGCTCGTAAGGAGTCGTTTTGAAGCCTTCCAGCGAGCTGCAACGCTGGGAGACGTTGCCCCCGGTAACAACGCAAAAGCGGCCAGTCGTGATCGCGGTAGTGACGAGCATTGTTGCGCGCCCCCGCACAGATCCGAACGAGCGGAATTCGCGCATTGGCTCCTACCGTGGGTAGGTGACAACAAACCCCTCGTCAGGCCAAGGGTTCGCGAGGCAAACGGGTGGTAGCCATATGGCGGCCACCCAATTGAGTCGGTCCCAGGTCATGATACTTTTCTGACCGCGACGCCTGAGCGTTTTCAGCAACATTCGCGTCGCGGAGGGCGTCGAGACGGAGGAACAGTTGGAACTGTTTCGCGATCTCGGATGCCGTCGCGTTCAAGCCTTCCACTTCCCAGGACCGCAGCTGCCGGCCAATCTCACTCAGCGGCTAAGTGAACCCTTTAAGTACCGCCCCAGCCGTAAATACGATTCCGCTTCCGGGACGTTGTAGGATCCGGCTTTGCGCTTCCAAAAACTTTGTACTTGGATTAGAACGCCATATCGGCGATTAGGGAAGGTCAAAAACAACTCGCCTGTACGAATGATCTTCCGCGCTCGCAACCTATCTACGGTTCCAAGTCGACGGCACGGAGCGCGCAGGCCTCGCAACGCTGGGCCTTCATCGCCTTGCGGCAGAACTTCGTACGGTCGTCGTTGATCGTGTAGAGCGTCGTCAGTGGTCCGAACCCTTCTCCGCCCGAGGCGGTCGCTGTTGATAGGTCCGTCAAAGACGTGGACGCGATGAAACGGCGCAGCGGACAAGGGCGGCGAAGCCGAGCGTGGACCGGAACGTAACGAGGACCGGTAGCGTTCCTTGCGTTCCGTCGCGTCCACGGCTTAGGATCCAACCATTCAACAGCGGCCGACTCGGGCGAGGGGTCTGAGCCCCGGTAAGTAGGCCAAGGATAAATGTGGATTTCCGGCCGTAGACGGCCAAAGGAGATCCAGCATGAAGAAAAGTCGGTTTACCGAGGCGCAGATCGTCTCGATTCTCAACGAGT
>JAABUJ010007234.1_pt1 | contig 10434 bp, 8 predicted proteins | sample 5559131 | NCBI WGS metagenome assembly JAABUJ01 (sample SAMN10711875, study PRJNA513366) | rock metagenome | isolation source: Antarctica rocks | place: Antarctica: Victoria Land, Mt New Zealand nord | collected 2016-01-07 | reverse complement strand
GCGACGCGGCGGTCAGCGGCGTGACCGCGCTCGAGCGGCTGCGCGAGGCCGACGTCACCACGGCCACCTTCTCGTACCTGCTCGGGACCAGCATGAACAAACGCCTCCTGCATGATTATCAAGCGTGACCTTACATCCTCATACCTTAAACAAAGGCTCGATCATTGATTTAATGCAATTCTGAAGCCTACGACGATATCATAAGACATCAAAGAGGGTATGTCGTTCATCGTCACTGTTTTGAGGCGACCTTCCGTCGTCAAGCACACGCTTGGGGTGACGATGGAGGGGCTACTGACAGGGATGCATAGGGATGCAGTATCGCGCATATATATGCAGAGACTGCGGCTTGTACATGTGCTGATCAGCGAGAGAATGCAAGGGGCACCTCAGGGCTAGAGGTGAGCCAATACATCGCGAACTGAGTTGCAGTCGTTCGGCGCAACTCTTTCATGACCCGCCAGAGGCACACCGTGAACGAATCCGCATGCGTTCGCCGACTTACCGGCATAGACGAAGATCTACAGCCTGTCGAGCGACATCGTTGCGCTTGCCCGAACTGGGCTGCAGCCACCACAACAACGTGATGGCGACTCCTGCCAACGGATGATTATGCATATCGGCGTATAGGCATACATGAGCGGCTTGCACCCAGCGGCGGTGGGGTGGGATGAGCGTTGCGCTGGCAACGACAGGACTTGGCCGTGAGCGAGGCGCGTGCAGCACGCGTACGCGCACCTGAACATTCGGCGCAACTAGTCACTGCTGGTCGTGAAGGCCCATCACTGGCGGGGCGACCTGCGTTAGCAACACTCCAGCATATGCGTCCCAGCATATGCGTCGGCTACATCCAGGTCATCCGCGCCCCGGCTCATAGCTTTCCAGGGCGCGGATGACTGCGGTAGCCAGGACAGCGACCGTCGGACGCACCTCCAGCGATGAGATCGTGCCGCTGCGTCCGGCGCCCGACCAGGTCTTGCCCGGCATCGCGCACTCCTCAGAGGCCGCCTACCTCGCCTTCAACCTCATCCCCGGCGCGGTGGACCTCGGCGTCGATAGCGCCTACACGCCGATGCGCCCGCAAGACATCCCTGACTACTGGGCTTACGCGCAGCAGTTCACCCTCGACGACCATTTCTTCTCCACGATCATGGGGCCGACCTTCCCCAACCACTTGGTAACCATCGCGGCGCAATCCGGCGGCGTGAACAACAACCCCGTGTTCGCCAACAGCCCGGCCTACGATGACACGAGGTGGGGTTGCGACAGCCCGCCCGCCACCTATGTCACGACGGTCTTCCCAACGGGACGTCCGGGCCGCACGTTTCCCTGCTTCGACATGACCACGCTGGCCGACCGCCTCAACGCCGCCCACATTGGCTGGCGCTACTACACCCCCTTGCAGCACCAGGCCGGCTATATCTGGTCGACCTTCGACGCGATCCGGCACATCCGCTATAGCGCGCAGTGGCACACCAACATGATCCCCTGGGGCCTCTTCCCGTCCGATGTGGCGCATGGTCGCCTCGCGCCCGTTAGCTGGATCGTCACCGACGCCGCGCACAGCGAGCACCCGCCCGCCTCGACTTGCCTGGGCGAGGACGCGACCGTGCAAGAGGTCAACGCCGTCATGCGCAGCCCCTTCTGGACGAGTACGGCCATCGTTGTCACCTGGGACGACTTCGGCGGCTTCTACGACCATGTGGCGCCGCCGCAGGTCAACCACCTGGGGCTGGGGCCGCGCGTGCCCACCCTCATCATCTCGCCCTACGCCAAGCGGGGCTACGTGGACCACACCCCGTACGACTTCACCTCGCTGTTGCGCTTCGTGGAGGAACGCTTTGGGCTGGCGCCCTTGACGGCGCGTGATGCCCAGGGGCCGAACCTGTCCGCCAGCTTCGCGATGAACGCCCCGCCACGCGCGCCTTTCATCGCGCCACCGCACGCCTGCCCGTTGATCCCAGGCGTGGGCATCAACGGCGGCGCCACGGGCAAGCGGAGCGAGAACGTGCTCCTGCTCGGCGACGCCCCCACGATCACCAATATCACCGGCCATGGCCACACGCTGCTGCTCGTGTTGCGCGCCGCGCACGCGACGGGGACCTATGTGGTCACGCCGGCGACGCGCGTGCTGGGGCGCGGCGGCCGTCCGCTCGACCCGGCGGCGCTCCAGGTGGGGGATGTCGTGCTGGGCAGTCCGACGACGCTGCAAGACGAATCGGCCGAGGGGGTGACCGTGGACGGGCGCGTCGCGCGGGTCGATGCGACGGCGGGGACGGTCACGCTGCGGGTGCGGACCGTGCTGCAACCGGCCGACGCGCGGCTGTTCCGGGGCCAGACGCTGAGCCAGACGGTTGGCGTGGCGGTCACCGCGGACACGGTCATCGTGGTGCGCGGACGTCGAGCCGATCTCGCCACGCTACGGACGGGAATGGCCGTCTATGCGACGGGGGCGTTGCACGACGCCAACCGGACCCTGACGCTGACGAGCAGCATCGTGGCCCACGACCCGCCGGTCCACCACCGCGCGGCGTAGCGCCCCGCGTTGCCCCCTCCGACCCACCATCACCGCCACTCCCCCGTGCGCGGGAGTGGTGGGATGCGCCATCACAAGCAAGGCGTGGGGGGGCCGTCGGGACCGTCGCGTCGCCGTAAGCCCCTCTTTGCGTCACCGCGCCCCGCCGTCACCTACCTCGCAGGCGCCAGGACCTGTACCGGCGACGGACCTCGCGCCGCTCCTCCCGACCGTCCCTGCGGAAACAGGAGGAGTGCGCGACGATGACGTGGTCACAAAGCCCGTGCGCCCGGACGCGGAGGAGCAGAAGGCGTCACCCGTCCGCACCCATCTGCCCTCACCCTCTATACGTCATCGCCCTCTATACTGGGAAGGGGGCGCTGTTCTGCCAACGGGCGCCCGACCGGAGCTCTGGGAATGGGAAGAGAGAGGCACGGTGGGTCGGATGGTCGCGGAGAGCGTACGACGAAGCGCGGAGAGCGCACCAAGAAGGCAGGGCGCGCGCACTACTGGCCCGCTCGGAGGGGACGGCGCGGAGGAGCGGCGGCGCGTGGCGGCGCTCATCGCCCGCTGTGGGATCGATGCGCTGTGCCATGTCCACCTCCGCCCCGATCGCTCCTACCTCTTCGCGCCTGATGACGCGGGTGTCGTCTCGTATGTGGTGGACGGACGGGTGGCGCTCCTGGGGGGCGATCCCGTCGCCGCGCCGAGTGCGCTGCCGCGCCTGGTGCGCCAGGCCCTGGACACCTTCGCGGCCAAGGGGCTCGCCGTGTGCGTGGTCGGCGCGTCGGCCACGGCGGCGCGGGCCTACATCGCGGCCGGCCTGCGGGCCATAAAACTGGGCGAAGAAGCCGTGGTCGATTTGCCCACCTTCGATGTCGCGTGCTTGCGTCCGAAGGTGCGACGTGCCGCGCGGCACATTGCTGCGTGCGGGGTGACGCTGCACGTGGGGACCATGGCCACGCTCGATACGGGCCTCGTGGCGCAGTGTCCCGCCGTGTCACGGGCCTGGCTGGCCGACCATGGCGGTGTCACCCAGGGGTTCTCCATGACCACCGGCGCCATACCAGACCAGGATGACGACCTGAATCAGGTTGTCCTCGCGGCCCGCGACGGCCAGGTGCTCGGTTTCCTCACGCTGGCGCAGACCCCGGCGTGCGCCGGGCTCTCGCTTGACCACATGCGGCGGCTCCGCGATAGCCCCAACGGCCTGATGGAGGCGCTAATCATCCATGCGTGCGCCCACTTCCGCGACGCTGGCGTGCGCACGCTCAGCCTGAACTTCGCGCCCTTGAGCGACGCGGCGTGCCCCGAGGGGGAGGGCGCGGCGATCCGTGCCCTGCGGCGTGCCCTCGTCGCGCGTGTCCCCGGCCGGCCCGCGCACGCCCTCTACCTCTTTAATCGCAAATTCGCGTCGCGGTGGACCTGTCGCTACTGGTTATACGGAGGCAAAGGGGATCTGTGGGCGGCCTGTCGCGCGACGCTGCGTGCGGAAGTCGCCACGCCGCTTCCTCTGCCGCAGCCCGTGGCCGCCGCGTGCCTGGCGGTGACGGTGGGCGTGCTGCCCGACCGGATGCTGCGCGGGCGGCTAGGTCGGTTGGAGGAGAAGGCATAGGCATGGGAGAGGAATAGCCCGACCTGCTGATAGCGCGGGTGATCATGCAGCGCCAGCCCGTGCATGAGACCGGCATTATTAGACTCGTTGCCGAATAACGGGATCGCCCCTCAGCGCCTTGGTTAGCAGCCCTGCAGGACCGTAACAGGTACCATTTTGGCCGTTTGTGGGCGCAATCTGATGTTGATTCGGTGGTCTATGCTTATCCTGCAACGAGTCTATTGAAGACGTGGGGAGGGAACCCCGGGGCCGCCGGCGACGTGGCGTGCGTATGATCGGCTACCAGCCGGTCCTTGCGGCCGTCGCCGGCCAGGATTGGGTGATCTGAGCGTGACGGCCGGCGAGGGGCGGCACGATCCCCCCCGTGTCTGTGCACCTGATACACTCGTGGCAGGCGTCGGCGTCAGGCCGGTCGCGCCGTCGTGCCCGTGACGTTGGCAGAGGGAGGACAGTCGACGCGGCAGGCGCGTCGTGACGGCGTGTGGTGACAGCCCCCGGTCGCGTTACAGCCCCGCTATAGAAATAAGAACAGGGCAGGCGTATCACGCGTCCCACGCGTCACGGATCGCCGCCACACCATGAGCTATGCGACGACGACATGACGCATCCGGCCCCTTTGACGGCGAGGAAGCCACGCATATCACAGCCAGCCGCGCGCGTTCGTGGCTTGTGGGGGTGCTGCTGTTTGTCTGTGTGCTCGCGGGGTATCTCTTCTCGTTCACCGTCGATCAGCCCTCATACAATGGCGACTGGTACATCCGCTATCAGGTGACGTGCGCCATCGTCGAGCATAATAGTTTCGCCATCACGCCCTACCAGGTCGATAACCGCAGTGGCCCCGGCCTGCACGGCCGTATCTACGCGCAATACACACTGGGACAGACCACGGCGATGATCCCGCTCTACCTGCTCGGGCGCCGCCTGGCCGGCCTCGCCCATACCGATTGCGCCGCCCCGGTCGCCCCGTCCATCGTCTTGCTGACCTGTAAGCTGCTTGGACCCCTCCTCGGCGCGCTCCTCGCCGTACTGTTCTATGCGACCGCGCGCCTGCTGGCCTATCGCCGCCGCGTCGCGCTCGCCCTCACCGCGCTGCTGGCCTTCGGGACCTCGCTCTGGCCTGACGTGCAGTCGAACCTCGAACATACTATGGAGAGCCTGTTCCTGCTGGCAGCGGCCTACGCCGCGCTGCGCTACACACGTCAGGTAGACATCGAGCGGCGGACATCCACCGTGGGGCGACGGTGGCTGGTGGCGATGGGGTTGGCGGGAGGGCTCGTCTTCGTCACGCGTGTGGCCGGCGTGATCGCCCTCCCTCTCCTCGCGCTGTACCTGCTGCTGCTCCACCGCCGACGGAGGCCGGATGCGTGGCAGCGTCCTCTCGCGCGCGACTTCGCGCTGTTCGCCCTGGGCGCGCTCCCCGCCATCGTCGTCAACGCGGCCTACGACGCCGCGCGCTTCGGCTCGCCCCTGCTCACCAACCCGCCAACCAAGCCCGACCAATCGCTCGGCTTCCCGCCGTGGCTGGGTCTGCCCGATTTGCTGGTAAGTCCGGGCAAGGGGCTGCTGTGGTACACGCCCGCCGTGCTGTTGCTGGTCCTGGCCGCGCGTCCGTTCGGGCGGCGCTGCCCCCAGCCGGCGTTCCTGTTCGCGCTCATCTGCGGCGGCTACCTGCTGTTCTACAGCAACGTGACCTACTGGCACGGCGACCCAGCGTGGGGACCGCGCTACCTCTACGCAACCTTGCCCTACCTGATCCTGCCGCTGGGCGAGGTGTTTGGGCGCTGGCGGACCTACCGCATCCCGCTGCGTGGCGTGCTGGTCGGCGTGCTGGCCCTATCGTTCTTGGTGCAGTTCTCTGCCGTGACGGTCAGCTATTGGCGCTCGTTCCATTATGTGTTCGCCACCAACCCCGACCAGGTCGACCACTATACGTGGGGGTTCAACCTGAACGACTTTTGGACGCCGGAGCAGTCGCCGCTGCTGCTCTCGCTGCGGGGTGTCGCCGACATCGCACGGCTAGACGTTGATCACGCCCCGCTCGTCCGGCACACCCCGTCCCTGCATCTGGGCAGCGCGAACGAGCCGTGCGTCTTCCCGGTCTACCATCAGGCCACGCTGTGCCTCACCGACATCGACGCCCTGCGCGACCGCGCGAGCTTCAATACCTTCACGCTGTGGTGGCTGCACCCGCATCTGTATCCCTGGTGGTCCCCCGATGTGATTCTCACCCTCGCCGTCGTGGTGCTGGGGCTGTTCCTGGGCAGTGGCGCGGCGCTCCTGCGCCTCTCGCGGGAGTCTCGCCCGACGCCTCGGCTGGCTGCACTGCGGACGGCACGCCGCGCCGCCCTGTCGTGCGCTGTGTTCGATGGGCAGCGGCGCGGGAGACAGCCCGTCGCGGGTGCGGGCAGCGCGCAACGGCCGCATGCGCACGGACGCACGACCAGGCGGGCCCTGTCCTCGGCCGTTACGTTGGCGGTGGCACGGGGTGCGGAGAGGGCACGGGGGGCGCGCGACGATGTGCGTGGGGACGCCGCGTTGAGGCCGCTGGCGGTGGCGGCCCTGGGCGGTCTCCTGGTCTATAGCGGTCTTGCCACGGTCGGTGCGCTGAGCGCGTCCCGCCCTGTCGCGCTGCTCGTGCGTGTCGTCACGGTGGGACAGACGGTGGTCGATGGCGATATCGCCTACCGCGTCCTGGGTATCGCGCGTCCGCGCACAGTGGTGGACAGGCTCTACCCGGCTGCCGATGCGGTATGCGCCACCGCCAGCGGCGCGGACGGGTCCTGCGCCTATACGGTCGTGCGGGTCTGGCTGCGGAACTTATCGTCACGGCGGCAGCGCGGCATCACGCGCGCCAATTTCGCGCTCACTGACACCGCCGGTTCCACGACTTACCCCTGGCCCTGTTGGGTCCCCGTCACGATTGATGGCCGTGGCAAATCATCGCGCCTTCCCGTGGAACGAGACGCGCCAGATCCTCACGGGACCGGCACACTACAACCGTCCTGCCCCCTCTTGCACACGCCCACGTTTGTCGACCCGGCGGTGGCAATGGCCGCGTTGTACCACCTGTCGCCTGCGTGGTATCCCATCCCCCCGCGCGTCGCCGTCCAGCGCGTGCTGGTGTACGTCGTCCCCACGACGCGGCGGCGCGTCATCCTGCTCGGCCCCGGTATCACCCTGACGCGGCTGGACGTGCCCAGATAGGCGCGCGGTCACGGCAACACCGCCTCTCCAGAGGTAACCCTCCGACACGCGCCCCTCACGCGCCGGCAAGATCCGCACGCTCTCCACGTCCCTGTCCGCCGGCGTCACGCACCGTACCCTCCCTTCCGCGACGATGACCCGGCCACCGCTCCAGCGGGTTACAGACGACGGGCTACGGGATCAAGGAGGGGGACAGGGGCTCTCCTCACGGCCACACGAGGTCGTCGCGGTCATCGTCGGTCGACCCGCCGGCCAGCACGCGTTCCGCCGCGGCTATCGCGTTGGCGGCGTCCAGGCGCCACGCGTCATGCCTCCGCGCTAGCCCGTCGGCCACCAGCGTCAGCGTACAGACGGCTGCATAGCTGACAACGACACCTGCGTCATAGCCAGCGTCGACCTGGCGGGCCACCATAGAACCTCGCGCCCAGGCGGCGAGCGGGACGGCAGCCGCCCTCATGAGGCACGCCACGCCCCCATCCACAGGCAGCCCTCGCCGCCCCATCCCCTCTGCGTCGTCGTCACGCCCGCGCATCATCGTTTTTCTTCTCCCTGTGCCCCCATTGGCTGGGACCTCCCAGGGGCTTACGCCTCCCATCGGTAGGCCGTCCCCACTCGCTTCTACCCTAGCGCGACCTACCCCTGTCCCTCCAGGACACGCCTCCCGTGCGTCGCGTCCGCATCCGGCGCAACGAACGGGCGACCTGGCGGGTCCAAGCACCCCATCCATATATGACGTGCCGTGGCCGCACGCGCCCGACCGTTGCCTAGCCCTGGCTTGCGTCCACGCACAGTCCTCTCGCCCATTCGTCGCCGGTTGTCGACGATGGGCCGCGCCCACAGCGCCCCCCATCGTCGGCCGTCCTGCGCTACAAGCGGTACAACATGACAGGAAACACGGAGCAGGGAGAAACGCATGGCGACAACGATGCTCCATCCGGCACGCGTCACTCGCCCCTGGCATCACCAATGCTCCCTCCCGTCGTCGTCTCCGTCCCAGCGACGGAACCATCCACCACCGGAGACCGCACGCTCACACCGGAGGGCGACACGGCCGCGACCGAGGGGGACATATCCGGCCGCTGCCGTTGTGGGAGGCGCGCCACCTCCCCCGCTGTACGGGCGGAGCAGGTCGTCTGTGTCGCCTACGAGGTAGAGGCCGTTGGCTCCCGTGGGCCCGTTCCGGAATATGACGCCGAATCGTACCACTGTGCCGACACGCGGCAGAGGCGCTGTACGGGGGGCGCGCACGCGCGACCGCGACTTCCCACGAGGGAGGCGGCTGGTGGCTCCGTCCGCACTGACACCGGCGGGTGCTGTCCGACACCCCTGTAGTGACCCCGTGGTTCATCCATGGACACCCCGCGCCGCGCTGCCACGCGCCGTGGAGGAGGCCCACGACCAATCGTGCGCCGACGGACGATGCCTGTTCCGCGCCTCATCTCCGCGCATGGGGCTGGACGCCGTTGCTCCCGGTGATGCTGGCCCCGATTCTGCATGAGGGGAGGGTACGCGCGCCGGCACCGTGACGCTGATCGCGTCGCGCACGCGTCTACCGACAGGTGGACCGACGATGTTCCCGTTTGACCAGAACAACCAGCAGCAGTACCAGCAGTATGCCCAGGCCAGCGACTCTGGTGACTATAGCCAGATTGACCAGGATCAGGCGGCCACACACGTCCAGCAGTTCGCGCAGAACGCGCCCCCTGAGATGCAGCAGCACGCCTACGGCCAGTACTTCCAACAGATGCCTCCGGACCAACGTCAGCAGTTCGTGCAGCAACTCCCCCCCGAGATACAGGGCCAGATGGACCCGGCTGACCCGCAGGGCATGGCGCGAGGGATGCAACAGGCGGCGCAGCAGAACCCCAACATCTTGCAGCAGGTCTGGAACAACCCGTTGGGCAAGGTGGCCGCCGTCGGCATCGCCGGTTTTGCGGCCAAGGAGATCCTCAGCCACCGCTAACGGTTCGTTCACGACGAAAACGTTCATGTCTCGTGCTATCTAACGTGCCAGGAGATGTGATAGGTGACTGAGAGAGGGACGGCCGCCGTGGCGCGGCCGCCCCTCTCTCTGCTCACATCGGTCGTCGCGATGACGAACGGGAGAGGACAGGCGCTGTGTCGTCTCCACCGAAACGCCCGCTTCCTGCCCGTCTATCCGCTGGACACGACAAAGGGGCAGGATGTCACGTTCGCCGTGACATCCTGCCCCTTCTGACTGCGCCCGCCCACGCTATGGCGCCATGAAGCAACCGGCACGCGCGACGTGCGCGGCGCGTGATCCACTGGGGCGAACGCGTCAGCCTACATCATCGACGAGAGGGCGCCGCAGGCGATCGGCTTGGCGTACGCCGGGGTGGCCAGCGTCGGCCCCATGTGCACATTGATGTAGTATTTCTTGCCCGAGAAGCTGCCGCGGAACGACAGGCTAGCGCGCATGATGCCGTTGTTGCCGGCCTCGGTCATCATCATCTTCGAGCTGCTCAGGGGGCGGAAGGTGTACACCACCGGGCCATTTGATAGGCAACTGCTGCCGAGGTGGATGTGCGCCGGATGGATGGTCATGGCCTTCAGGCCGGTCACACGGAGCGACACGGTCGTGATATTGGTGCGCGAACTGTAGTCGAAGACGGCGGTCCCCGTGACCTTGCTGCCGTTCTCCGCGTTGATCCTCACGGTTGCCATAGAACTGTGCGCGGCGGGCGTGGCCGCATGGGCCGTCCCCAGCGCAACGCCACTAACCATCAACGCGCCGGCGGCGGCGACTGCGAGCATGTGCTTCGTCATGAACGATCTCCTTATGTAACGACGGGGCACACGACCCATGTGCCCAAAACAGGTGTGCTACAGGACGTGCCAATAGAGTCCCTCCTCACTGTAGATGACACATATGAATGCGCGATGAACGCGATCCAGGGGCGCTCTGTGCTCAGTGGATAGGACGTAGGACGAATGGCAGACCCGACCGTGGCGTGACCCGCGCCTTGGCGGCCAGGGCTTCGGCGCGCCACTCCCGCGCGACGTCGGCCACCCCCTAGCGCACCGTCCATACTGACCGCGGTGCGGGTGGTGACGTCACCGGCACTGACTCGTCGCGCGC
>JAABUJ010007232.1_pt1 | contig 10437 bp, 10 predicted proteins | sample 5559131 | NCBI WGS metagenome assembly JAABUJ01 (sample SAMN10711875, study PRJNA513366) | rock metagenome | isolation source: Antarctica rocks | place: Antarctica: Victoria Land, Mt New Zealand nord | collected 2016-01-07 | reverse complement strand
ACGTGACCGCCGGGAACACCGTGCACTACCTGCCGACCTTTCCGTATCTGGGCACTCCGCACGGCGGCTTCTACAACCCGAGCGTCAACGCTCCGGCCCCTGACCTGGGGGACATGCCGATCCCGGTGGGCGGAGTCGCCACCGGCGGCGGTAGCACCGCCGGCGTCCAGGACAAGGGTGTGCTCATCGCCGGTGGGGCAGCGCTGGTCGGGGCGGCCGTCGCCGGCACCATCGCGGCGACCCGGCCGCGCCACGCCGCGCCGTCCGACGAGCCGACCCCGCAGACGGTGTGAACGACAGCGGGCGGGCCGTCGTCGTGATCAGCGCCGGCGGCCCTCCCGCGGTTGGCGCCCCTGCCCAGCCGACCTTGGACACCGGACCCTGTTGGGAGCAGACGAACAAGCGATGACCGAACAGAACCGGCCGCCAGTGGCGCGTAACACCGGCGCCGCTCGGACGGTTTCTCGTCTGCTGAGCTTGTGGTGGGTTCTCGCTGTCGTGTTGGCCGGTGTCGGAGGCGCCGCTGTCGGCGCCGCTTTGGCCGGGCAGCAGCATGCGCCGCAACCCACCGCCGCCCAAGCGAATCCCGCCGCCGCCGCGAGCACAGTCACCATCACCGAGTCAGCGACAGCGACAGCGGCGACGACGGTGGCCGGGCAAGCGCCTGGCACCCGCATCGGCCCGGGCGCATCCAGTTCTTTCCGGCCGAAGCCGACACCGACCGGACCACATCTGTCCAGGCTCCCGACCGCATCCGGCACACCCAAGCCGACCACGCCGCTGGTGCTCGCCGCCTCTGCACCGTTGGCGATCACCATCCCCTCGATAGGTGTGCAGTCCACCCTGGTGCAGCTCGGACTGAACCCCGACAAATCGATCGAGGTCCCTCGTTGGACGACCCGGACTCCAAGGCCGGTTGGTACAAATACTCGCCGACCCCCGGACAGATCGGCCCGACGGTGATCCTGGGACACGTCGACTCCGCCAAATACGGGCCGGGCGTCTTCTTCAAACTCGGGGCCCTGCAACCCGGCGCCACCGTAGAAGTCACCCTCACCGACCGGATCGTCGCCGTCTTCACCGTCGACAAAGTCGTGGCATACCCGAAATCCGCGTTCCCCTCCACCGCGGTCTACGGCAACATCGACCACCCGGGTCTGCGTTTGATCACCTGCGGCGGAACCTTCGACCCGGCCGCCGGAAGCTACGAAAGCAACACCGTCGCCTACGCCACTTTGACAGCGCGCCACCCGGCCACCTGACCGTCCCCGCCCTCGAAACAGAAGCAGAGGTGCCGGGGTGTCGTCGGGTTGACCGCCCGCAGCGGGCCTCGTGAGACACCGGGCGAGTTGGTTCCGGAGGTTCCTGCCGCCCTGTCGGGCCGGCCCCGAGCGGGGGTGGTCGGCCTCGTCCGGTCTCATCCGGGGTCTGTTCGCGGCTTGACCGAACAAAGGGCAGAACAAGAACGCGGCAGTGACCTTTTCGAGGTCGGATCGTCAACGGCGGATCCCCGCATATCCCGGAAGGGTAGAGCGGCGGCGACTCTCACTGCAGCTCACTGCTGGAAGTGCCCAATCGCCTGGTGACTGAGTTCAGCTACGCCGACGTAGTCGAGCGACTGTTCCGCGAGTTCAACGGGCAGCACCCGCTGCCGGTGATCGTCGAGGTGGTGCGCGCCTGTCTGACCGACGTGGAGGGACAGGTACCGCCGGGAGCTCTCGCCGAGCTGCTGGAACGGTCGGCCCGGCAACGCCTCACCTTCACCTAGTTGGATTTGACGGCCATGTTGCTCCACTGCGGCCAGGTGTAGGCCCAGTCGAACAGGTCGCCGTCGGCGGGGGAGAGGTTGATTTTTGTGCCGGTCACCTCGACGGGGTCGCCGAGCAACGTCGACTTGTAGTACGCCGCGGCGGAGGCGGCGGAGAGGTTGACGCAGCCGTGGGAAACGTTGCTGCGCCCCTGGTCTTTCACGGTTTTGGGGTTGGCGTGGATGAACTCGCCGTTGTCGCTGATCCGCACGGCCCACCGTTCGAGGACGTTGACGTAGCCGTACTTCGGGTTGCTCATCAGCTTGGTCGGGAACATGTCGTTGACGACGTGGATGCCGGAGCGGGTGATCTTGTCCGGTGTGTCGCCCTTGCCGAACGACGCCGGGTAGGAGGCGACCTTTTTCCCGTCGCGGAAAACCAGCAGATCGTGGGAGTTGACGTCGGCCTTGACCACCTGGTTTCGGCCGATGGTGAAATCGCTGGTCACATCGCCGGCGCCGTAGGCGCCGTCGGCGAACTTCAGCCCGTAGACGTTCGCCTGGACGTGGACCTTCGTGTTGGCCGGCCAGTATTTTTTGGTGCGGAAGTCAAGGGCCCACCGCCCGTCGTCGTGCTGGATCCAAACCCACGCCCCGGTGACCTTCGGGGTGGTGGTGATGGAGATCGTTTTGGCGGCGGCGGCCCGGTCCAGCGGAGTCACCCCGAACGCCACGATCACCGAGGTGGCGACGCCCACCTTCTTGCCATCACCGGGGCTGATCGTGGTCCGCACGGTGGACGCCGGAGTCAGGGTGCCAAACGTGCCGCCGATGCGGGTTGCTTTGCCGTCGGCGCCGGTCGCCGTTCCGGCCGCGGTGTAGGTGTTGCCGTAGCCCAGCGCTTCACTCACCGACCAGCTGCCGCGATCGGCGGAGAACGCACCCTGAACGACTTTGCCAGCCGCGTTGGTCACCGTCAACGTGCTGATCCTGGCGTGGGTGACCGAGATCCTCAGCGGAACGGCTGGGCTCAGGTCGGTGCTGCCGAAGGGCGGGCTCGCTGTCACCGTGACCGGCCCCGCAATGACGGCGGTGTTGGCCGGCAGCGCAGAACTGGTAAGGACCGATCCTGCCGAACGTGGAGACGCCGCCGACGAATCCGGGGTGGTCGACCCCTGCGGGATGGTCGACGCCTGCGGGATGGTCGACGCGTGCGGGATGGTCGACGCGTGCGGGGTGGTCGACGCGTGCGGGGTGGTCGCCGGCGAAGATGCATTGGATGCGGACACCGATTCCGTGGGGGCACCGGCCGGTGACGCTCCGGTCGGCCCCGCGGTGGAGCTGACCGTCACCGCGGCCGGTGCCGCCCAAGTACCCGAGGCTGTGCACCCGGCGACCAGCAAACCCAGAGCCGCAGCCGCCGCCAAACCCACCGACGTTGTACGGGCCGTACGGTTGATCAGCATTTGAACCATCCCAATTGTCGTCGTGGTGGGAACGGAGCCGCCGGCATGCTCATCGACCCGCACCCAAAACTGAACCCACGAGCGGCGAGTATCACCTAGAATATCACTGATAGCAATCGACCGTAATCGAATCGTGACTGCATGATGATGTGATGTCTCCGGTTCAACCGTCACATCACTCAGGACCCGAGGAATCGGCGGCGAATTCTTCTGCGAGTACGTAACCGCGGACCCGAGAAAGTAGGGCATCATCACCCCCACCCATGCTCACCAACGGAGCGTTCTACCGGGAACCCGGAGCCGACTACTTCAGCCAGCGGCAACCCGCACAGACCAAAGCGCGTGCCCTCGCCCAACTCAAGGCCCTCGGCTACCAGGTCACCATCGAACCCAACGAGGCAACCGCATAGCCAGCCGACCGAAGAACGCCGAGCATCGAAAGGCCCGGCCGACGTCGAGCGCTCGGGTCACCTATTTTCATGTCAGAAAGGTGCTCCTGTCTTGCTGAGAACGTGGACCTCGAAGACCCTCACTCTCGCAGGTGGGAGCACCTTTCCCCATGATCAACACCCGCTCGAACAATTCCTGCACGAGAGCGGCAGGTTAGCAGCGGCAGAACCTGCCATTTAATTCCGCGCTTTACAGGCCTGGGAACCCCACAGATCCACTCTGTCGGCGGCCGAGCCCACATCACAAAATGGCCCAATGGAAATCACCCGAGTCGTCAGCGGCCCTCAGCCTCGATCCACCGCGACGGGTGAAAGTTGATCTTGAAACCGGCAGTTGATCTTGATCCGGCCGTTTCGGCGTTCGGGCGTGGTTGTTCGCCCGGTCTGGGTATCGGTGGTGTCCGGGTGGCGCCGGTCGGGCTTGGTGGGGTGGTCGGGTGGGTCAGGCGGCTTTGGGTGGTGCGTTCACGGCGTTGAGCATCGCGGTGAACGGTCGCTCCCGGCGGGAAGTTGCAGTAGCTGGTGTCCAAAGGTCCGCAACGGCGCGAAGGTCACCAAGACCTACGACTGGCCGCGGACGCCGATGTTCCGCGCCACCGGCCACCAAGCCGTCGCTGATGCGGACAAGTCCTGCCTCGCCGAGGAGCAGTACGCCGACCTGAAGCCGGCTGCGATCCAGCGGCAGATCCAGGCCCTCACCGCGCAGCTGCTAGCCGCGGCCACAAGCAAGGGGGCAGCTGCTCGCAGGCCCGATCCCAGGCGGGCATCGGCTGATGAGTCAACGACTACCGCTACGCGGGCATCTTGACATGAGTCACCGGGGATTGCGACCCGCCGTTCGTGCCGGCTACATCGAGCCGATGTAGGGGTCAGGCTCAGGGCGGGGGTGCGCCGAGGTAGTAGCCGGCGATGTCGCCGATGAGTTGGACTGTGCCGGCGGAGCCGTTGTAGAGGGTGATTTTGCCGTCGGCGCCGACGGGGACGACGACGAGGTTTGGCACTGTCTGGGCGGGGTTGAAGTTCAGGTTCGATGCGGTGGGTCGGGTGGCGCCGTCGGGGTAGGCGGTGATGTAGCCGCCGGCGGTGGGTTGGGTGACGGTGACGTTGAGAACCACTGCGGAGACTCCGGAGGCGTGTATTGCGTGGGCGCCTTCGATCTGGACCTTCAGGGATGCTCCGCCGGCGACAGGGGCCTGGACCGCGCCGGTGCCGTTGCGGGTGTCCAACACTCGTGTCGGGCCGATGGGGCCGAATGCGCCGGCGGTGGCGGGTGGGCCGGTGAGGTAGTAGCCGGCGATGTCGCCGATGAGTTGGACTGTGCCGGCGGAGCCGTTGTACAGGGTGATTTTGCCGTCGGCGCCGACGGGGACGACGACGAGGTTGGGCACGGTCTGGGCCGGGTTGAAGTTGAGGTTGGATGCGGTGGGTCGGGTGGCGCCGTCGGGGTAGGCGGTGATGTATCCGCCGGCGGTGGGTTGGGTGACGGTGACGTTGAGAACGACTGCGGAGATTCCGGAGGCGGGTATTGCGTGGGCGCCTTCGATCTGCACCTTCAGGGATGCTCCGGCGGCGACGGCGGTTCGGGGTGCGCCGTTTCCAACGCGGGTGTCTAATACCCGTGTCGGGCCGGTGGCGCCGAATGCGCCGGCGGTGGCGGGTGGGCCGGAGAGGTAGTAGCCGGCGATGTCGCCGATGAGTTGGACTGTGCCGGCGGAGCCGTTGTACAGGGTGATTTTGCCGTCGGCGCCGACGGGGACGACGACGAGGTTGGGCGCCGTCTGGGCGGGGTTGAAGTTGAGGTTGGATGCGGTGGGTCGGGTGGCGCCGTCGGGGTAGGCGGTGATGTATCCGCCGGCGGTGGGTTGGGTGACGGTGACGTTGAGAACCACCGCCGACACCCCGGAGAGCGGCACCTACCGACACCCAGGACCGACACCGACAAAGCCGTCCCGGCCGCCACCGCCACCCGGGGGGCACCGGTGCCCGTCCGGGTGTCCAACACCCGTAGCGGACCCACCGGGTGGAAGTCTCCCGCGGCGCTGGCGGCGTGGTTGAAGCCGGCGACCCCGCGGGGGGTGCCGAAGCCGGTCGGTCCGTCGTAACCCGGACCGCCCGTGCACAGGTAGCGCACTGCGCAGCTGCCGTTGCTCCCGCTGGTCACGTCGTTGAAGGCCGCCGGCGACGCGAGGTAGGGCTGGGCCGCCGGGTAACTCTGCTGGGCCGGCGCGCCGGCGAGGGCGTAGGTCGCCGCGATCACCGGGGAGGCCGCGCTGGTCCCCCCGAAAACCAGCCAACCGGCCTGGTTGTTGCTGGGCGTGCTGTCGTAGACCGCAACTCCGGTGTTGGGGTCCGCGACCGCGGCCACGTCGGCGACGGTGCGCCCCTGGGCGCAGCCGGAGTCGTGTTGCCACGTGGGTTTCGGGTCGTACAGGGAGCAGCCGCTCCCCGCGCCGATAGCGCCGGCGGTGCTGGAACCCCAGACGTTCTCGTGCCACCCGCGGGCGCTGGTGTCCCGCGTCAGGCTGGTACCGCCGACCGCAGTGACGTATTGCGACGCCGCGGGATATTCGACGCCGTAGCCGGAATCCCCCGAGCTGGCGGTGATGGCCACCCCGGGATGGTTGTAGTACTTCGCGTCAAGGGTGGTCTGCGAACCGGTCTCCGGGGCGCCGTAGCTGTTGGACACGGCGACCGCGCCGAGTCGGACCGCCGTATTCACCGCCGCGCCCAGGTCATCCACCGAGGAGGAATTCGCCTCCACCAGCAAGATGGAACAGTTCGGGCAGGCGGCGGAGACCATGTCCAGATCCAGCGAGGTCTCCTGCGCCCAGCCGGCGTTCACCGGCGGCGCAGCGGTGCCGCCGGTCTGGTTGACCTTGGCGAAACAGCCGGCACCGCAAGGCGGCAGGCCGTATTGGCTCCGGTAGGCGGCCAGGTCGGCCCCTGCGGTGGGCGCGTCGTAGGCGTCGACGACGGCGACGGTGACTCCGCGACCCGACGCGGCGGAGGGTAGCGAGTAGGCAGCCTGCAGGTCTGCCGGTCCGTATCCACTGGGAGCCGTTGTGGACGTCGTCAGTGGGCCGCTGACATCCAGATCGACGACGGCGTCACACGCGGCCCGACGTTTCGACGGAGCACCGCAGACCCGCGCGTGCCGATGTCCTTTCAGACTCGCCGGACCTGCACGGCTGGCGCCTCGCGGCGGGCTCGGCGCGGCCATTCTTACCGCAGCGGCGATGGGGGTGGCGCCGATGGCTGACGCGGCACCCGCGACGGCCACACCCGCCGATGCCGGACCGGCGAGCGCAAACGGCAGCGTCAGTACCAACCCGGCTGTGGCCCACGCCCGCACCGCGCGCCAACGGTTGTTGGGTCTGGTCTTGGCTGCAGCCATGCTGGGTTTCCTTCGACTCGGAAATGTGTGCGGACGGTCCGGCGGGTTCGCCGGCCGGTGAGGGTGCCGGGTGGCGGGCAGCACGTAACGCCACCTGCGGTCCGCCGCGTTGCTACGACTTGGTCGTCGGCGCCGGAGTGGATGGGTGCGGAGCCTGCAGAACGGTGCGCGCGTCCCGGGCAGCGGCGACGGTGACCAGCGTGATTTCCATCCGATTCCCCTAGGTTCGGTAACCCGGCTGACCCGAACTGGGTCCCGTGGCTTTGCGTCCCCGGCTTACGCCGGGTTTGCCTTGTCGCTCATGCGAGACTGGAAGCTCGTCGATACGCCATCCCCACTGCGTCCGACCATGGTCTCGAATTCATTCTATTGGAGTAACCAGCCGAACGCAACCGCTCTTTGGAGGCGGTGATCGAACCGTTCGGCCTAGTCGACGGACAAGGCTGGGTTCACCAACAGGGGTCCGGCAGGGAACGACGGGTGTCCGTTCTCGTCGATCGAACATCGCCGTCGCCGTCTGCGCCCGACGGACGCTAGCCGGGGGTAGTGGCGTCGCTGACGGTCCGGTCGCCCCGAAGCAGCTTCCGCCGCACTATCGTGCTGATCAGCACGGCATCGGCCACACCGAAGACCACCCTTGCCCGGTTGTCAAGACCACGAGCACCACATCGGTCACGTCGCCCCCAGCGACCGATGGCGCCCGGCCGGGCGCCGACCTCACGCCCGTGACCGTCACCGAGATCCACCACGACCAAGCAGCATGAGCACACAACCAAGAAAAGCCGGATGTCCAGATTCAATCACCCAGTCCGACTTCCAGCACCGACGCCGGGTACCGCCAACGCATCCAGCGCCGACCGGCCCGGCCGATACCCATAGAAGTCGTCGTGAAAGACCGGCTCGATCCCCGGTTCCAACACCATCTTCACCACCGTCTGCGCGATCCGATCCGACACCGTCGGAACCCCCAACACGCGAAGGCTCCCGTCTCGTTTCGGAATCGACACTTTCCTCAGGCGGCGGCGGGAAATAGCTGCCGAACTCATCCGATTCCACAAACCAGTGAGCCCGCCACGGATTTGCATCCATCCTGGGCGGACCTGAAGTCATAGCCAGATACTCCAACACATGCTCGGAGACCCGGCCGACGTTGTCTGATCAAACCGCGAGAATGTGCGCACGAAGTCGGTAGCAACACACCGGCCCCGACGAGAATGCGTGGTCTTCCGCGTTCCCGCCGCAGTTAAGGCGTGGTGACGGCGCGTCCGGGGTGGAACGGGAGGCGTATATGTGGGTCACCAGTGTCAGAAACCCTCAGGTTTCTTCGACGTTCATGGTTGGAATGCCGCCGACGGACACCGGTTGCTGGTGGGGCAGCTGGTGTCCGTCGGAGCGCGGAGGGTGTGGGGGGTGCGGTCAGTCGTTGTTGGTGTCGCTGCCGGGTAGGGGTTGGGTGTCGTGGGTGGTGAATACGAATGCGGTGGTGGGGGTGAAGGTGCCGGTGGTGTCGGTGGTGCCCACGATCAGGGCGGTGTCGGCGGCGGTGAGGGCGGCGGGTGTGGGGTTGGGTTGTCCGTCGATGACCAGTGCAGCTGCGGTCAGGTCCACGATGGTGGGGTTGTCCTGGTCTCCGATGGTCAGGGTGCTGCCGGTGACCGCGGTGACCTCGCCCGCGATGACGGTCGGCGCGGTGGTGTAGGCGTATACGGCGGCGGCGAGGATGGTGTCGTGGTCACCTTCGCCGAGCACGACGACGGTTTGCCCGGGGGTGAGGGCGCCGGGTGCGCCGTCGATGAGGACGGCGGCGGCGGAGACGTCGATGGTGAAGGTGTCCTGGCCGTTGTTGTCCTCTTCGGCGTTGTCGCTGGCCTTGGGGCCTTTGCTGACGGTGATCATCGAGCCGTTCACCGATTCGACGGTGCCCAGGTAGGCGTGGCCGGGGGTGCTGTGCTGCTCCTGGGCGGCGGCGGTGAAGGTGGCGGCGGCGCCGCTGCCGGTGACGCTGCCGCTGATGGTCATCCGGTCGCCGATGACTGCGTCCGCGGCCGTGGTGCTGCCGGATGATGTGGTGACCTTGGCGGTGTAGCGGTGGCCCGGGGCTGCGTTGGCGGTGATGAGTGGGTTGTGGCGAACAGTTTTGCCGATGCGCAGGTCATGGGCCAGCACGGTGACGGTGCTGGCGGTGTGCGCCACGACGAGGCCGTCGGCGGTGAAGGAGACCACGGCTTTCTTCGGTAGCGGTTTTCCTGGGTGGTGTTTGCCGGGCGCCGGCGCGGGGTGATGCCGGGGTGCGATCTTAACCGTGTGGGTCCCGGTCGGCGTGTGGGCCTGGGCCGGGGTGGCCGCCAGCAGCATCGCGATAGCGGTGGCCGCTGTGACACCGACCTTCACGAGCGTCGAGCGGCGGATGGGTGAATTGGGCACGGGCGCCTCCGTTGGAATGGGGCAAACGTGGACTTTGTCCCCCGACGACAGCGAAAGTACACGCGACGAGACCACGTGGCAACAAGCCGGGACGGGAACCTGTTCAGTGGTTTCGCGGAATTTTCGACATGCTCACCAGCGAGCACAGCCAGTTGTTGATTGAAGGCGTAACAATTCAAATCCCAAGGTGTCGGAAAATCCACGATCGATTGACCGCGGCCGAAAACGTCATGACGCTGAGTGCTTTATTTGACCGCGGTCGACCCGAAAGGTTGCCGAGCCCGACGGACCTGTGATCGCCACACACGGTCATCGAACGGTCAAAGACGGAGCGGGGCGTTGATCGCCGACCCCGGAAAAGTTCACGGACCCAAAAGGGCGAGTAACCCGACAGGGCAACAGGTCGCAAGGACTAGTTACCTTTTTGGATCAGCGCCCACGCCGCCTCGGACACCGCCGACGCGGTGGGGTCGGTGTCTGTGCGCAACCGCAGAGAGGTTCCAAACAGTTTTGTCGACCCAAGGGGGTGATCTTTCGGCGATTGTTGAAACCATTGGCCGATCGGGGGTGGGTTCGCGAACAGCGGAACTTGCCGTGACTCCCATTCGATGAAGGGAAACGCCATGATCAACAGGACTGCCGGGATTTTTCCGGAAGATGCGCGACCGGCCCCCCGCGCCGTCTGGGATAATGGTGGGTGCTGGGTGGCCCGTGAGACCTGCTCACGACGCTCGTTGATCACCGATCGACGACATTATTGAAATTGACCATCGGGGAAGCGGTGGTGGTGCATTACCGCTGGTCGCGGATCCACGGGCGACAGAACTTGACGGTCCGCGTGACATAACGCTCGCTGGCGGCAGCCAGGGGTGTGCGCGAAAAGTCCGGTGTGTGCGTGGCCCGGGAGGACAGGCCGTTGGAGAAGAGCACGACGGCCGGTGCGGACCAATACGGGAA
>JAABUJ010007231.1_pt1 | contig 10437 bp, 13 predicted proteins | sample 5559131 | NCBI WGS metagenome assembly JAABUJ01 (sample SAMN10711875, study PRJNA513366) | rock metagenome | isolation source: Antarctica rocks | place: Antarctica: Victoria Land, Mt New Zealand nord | collected 2016-01-07 | reverse complement strand
TTCCAGAGTCCGCCGGAACCGTCCCGGGCCTGGTCCGGGCTGGCCTGGACGCCTCGGCCGACTACGACACGGTGCCGGCAACCACCCTGCCACCATCCGGGGAGGCGCAGTAGCCGTAACTGCTGTCGCCGCTTTCGCGGCTATACCGCCGGCACCACCGGGCCGTTTGGGGGCTGCTCGAGCGCGGCGTGCAACGTCTGCCAGCCGTGGGTAGCGGCGAGAGCCGCACCCGCCCCGAACAGGCCCGTCGCCAGGGCGGCGGAAAGCCGTGGTGGGGCAAACCTGTCGAGCACCCGCACCACGAGTACTCCTGAGCTGCCCAGAGCCAACGCCCCGCAGGCGCCCGCGACGCCGAGCAGCATGCTGGCGCTAGCCGCCTTGCGAATAGTCGAACGCAGTTCCCCGCGGAGTGCGTCGACCTCCTGCCGAACCATCGCCGCCGCATCCTGAGACAGGGCCGCGACGTGTTCGGCGACCGCGGCCGCGGGGGCGGGCGCCGCGGCACGCGCAGTAGCTGCAGGCTCTCCTACCATGACGGCCCCGTTCCCTGCCGCCGCTGCCCCACACGCCCGTCCGGGCCGGCCCCGCGGAAAGCGGCGGGTCTGCCCTGACCGTCAAGCCCCCCGCACTGGCCTCTGCCCCCGACAGCGGCGTTCTGCTCCCCTACGATGTGGGCGACGAACTCGACGACTGGAAACCGAACCGGCGAGCCGGTGTCATCGAGCACGCGGGCGTGGTCTGATTCGTTGGGCCGCAGTCGACTGGCTCATGGATGAGCCAGCGGCGCTTAGCTCTCGTGAGGCAGGAGCGTGTCGTGAGCCAGTCGTCGCCGGACGCCATCGTCGTGGGGGCAGGGCCGAACGGGCTGGTCGCGGCGAACATCTTGGCTGACGCTGGGTGGAGCGTCCTGGTCGTTGAAGCGATGGACGAGCCCGGCGGAGCCGTGCGCAGCAGCGACTACCTGGGCCAGGACACCATCGCCGATGTCTGCAGCGCCTTCTATCCCCTCGGCGCCGCGTCACCGGTTCTGCATGCCCTAGGGCTGCAGGACTTCGGCCTGCGCTGGAGCCACGCGCCCGACGTGCTGGCCCACCCGCTTCCCGACGGGCGTTGCGCGGTCCTGAGCCGCGACCTGCGTCGCACGACCGCCAGCCTCAATGAGCTCAGCGACGGCGACGGGGACGCATGGCAGCGGCTGGTCGCCTTGTGGGACCGGGTCGGAGATGAGCTTCTGGACGCCGTGTTCACCCCCTTCCCGCCTGTGCGCGCAGGTCTGCGGCTAGCGTCCAAGCTCGATGCGGCCGGGGCCCTTCGGCTCGCCCGGACCGCGGTGCTGCCGGTACGCAAGTTGATCCAGGAGAACTTCACCGGCCCGGGTGCCATGCTGCTGGCGGGGTGCGCTTTGCACGCCGACCTGTCCCCGGAAGCGACTGGCAGCGGCGCGTTCGGCTGGATCTTGGCCATGCTGGGCCAGCGCGTCGGGTTCCCCGCGGTGCAGGGAGGTGCGGGGGCGCTGACCGCCGCGCTCGTGCGCCGCCTTGAAAGCCGCGGCGGGGTCGTGCGTTGCGGCAGCGCCGTGTCGCAGGTCGTCATCCGCAACGGAGCAGCGGTCGGTATCCGCTCCGAGAGCGGCGAGAGCATCAAGGCCTCTCGCGCTGTCCTGGCGGACGTCGCCGCGCCGCTGCTGTTCGGGGAATTGGTTTCCTGGGACGAGCTGCCCGCCGGGATGCAAGACGACATGCGCCGGTTTCAGTGGGACTACGCCACCTTCAAAGTCGACTGGCTGGTGCGAGATGGCATCCCCTGGACCGCCCGCGAGGCAGCCGGCGCCGGGACGGTTCACATCGCGGACAGTCTCAACGAGCTCACCCAGAGCGCTGCACACATCGCCATGCAGCAGGTCCCCGCACACCCTTTCCTCCTGCTCGGGCAGATGACGACGGCGGACCCGACCCGCTCCCCGCAGGGCACCGAGGTGGTGTGGGCCTACACCCACGTGCCGCGAACGGTGCGCGGCGACGCCGGCGGCACCGTCTCGGGGCGTTGGGACGAGGCGGACAACGAACAGCTGCGGTCACGGATCGAGCACCGCATCGAGAACCACGCCCCAGGGTTTCGCGATCGGATCATCTCCCAGCAGACGTCAAGTCCACGCGACCTCCAGCGGCACAACCCCAACCTCGTCGGGGGAGCCATCAACGGCGGCACCATGCAAGTCCACCAGCAGCTCGTGTTTCGCCCCATCCCTGGCCTGGGCAGACCCGCGACTCCCATTGCCGGGCTCTACCTAGCTTCCGCCTCAGCACACCCTGGTGGGGGCGTGCACGGAGCCTGCGGAGCCAATGCCGCCCGCGCCGCGCTCGCGGCCGCCCGGCTGACCCGCAGAGCGTGGAGCCGCGGCGCTCAGCTCGCTACCCGGCACTGAGAAACACCCCGGCCGGCCGCTGCACCGGCAGGGCGCCCTCAGCGGGAATCAAAAAGGCAGGAGCGCAACGCAGCCCCGCAGGCACCTCGCCGGGCGCCCTACGGCTGAACGATCCCAATGGGCTCGGCGCATCGTCAACGGAGCAAGGACGCGGCCTTCGCAGCTGGCGAGGTGCAGCGAGCTGCCGTGGCAAGCGACAGCGGGGTGGTAGCGCCTGGGTCTCCACGACTTCGGTGTACCTACCGCGGCAGGTCCTGGTCGGGTATATCGAGAGAGGCGGCAACTTCAACGGCGCCAAACAGCAACGCGTCCTGGACCAGAGACAGGCATCGCCAGGCAAGGGCGGCGAGGTGCTCATCTGCGGCCCCGTCGCCGCTAAGCAGGCGATGCAGGGCATCGCTGTCGTTCTCGGCTCCGGCGAGCCGGTGCGCCAGGCGCAGCGCCAGTTGGGGGCGAGCTCCGGCGGCGCCGCTGGCGTGCTGCTGTCGGGGGCGGACCGAAAGCTCGGCGGCGGCTTCGGGCCGGGGTTGCCGCGCCGCCGTCGGCGCGCCAATGAGACTGGAGCCGGCCTGTCGAGGTAACGAGCGGTCCCATCGGGTCCGATCAGTAGCGGCGGAAGGTGTCCGGCGTTGGCATACCGGAGGAGAGCCCCGTGCGCGCCCGTCACCAGCCGGCCGTGTAAGACAGTAGCTGTCTGCGCCATGTCGAAGTCTGGACCAGGGCGTCCATACGGTCCAGGACCGTTGAGGGACCGAGCCATCGTAGGCGCAGCTGCGCAGCACGGCACGCAGCTGCCACATGGCCGGTGCTGCTGTGGGCCCGTGACCCATCGCATCGCCGATGGCCACTGCGATAGCCCCGTCCGGCAATGCAAAGAGGTCACACCAGTCCCCCCGGTCTGGCCGGACCGTCCGCCCACCAGATACCGGACAGCGCTGGTCAGTCCCGCCACGACCGGCACCCGCGGGAGGCTGAGTTGCGGCACGCGAGACGTCTCCTCTACTGCGCTCAGCGCTGCACCGCTGCGCCGCAACCGGGCCAGGTAGCGCAGACCCGCCGAGCCCTGCCGAGCTGCGGCATGCGCATTGGCCCGCGACTGGGCGTCGAAGCCGTCCGGAGCGGTCCCGCGTCCGCGGCCAGATGACGACATGGCCGGCGGCCGGGCGATCGGCGCGCGACTGTAAGAAGAGTGAGGCGGCTCACGACTGTCGCCCCCGCGCCGGTGACCCGATCGGGACGCTGACCCGTGGCCACTACACGCCGGTGCCGGCACGACCGGGCCTCACCCGGTCGACCCCTGAGTGGCTTGTCCGCTCGTCGGCAGCCGGCGCAGGTGAAGTGATCGCACCAGATCGATCGTGGGCTTGACGGCGAACAGCACCGACCCGACCAGAAAAAGCCAGTCGGCCGCCGTCGTGGTGGAAGCGAAGAAGAAGCAGATACTGCCCACCAGGAAGCAGGCGGCTGCTGTGAAGTCGACGGCGGTACGCACCACCTGGTACCGCCAGAAGATCTCGACGTGCCGTGGGCTGAGATCGTTGAGCACGGGGTCAAGCAGGCGAAACCCGCCGCGCGTCATCGCCGTCTCACCTGTCCCCGTTCCCCGGTCCGGGTCCTGTCGCTGCAGCCGGCCAGCTTGGCAGGGCGAGCAGGTCGTTTCGTCCAGGGCGAGGACAACGACCACGGCGCTGCTCGTGGTGAGCGGGTAGGCGCAGCGGCGGGTAGCGGTGCGGCCGGGTGGGCATCTGCTGCGATGTGGTCCACAGCCTGCTCGAGCTGATCCTGCGCCTGAGCGGCGTGACCGCCCTGCTGGTCGTGTTCCTGCTGCCCTTCGCCGAGTGCGCGTTCTTCGCCGGCTTTTTCATCCCCGGCGAGATCGGGGTGCTGCTGGGCGGCGTCCTGGCCAACCAGCACCGGGTGAGCCTGACCGGTGTGATGATCGCCGGGATCAGCGGCGCGATCATCGGCGACAGCGTGGGGTATGAGGTGGGCCGGCGGTACGGCGACACCATGCTGCGCAAGCTGCCGAACCGGATCGTCGATGATGCGAAGGTCGACAAGGCCGAGGACCTGGTGCGTCGCCTCGGGGGTAAGGCGGTGTTCGTCGGCCGGTTCACGACCGCGGCGCGGGTGCTGGTCCCGGGCCTGGCGGGCACAGCTCGCATCCCGTACGGCCGGTTCTTGTTCTTCAACGCTGCTGGCGGCGCCATCTGGGCTGCAAGCTTCATCCTGCTGGGGTACGTGTTCGGCAGCCAGTACCAGCGGGTGGAAAAGAACGCCAACCTGTTCGGGCTCGCGGTCCTGGTGGTCGTCCTTGCCGTGGGCGCCGGCTACTTCCTGCGGCGGCGCAAGCGCCTCGGTGCACAGCGGGGCGCTTCGGCGGCGGGTTGAAGTCCAGTGGGACCGGCAGCGCCCGGGCACCGGGGGCCCGGCCGATACCGCGGCGTTCGCGGTCAACGGTCGTCCGACATCGGGTGGGTCTGGTCCGGGGGAGGGGGCAGCTCGTCGGGCGCTACCGGCAGGACGCGGGGCCGGGTGAGGGTGTCCGGGTCCAGCAGCTGCTCGAGCTGGGCTTGGGTGAGCAGGCCGCGTTCGAGGGCGATGTCGTGGACCCGCCGCCCGGTCAGCAGCGCCTCTTGTGCGACGGCGGTGGCCTGGCCGTAGCCGATCAGCGGCGTCAGGCCGGTGACGATCCCGATCGACTCGTCCACCAGCCGGCGCGCTGGTCACGGTTGGCCTCGATGCCGCGGACGCACCGTTCGGTGAGGGTGGCGCAGCCGGCGCGTAGGTGGGCCAGCGACTGGAACAGGCAGTGGGCGATGATCGGCTCGAAGGCGTTTGAGCTGCAGCTGCCCGCCTTCGGCGGCGATGCTGACCGTGACGTCGTGGCCGATGATCTCAAAAGCGATCTAGTTGACGACCCCGGGGATGACGGGGTTGATCTTCCCGGGCATGATGCTGGAGCCGGCCTGGACCGCGGGCAGCCGGATCTCGGCGAGGCCCGCCCGGGGGCCGGATGAGAGCAGCCGCAGGTCGTTGCAGATCTTCGACAGTTTGACGGCCATGCGTTTGAGGACTCCGGAGAGCTGGACGAAGGCGCCGACGTCCTGGGTCGCCTCCACCAGGTCGGGGGCGGTGACGAACGGGATGCCGGTGAGTTCGGCGAGGTGTGCGCAGACCAGCTTTGCGTAGCCAGGGCTGGTGGTGATCCCGGTGCTGATCGCGGTCGCCCAGGTTGATCTCGCGGATCAGGCCGCATGCGTCCTGCAGTCGACGCCGGCCCTCGCCGACCATCACGGCGTAGGTGGCAAACTCTTGTCCGAGGGTCATCGGGACGGCGTCCTGCAGCTGGGTACGGCCGACCTTGAGCAGGCCGGCAAACTCCTCGGACTTGGCGGCGAACCCGGCTTGCAGCTCGGCCAGTGCCTCGAGCAGCTGTCCGGCGAGCAGGTGCACGGCGAGTTTGACGGCGGTCGGGTAGACGTCGTTGGTGCTCTGGCTGCGGTTGACGTCATCCAAGGGGTGCAGGTGCCGGTAGTCGCCCGGAGCTCGTCCAAGCCGTTCGAGCGCCAGGTTGGCGATGACCTCGTTGGCGTTCATGTTGGTGGACGTACCGGCGCCGCCCTGGATCACGTCGACGACGAACTGCTCGTGCCACCGGCCGGCGCGCAGGTCTTGGCACGCCCCGATGATCGCGTCGGCTTTGCGCTCCTCGAGCAGGCCGAGGTCGCAGTTGGCCATGGCAGCGGCCTGCTTGACACAGGCGAGCGCGGTGATCAGCTCGGGGTTCGCTGACAGCGGTATCCCGCTGATCGGGAAGTTCTCGATGGCCCGCAGGGTGTGCACGCCGTAGTAGGCGCCGGCGGGGACCTGCCGGTCGCCGAGCAGGTCGTGCTCGACGCGGACGCCAGGGCTCACCGGAGCCACCTGTGGCTGACTCGGGGCCGGCGGGGCAGGACCGCCGTCTGCCGAGGTCTGCCCAGCACTCGCAGGCGAGCCTCTGCGCGCCGTGGGCCTACCGGGATAAGCGGTGCCGGCATGGATCACACGGCAATAGTAGACCCACGGCAACCAAACAATGCGAGGTGGGGTTCCCGGCGGCCAGCCCGGGGGTAGCCCGCAGCGGTGATCCTGGCACTCGACGTCCTGCCCGAGCAGTCCCTGCGGGACGTGGTCGACATCCTGGTGCGTTTCGTCGAAGCCGCCGGCGCACTGGTCATCTTCCTCGGGGCACTGCTCGCCGCCGCCCGGTTCGTCGTGGCGGGCCTGCGGACCCGCAACGCCGAGGTGTTCGTGCCGGTACGGCTCGGCCTGGGCCGCTTCCTCGAGCTCGGCCTGGAGTTCCAGCTGGCCAGCGACGTGCTGCGCACGGCGATCGCCCCATCGTTCCGGGAAATTGGGCAGCTGGCTGCGGTCGCCGCCATCCGGACCGCGCTGAACTACTTTCTGGGCCGGGAGATCCGTGAAGAGCGCGAGCAGCTGTCCCTCGAGCGCCGCGGCGCAGCTCCCGATCCGACGTCGACCGGTGCCGCCGCTGCCGCGGCCTCCTCCGAGAAGACGACCCCGGCGGCATCCCCGCCGAGCCGCTCGTGATCAGCGCACCGGGGGCGCTGTGAGCGCCGCGTCGGTCGCGCGGCTGCTAGACGAGGCGTCGTTGCTGGTGACAGCCCTCGGGCTCGCGGTCGGCGCCGTTGTCCTGGCCAGAACCGGACGTCTGCTCATCGCGCTCGCTGTGTTCATGGAGCTGCTGACCGGCGCCGGGCTGCTGCGCCTGGCGGCGGCACCGACGCTGACCCGGGCGCTGGGCGCAGCAGGTGTCCTGCTGGTGCGCCGCCTGGCGACCCTGGGGCTGCACGGCGGTGACCCGCTCGGTCGACTCCAGACCGCGGGGTTGACTGGGCTGCGCCGGCTCCGGGCCGCGGCTTGGGCAAGGCTGTGACGGGCAGGAGGCCAGCGTGCTGGTGACCGGATCGCTAAGACCATGACCGTCGGCGGGGTGGCGGCGGGAGGCGGCGGCGGTGAGGATCCCAGCCAGTCGGCCGCAGATGCGCCGGCGCGGGTGCTGGTCGTCGGCAGCGGCTTCGCCGGATTGCATACGGCACGGGCGCTGGAACGGACCCTGCCGGCGGGCAAGGCGCGGATCACGCTGGTCAGCCCCACCGACTACATGCTCTACAGCCCGCTGCTGCCCGAGGTCGCCGCCGGGGTAATGGACCCGCGCCACATCGTGGTGCCGCTGGCCCAGTCGCTGCGCCGCGCGACGCCTGTTCTCGGGTTCGCCGTTGACGTCGACCTCGAGCGCCGGGTCCTCACCGTGCAGCTGCCTTCGGGCCAGACCCGGCAGCTGGACTGGGACCGGCTCGTGCTCTGCCCTGGCAGCGTGACCCGGGACCTGCCGGTCCCCGGCCTTGATGAGTACGCCCGGGGATTCAAGTCGCTGGCAGAAGCGCTCTACCTGCGCGACCACGTCCTGCAGCAGCTCGAGCTGGCGGACGTCGCCCAGACACCGGACGAGCGGGCAGGGCGGTGCACGTTCCTGGTCGTGGGGGCGGGCTATGCCGGCACCGAGTTCGTCGCGCAGATGCAGCACTTTCTCGCCGGGGTTCTGCCCCGCTACCGGCACCTTCGCGCAGCGGACGTGCGCTGGCTGCTGTGCGACACCGCCGATGCCGTGCTACCCGAGCTCGGCCCCGCACTGGGGGAGCGGACGCTGCGGCTGCTGCGGGGACGCGGCGTCGAAGTCCGGCTCGGCACCAGCGTGAAACAGATCCGCGCCGACGCCGTCACCCTCTCGGACGGCACCGACGTGCCGACCCGCACCGTGGTGTGGACCGCTGGGGTGACAGCAAGCCCGTTGATCGCGGCGACCGCCCGCCGGCACCGGCTCCCGCTGGACAAAGGCAGGCTCAAGGTCGACGCCTTTCTGGCCGTCGCCGGGCGGCACGACGTGTGGGCGCTGGGTGACGGCGCCGCCGTTCCCGACCTCACCCGACCGGGTCAGATTACGCCGCCTACCGCCCAGCACGCCCAGCGGCAGGCGAAGACCGCAGCCCGCAACGTAGCCGCCTCACTGGGCGTCGGCCGGCCCCGCCGGTACAAGCACCACGACCTCGGGCTGGTGGTCGACCTGGCCGGCCGCGACGCTGTCGCCCGCCCGCTGCGGATCCCGCTGAGCGGGCTCGCCGCCAAGACGGTGACCCGCGGCTACCACCTGATGGCCCTGCCCTCGACCGGAAACCGGGTCAGAGTCGCAGTCGACTGGCTGCTGGACGCGGTGCTGGCGCGCTCGGCTGCCCAGCTCGGCTACATCCCCGAAGGAGCGGTCGCGCTGCCGGCCGCCGAACACACCAAGCTCTACCAGGCCATGGCCGGCACAGCAGGATCGATGGCCCTACCGCACGGGCAACATCCACCCTCGGCAGCCACCAGCGACTGAGACCGGGAACTGGCAACTAGCAGGCCGACAAGCGGCAGCGCGTCGTGCTCAGCCGACGAGGCCCAGACAGAAGGAGACTCACATGCTGCTCGAGGGCAAGACAATGGTCGTGACCGGCGGCAACAGCGGCATCGGAGAGGCGATCGTGCTCGCCGCCGCTACAGAGGGCGCCAACGTGGTGATCGACTACGTGGTCCATCCGGAGGAGACCAGCGAGGTCGTCGCCAGGATCGAAGCCGCCGGCGGCCATGCGGTGGGGGTGCAGGCCGACGTGAGCAAGGTCAGTGACCTGCACCGGATGGTGCAGACAGCCGTCGACACCTACGGCCAGCTCGACGTGCTGGTCAACAACGCCGGCGTGGAGACCCGGACCTCCATCCTGGACACCACCGAGCAGGACTACGACAAGGTCCTGGACATCAACCTCAAAAGCGCGTTCTTCGGCACCCAGTTCGCCGCCAAACAGTTCATCGCCCAGGGCCACGGCGGGCTGGTCATCAACATCTCCTCGGTGCACGAGGAGTGGCCGATGCCGGGCAACGTCGCCTACTGCGTGTCCAAGGGCGGCACCCGGATGCTCACCCGCACCGCCGGCGTCGAGCTCGGTCCGCACGGTGTGCGGGTGGTCAACGTGGGACCGGGCGCGGTCGCCACCCCGATCAACGCCTCGACGATGAGCGACCCGCAGAAGATGAAGGCGCTGGACGCAGCGATCCCGCTGGGGCGGATGGCACAACCGCAGGAGATCGCAGACGTCGTCGTGTTCCTGGCGTCGGGAAAGTCGGCCTACCTGACGGCAACGACGGTGTTCATCGACGGCGGCATCATGCAGGGCAGCGTCGGCCTTTAAGCAGCCACCCGGCCGCGGTCCGCGCAGGTCCGACCGAAACGGGCGGGGCACAACCGCCGGCAGCGTCGTAGCTGGCGACCTTTGCGGTGATGGAAAGGACCGGCACGGTGGCACTGGCGATCGAGGACTACGCACTGGTCGGGGACGCGCACGGCGCGGCGCTGATCGGCCGGGACGGGTCGGTGGACTGGCTGTGCCTGCCCCGCTTCGACTCCTCGGCGGTGTTCGCTGCGCTGCTCGACACCCCGGCCGCCGGCCGGTGGCTGCTGGCACCCGCCGCCGGCGGCAGCTCCAGCCGCTGGCGTTACCGCGGCGACAGCCTGGTGCTCGAGACCGACTGGGAGACCCCCTCCGGCCACGTCCGGGTGGTCGACCTGATGCCGCCCAAGGGCGAGGCGAGCGACCTGGTCCGCATCGTGGAGGGCGTGTCGGGCAGCATGCAGATGCGCACCGAGCTGATCGTCCGGTTCGGCGACGGGAAGATCGTCCCGTGGACGCAGCGGCTCACGACGGACGCCGGGTCTACGTCGCCGGCCCCGACGCGCTCTACCTCGACACCCCGGTCGAGCTGGCCGGAGCCGACCGCACCACCACCGGGACCTTCACTGTGCGCGCCGGGCAGCGGGTCGGGTTCACCCTGACCTACCAGGCCTCGCACCTGCCCGCCCCGGCGCGGCTGGACACCGACCGCGCCGAGCAGGACACCGAGGCGTTCTGGGCGCAGAG
>JAABUJ010007230.1_pt1 | contig 10438 bp, 9 predicted proteins | sample 5559131 | NCBI WGS metagenome assembly JAABUJ01 (sample SAMN10711875, study PRJNA513366) | rock metagenome | isolation source: Antarctica rocks | place: Antarctica: Victoria Land, Mt New Zealand nord | collected 2016-01-07 | reverse complement strand
GTCGTGGCTGTCATAGATGTCGGCTTCTAGGACGCGGTGCGAGTAGCCGGATGTGTCCAAAACAGGGCGCGTGGTGTCCAGGGCTTTGCAGGCGAGGAACAGGGCGCGGGTGGCATCATCCAAAGTGGTAATGCGGTCGCCATAAACCTGGTGGGTTTCATTGAGCGGGCACCAGCCGACAATAGCAGGGTGGGAATAGTCGCGCAAAATGGCCTCCAGCCACTGCGCGGCGTAGGTAATTCCGGGTTGCTGGTGGTCATGTTCCATGCCGTACTGGCCGCATCCCCAATCCCCGAACTCTCCCCACACCATGTAGCCTAGGCGGTCGGCGTGGTACAGAAATCTTTCCTCAAAAACCTTCTGGTGGAGGCGCGCGCCGTTAAATCCCGCATCCATGCTGAGAGTAATATCGGCAATCAAGTCGGCATCGGTGGGGGCAGTCATCACACCGTTGGGATAGTAGCCCTGGTCTAGAACCAAACGCTGAAAAACAGTCTCGCCGTTCAGCTTGAACTGCTGGCCCAGAAGCGTGATGCCGCGCAACCCGGCATAAGACGCCACACTGTCTACAACAACTCCGTGCGCGTCCAAAAGCTCAATGTCTATGTCGTAAAGAAAAGGGTCGCGCAGGCTCCAAACTCTGCGCCTCTCGTCGGGAATAGGCAAAGAAAGGCGGGGCGCAAAGTCGGCATCGGCGGGCGCAGCGGCTTCGCTGACAATCCCTTCGCCGTCGCGCAGGCGGGCGCGCAAAACCAAACCAGGAACTTGCGCGCCCGGCCCAAATCCAGTGATAGGCTGCTCCAAATGGAAACAATTATTGCCCAAATCGGGGGTTAAACGCGGGCGGGAAAGCGCAATATCAGGAACCGGCTCCATCCAAACGGTCTGCCAGATGCCGGTGGTGCGGGTATAGTGGCAGTCGGCGGGAGCGAAGTTGGTAGACTGCTTGCCGCGTGGCTGAGAAACGCGGTCGGGATCGCGCGCGCGCAGAACAACAGTGGCAGTTTCGCCGGGTTTGGCAACACGCCCCAGGTCGCAGGTGAAGCCGGTCCAGCCGCCTCGGTGACGCACCACTTCTACATCGTTCACCCAGACAGTCGCATCGTAGTCCACGGCCCCGAAATGAAGCAAAACGCGCCGCCCTTTCCACTCGCCGGGAATATCTACGACGCGCCGGTACCAAACAGCATGCAGATAGTCGGTGTTTTCCACGCCGGACAGCGCGGCTTCGGGGCAAAACGGCACCGTGATGACATCGCGCAGCGCGCGTTCGCACAAACCGCGCTCTTTGCCGCTGTCGCCCTGGTCAATCTCAAACTGCCACTCGCCGTTAAGGCAAAGCCAGTCGGGGCGCACAAACTGGGGGCGGGGATATTCGGGTCGGGGACAAGTCATAGGGTCGCCTTTATGGGGAATGAAGTTTACGCCGGGAGTGTTTCGCAAGCGGCTGGCATATTCCTGCCCCAAAACTGGCCGCTTAATGAAAAAACCGGGGGTATAAAACCCCCGGCATGGACGCGGCCACGTCCTGCCGGACGTAAGAAAGGGCTGTTACGCCTAATCTTACACCCGTGAGGGTGTGGCTTCACCCTTGCCGGGGGTTACACCCCCGGTTTCTAGCTGTGCTTGCGAGCAATGATGTGGCTTCGGCCATCTTTGGCGTTGTTTATGTGCCGTAAGCGTCGTTCACAATCGCGGCGATGGCTTTTTCCGGCTTGCCGCCGATGTAAAACCACGAAAGATAGAAAAGATGCCCCAATGTCCACACTGCAAGTAGGGGCCAAAACGCCAAAGTCGGCGCGAAGTGTGAGGCATACTCGGGGATCAATTGCGCCGCTCGCCACGCGCCTATCACATACAGCGTCACGCCCCCAAACGTGAACGAAAATGTGCTCGCACTGATGAATGTCCACGGCTGTTTCAGGTCTATTGCCACAAACTTCAGGCCTGGCGTGCGGTAAAAGTACACGTCTTCCATCTCATGCGCCACCAATAACCGCTCGCCCACCAGCAAATTGATGCGTTTTTCCAGGGCCGTTGAGTAGATGCGCGCAAACAAGTTGTAGCACAGCAGATACGCCGTAAAAAACCCCGCATAGACAATAAAAAACGGCAGCAGAAAGATCAGCGCGCGCAGGGGGTGATATAAACTTGCGCCGAACAATGTCAACGCGATCACCGTAAACAAATGCGTCGCCTGAAAAAACTGAGAATAGTAGCCGTAGTGCATGGAACGCATGCGTTCCAGTTGTTTTTCCAGCAGGCGCAGCACTACATCTGGGTAAAAAGTATTATCGGGGGGCATAAAACACAGCAGTCTATTTAAGAGTTTTGAGATAAGCGTAGATAGCAGTGCCATCGGCGTTCTTAAGATGGTACACGGGCATGGGCTTGTGGACATAACCGCCGTCGTTGGTTTCGCCCGTGTTCATAACTCGGGCAAACGTGGCGGCATTATACTCTTTCAAGACGCCGGTTTGCAGCAACGAGGGCGCGAACCCTTTACGGCCCGCGAGTTTGGCGCCGTGGCAGTTGGCGCACCCATTGCCGCCGACCAAAGCCTTGCCGTGGGCGACCTGCGCGGCGGGTTTGGTGGCGGTCATGGTGGACTTGGCCGCGCTTTCGGTGATTGTGGCGGCGGAAACCGCGATGCCTAGCGCAAGCGTGAGGGAGAAAAGCGAAGTTTTAGTTTGCATGGTGTTGTTATTCTCGCATATCAGCGGGCGGGCTGTCAAGAGTCCCTCCCCCGCCTTCGTAAAACTCAGGCTTTCCCCTCCCCTAAAGGGGAGGGGTGCCTATTACTGAGGTTGATTTCGGTAACAGATTGTTATTTTCTATCCAAACTTGCAAAAAGCACAGCCTATAGCCGAAGAGATTAACTCACCGGCACAGGCATTCCTCCCCTTTAGGGGAGGGGAAATGCGAGTTTTGCGAGCATGGGGGAGAGACTCCCAAGCATAGCAAATAAACTCCCCCATCGCCACGCCCAATCCCGCGCAGGAAAAGCCCAAACCCATAGGGAACACACCGCCATGACAACTTTATTCGCCTTCCGCATCCCCGGAGCCGCCTCCCGCCTGCCTTTGGATGAACTCGCCGCGTGGGCCAACAAAAACAAGTTCAGCGCGCTTGATATTGGCCGCCCCAATCCCGAAACAGTCCAGGCCATTCGCCAAGCGGGCCTGGAAATCGGCACCTTTGACCTGCCCGGCTTGAGCCTTTTGCTTTCGCCTGACGCTGCGGAGCGCGAAAGAGGCGCGCAAACTGTTGCGGGGGCCGCCGCCCAGGCCAAAGACTTGGGGCTGACCCGCGCATTCGGCGTGTTTGTCCCGCCGTCCCGTGAACAAAGCCGCGCCGATAGCTTCACGTATTGGAGTTTAGGGTGGCCTAAAGCCAGCGCTTCCCTCGCAGACGCCGGGATCAGCCTCGCGCTTGAAGGCTGGCCCGGCCCCGGCCCGCTTTATCCCGCGCTCGGCGTCGCCCCCGAGACTGTTCGCGCCCTGCTTTTAGTAGATCAACAGCGCGGGAGTGGTAGTTTGAAGCTTAATTACGACCCCAGCCACCTGGCGCGCATCGGAGTTGACCCCATTCGCTTTCTTTCTGAGTTCGGCGACTATATTATCCATGTGCATGGCAAAGACACCGTGTTTGACGACGCGAAACGCTACGAAACCGGCCTCTTGGGCGCATCGCTTCCCGCCGAAATGCCCGGTTCCGCCGCCAAAAACGAGATGGGCTTTGGGGAAGGCTGGTGGCGCTATTGTATTCCCGGCGAAGGAGTGGTCGATTGGGCCGCTGTCGCCGCCGGTTTGCACGCCGTCAGCTATCATGGCATGGTCAGCATTGAACTGGAAGACGCCCGCTACAACGGTTCCTGGGACGGCGAAGGGCGCGGGCTGCTCCGTGCGCGAGAATATCTGGGCCGCTTCTTCTAAACACGGAAGGAGGGCGACGCCATGGCCTATTATCTTGGGCTGGACATCGGCACCAGTGGAGCCAAAGCCCTTTTAGTGGACGCCGCCGGCGCAAAAATCGCCTCGTTTGCGCAGGAGTATCCTCTTTCCACGCCGCGTCCCTTGTGGGCCGAGCAGAACCCCGCTGATTGGTGGAATGCGTGCGTCGTTTGTACGCAGAATGTCCTCGCGCAAGCCGGGATTGATGCTAGCGCCATCAAAGGCATCGGCTTATCCGGGCAGATGCATGGGTCTGTCTTCCTGGACAAGCATAACAACGTGCTGCGTCCCGCTCTTTTGTGGTGCGATCAGCGAACCCAGCCCGAATGCGACTGGATTACTGCCCAAGTCGGCAGGGAAAACCTCGCCCGCTTGATTGGCAACCCGGTTTTGACAGGGTTTACTTCCCCCAAGATTGTCTGGCTTCGCAGCAATGAACCCGACCTTTATGCCCGCGTCGCCAAAGTTCTGCTCCCCAAAGATTATATTCGCTTTTGCCTCACCGGAACCTTCGCCACCGAAGTTTCCGATGCCAGCGGAACGGCGCTTTTTGACGTTGCGGGCCGGAAATGGTCGGCGGATATGCTTGCCGCCACGGATATTCCCGCCGCCTGGCTGCCCGATTGTATGGAAAGCATGGAAGTGACCGCCCATGTCAGCGCCCAATCCGCTATGGAGACGGGCCTTGCCGCAGGAACTCCCGTGGTGGGTGGAGCCGGTGACCAGGCGGCGGGCGCAATCGGCAGCGGCGTTGTCCAATCCGGCGTGGTTTCCAGCACAGTCGGCACCAGCGGCGTTGTTTTCGCCTACGCATCCGCCCCGGCTGTTGACCCTTCCTTGCGCCTGCACACATTCTGTCATGCTGTTCCTAATGCGTGGCATGTCATGGGCGTTTGTCTCTCTGCGGGCGGCTCTTTGCGCTGGCTCCGCGACACTTTCTTTCAGCCGGAAGGCGTGGTGGGGCGAACTTTGGGCGTGGACCCCTATGAGCTTATGGCCCAGGGCGCGAAAACTATCGCCCCCGGCGCCGACGGCCTGATTTTCCTGCCCTATCTCACCGGCGAGCGCACCCCCTATCCCGACCCGGACGCGCGCGGCGTCTTTTTCGGCCTCACTTTGCGGCATACGCGCGCCCATTTCACCCGCGCTGTCATGGAAGGCGTCGCTTATGCCCTCAACGACACGTTTCAATTGTTTGCCGAGCTGGGCATTCCCGTCGCTGAAGTGCGCGCAGGCGGCGGCGGGGCCAAATCCGAGGTGTGGCGTCAAATCCACGCCGATGTTTCCGGCTATCCGCACGCCGCTTTGGCTGTGGAAGAAGGCCCTGCCTTGGGCGCGGCCATCCTCGCCATGGCCGGATCCCATGCTTATGCCAGCGTTGGCGATGCCTGCCACGCTGTTGTCCATACCCGCGAGACTTGTGTGCCGCAAGCTGACGCCCACGGTGTGTACCAGAAGTTTTATCCCCTCTACCGCGCGCTGTACCCCGCCCTCCAAGCGCAATTCGCCGCTGTTTCCGACGCCGTGTCCCTGTAAAACAAAACCATGATACAAACTGTTGACCTGCCACCCTTTGTTTCTGCTGACTTGGAGATTGGACTGCTGCTGTCTTTGCTCACCCAAACCACCCAAGAGTGGCGCGAGATGCTGGGGGATGTGCCGCGCGAGGTTGTCAACTGGCAAGTGGGAGCGGACGGGCAAAGCATCGGCGGCTTGCTGCTGCATATCGCCGATGTGGAAGGCTACTGGCTGCACGAGGGCATCAGCGGGCAGGTGCGTCCCCCCGAAGTTGTCGCCGCTTTGCTGTCGGAAGAAACCGACCAGTACAATGTGCAGTGGCCTGCGCCTCCCGACCAGCCTCTAGAGTGGTACTATGCCCAGCTAGATCACGTGCGTGCGCAGACACTCGCTTGGGTTGGCAATTTGCACAGCGCCGATCAAGTGCTTGTGCATCCCGCCCGCGAGAACAAGACTTATACTGCGCGCTGGCTGCTCGGCCATGTCGTCACCCATGACGCTTATCACGGCGGACAGGCTGTTTTGCTGTCCCTGCTGCACGCGCGCGCCTTTGCCTGAGCAACCCTTCACTCGTTCCTTTTATTCCGAGAAAGACTGCTTTCTATGCCCCGCTCTTTTGGCGAACCTTTGACCCGTTTGCGCGCCGTCCCTGTCGCTGACAACGGTGAGCCTTTGGTTGACCCTCGCACTTTGTCCCGCCGCCTTCATTTTCTGGAGAAGCACCCCAAGTTTGCCGATATGCCGCGTACCCCCCGCGTCCGCAAATCCGTTGCGGAGATGCTTGCCCACGCCGCCGAGACGCTGCCGCACGGAACCGACATCACTTTGATTGAAGGCTTCCGGCCTTTGCACCAGCAGCGCTTCATGTATGAGCATCTCAAGGCCGAGTTTGCCGCCCGCCACCCGGAGTGGGGCCTCGCTACCCTGCACCGCATCACCAATACCATGTCCGCCCCGCCCGATGATGCCTGCCCTCCGCCGCATTCTACAGGCGGCGCGGTAGATTTGACCTTGATTGACGTCAAAAGCCACGCGCTGCTTGATATGACTTCGCCGTTTGACATGGACGAGACAAGTGCGCCCTCCGACACGCCCGGCCTGTCCCCCGAAGCACAGGCCAACCGCCATCTTCTCTTTCAAACACTCACAGCGGCTGGCCTAACCAACTATATCGGCGAGTGGTGGCACTGGTCTTATGGTGATTCCGGCTGGGCTTTGCGCACGCATTCCCCCCACGCCCTCTACGACCGCCTTCCCGAAGCGAGCGACGAGTAAAATAAACCCAGGCCGCAGGCAATCGCCTGCGGCCTGTTACACTGCGCCTTCTCCGACGCTCTAGTGCGGAACGCCGACTTCGCTCAGCGGCGGCGTGCCGTCGCCATAGTCGCTGTAGCTGCCCGGTGCGCCTGTGGCTGTGCCCAAATCCCCGCCGTGCTGCGTTAAGATGACGGCGGCTTCACTCGCGCGCCCGCCGGGATGCACGGTCACCAGGACGCCGCCTTCGTGGAAGCCGGACGCGAAGTAATTGGCCTCGTGCTCCGTCAACCCCAGATGGACAAGCGCGCCGATAAGGCCGCCGCCCACCACCCCAAGCCCGGCCCCAACAGCAGTGGAACCCAGGACACTGGCGAAGATGCCGCCCGCCACGACCGGCCCGACGCCGGGAATTGCCAGTGCCGCCGAGCCGACCAGCAAGCCGATCAGCCCGCCCAGCAAGCCGCCGCTGGCCGCATCCTGTCCAATATCGGCGGCGGCCTGCGTGCCGGTCTCCACTCGCAAAGCCCCCTGCGCATCTCGGTCACGCAGGGCCAGCCCGATGTCCTCGCCGCGAAACCCGGCTTGCTTGAGGTCGTGGATCGCAAGGCGCGCCTGTGCAGGGTCGGCAAAAAGAGCGGCGACTGTGCGGCGCTCGTTGTTGTGGGGCGTGTTATTATTGTGGGGCGTGTTATCAGCAATCATGTCTGCACCCTCCTCTTGCTGTTACTGTACCGTGCTGCCCAGTGCGTTAAACACGCTGGGGGCAGGCACAAAACAAGGGCGCACGGTTTCCCATGCGCCCTTGTTGACATCTCCACCCTGCGAAGCGAATTAGCTTTACCCCGCGAGGGGAATTAGCTGTTATTGGTACGGGTATCAGTCGTACTAGCAGCCGCGCCGCGCTCAAGCACATCCACGCTGTTGGGGTTTTCTATATAAGCTTCTTCGCGGCGCACAGTGTCGGTGACATGCTGCGTTTCGGTGACTTCGCGCTTGCCGAGCGAGATTTCCTCGGTGACGACAGCGTTCTTTTGCACGACCACCTGCTCTTCCATGACCGGCACGCGCAGCACTTCTTCTGTCCCAGAAAAGTCGGCGTTGACGGCTGCCTGCCCGGTAACTGCGTGGCGCTCAATCACCACTTCTTCGCGGCGCACAGGCACGTCAATAGTCTTCATTTCCGTAATGACTTCCTTGCGCAGCGTGACTCCGCCGGTCTGCACCTTGTCTGTGTGAGCGCTGAGCACTTCTTCGTGCAGCTCCATGTTTTGCCCGCCTTGCGGGGCGGCGGTTTTGTAATCGCTGCCCATAGGGGTCTGGTTGTTGGCACGGACATTGCTTGCCGTGGGAATGGCGCTGGCGGGCATCACCTGCGTGGCTTCAATGTCGTCATAGCCTGCACCCGGCGCACTCATGGCGGGCGCGCTCATCGCGGGCATCGTATAAGCGCCGCTTGCCATCTCGTCCACGCCGGGGCTTTGATACGCCGAAGCGCCTGTGTCGCCGCCGTCGCGCTCCATAATCTCAATCGCCTCGCTCGCGCGCGGCCCGGCAGTCACTGTCACCAGCGCCCCGCCGGCATTAAAGCCTGTTTCAAAGTGCTTGGCTTCATGCTCCGGGATGCCCAGGCCGATCAAGGCCCCGACTACCCCGCCGCCAACTGCCCCAATCGCAACGCCTGCCGCGCCTGCTCCGATAGCGTGCGCCAGAACGCCCGCCGTAATCACCGGCCCAATGCCGGGAATTGCCAGCGCGCCGATGCCGACCAAAAGCCCTAAAACGCCGCCGACCACACCGCCGGTCGCCGCGCCGCTGCCCGCATGGGTGCCGTGAACGCCGCTGTCTTCGGCCAGCATTCCCTGCTCATTGCGGTCGCGCATGGCGACTCCGATATGCTCTTCTTCAAAGCCCGCCGCCTTCAGGTCGGCGATTGCCTGCTGTGCGTGCGAACGATCTGCGAACAGGCCCGCGACTGTGCTGCGGCCTGTTAAATCTCGTGTGTTGGTTGCGAGTGCCATTTTTATTTACTCCTTAAACTGGGCGCGTCTTCCGTGCCGTCGTTTTTCTTGTGTATCCCCGTCTGCGCCACTGCTAAGACTGTACCGCCCTGCCCGAACGGTTAAACTTGCCTTGCCCCTGCCTTTTCAGCTCTCCGATGGGGCGAGCAGAAAAACAGGTAGTTTTGCCTGCGGGCGCTCGGCGTTGGCAAAGCTCTGCCAAAGCGTTTCCCACGCCTGGCAAGCGCGTGCCAACGACGGAACAAAACCGTCCGTCGTTGGTCATGGCTGGGCACGCTTTTGCAATCCCAAAGCCGAGAGTTTGGAAGCGGCACCAAATGCCTTGTCCATGCCCTGTTGGTTCGCGCGCTAAGCGGGTATAACGGCTGTGTCGCGGCGCAAAGAAACGCATTCAAACAGCCGCCGCCCGGCAGGAGACAAACCATGAAGTTTTTCATTGATACGGCCAACGTGGATGAAATCAAAAAGGCCAAGGCCTGGGGCATTCTGGATGGGGTGACTACCAACCCCAGCTTGATCGCCAAGGAAGGCGTCCCGCATAAAACGCGCGTGATGGAGATTATTGATATTGTGGGCGATATTCCCGTTTCCGCCGAGTGCGTGCAAACGGAAACAGACAAAATGATGGCGGAAGCGCAGGATATAGCCACCTGGGCACCCAATATCTTTGTGAAAGTGCCGATGACGGCCAACGGCATGGAAGTGGTCAGCACGCTTTCGCCCAAAGGCATCAATTTCAATGTCACCCTGATTTTCTCGCTCCCGCAGGCGCTGATTGCGTGCAAGGCAGGCGGGTCATTTATCTCGTTCTTCGTGGGGCGCATAGACGATATGGGCAGCCTGGAAGCGCCGCAGAATATCATTGACGCTGTGGATATGGTGGACACCTACAAGTTTCCCAAAGACCCGCAGATACTGGTGGCGTCTATCCGCAGCCCGCTGCAAGTGACTGAAAGCATCAAAGCCGGGGCGCATATCTGCACGATCCCCTACAAGACAATGGAGCAGCTGTTCCATCACCCGCTGACCGACATCGGTATCGAGCGCTTCAACAATGACTATTTGAAGGCCACCGGCGGCGATAAAAACAACAGCGCCAAAGCTGCCGATAAAGGCGCATCGCCCGAATCTGCCTAAGCGAATGTTGCTACTCTGCCGACGCAGCACAGCCTCGCACAAGGAGTTTGTGCGGGGCTGTACGTTTGTGCCGAGGCTAAATAGGAGGCCCCCCCGCCCCAATTCTGGGGGGCATGAGGGGAAGGGAGGCCTTGCGCGATGTGCAATAAGCCTTCCGTCTTTCCTCATCCGGCTCCCCAAACTTGGGGCGGGGGGGCCTCTTTCTCTCTTACAATCGCTTGTTTAACTCGCATCCTGGCGCAAGATCACCACGTCCACGCGGCGGTTCAGGCCCCGGTGCTGGTCGGTATCGTTGGGGGCGACCGGGTGGCGGTCGGCGTAGCCTGCTGCTTCCAGGCGATTGTCCGGCACGCCATGAGAGGCGAAATAGCGCAGAACAGTGGTGGCGCGCACGGCGGACAATTCCCAGTTGGAAGGGTAGCGCAGGGTATGAATGGGCAGGTTGTCTGTATGCCCCTCCACGCGCACTGTGTTGGGCACCGTGTTAACCACATGGCCTACTTCGGTCAAAAGGCCGGACTCCTGGGGGCGCAGGTCGGCCTGCCCGCTGGCGAA
>JAABUJ010007229.1_pt1 | contig 10438 bp, 12 predicted proteins | sample 5559131 | NCBI WGS metagenome assembly JAABUJ01 (sample SAMN10711875, study PRJNA513366) | rock metagenome | isolation source: Antarctica rocks | place: Antarctica: Victoria Land, Mt New Zealand nord | collected 2016-01-07 | reverse complement strand
ATGGAACGCCTGAGAGCCTGAAGCCTACCTATCGCTCCGAACCGCCTTTGAGCGAGGCAGATATCTTCTCGCTGCTGTCGCTTGGCCGCACGCAAGAAGAGGCGCAAATCTACCAGGAGCAGCAGGTTCAGGCGGGAACGAGTCCTGTTGCTAATTCGTTGCTGAGTGGCGCGCTGAATGCGACCGTAAGCAGCCGTGTGTCGAAGCTGTTTGGAGGCGGGAGCGTAAAGATCGATCCATCCTACGTGGGTTCACTGGGGCAGTCTTCCGCGCGTATCACGGTGCAGCAGCAAATTTCGCAGCAACTTTCAGTTGTGTATGCGACTAATGTAAATACATCCGCGCAGCAGTTAATCCAGGTGAGCTACCAGTTGACGCCGAATGCATCTGTTGTAGCTACGCGCGATGAATCCGGTGTCTTCAGCATTGTTTACAAAATCCGGCGCCGATATCGCTAGGGTGAAACGGAGTGCGCCAGAGTTCTTCTAAGATGAGGGTATGGTTTCGTTCTCTCAAACTGCGAAGAGCACGGCGATCACGCTTGAGATGATCAAGTGGGAGCATTCCGTATTCGCCCTGCCGTTTGCTCTTTGTGGTGCAGTCTTAGCCGCGCGCGGGGTACCTGCGCTTAAAACACTCTTCTGGATCGTGGTGTGCATGGTTGCTCTGCGTTCAGCTGCCATGGCTTTCAACCGGTGGGCCGACCGCAATCTGGATGCGGAGAATCCGCGGACTGCGATGCGTGCACTTCCTGCAGGGAGCTTGAGTGCTGGCTTTGTCGTAGGCTTTACGATTCTTGGAGTGGCGTTGTTCCTATTGGGAGCGGCGATGTTGAACCGCCTTACCCTGGAACTGGCGCCTGTATGCGTCGTCATCGTTCTGGGTTACAGCTATATGAAGCGTGTGACGCGCTGGTCGCACCTGATGCTTGGGCTGGCACTTGGCATAGCACCTTCTGCGGCATGGGTTGCGGTACGTGGATCCCTCGACTGGCGGATTGCGGTGCTGAGTGCGCTGGTTCTGCTCTGGGTCGGTGGGTTCGACATCCTGTATGCGTGCCAGGACTTCGAGCATGATCGCCGGGTGGGACTTAACAGCGTGCCCCAAGCGTTCGGATTGCAGCGTGCGTTCTGGATTGCGCGCGCGATGCATGTGGGCGTCGTTGCGCTGGCTCTGTGGCTAGATAGCCTGTTTAGACTTGGTGGGATTGGCTTTGCAGGGTCTGCAGTGGTTGCGGCGCTGTTGGCCTATGAGCACAGCATCATCTCGCCCGGTGATATGCGCCGCATGAACGCAGCGTTTTTCCTGTTGAACGGAATCATCTCGGTCGTGTTCTTTGCATCTGTCGCGACTGCGGTGCTGATGCGCTGATGTCTGTGTCGGGGCGGTCTAGATCCGGTGCTTACGTCTCAGGTGAATCGGCGTTTAGACGCACTCAGGCGAGTCGAATAAGGGTAGGGAATTGATGGGTAGAACTGAATAAGGGTAGGGAATTGATGGGTAGAACTGAATAAGGGTAGGGAATTGATGGGTAGAACTGAATAAGGGTAGGGAATTGATGGGTAGAACTAAAGAGACCCCATGTCTCATCGTCAAGAGACAGGGGGTCTGATGCAGTTCCGATTTAGTGATCGATTTTGTTCTTCAGATTTTCCACGCCGCGCTCAATGGAGTTTTTCGCATTTTCAGCGACTGAAGTGACGGACTCGCGGACGTTATGTCCGGTGTTCTCGGCGTTTGCGCGGGTGTTGTCTGCAGGGCGGTCGTTAGCTACATCAGTAGCCTTGTCTTTGACGCTGCCCCACGCTTCTTTTGCATTGCCTTTCACCTGGTCGGCGCTGCCGCTATTGGCCGTGCTCTCATCGTCGAAGGTCTCGCCAACAGCCTGTTTCACTTTGCCCTTGGCTACGTCGAATGCTCCGGTTGCTTTGCTTTCGTTCATCGAAGTTCTCCTTGGACTCGTGCTTTTGGTGCGACTGGTACTTTATTTCTGCTCATGGTGTTACAACGTTTGAGGCCGGACAGGTCAGACGCGACGACCGGACAGCAAATTGAAGATCAGGACGATCACAGCTAAAACCAGCAAAATATGAATCCAGGCTCCGAGAGTAGGCAGCGCAAGCCAGCCGAGCAGCCACAAGATGACGAGCACGACCGTAATAGTCCAAAGCATGTTAGCTCTCCTGTTCGATCACCAGACAAACAAAATCCGCCGTAGGCGCACGTTGGTAATTCCTGGTGGTCTAGTTCCTTGTGGTAAGGTGCCGAGCGCCGTTCGCAGGTTGTCCTGCCGACAAGAATCCTGAGTTTTATCCGTCATAAGCCTATCGACGATGAGAAACTGCATCTAAGGAAGACCAGATTGACTCCACAAAAATGCGCACGCTACAGAATTGCCATACAAGGCGAGCAGGGTTCAAACAGCGCAATGGCTGCTCTAATTGCAGCACGCGACTGCGGGCTTGCAGCACATGAAATTGTCACGTGTGCACACTCGGCTCACGTGTTCGATCTGCTGGCATCAGGCCACGCGGATTGCGCCGTGCTGCCCATCGAAAACAGCTTGCATGGTTCGGTCGCGGAACATTACGACTTGCTGCTCGAACACCCGGTCCGCATCATAGGCGAGACAATGCTGCACATTGAACATAACCTGATTGCGGCACCCGGAGTTCAGCTGCAGGATGTGAAGCGCGTGCTGTCCCATCCGGTAGCGCTCGCGCAATGCAGATATTGGCTCCGCGCCAGACCGGAGATTGAGGTTGTCCCGTTTTATGACACCGCCGGAGGAGTGCGCCACCTGATGGAGCTTGGCTTGCGGGACACGGCAGCGATTGCACCGCGCCTGGCGGCTGAACATTTCAGCGCTTGTATGCTGGTTGAAGCCATCGAAGACCACCGCGAGAATTACACGCGGTTCTTCACCCTGCGCTCAATGGGCAATGAAGATGTGGAGACGCAGCCCGATAAGCTAAGCGTGGCGTTTTCGCTCGAACACAGCCCCGGAACGCTGGTGCGCGCGCTCCAAGCGCTCCATCGGTGCGGGCTCGACCTGACGCGCATCGAATCGCGTCCGGTTCCGGGAAGTCCCTGGGAGTACGTTTTTTTCGTGGACGCGCGATTCGCCGAAGTGGAGCAGGCAAACGCAGCGCTAACAGAACTGAAGGGGCACTGCCGCATGGTGAAAGAGCTTGGACGCTACCAAGCGGCCACGATCTAGAGAGCCTATTTTGTAAGTGTGTACAGCGTTGCGACGATCGAGGAATACAGGGATCCCTTACAGGGCAGGCTCTTCACTGCGTTCAGGATGACGACGTATCCGTATCCCTGTTGTCATTCCCGGAGGGAATCTGAGTTTATTGTTATTCCCGGTTCTACACCGTCTGTAATTTGCCCGTGCCTGAGATCACCATGCGATCACAGGCACGGGGCAAAATAGTCACTCGTCAAACGTTGGCTGGGACGCGGTCCAGAACTTCGTTGAAGTGCTTGCCTTTGCGAGCGGCGGCGGCACCTTTGTGCAGTGCGTAGCCGGCGATCAACGGCAAAGCCAGAGTGGCCTCTGCGAAAACCATCTGCTCCTGGTTCAGATCCACCTTGCCCCAGGAACTCGCTTCCTTGAGGGTAGATCCCGAGAGTGCGCCGTCGCGCGAGTCAGCGACCGTGATCTGGACGGCGTATTTGTGCATGGAGGCTTCAACACCGAGGATGTCAGCGGCTACGACGATGTCCTGCGCAAAGTTTTTGGGAACGCCTCCACCGATCATCAGAAGTCCGGTCGTTGGGTTTTCAATCTTCAGCTTCGTGAGTTCATAGAAGTCCTTGGCGGAGTCGATCGAGACCATCGGCTTTCCCTGGCGCTCATGTTGATGAGCTACAAGCCCAAAACCGGCAGAGCAGTCGGAGAACGCCGGGCAGAAGATGGGTACGCCCTTTTCGTAGGCCGCAAAGACGATGGAATCGGGGTTGCCGGCTGCGGGAGTGCGGCCGTGGTCGGCCAGGTACTTGCCCATGGCCTCAATGACCTCGCGGCTCGAGTGTGGGCGCGGTTCGAGCGAATCCACGATCTGCTTCAGTGTGTCGTCGCAGATGCGCAGTTCTTGCTCGTCGATAAAAGTGTCGTAGATGCGGTCGATCATCAACTCGCGTAGCTCGGCGTCCATCGCGCCGTACTTCGATTCCTCGGGAGCGAGATAGTGTTTGTAGCCGAGGGCTTCAAAAAAATCCTGATCGACAATGTTGGCACCGGTGGAAACGATGGCGTCCACCATGTTGTTGCGTACGAGGTCTATAAAGATTTTCTGCAGTCCGGCCGAGATCAGCGAGCCAGCGAGGCAGAGGATGACGCCGCATTCGGTGTCGCGCAGCATCTCCTCGTAGATGGAGGCGGCGCGGGAGAGATCGCGCGCGGAATATGCCATCTGGCTCATCGCATCGACGAGCGAAACGACGTTGTGCTGCATGAGATCGATCTGCTGAATCGGAGTTTTGAGGAGTTCCTGTCGGGTTGCCATGGTCCATCAAGGATAGCAGTTTGACTGAAACACGGCGGGAGCGCGGCTATACTGCGGGCATGACGAGAAGACCCGGCGGTTGGGTACGGTTTGCGGCAGTGGCGACGCTGGCACCTATGCTGCTGGTCCAGCAGGGTTTTGGCTGGGGCCGGGAAGGCCACATGCTCATCAACCGGCTTGCCGTGGAGGCCCTGCCACGCGATGTGCCGGAGTTCCTCCGCTCCGCAGCCGCGCAGGACGCAATCGAGTACTACGGGCCTGAGCCGGATCGCTGGCGTTCCCCCACAGAGCCGGAGTTGAACGTAGCCGCAGCACCCGAGCACTTTCTGGATATGGAATGGGCGGACCTTGTCGGAACTCCGTTGCCTCGCCGCCGCTACGACTTTGTGCGCGCGTTGGCCTATGCCCAAACGGCACATCCAGAGTTGCCCTTGACGCCAGAGAAAGTTGGTCTACAGCCGTATGCGACCGACGAGGGATACGAACGTCTGAAAGCCGCAATGCGGGAGTACCGAACGCTGAGTGCGCAGCACAAGGACGTGCAGCCGGTGGAGGGAGAGATTCTGTATCTTGCGGGAATTCTGGGCCACTACATCGCTGACGGATCGCAGCCGTTGCATACGTCCGTTCAATACAACGGGTGGACGGGGGCGAATCCGCATGGCTACACAACGCTGCACACGATCCACTCGCAGTTTGAAACGACGTTCGTGAAGGCCAGTGTGCGGCCGAGTGACGTACGGCGGCTGGTGCCACAGGCTCCGATCGTCATCGATGACGTGTTCACGCAGTATGTGCAGTATCTGCGCAAATCCAATTCACTTGTAGATGAGACCTATCTGCTGGAAAAGAGCGGCGGGTTTGAAGGCACTGGCAATGCGCAGAGTAGAGCGTTCGCGGACGAGCGTCTGGCGGCGGGCGTGACAGAGCTGCGGGACGTAATCTACACGGCGTGGATCAAGAGTGCTGATCCTATCCGGGCGCATCGCTACTGATCCGAGCCGGAACGTGGAGTCTATTTGAGCGCATCAGACGCTCGAGCATAGGGCGGAAGATAAGGGCAAGGACGGGAGTGAGGATCAGCGCGAACGCAACCCAGACGATCAGCGCATGCCACTCCCACATCCAGAGCAGCTTGGTCGTGGCCCAGGGGTGGTGGCGTGCCGCGTAGAAGAGGCTGTGCTTTTCAAGCGGCAGGCCGCCGGTGTGGAAGAGCAGATCGCCCAGGCGGATGAACACCAGGAAAAGTAGCAGCTCGACGGGATAGACGAGGTGGTTGGTGATTTGCGAGGCGATCAGGTTGAGCCGCAGTAAAAACGCAATGGCGAGGCAGGCGATAGTCGTCGAGCCCAGCAGCGGGTTAATGCCTACCGCGACACCGACGGCCAGCGACCAGGCCAGCTTGCGCGGTGTAGCTCCCACGCGCAGCAGGTCGAGCAGCGGTTGAACTATTTGTCGGTAGCAGAACTCCTTCAGAGATGAAGTTCGCACAGGCTGGTCGAATTGTGTTTTCACTTCGTTCATCGCAGACAGCGTTTCTACCAGTGTAAGAATAGATGCGATGCGGCGGATGCCGCCTTTTCGCGGGGGCAAGGTGGGATTTCTGCGGTCCGTCTGGTACACGGTCAAGTTGTGTGCGTACTTCGTTCGATTCGGCGTCGAGTTGCTGGTGCGTCGTCCGCGGACGCGGCAGGCCAGGGCAGAGTGGCTGCATCGTTTCTGCGCTTCTGCATTGCGCGGCTTCGACATCGTGGTTTCGATAGAGGGTGAATTTCCTCAGCACGGCGCATTGATTGCGAATCACCTTAGCTACCTGGATATCGTCGTCTTCGCTGCGCTGCATCCTTGTGTTTACTGTGCCAAGGCAGAGATGGAGCATTGGCCTGTGCTGGGCTGGATGACGACCATGGCGGGTACGGTGTACATCGACCGTGGACGCGGCGGCTCTGCTATGAAGGCGAAGAGCGGGATGCAGGCCGCTGTTAACGCTGGTCTCCCGGTTGTGTTCTTTCCGGAAGGCACAACGTCCAATGGAGACGAACTGCTACCGTTTCATTCCGGCCTGCTGGCCCAGGCCCTGGGGGCAGGAATGCCCGTGACAGCAGCATTCATCCAGTACAGCTTCGACCGGAAGAACGCAGGCGCGACTATTGCCGAGGACGTGAGCTTCTGGGGCGACATGCCAATGCTTCCGCATATCTTTCGGTTTCTTGGATTGCGTGGCATACACGCTACGGTGCGCTTTGCGGAGCGGCCAATCGCCTTTGTCAGTGACGCGAAGCGTCGCAAGTCGGCAGCGCGGGAGGCACAGGCAGCGGTTCAGGAACTCGCCGACTCAGACCGCACTGTTGAGGTCTGACGCGTCGGTCTGAAGGCGCGGAAGAATGGCGCGGAGCAGCGCAGCGAAGCGGGCTGCCGCCCGGCGACCTGTTTCCATCACCTCTTCGTGATGAATCGGTTGGCTGGTGACACCTGCGGCGGCGTTGGTCACCAGCGAAAGCCCGAGCACGGCCAGACCCATGTGCCGGGCGACGATCACCTCGTGAACAGTGGACATGCCGACCATGTCCGCTCCGAGTGTGCGGAAGGCACGAATCTCGGCAGGCGTCTCATAGGATGGACCAAGGACGGCGACGTACACACCTTCGTGCAGGGTGAACCCCTGGGCGGCTGATTCTTCTTTGGCGATCCGGCGCAGGCGAGGTGAGTATGCTGCCGACATGTCGAAGAACCGCAGACCTGTGTTCGCCGACAAAGCAAAAAGCGCTTCATTCGGCCCGGCAGTGGCATTCTGTCCGGTCAGGTTGATGTGGTCGGAGATGGCCACAATCGACCCTGGAGCGTAGACAGGATTGATGCCTCCCGCCGCGTTGGTCACGATCAGAGTGGAGACGCCAAGCAAGCGGAGAACGCGCGTAGGAAAGGTGACCTCCTCCATCGAGAAGCCCTCGTACGCATGAACGCGGCCCTGCATGACTGCTACAGGAACTCCGTTGATCATGCCCAGGAGCAAATTACCGGGATGACCTTCAACACTAGGCCGGGGAAAGTGCGGAATACCGGTGTACGCAATTGAAACTGGTGACTCGATCTGGTTGCCGAAGTCGGCCAGTCCCGAGCCGAGGATGATGCCTACTTGAGGTTCAACAGGCGCAAGGCTTCGAATGTGTTTGGCGGCTTCAGTGACGCGAGCAAAAAGATCCGGTAAAGAGCTCATGAAAAGACTCCGTTAACAAAACTTTCTTTTGTATATTTGCGACCGGGGCCTGCGAAAGCAGGTTCGCGGATGGGCTAAAGACAAGACTCGCGCTGATGGAGTTGACCAGCGTGCCCGCCAGCATAGCACGTACACCTACCGCGTATGTGCGTGAGGTTCTCGTTACACATTCACTGAAGGAAATCGTCTTCGCGCCCGATACATGACGTGTGGACGATCTGGTTAAAGAGTTCCTGGCCGAGAGCCGTGAGGGTCTGGACCGCATAGATTTGTGCCTGACGGCGCTCGAACGGCGGCCTGCCGATACAGACCTTCTGGGCGAAATCTTTCGCGCTGTCCACACGATGAAGGGTGCCGCGGGTTTCCTTGCCTATCCTCATCTGGAACGGCTGGCGCATAGCGGAGAGACGCTACTGTCAATGCTGCGCGACGGCACACTGAAGGCGAACGCAGGAATCATCGATACTCTGTTTCAGCTAATGGACCGTTTGCGCCAGATAGTCGATGTGATCGAACGGATTGGACGCGAAGGCATTCGTGCTGACGACGATAATACGGCGATGATCTCCACGCTGGCGTGTCTGCTTGCGCCGTCAGAGGAGCAGCTGGCTCCAGACCTGTTGGAGTTGACGGTGCAGGCTGGAGTGGAATTCTCGCCGGTGGTCCCGGGCAGTGCAGTGCCAGACCAGGCGGATGCCGTTGAAGGTAAGGCGTATGCGGAGGTTGCTAAGACACCACCCCGAGCGCAGAAACAAATAAAAGTCAGCCGCTATGCAGAGTCCACCGTCAGGGTCGATGTTCAGGTGCTCGACCGCATGGTGCACCTGGTGGGCGAACTCGTCCTGACCCGGAACCAACTCTTGAACAAGCAGACCGACGGAAGCAAAGCCTTGCAGGCTGCCGAACGATTAGACAGCCTGACTCAGGAGCTGCGTCAGACGGTGATGCAGGCGCGTATGCTGCCTCTGGCGCAGTTATTCCAGCGCTTTCCGCGGATGGTTCGTGACCTTGCCAAGGCTTGCTCGAAGTCGGTCCGCATTGAGTTTTCCGGGGAGGAGACAGCCCTGGACCGTAGTCTGATCGAAGCGATCAAGGATCCGCTGATGCACACTTTGCGCAACGCGGTGGATCACGGGATTGAGGCGGAGTGCGAACGCTTTACGTCCGGCAAGCCGCAGGAAGGTGTCATACGCCTGTCGGTACGGCAGCAGGACGGGTGGGCCATCATTGAAGTGCGCGACGATGGCGCCGGGATTTCCAAGGACCGTTTGCTTGCACGGGCCGTTGAGTCTGGCCGTCTCAGCGGCGAGCAAGCAGCCTCCATGACAGAGCGCGAAGTCATGGACCTGGTCTTTGAAGCAGGTTTGTCTACCGCTCCGCACGTGACCCATATCTCTGGACGCGGCGTGGGCATGGATGTGGTGCGTTCCCAGGTGGAGCGTGTAGGTGGCTCGGTAGAGGTAGAGTCGCAGCAAGGCGTTGGGACGGTGGTGCGTCTCCGTGTTCCGCTCACGCGGGCGATTGTTCCGGCATGGATTGTGCGCGTGGGCGATTGCAGGTTGTGATTAAGCCGGGCTCCCGTAATCCGCCAACTGGGCGTGTACTCGGGGGCGACCATTCTGGGCGACGGCAATGTGGCATTGGTTGCTGGACATGCCCGCCATTGCCCATCGCGCAGGAATGCGTAACCAGGTCCGGCGCACGAGTGTGGAGGTGAAAAGGCTGTCGCCAGTGAACCCGTCATACCGGGTGCTCCGTGCAGACGCCGCCGTAGGTGAGTGCTTCGGTCTATTGGCAGATCAGGCTATCTTCTGCTTGTTAGCAATGCCGAGCAGGCAGAGGACTCGACCGAGTTGTTCAAGGCTGAACTCGACGCGGGATGCTACTTCTATCGCCCGGTCACGTTGGACCCCGCCAGGTCGCAGAGGACAATCAAGCCAACCTTTTGATATGGCGCATTCGCTAGTTGCGACATGCCCTCGCCGGAGTGCATCGAACTGGATATGCTGGCGGGAACGATGGCACGTGGAAAGCGAACGGCGGACGGAGAAAATGCGGCTGAGGCGGCACTGAGGCTTTTCCATCCTGTCACGGCGCGCTGGTTCCGCGAAGTCTTCGATGCACCCACTGCTCCGCAGATTGAGGGTTGGCCAGCGATTGCACGTGGCGAGTCGACGCTGATTTTGGCACCGACCGGGACCGGAAAAACCCTCACGGCGTTCCTCTGGTGTCTGGACCGTTTGATGCTGCAAACGCCCGCGCAAGAACAGCGGGAGCGTGGCTGCCGCGTCGTATACCTTTCTCCTTTGAAGGCACTCGCTGCCGACGTTGAACGGAACCTGCGCTCGCCTCTGGTGGGGATTGCGAACCTCGCCAAACGCGAGGGCGTGCAGGTGCGAATGCCGGAGATCAGCGTCCGCACCGGGGACACCTCACCGAAAGACAGAGCGCGCTTCAACCGCCATCCAGGCGACATTTTAATCACGACACCCGAGTCGCTGTACCTGATGTTGACCAGCAATGCGGGTGATCAACTCCGCACCGTCGAAACCGTGATCGTAGACGAGATTCACGCTCTGGTGCCTAGAGCTTGTTTCATAAATAGGTTCGGCCTCAAGCTGTGTACTGTTGGGTGTGGCGGGGTATCTGTTGATCTGCTTGCATGAGCAAGAAGAGGTTTGAGTTGTTGACCGAGGCGCAGTGGGAG
>JAABUJ010007228.1_pt1 | contig 10439 bp, 10 predicted proteins | sample 5559131 | NCBI WGS metagenome assembly JAABUJ01 (sample SAMN10711875, study PRJNA513366) | rock metagenome | isolation source: Antarctica rocks | place: Antarctica: Victoria Land, Mt New Zealand nord | collected 2016-01-07 | reverse complement strand
GAATTTGGGCGTCGAGAGCTTGTTGTCACATTGGGGGTTATTTGACATAGTAACAATATTTCATTGAGTGTTTTCATCCTCTATTAAGTCATCATACTCGAGCGAAAACATGAGCGTTCTAAGAATCTTGTTTGTTGAATCTTTTGAGTTATACGCAAGTTCCTTTCTTGCGTTTATGATTGCGAAGACAGCTTGATCGTCTAGTTGTGATGAGAATTGCTTTTGCAATATTCGCTCTTTTAAAGGTGTAAGCTTTTCAAGTATTTTTCTTCTTGAAAGGTCCATAACGATGTCGTGATCGTAGAACGTATCTATGTACGTAGCATCTAAGATATCGAATGCCTTGTTGCTTGACAAGTTGAATCGAGATACAAGATTTTCGACATATTGTGATTCTTGTTGCGACATTTTTTGAAGCGTCATCAATGTTAATCGAGCGCGTTTGGGTTTTGCGTCTAAGTCGATCGTTGACCCTTTGTGCCTAATGAGGTCAAAGCAAGCTTCACAACTTTGTGGACGTTTAAATTCAACGTAATTAGATCGAGACGAATAGCTTAATAACGAAAATATACGAGAACTGGTTGAATAGAAATCGACGCGAGGATAAGGAATTGCGTCGAACCAGACGCTCAATTGCGAGTTAGCAATAAGTTGCTTGATAGTAGGTGAACAATGATCAAGAGATTTGAGAAGCGACGACTTGAGTCGTTCTCGCTAGTTCGAAGAGTTGTTGAGGGCGTTGAACTATTTAGGATGCTCGTCTTGCGATGAGTAGAGAGAAGTTGATAATTAATTTGTCGACAATCGAATGCGTTTGCTCGCGAGCTCAAAGACATATTCGAGATCCATAAGAGTGCGCTTGAGATCCCTTACGAGCGTCGAATGGAGAACATCGTAAAGGTGCATAGTATTCAAAGATAAAGATGAATAAGTTGCAAATAAACTTTGTTTGAAAGGAGAACAAAAAACAATTGAGCGCGCGATAAGCGATGTTTGACCCCCATCTCTGGCGAGTTTCACGACGAGTAGCGTTTGCATAAATGATTGATTGTCATTGATTATTGGCATAACTCGAAGTAAGCGAAGATAATTGTTTGGTTCATGCACGACGATCGTTGACTATGAAGCTCGCCAAATTTTTATATCATTGCGATAGTTGAGCCAACGATTGGGAAACGCAATAGGAGTTGCTATCGCACGCTCTATACGAATCCAAAAGTTATCGCCCTTCTTAAAAGAGAAATACCTAAGTCAATGAAAGAGAGATTATACAGCCTTTTAGCCATCTTATGGATTGGAAGAGCCTTGGAACCTTGTATATAAGGATTGCTTAGTGTTCTTAAATGGAATTGCAAATAGATGTTCTGCATCTTCCACAAGTTTCATTTAAGCCTCTAATTTGCAGCTTTCGATCAAGTTTGATAGAACAATAAACTCCCTCTTTATCTTATTAGTCATCTAGTCTCTTAGTCAATCTCATCACCCTTCACCTCGTTCCATACTACTTGAACATCATACTCGACTGCTCGATTGTACGACACTTATCGAAATATCGAGTCCATACATTCTTTGGAACATTGAGATGATCCAACGCGCTCTAGGGATTGGCGAGGGAATTTGTTTGCAAATCGAGAATGTCGCATGAGTAGCACTTTAGATCGCTAGTCAATGAAGTTAGCCATGCTCTGTGCTTTCGACTTTCTTAGTCATGCTTCCCCAGTGTACGTTACCCTCGTTAAATACAAATTAGCCAAGGAGAACAAGAAGAGGACGCGAAGTCAAGGAAGGCGAAGAGCGTAGAGCTGGCAATACAGCATGAGTCGAATGCCTAGTTGGGGGCCAGTGCAGCGCAGAAATCAAAACATCAAGTCAGGAAGGGTTAGGGTCAATTATCTTGGCACAGCATGCCAACTACGTCTGGTCAGAAGAAGAGCTGCACGATCTGGTAGTTGGTGGAAAGTCATGCGAAAAGAGCGGTCTCCATGGGCTATGACGACAAGAGCGTTCGGCATTGTTAAGGTTGGAAGAGAATCACAAAAACTTCTTCTATTTTGCAGGCATTGTGGCATTCTGATACATTTCGCATTTTCCTCCAAATGCCTTGGGCAATACAGTTCCCTTTGGTAGTCTTGTCTCCTACTTTGGAGACTTCGATATCTACTCACGCCCACGATGAGGCGAACTAATTGGCCAACGATTACCTCGTCGACTGATTGACCCCATATGTCAGCTAACGATTGCCTCGCGATTAGCGTACTTTATAAGTAAAACGATGCTTTTCACCCACTATGCGAACCAAGGACGCTGGAAGGAAGCTGAGGAGCTGGAGGTGGAAGTGATGGAGACAACGAAGAGGGTACTGGGCGAGGAGCATCCAGACACGCTGATCAGCATGGCCAACCTAGCCTCGACTTGCCGAAACCAAGGACGCTGGAAGGAGACTAAGGAGCTAAATGTGGCAATGATGGAGACAACGAAGAGAGTGCTGGGCGAGGAGCATCCCTTCACGCTGACTAGCATGGTCAATCCCGCCTTCATTTGGAAAGCGCAAGGCCGAAATGCAAAGGTCGTCAACCTGTTGGAACAATGTATACATCTACGAAGTCAAATCTTAGGTGTTGATCATCCCCACACGATATCTTCCTCTGCAGCGCTCATTGAATGGCAGAGATAACAAGACTGGAGTAGCACTTCGTACCTCTTGGACAACTCTATAAATCACTTGGAGACTTCTACTGCACATTCCTCGATGACCTCTAATAGATTCTTAGACCACTTCAACGAGGTTGTCAAAGACTTTAGCACGCTAGGGGCGTCAACGACTAATTCTCAGAGTATCAAGCTACTACTTACGAATATGTTAGTACGACTAGCTTTTTGCTAGAGTGAAAAAGAGCGAATTATACCTAACGAATATTTAGTGCTTTCAGGCTTGAACCTTTTCAGTGCACGAGTCACGTACTTCTCGTTCTCCACTCAAGACCTCGTGCAGTTTCGCAACTAGATTTCGAATACCTATATCTTCCCCCAGACGCAATTGGTTCGATGAGGAAACCATCAGCCTCAAAGCGTCATCTAATTCTCATTTGCTACCATGCTAATCGAGGTTTAGAATTAGCACCTCCTCCGCCCTCTAATCTTCATCGCGCACTGCTTTGAAGGGCTCGTGATTCTCAAAGTCCGCTATGCATTGGAAGAGAGTGGGGTCCTACTAACAGAGTTTAGACTATTGACGCAAAGCGATTCGACGGAAATTGGCCCGGAATCTACAAATCGACCACCGGCATACTGGTTTTTGGCATGCCGTTTCGTGGTGCCGGTGGCCTAAATCAAGTAGAAATACTCCAGGTGATCCAAAATCAATACGAAGACGACCAGATCCAAGGGTCCAAATTGAACATTCTCGCGCCAGGGAATGAGACCTTGATGGATCTGATGGACGTGTTCTTCGAGACCAGGCAAGAGAGGAACATGGCTCGCGTGGCCTGCTTCTTCGAACAGAAGCCTAGTAATGTTGGCGCGATTTACAAGGATTCCAGAATACTCGTTAGTGGGTCGATCATGCTTCAGATTCGCGCTAACGAAGTACAGAGATTTGTGGTAGATGAAAGCTTCGAATGCTTGGATCAAAGCGAATCGACGAAGAAGTACTCTCTCTCACGAGATCATTTCAACATGAATAAGTTTGACAAGCTCGAGGAAGAAGACTTTGAGACGATATATGAAGTGATTGAGGCGTTGGTGGAGCGACCACCTGCGCTCGTTGCCGCGCGCGATCAAGGTAGGTAAGAAGTACGAGGCGATATGCAAATCGTCATTGGAGCTATATATTGCCAAAAGTCGAGTCGCTTGCCGTCTTAATAGCAAATCACGTCTAATAAGCATTCTTCAAGATGTGACGACTATCGAGTCCAATTCCACTTCACAGAGGCAATCAAATACCTCACACCATCAACATTTACGCTGTACTTGGCCTCGCACTCTGTACGGCGACATCGAGACTAATTGGAGAGGACGCATTTGCGTGCAGCACATGATCTGCATTTTCGATTTGAGTGGCTTAGACGTCAAATTCGTATGAAAGCAAACAACAATCGACGCTCCACCTAATGGTCCTAGAGCCGAAATGAGTGGCGAAACACTACCCACAACGCGTCTCGCGAATGCAGGAATTCGTAAGTCGAAGCTTATGCATGATCATGCATCAAGATTTGCTTATCGCTATCGCATCATTTGCAAGATCTCACTTTTCTTAGACACATATACAAGAGTTGTTGATAAAAAATCTATTGACTTGTACATCGATTTACACAATTTACGAAGTCATCTCTTGCATGAAGATCTTCGTCGATAAAAAATTAATAAAGTCATTGCAACGATAAAAAGAGTTATATTCTTTCACATTTCTTAGCTTCCTAAGCATGAGCGATCAATGCATACTGCCTACTTGTCTTATTTGCCTAATTTGATTTGAGCGCATTCTGCACAAGTTAACTCAATCAAGATGTGCCACTAAGTTTTTAGGCTATTTTGCAGCGAAGATCGCATTAAACTTGTGATAAAGAGTTGATAAGAATCGCAAAGAAATAACAATGATGAGGCACTCAATAAGAAGAGATTTGTCTTGCTTCAAGCAAAGCACTTTCTAGGACTAAAATTAATAGCACATTATCTCTTCAACTACTTAAACATCATTGCTCTCGTTCTGCTCTCTAAGTAATGTTCGATTGTTGTTTCATTTTCATTGAGTGCGTTCTTAACGATTAAGAATTGATGCAACAATCTCGAAATTTTCTTTTTCTTTTTGTTTATCATGTCTTCGTTATACTTTAACTTCAACTCGCCACATCGAAATTTCTTAATTGAATCTCTCAATAAGTGTTCACAATCGTCGATGCGTTTTCGTCACGAATGTGTGTTGACATTCGAGCACATTAGACGACATGTTAGTTATTCACAACTTGATAGAATTTGAGAACGACAATTCTTCTCGATCATTGAAAACAAGTTCGTCTTTGAAAGATCTTTAAAGCGTTGAACAACGAAACGTACTTAACATCGTCGATTAGCTTCGTCAATGTGATCTTGAAAGTACATTGTCCTTGCCTCAACTCGTGATGTGCGATGATCAATTAATTGGCAAAAGCTTTGTGTTCGAAGTTCTCATCGAAATTTCATTTTCAAGAAATGATAATCTTTGCACGCGATTTGCCATAGAAATTATCTTGCGTCGTACGTCGAATGACGTGATCACAATCAAGATTATATTAGACGATAAAAGGTCTCTTGCAAAATGAGCTTTTATCGAAGCTTTCAAAGAATTTATCTTGAATTTTGAAGAGCTTTCTTCGTTGATAAACAAGGCAACAACTTTGATAAGAATCAATAATAAGTCTACTTTCAAATTTAGAATTTTTGTCAAAGACGTTCTAAATATTGAAATTGAAGATTAATTTAGATCTCAATTAACATTGATTGATCTTCTCGAGCTTATCTAGATCAAGATTAGAGAAGTAACTAAAGAAAACGTTTAACTTGTTATCGAGATTATTGACCATTACATTTTTTAGTTTTGAACGATTTGTTTAATAGTGATCTTAGCAACGAATAATTACGCCAATCAAGATATTCTAAAGAAGATTAGAAAAGTTGACTTCAAAGAGAATCGCACGCTTGATATTATCACAAAGCTCAATCGACTATCTTTTAACTTTAATGGCGAACAATTCTTTCTCAATTTGACACGAAACGAGAACATCTTCTTTAAATTGAGTTAACACGTCTTAAAGAATTGAAGCTATAAAAAGAATTCGAACTCGTTTGAGCATCGCAACATCTTTGAGATAAGCTACTTTCAAAGATCGAATTTCTTTATTTTGCTCAAAGAATGCGTCGAAATTACGTCTTTAAGAAATCGTCTTAGTCAACTTCTCTTCGATCACATAAAGCAAGAGCTTTCGAAATTACGAAAGAATCTTGTGAAAGTCTTCCCAAACACTTAATCTCTATTGGCAACAATGAATGATCGAAGAGTTACGTCGCAAGAGTGTAAAGCCTTTTTGACTCAACTTAGCTTGAACTTCTACGAGATTAGCAAAGTCGCAATGAACGAGCATTACGAAGAAGAATATTTTGTTCACAACATTAATCGTTCATTCTTAGTTAAATTCTTCACGACGATACGTCAATTGCGAGTCGTTATCTAGTACAAGAATAATCGATTTTTAAATCTCTTGCGTACGCGCGACTACAAGTATCATATCGACAAACAAGGCGAAGCGACGATTAATAATAGAGTTGCTAAGATAGATGCGAACTCTCTTCTCTCACTAATGAAGTCAACGCTATCGATTCATTAATTCAAATCTAGAGCGATAAACTAGATCAAAGAAGTCCTTGTTCGAACTCGTGATAAAGAGCTTTTAGGAAACTTTAATTCGCTATTGATTAATGAGCTCTTCTAGAAACAATCTAGTAAATAGCAATAGATGATCAAACATTATGTTAAGAATGTGACGAATCTTGTTACGCTAATACTTTCGTAAGAAATATTAGAGCGAGTTATGCTATTGAAGAGATTTGTAGACGTCTTCAAGCAATGCAAGCAATCACTTGATAACAAAGATTGCAACTATAAACAATCTTATGTTTAATAAATCTTCATAGATGATTCAATGAATTAGAGTAACAATAAGTAAAGACTTAAGATAAGTTGAACACGATTTATAAGAGAGTTGTGTTTCTAGTTTCTATATACTAAGAAGATATAGATTGCTCGCCTTGTTCGTTCGTCGAACATGACGAATATCATTGTTCGCGATGTTCGTTCATCGAGCATAGCGAACATCATGTTCGAGATGTTCGCTCTTCAAGTATGTCGAACATAATAACAAATTCGTTGACAATGCATAGAATCTAAATCACTAATATAGCTTAAGTAAGCTCGTAACACTATCTCTTTTCTTTAGAGTTTTCGTCTTAAAAATCCAATGTCTTCTCACAATGCCTTCAAAAAAAATTAATATCAAAAATTCTTCTTCTTGTAAGAAAGATTTTTTTGACGCTTTAGATTTTGTATGTTTAGCGATGCGTTCTTGTCGCAATTGTGCGATGTCTAATAAAGTCTATTGTGTGAGCGATAATTCTAAAAAGTGTGTAAAATGTGTGCGATTAAATCGTGATTGTGATTTAGCAATTTCGTCTACTTCGATCAAACGAATTTATGAAAAACGATTACGCTTAAAGAAAGAAATGCGCGAAGCGCGTGCTAAGCTAAGTCGTTTAAAAAAACAACTAAATTTCCTAAAAGATAAAGAGAAAGAAATGATCGTAACGAAGTGAAAAAATATCGATAATCTAAAGATGAATGAAGCGCTCTTTGCTAAGCTTGTTGCAAAGACTCTCGAGTTGTTGTTCGATATATCGTTCGAACAATTTTAACTCTTAATTGATTAGAATTGAGCTATCGTCTTTTTGCTTAATTTTGATGAAACTTTCTTAAAAGATCTTGGCAACGATTAAGATTTTTCTTTGACTTTTATGTATTTTTCGAGATAGAATATTCTTTTTACTTGATAAGATATTTTTGACTTTCTTGTTTTAAAATTTCTTCGATCTTATATTGTTTTTCTTCTTGTGAGTGAAAATAAAATGTGTTCTATAAAGACGTAATTGAATTCGCTAATTTCAATAATAAGATATAAAATACTAGAAATATTTTGACGTTCTTAAGTAAGTCGAATTCGTAATTGATTGATCTCTTTGTCTTTTTAACGAGAAACGATTCGACTTTGATATAATTTAATTTCTTGCTTAACTTTCTTGTCTTAAGATTTTTTGTAAAAAAATATATCTTATTTTTTTTCTTTAGTTGAGATGTCGTTTTTCGTCTTTTGTTTTAATACTTGATCGATCTTTCTTGCATTTTCGAGATGTTGTCGTGTATCTTTTTTAGTATCGTTATTCTTTCGATGACTAATTAAGCTAATAGATGCTTTCGCTCTTTCTTGAAGAGATTAAATTCTTTGTTATAGTTAACGAAGAATAAAGTTATTTTAGTAATATTTGAAATCTTTGTATTTAGTGCTAATTGCGTCATAGATAAAAGTGATACTCAATTGTTGTAAGTATTGTTGACGTAGTGTCTCAAATATTGCTTCAAACTTTAATTTGTTTGTTCTATTTAATCATTCGTAATCAAGTAATAAATAATGAACATTCTAAGTCTTGTTTCTAACATTGATAGAAGCGTATTTCAATAATTAGATGTGAAGAGCTTGTCTTTGTCACTAGTTAATTCTTTAAATATATCGTAATATCGTATAAGTCAATTTAATACAATGTATTTTAGTTGTTTTGCTATAAACTTTTTCTTGCATGCGATAATATATAAATACTTGATAAGCTTGTTAATCATTATTAATATCGAATTATATTTGTTTTCAATTGCTAGATTCATTAACTTAAGCAATTTAATAATAAAGTTTATCGTAACTTCATTTTCTAACGATTTAGATAATTTCTAATATTAAATCTCGTCATAGTTCGCATATGTATTATGTTTGTTTTGCTAATAGCTAAAACATCGTTTGACGTATATCTTAATAACTTATCTTATTTAAGAAAACTAACAATGCTAACGTAAAAACTAAAGAATTTTTATCACTTTCGAATGCTTTTGCAATGATTTATGTTACGAGCCTAGCGAGCTTCAATAGATATATGAAGTACGCAGTACGAGTATCACAAAGTACGACTACTTGCATTGCTCTTGCATCTCTATTAGAGAGCAACAGAAGCTTGCTCCCTGTGCTCCTTGAAGGAGCAGCAAGAGCAAAGGTACTAGTGTCTCATTGCTCTACGAGGGAGTAAGGGGAGCACGATGAATCTCCTTTAGTATATAGAGATTCGAACACGACTCCCTTATGAATCGTGTTCAACTCATCTTAAGTCTTGACTTATTGTTACGATTGCCTCAGCTGCAAACCCTTGTTACCAAGTGATTGCCTACCTAACCTAAAGACGCCTACAAACCTCTCCGATAGCACAAACCCTCTCTAATACCTTCGAAGGAAGTACTAGCGTAACAATTTATCATAATGTTTCTTTATACATTCGTCAATTTTGTCGATAAATATCTAAAGTTTTTCTTTCTTTACTAGAAATTATTTCTTATTGTCTTTAAGTATTTGTAAGATAACATTTAGTTCGTATTTGTTTGCTAATAATGATTCGTTTTTATATGATCATTTCTTTTGTTAAGTGCGTTTGCTTTGTCATTATCTTTGTCTAATGTATATTGTATTTCGAACTTGTATTGTTCGAATCGCTCTAATTATTACATTTGCCTTTTGTTAAGCTATTTAATAGTAGTAAAGTGTAGAAAATTCTTGTGATCTATAAGAATCGTAAGTTTTAATGATTTTTCGATGTATACTTTTTATAATTTTAGAAAGACTACAATAGCGAGTAGTTTCTTGTCGTAAATATCATAATTTTGTTCGATTAACAAAAGTTTTTTCGAAAGATATGTTATTAAATGTTATATGTTTTCATGCTTTTAATTGAAGCATGCATCGATAATTAGATCTAATGCGTCGATTTTAATTTTGTTTAACAATCGTAAATCGTACATTTTTAGTATTGATTTCTTTAAGCATTCTAGTTTAAGATTTTCAAAATAATTTTTCTTTTGTTAATTTTTATATTTATGACGTCTTCTTCTTCGTAAAGTTCGTCAATAATATTGCATTAACGAAGTAATTCTTAATAAACTTCTTATTGTAGTTTATAAAATTTAGAAAGAATTGAACTTTCTTGACATTAATAGATGATTTTCATTCTTTGATTGTTCGTAGCTTCTTGAGGTTCATGCGTACTTCATGTTGTTCAACGACAAATTCAAGAAAATCAACTTTTTTTCGATGAAATTCGCATTTCTTTGATTTAAGATGTAAGTTTCTTTTATTTAAATATTTCAATATTTTAAAAATATAATTCATATGTTCTTTCAAGATATTTGAATAAATTATAATGTCGTTCAAGTATATTATGACAAATCGATTCAAATATTGTCGTAATGTATTATTGATTATTTCTTGACACATTGTCGAAGCGTTCGTAAGTTCGAACGACATTATCGTATATTCGTATAGTTTATATTGTGTGCAAAAAGCTATTTTTTACTCTTTCTTTGTTTTTATTCTAATTCGATTGTACGCTTCTTGTAAATTTAATTTAATAAAATACTTTGTTTCGAACAATCGATCTTGAAGCTCGTTAATATTAAATAGTAAATATCGATTTTTTATCGTAATATTATTTAGCTTTCGATAATCGACACATAGACGAAGAGTTTCGTTCTTCTTAAATACAAAGAGAATCAAGTATTCTACTTGTGATTAAGATTTTTTTATAATTTTTTTTTTTCGTTTTTTGCC
>JAABUJ010007227.1_pt1 | contig 10440 bp, 16 predicted proteins | sample 5559131 | NCBI WGS metagenome assembly JAABUJ01 (sample SAMN10711875, study PRJNA513366) | rock metagenome | isolation source: Antarctica rocks | place: Antarctica: Victoria Land, Mt New Zealand nord | collected 2016-01-07 | reverse complement strand
CGCGTTGCACACGGACCTGTGCTCTCCCCTGGCGACTGACCCTACATGGTCCAGGCTCCCGGCTGCTTCCCGGAGCAGGCTGAAGGAGAGCGGCGTCAACCTCTGGCATCGGCTCATCGGCTATCTGGAGCCCGATGTCGTCCTGATCTCGGTCGCCGCCGAGCACCTCGCCAGTATTAGATTTGATTACCAGGAGTGGGCGCCCTTCCATACGGTCGCCAAGAAGGCGAAACCCTACATCGTGAAAGCTGCCCAACTGACCATCTCGGGTGAGAAGCGCGCCTCCATGTACTTCGGTCAGGCCGCCCAGACGCCATTTGGCTTCCTCTCTACAGGCGAGAAGCAGGGGTTGGGCACCCACATTGCTGAGGAGTATGCGCGTGGACGATAAGCTGTGTGTCGTTCAGTTCCTCCACCCTGGCGGTGAGCACGTGCCAGATGGAGGCCCGCACATGCCGTGGAACACTGGCCCTCATCGGAGGAAGTTCTTGATCAACCCTGGGGAGTATGTTGTGGGCAACGACCTCTCCCGTACTCACCACGCTGAGCTCACCTTCTGGGGTGAATGGGAGCCGCAGTCTGAGGTCACGCCTTTTGGTCCTCCGTATTCGGGAGCTCCCCAGTACCTGCATCGCCCGTACTACGTCCTGCCTCCACCAGGCCAACAGGTCCAGAATACCGACCCGTTCGTCTTCGGTGATCGTTTCCGCTACACGTACTGCCTTCAGAAGACAGTGTTCGGGCCGACACAACTCCAGCGCATGGCACACGGCTCGGTGATCCTCTTCGGCTCCTGCATCGGCAAGTCTCGGTTTGCGCTCGACACCGTCTTCATCGTTGACCAGGGGGCTGACTACCAACCCGCGCACTACAAGGTTGCGCTTGCCGGCCAAGTCCCCTCCGTCTACGAGGATGTGACCCTCTCGCGTATAGCCGAGCCACCAGGCGTCACGCTCAGGCTCTACACGGGAGCCACGCACGCCCAACAGATACATCACATGTTCAGCTTCTTCCCCTGCCTTCCGGCGCACTCAGTGCCAGGCGCCTTCGCTCGGCCGACTATCACGATCCCTGACGTGATCACTCCCACTCTTTGCCAGGGTAAGAAAATTACCGTACAGTCCGACGTGTCTAGCGCAGCCGATCTGTGGCGGGAGATAGTGAGTCAGGTCAGCGCGCAAGGCCTTGATCTTGGCATCCATGCCACGCTTCCTCAGCAAAAGTAGATCATACTTGTTTAGGAAGCGATTATCCATGACTGAGCGCCCATCAGCCTCGGCGGCACTGGCTGGCACGGTGCCGCTGCACAGCCACGACATCATCGTCGTGGCCAGCGCGACAGTACGGGAGGCTGTGGCAAAGCACCTGGGCACAGGCGATCCAATCTTCTATAGATGGCAGTTGATCCTGACTCCATCGCCCGGGGCATCTCTCCCTCTGCCCCAGAGCAAGCCGCTGTCCAGGCCGGACGTGAGGCAATCAGGCTCCAGAATCTCTACATCACGATGCGCTATGCTGTGTCCATGGTGTAGACGTAGTATGGGCTGGGGCCCGGTGAGCATGAGGAGGAAGGCGTGCAACTCAGCGCTGACGATGTGACAAACGGGCGCCTGGCCGACGAGCTATTGCGGGAGGCCCTGCGCCAACTGCGCGACACTGGCCTGGTCGTGCTGGAGGGGGTGTATGCGCGGGACTGGGTGGCCCGACTGCGCGTGGCCTACGAGGAGGAACTGCAGCGCCACATCGCCGCCCGGGGCGGCCTGGACGCGATCAACGCCAAGTCATTTGGCAAGAACCACCTGGGCCTGCACCTGCCCCTGGTCCCACCATTCTCCGACCCAGCCATCGTGGCCAACCCCATCGCCGTGCAGGTCATGTCCGCCGCCCTGGGCGACGATCTACGCTGCTCGTTCTACCACTCCAACACGGCCTACCCTGGCTCAGCTTACCAGCCTATCCACCGCGACGTGCCTCCCCTCTTTGGGGCCGAGTTGAGTGTGCCCACCCCGGTTGTCCATGTGGTGCTCAATGTGCCGCTGTGCGATTTTACGCTGGAGAACGGCAGCACCGAGGTGTGGCCAGGCAGCCACCTCATCGTGGATACCGCGCAGGGCGAGGGCCGCGGCGACGTTCTGGCCCAGCGCGTGGAGGGCTGGCCGGCAATGCGCACCAACATCCCCGCTGGCTCGATCGTCATCCGCGACCTACGCATGTGGCACCGGGGTATGCCCAACAACTCACACGAGGCGCGCACCATGCTGGCCATCGTCTACCAGCGGGGCTGGTCCGACGTGCCCAAACTGCTGGAGATCCCCCGCGCCACCTGGGACGCCTGGCCGGAGCCGGCCCGCCACATCTTCCGCCACAATACCGTCGTGGATATTCCCACCCCAGTCGCTCATCCTGAGCACGCTCAAACGATGCCAAAGTGATAGGTATCCAGGATATCGCCCAGAAGGGTGTCGTTCGAAAGGTTGGTGAGCCAGCCCTGGGGATGAGCAGTCGGCAGCGGGGCCGATCAGCCCGCCCAGGCGGGAGTGCGGGTGTCCTTCCCTGCCCACCATCGGCAGCCACACCGGTGCGTTCTGAAAGCTGTCGCTTCCGTTGAACTGGCGTCGGTCGTTACTGTTGCTGTCAAAAGTAGAAGGTTGAAGGCCAAAGTTCTGAAGGTACGGCAGTGGCGGGCGCTGGTGTAGGAGCCGTAGGGTCAGGGCGATATACCTTGGCCGTAACTAGCACCTGCAATGTGGTCAACACACCGCCACGTTCAACCGTGATAGAGACTGATCGCTCCCATGTGGGCGCCAGTTTATGGAACGTGGTCATCACAGCCAACGACGAGTTTGGTGAGATGATAGAGGTGAGGGGAACTGCCGAGTCGCCGCTCGGCGCGGGGATCAATACTGTCGTCGGCAACGAAACCTGCCCTATTTTTCTCAGAATGTCGCCGCATTGGAGTCCAGCACGCTCAGCTACCGACCCGGCATCAACGCTAACAATCCGAAGGCTATTGCTTGCAAGGATACCTAGCCGTGGCGCCAACTCAGAGTTGAAAGTGACGACGCGCTCCTTCGATGAGTCCTGTCGGCCCTCTTTTTGCACAATCGCCAGCGTCGCCCACATGAAGAGCGTCACGAGTATGCCGGTAAAGATGTTCATAAAGACTCGGTGTCGGTTCAGATATATTTTCATGACTTGCCACTCCCTAACGCTAATATGCAACAGCAGATAGTGACAGGAGTAGAGACGCCCTTTCGCGAACATACCGCAAAGCCTGTTACGCAGTAAGGAGCTATGCTGTCAGCCTAACTGTAGCAAACGTTAGATTCTGGGCTTGGGCTATTATACGTCAGCTTATCGTACACATAGTAGTCCCCATTGATGGCATCAGCATCTACAGCCTTCCTCTGGCCAGTATTCTGGGAGCGGCACATCAGGGCCTAATAGCCGTGGCGATGGGGGGGTGGCTGGCGCTCAGCTGCCGTGGCCGGTGGTCAGATAATCCAGCTGAGCCGGTGTGAGGGTCAGGTCGGCTGACGCCAGCGTGTCGGCCAACTGGTCGAGTGAGCGGCAGCCTACGATGGGCACGGCCACGAACGGCTGCGCCGTGATAGAGGCCAGGGCCACTGCCGTCACCGAGGCGCCCAGTCGCCGGGCCAGATCCTGGGCTCGGGTTAGCCGGGCTCGGCTCTGGTCGTTCTCGTAGGTGCGCCGTACCCCCTCCTTGAGCGCGTCTACCCCGCCCGCGCTGGCCTGGGCGAAGAACCCCCTGGCCTGCGATGAGAAAGGGATCACGGCCATCTCGGCGCCGCGATAGTAGGCCAGCGCCTCGTCGTCTACCACGGCGATGTCGTCGGGGACGGTCCCAGGGTTGACCATGGCCAGGCTCCACATTGGCTGGCTGGCCACGAACGAGGCCAGACCGTGCGCCGCCGCGTAGGACTGGGCCTCCTGAATGCGCCCCGGACGCCAGTTAGAGCACCCGACGTGGCGGACCCGCCCGGCGCGTATCTGCTCGTTGAGCGCCTCCATGATCTCGCCCACCGGCCTGGCCGGATCGTCGCGATGCAGCCAGTACAGATCAATCGCGCGCAGGCCTAAACAGTCCAGGCTCTCCGCCACGTCGGCGGCGATCTCCTGGGGCGACAGCCGCGAGATGTGCATGGTGGCCAGGTCTGGGTGCGCCCCCTTGGTGGCCAGCACGACCTGATCACGCTGGCCACTCTTCTTCAACCACTGGCCAATCGTCTTCTCGCTGCGGTGCTTCTCGCCGGGCAGCCAGTCGGCGTAGACATGAGCCGTATCCAGGAAGTTGCCGCCAGCGGCCACAAAGGCGTCCAGCATGGCGAAAGATTGCTTCTGGCCCATCTCCGACCCCATCCCGGCTGTGCCCAGACAGATGCGGGACACACGCAGATCCGTCCTGGGGATAGTCACACGTTTCATCGACGCCCGCGCCCTTTCGCTCAATGACATAGCCTGGCAACGCCCCTTCATAGAGGCGCGGGCCACAGCTGATCCTCAACTCTAGCATGTAGGCGCCCCAGGGCGGTAGCCATGTGCTACGCTATACGCGAGGAGGGAATGCCATGGGCCGTGAGCAGCCAGGCGCCCCGGCGCCCCTGTTGAGCTGTGATACCGTGGTCGCGCTGGGCGACATAACCGCTGACGGCGCCGTGCTGCTGTCCAAGAACAGCGACCGGCCCCCTCGCGAGGCGCAGCGGCTGATCGGGAAGCGTCAGGTTCCAGTACACGGCCTGCCGACCGCATAGCCATTCCCCATACTACTCAAAAATAGCCGCTGATTAGCCAAATAAACCCCACTTCTGCGTCCAAAAGGTCCATGGATGCGCGGTCATTCCCCACTTGGTAGCCAGCCCTGCTCACCGTGTACTGAGATCTGACGCTTCCCATGCTGGGGGAAGCCCACCTGCGGCGCACTCTGTGACCGATGTGCCCTACTGCAATGAGCAGCGTCCGCATCAGGGCATCAAGCAGCAGCTCCCTGTGGCGTGGCAGAGTACTCAGTCTGAGCAGGAGCGGGCGGGGCGCGTCGAGGCCCTGCCGGTTCTGGGTGGCCTGCGCCACGCGTATCGTCGCGTCGCGTCATCAGCGCTCTTGAAGGGGGCGGATGAGCGCAGCGGCCAGCACAGGCGGAGCGTTGAGACAAGGACGTCATGAGGATGACCCGGGCCCTGGGCTCCCTACGCTGCTAGCGGTGCCCTTAGCGCACGATGCGCACGGCATGTTCTTGAATCTCGATCATAACACGGCGATCTGACCGCTGCTCAGCCTGCTGATGCTCGAACTCGATCAAGGCGATGAGATCCTCGGCGCGCCGACGGCCGTTCCTCTCCCGGACAAGGAAGCTGACCAGCCGCAGGCGGGGGAAGCGCGGGTCGCCGCCCTCTGGCGGTCGCGCGCTGAACGACCGGAAGTGACGATGGTTCCAGGTGATCACCGTGGCGTCCAGCTCCTGCGCCTGATGCGCAATGACAGGATCGGCAGCTCCTGGAAGTAGATCGCGAACTAGAAGGATCTCGTGGCCGCGATCACGAAGAAAGGATGTGACAGCCTCGGGAACATTCTCATCAATGAGCAGGCGCATCCGGCAGTCGCCACATCAGCCCGCTCTGGTGGAGCGGGATTGTGTGCGGCTCTCCTCGTACTCAATAGCGGCCTGGATATCCTGCTCGGTCAGCCGAGGGTATTCGGCGATGATGGCCGCCGTCGAATAATCAGCCTGGTGAAGATCCCAGATGGCCGCCGTAGGGATGCGTGTTCCCGCCAACACTGGCGCGTTCTGTACCACATAACGGTTTTGCTGAATGTGCCCAATCTGTTCCGGTCCTCGTTGCAGAAGCGTAGCGGCAGCCGCACGGGTTTCTGCCGCGACCTTATGCATCTCGACAGGAAAGGCCATCTGCCCGAGGGGGTGAGCAGAGATGCGCGCCCGGGTCTCTGGGTCCTCAAAGAGAATGTGACCGCCCGCCACGTAGAAGGTCAGATTGGCCCAGGGATCCTGGTACTGCTCCTTCAGCCATGCGCCAAGCTTGCGCAACTCCTGCAGCGAGACCGTTGTGCGCAAGCCGGCGATGGTGCGCAGGCCGACCAGATCACGGAATGAATAGATCCGGCTGAATGGCCGGCGGCGATCCTCATCGACATAGGCAGGAGAGAAGAACCCTGTCCTGTCCCAAAACGCTAGTTGGCGCGGCGACAGGCCGGTAAGCCGGCAGACTTGATCGGCGCTAAACGCCAAGGGTTCAGGCCCCATCATCTCCCCAAGCTGTTAACCCTCTGGTTGCTTCGAGGGAGTGCTATCCACAGGGGCCCCTCTATGACGGCATTGTACACCCTTCGGCGCATCTTGTACACATGTGCTTGTGCGCGCTTATTGGACAGACACGATGACACATCTGACGATCTCCTCACGAGACGTGTGGCTGGCTGCCCACAGGAACTGACTGGCCACGGACATGGCCACCACCAGAACCTTGACGGGCCACAACTCGGACCGATACGGATGATGCCGTGATGCGCTTTCCGGTACACACTGGTGGCACTGACCACGTATGACGACCTTACACCCAGAAACAGGTGAGCGCGTGCAGTGCCTCAAACATGTGCAGCGTCGCGACCGGTTCAGCGTAGCCGTAGGCACGCAGGAAGGTGGTGAGGTAGGCAGTGTCCCCCAGGTTGTACCGCAGATTGAACAGCGCCGTCGCAAGATCGAACCGCCGATCGGCATAGCCACCACGTGACCAATCGATGATCCCGACGACAGCGCCGTGGCTCACCACGACGTTGGGCAGGCAATAGTCGCCATGCCCGAAGACAAGGTCGGTAGTTACACTTGGCCGCCACGCTCGCAGGTCGGTCGCCACGCGCCGCGCGTCCATGCCGTCGAAGCGCGTCTGGGTCCCAGCGATGACCGCTCCCTCGGGTAGTTCATGCATCCGCGCCTGCTCACGCTCGATCATCATCGTCAGCCAATCGTCGGGGCGGGGCAGGGGTGGCGCCCAGCCATGAACGCGACGCAGCGCCTGTCCAAAGCGTGCGACGAGCCTGTGCCGCTGGGCGACATCTGCCCGCGCAAGGGCTGCGAGCATGGTCTCGCCGTCAATGTAGGTGAAGGCGAACGTCCCCGTCTCGGCGTCCGCGCCGATTCCGACCGGTGCGGCGACGAACGGCCGTTCCGCCCGTAGCACATCAAGTATCCGCGCCTCATCGGCCAGTTCCGCTGTGGTAGCCGGCGTCGTGCCCCTCTTCATGACGAAGCGCCCGTGGCTCGTGGTCACGATCACGACGTGGAACGCACTCCCTTGCGGTGGAGTTTCCACGGACAGGATAGGTCCAAGGGCACCGGCAAGCGCATCAGGGATCAGCACGTCCACCTCCTTGCCTCCGGCCTCAATCGCGCAGTGTGGCCTAGGATGGTCCTCTTGTGTCGCGACAAATAGGGGCGCCCCTACATAGTAGGATCTGTGGCCCAGGAAATCACGACCCTGGTGGGGCGGCGAAGCAAACACTGTCCAGCCGGGCTCAGGCAGAGTGCGCCGTGCCGGCACACCGCGTCGTCCTCGACGGTGTCACGCGCGTGCATCATCCTGTTGCCCCCCACAAGAAGCAAGGGGCGTCGTCTCCCCCTTGCCTCCACCACGACCCTCGCTGACGCGCTTGATCGTCCGCGTGATGGCCAGGCGATGTTGTCAACGGGGGTTGCGCTGCTCACCGCAGCGTTGGCGCGGTGGCCAGGGCGCGGGCCAGATGGTCGGCAAAGTCGGCAAGAGTGGGGCCATCCTCCGCACCGTGGTCGGGGTTGAGTTCGGTAATCGTGAGAGCGTTGAGCCGGGCGTCGACGAGGAGCACGGCGAGTGCGCGGAAGGCGGTGTCGAGCGTCAGACCATACTGGGGGTTTTTGCATGACCCCTCAAAAAGCACGGTGGCCGCCAAGGCCTCCCGTCGAGCGGCATATCGCTGGAGCAGGGCAGCGACCGTGCCTGCCGGGTCGCGGTGTAAGCGCCAGCGCTGTTGGCGTGCAGCCTCCCCCGCAGCCAGGCGGCAGCGGTGGGCCTGGTACTGCGCCTCGGACATCGTGCGGAGCTGCTCGAGCAACTCGCCCTCGTTCACGGCGGCGAATAAGACCGGGAACTCACCCAGCTGACCACGATCACCACGCTGCTGGAGCAGTTTGGTCAGGCCGGCTCGGCGGCGCATCACGCTGTGCGCTACTACGACAACTCCTTCCTGGTCGCGGACCCGAGCGAGGCGTGGGTGCTGGAGAGTAGCGGCCGCCAGTGGGCGGCCCGCCACCTGCCCCGCGGCGCCTACGCCATCTCCAATCGGCCGACCATCGGCAGGGAGTACGACCTAGCCAGCGCCGACCTCGTCGCCTACGCCGAGGAGCGCGGCTGGTGGTCTCGCGGCCAGCGGCCCTTCGACTTCGCCGAGGCCTACACGGATCCCCACTCGGGGGCGCTGGCCAGCGCGTCTTGCCGACTGGCCCGATCGCGCCAGCGTCTGGCTACCCGGCGCGCCACGCTCACGACAAGCGACATGATGGCCCTGCTGCGCGACCATGGGCCAGACCCCGCCGGTGGCCCCACCCTACCCTGGCCCACCGGCCGGGAGGCCGCTACGGTGTGCATGCACGGTCTCGGCGAAGGCGGAAGCGCTACGGCGGCCAGCATGGTGGCGCGGCTCACCCCTGGCGCCCCACCAACCTATTGGGCCAGCATGGCCCCACCCTGCACGGGTGTCTTCCTGCCTTGCTGGCCCGACTGCGGGACGCCTCCAGAGTCGCCAGTGGCCGATGAGGCGCCCGCCGCGTCGTCGCCGTGGTGGCGCTACCGCCGCCTGTGGGAGGCCGTGGCCGCCGCGCCAGAGCCAGCCGTCCTGGCCAAGCGGGTCCGCCAGGCCTGGCTACCCCTGGAAGCTCAGCTCTCCGATCTGGTCGCCAGCCCTGGACCCACCGCGCCGCTCCATGTCCGTCGGGCCATCACGGCGGAGGCCTTTGCCGCGGCGACAGCGACGCTGGCCCGGCTTGAGCAAGAGGTCGCCCCGGCGCTGACGACCGGCTAGAATAGGGACACTGGGCTGACGCGCGGCCTGTGTGACGGCGAGGCGCTCTCCTCAGTGGCCGCGCCTTGGCGCCCGGAGGCGGCCACTGACCGCCGCCGGGGCCTTTTGACCGATCCCGATGATGTGCTCAAGACAGGAGGGGCCGACGATGATGTTACCCAACGAGCAGCCTTTTGTAGTGGCCAACGGCCTGCGCGACGACCCCGCCGCGTTGCGCGCTCTGATGGACCGTAACGGCTACCTGTTTTTCTCCGGCCTGGTGGACCCACAGGTGATCGGCCAGGCCCGGCTGGAGATTCTGGCGCTGTGCCGCGACGCCGGGTGGCTGGACCCCGCCCTGCCGCTTGAGCAGGGCGTCTGGAACGGCCAGGAGACCCATCTGGAGGGTGAGCCCGCCTACATGGCCGTCTATCGTAAGTGGCTCAGGCAGCCTTTGTTTCAGCGGCTGCCCTGCCAACCGGTCCTGCTGGAGATCGCTGAGAAGATCGTGGGCGGCGAGGCGCTGGTCCACGAGCGGCGCATCGGACGCATCGCCTTCCCTATCAAGGGCGACCGTATCGCCCTGACACCGCCCCACCAGGACTGGCATTTCATCCGTGGTGCCGCTCAGACCTATACCCTCTGGCTACCCCTGGGCGACTGCCCACGCGCCCTGGGCAACCTGGCTATCCTGGCGGGGTCGCACCGCGCCCAGTACCAGCCCCACGTGCCCATGAAGGGCGTGGGTGGCGCCGGAGTGGCCCTGGAGGACGACCCGGGCGCGTGGCACGGCGCCGACTACAAGATGGGCGATTTTGTGATCTTCCATAGCCACACCGTCCACCAGGGGCTGCCCAACACGTCCGGTCGCTACCTGCGCCTCTCCGTGGACAACCGCTACCAGCGCGCTGGCGACGAGATAGATCCCAGTTCGATGCGCCAGCACTACGATATTGATCTGAACGCCGACGACTGACCACCCATGAGGAGCTATGATGCCCAATAATAGCCCAGGGCCATCCCCGCTGGCCCTCTGGCCGGACGGCGTGAGCGATGCGTCTGGGGACGGCGAGCGCCCCCAGATCACGCCCTACCTGCTGGACTCGGCAACTCCGGCCCCGGCTATCGTGGTCTGCCCCGGCGGCGGCTACGCCATGCGGGCGGCCCACGAGGCCGAGCCGATTGCCCGGTGGCTGAACACGCTGGGCATCGCGGCCTTTGTGCTGGACTACCGCGTGGCTCCACACCAGCACCCCGCGCCCCTCTCCGACGCCCAGCGGGCGATGCGGTTAGGGCTCGCCAGGAAACAAAGTGAGTAATGATGCCCCGATCGTCTACACTAGACGGCATGAGAGAGTACGATGAGGCACTGATCAA
>JAABUJ010007225.1_pt1 | contig 10441 bp, 9 predicted proteins | sample 5559131 | NCBI WGS metagenome assembly JAABUJ01 (sample SAMN10711875, study PRJNA513366) | rock metagenome | isolation source: Antarctica rocks | place: Antarctica: Victoria Land, Mt New Zealand nord | collected 2016-01-07 | reverse complement strand
ATCATACGGACGGTGGTGAAGCGGGTTGAGATTGACCACAGCCAGGTGAACGTCGTGTTCCGCATCGGCCCTGGCCCCCTCATTTCAGCCCCTGATCCCACGATTTTGCAACATTGTGGGAGGGGTGTTCGCGCGACCCTGAGGTGCACGCGCTTTCAACCTCCCCGACCGTCCGCGCACCCCTCAAAACACCGTCCGCGCATACACTGCGTATACACCGCGCGGACGGTCCGGGAGGGCCTGTGTGCTACCGTCGCTTGCAGAGGTAACGCGCCAGCTCGCGGCCGCCACCAGACGGGCGCGACTCCGTCACGCGTCTGTGGCCCACGCCTCCGGCGGGGTCGGCAATGGCCGAAGCGGTGCGGGCGGACATCGATAGCGACGGGTACGGGCTTCCTCGCAGCGTGCCTACAAACCTCATGGGGCCGGTCTGATAGCAGACAACGACGACAGTGCGGACCAACGTACGACGAGTGGCGGGGGGAGGAGGGCGCGCCGCTGGCGGGTCCTTGGGCAACACCCGTATGCGGCCAAACGGACGGCATGCGCCGCCATGGACAGGCGCGACGCGTCTCTCGCCACCCGTCACGGCAAGAAATGGGGCGCCATTGCCCGCGGCCATGCGATCCCCCTCGTTGCTCACGACGCGCTCCGTGGGGTTCCGTTGGGTCCTGCTGAGGTGCCTGAAAGTAATTCGTCTTGGGCGGTCGGCAGCATCAGTTTTACCGCTGCTTCAAGGCATGAAAGCTCTCACAGGGGCTCAACACGGTGTGACAAACACGCCGCGCCTGAAGATCTTTCGGCCATAACATGTCAACTCAGCACGACCCAACGGAACCGGTGCATCTCCATGGCAGCGCCTCCCACGCGCGCACCGGTCCCTTTTGCTGGCGAGCAGGCGGCATGGCGTTTGTGCAATGTGTTGCTGCCCAATACATGCTTATGCGAAATGGCCCCAAAATGCAGGAACCGTTGCCTCCCTTGCCTCCCTCCCGTGACGGTCCGCCTCAGCGCCTCTCGTCCTGCAAGTCCTGCACGCCTGTCCCGCTCATACGCCGCACGAGGGGGACGCGGTGTGGACACGGTGTGCGACGCACCACGCGCGCCTCCCGTCACGGCTCTTTATTGACATAACATCAGCATACCCCCAGGGATGGCACGGTCGGGGGGACGCCGGTCGACGCGGGCTACAGTCCGACCTCAGCCGCAGCGTTCTGGGTGAAGAGCGAACCCTCGCGAATATATTTGCGGACCATCGGCAAGCTCTTGTGGCCGGTCTGGGCCATGATGACGCGCTCGGCGACACCGGCCTGCGCGGCGGCCGTGGCGAGGCCCGCACGCAAGGAGTGGCCGGCGTACTGCGTGGGGTCGAGGCCGGCCGCTTCAGCAGCAGTCTTCACGACGCGCGCCACCGTCTTGTCGGAGAGGCGCGTGCGCCGCAGGTTGTGGTGGGGATCGACGCCGCGGAACAGCGGCCCGTCGGTGATCCCCGCGGCCGTGAGCCAGGCCCGCACGGCGCGGACGGGACAGGTGGCCGGCTTCGAGCCGTAGGGAATACCGACGGTGCGCCCGGTGCCCTCCTGGTCGGTCTTGCTCCGCTGTAGGCGCACCGTGAGGCCGTCGTCGCTCCAGGCGAGATCGCCCACGTCGAGGCTGACGAGCTCGGAGCGGCGGAACGCGCCGGCGAAGCCGAGCAGGAGCAGGGCGCGGTCGCGCTGGCCGCGCAGCGTGGGGGGCAGATGCTCCACCATCGCCCGAATCTCGCGCGTGATGGCCGGAGCCTTGCCCACCTGGGCGGTCCCGTGCTGGCGGCGGATGCCGGTCATGATGCGGCGCACGGCCCGGTCCGCCGTCGGAGTGTCGAGGTCGGCGGCCTTGTGGGCCTGGGCGATGGACGTCAGGCGGCGCTGGAGGGTCAGGGTCTTGAGGGTCTGGGCACGGTCGGAGAGGTAGAGCACAAGGGTCGCGGGGGTGGCGGGCAGGGCGGTGTGGCCGTGGGCCTGGCACCAGGCGGTAAAGTCGGCCCAGTCCGCGCGGTAGGCGCGGCGGGTGTTGACCGCGCGGGACTCACGGGCATAGTGGCGGGCCCGCTCCTCGGCTGTATATAAGGAAAGGGCGCGGGCGTCCTCGGCGGGGATGACGGTGCATCCGTCAGGGGTGGGGGCGTGGTCCATCGCGTCCTCCTTTCCTCCTTGTCTCTACGTCGCTACCGTACTACTGCACATAGCTTTTAGCACCTTAACCATACAACAACTCGTGCACTATCGCGTGTAAACAATGTCTATGTCGGCGTTGTCCTGACCCGTGCGACCGGCGTTCGACGCACTCGTGCGGACGCGCCCACGCCATCCGCCCCCTGCGGCAGCCACACCAGCGGTCACGCGCAGACGGCTAACGTGCGGGCCGGGCGCATAACCACCCGCACGTTAGGCGCCGCGTCAGCCGTGCCGCCGGGTCTACGACCGGGGACGGTGATCTACGGTAATCTCTTGCACCCTCCCTCACCACACCACCACCACCACCACCACCACACTACACGCTGTCGTACACGCTGTCTCCCCGCAGTGTATCATGTCCGATAGAGCATCCTTATCGGACATGATGACCACGTTGGTAACTCGACATAATAATACGGCATGAGGCTGCTGTACGGCTGTACGGTCTCATCGTTTCTGCACACTGTCTCACAGGTTTCGTTGGGGCGTGCTGAGGTGCGGTATGCTGTAGCGTGATGATAGGTACAAGGGGGAGCGGCATGCGCTGTCAAAGATGCGAGGGGAACGAGTTTACGAAGGCTGGGCGCGACCGATCCGGGCGACAACTCTACCACTGCAGCGCCTGCACGCACCGCCAGACGATGCGCTCGGCCTCAGCGTTCTGCGGCTACCGCTTCCCTGACGACATCATCGCCCTGGCAGTGCGGTGGTATTTACGCTTCCGCTTGCCCTACGCTGATGTGTGCGAACTCTTGGCCGAGCGTGGGGTCCAGGTCGATCCGTCGACCGTCTTCGACTGGGTGCAGCAGTTTACCCCGCTCTATCAGGACGCGGCGCGCCCGCATCGGCACCGCGTCGGCACCCGCTGGGCCGTCGATGAGACGTATATCCGCCTGGCTGGCCGCTGGGTCTACGCCTACCGGGCCATCGACGAGCACGGCCAGGTCATCGATGTCTACCTGAGCGAGACGCGCGACACAGCAGCGGCGACGGCCTTCTTTGAGCAGGCCATCGCGCGGACCGACGTGCTATCAACGGCGACGTAGAATTGACCCATTTGCGCCAATTTGGCTTGACCCATCTTTTTCAAGTAGCTCGTTCCTGGCGTGTGCCCTCATCTCTGGTAGATGCTGATCGAGGCCTTTGCCATCTGGCCTAATAAGGGTCAAGCTACATTGGCGATTGCTGGGTCAAATCTCACCGGCGTTGACAGGGGGATCAGATCGCGCTGTGGCCCTGAACAAGACTCCCTTTTTTACCCCCGTCGTGGTCGGCGGCGGGGGGTGGGGCGGCGTGGGCGCGGGTCACTTCCAGGTAGGCATGGGCCAGCAGGGCCAGCGTGATGTGGCGATACCAGGCCACCCAGCGCCGCACCTCGTACTGATCCAGGCCCACCGTCCCTTTGGCGCGCTCGAAGCTCTCCTCAATGATCCACCGTGTTCCAACCACCCGCGCCAACTCAGTGAGCGGCGTTCCCGCAGGTCCGTAGGCGCGGAAATAGGCAATCTCGCCCGCGTCGCTCACGCTGCGGCGCGCCAGGACCCACTGCGCCATCCCCGCTCCGCTCGCGTAGGGGAGCGGCAGGCAGGCCCAATCGTACCAGCGCGGCCCCTGGCTGCCGTCCCCCGCCGACAGGCGCTGCCAGGACCCCGCCGCCGCCGCCGCCATCAGGACCTCGACCCGCTGCGCTGGCCCCTCCTCCTCCCGCCGCGCGGTATGGCTACAGGAGACCGCCAGCACGTAGGGGCGGCGCTGCTCTTCCAGCCACGCGCGCAAGCGCCCGTCATCCCCGTAGACCGTGTCGCCCGTGACCCACGCCGCCGGTACCTCGGCCGTGAAGGCCCGCGCGAGCATGGCGCGGGCAAGCTGCCCTTTGGTCGCGAACGCGACCGCTAGCGGGACGCCCGCCTCCGCGCGGCGCACCCCATCCGCCGCCCACTCCTCCGGCAGATACAGCGCCCGATCCAGGAACGCGCGCCCCTGGATGCTGGCATAAGCCAGGAAGACGCCGACCTGACAGTTCTCGATCCGCCCCGCCGTCCCGCTGTACTGCCGCTTGACCCCCACCGACTTGGTCCCCTTCTTTAGGAAGCCCGTCTCGTCGATCACCAGCACGCCATCCGGGTCGCCCAGGTGTTCCACGACATACGCGCGCAGGTCGTCGCGCACGGCGTCGGCGTCCCAGTCAGCCGCGTTGAGCAGGCGTTGCACGCCCTGGGGGCCGGTCTCGCCCAAATGCTCGGCCATCTGCCAGCCATTCTTGCGCTCCACCCGCCCCACCAAGCCAGCCACGTAGCGCCCGGCGCGCCCCCGCACCTCGGCCCGCGCGAAGCGTCCGGCGATGCGGGCGTGCAGTGCGTCCAACCCCTCGCGCCAGCCTTCAATGTCCTCTCGTTGTGTGTGCTCGTCGATCTGTTCCCGTGCCGCCATGATCTCCCTTCCTTCTATAAAGAAGGGTACCATCTTGCGCTGTTAAGTGTCGCTGTAGTACTAGTAAGGATGGGGGGAAGGAGGGAACGACATGTCAGAGGCGCCTGCTATGCCTAAGCGCTTCGTGGCGCTCGATGTCCACAAGCAGTATGTGATGGTGGCCGCCGTCGACCGCGACCGTCGTGTGGTGCTACCCCCACGGCGGGTCACCTTCGACCTGTTCTGGCTACTACTCTCATCCACGCCCACCAACTCTATGGAGCGACGATCAGAATTGACGCGCAAGCTAGCCGAGCGGGTCTGCAAAGACGTCGGCGACGCGGTACGTGAAGCCAGGCACGATGTCCTCCCCATCGAGCACGTCATCGATGTGGAGCGTCGCGGCCGCCCGGTCGACGCTTGCGGCGCGCCACACGTCGACCTCCTGCCGCTCCGGCCAGACGACCCACACTAGACGCGTGCCCCCTTGGAGGTACCGTCGCGCCTTCGCGGCCATCTCATCGCTCCCCAGCTTTTGAGACGGTGACGCGACCTCGATCGCGAGATCGGGGGCGAAAGGGATAGGCTTCGTCCGGTCGATTGCGGGGACCTTGGCCGCCTCGACAAAGCCCACATCCGGGAGGAGCCCCGTCTCCGCGCCGGGGAATCTGTACACTCCATCGGCTCCGGTGATGACGCCCAAGCGGCGCGGCCGCGCGAAGGCTCGCAGGTCGGCCCCCAGGTTGAACGCGATCGTCGTCGCGTCGAATGAACTCCCTGCCATACGGACGAGCACCCCCTCCACCACTTCATAGCGCCAGCCATCGTCCGGCAACGTGAGCAGATCATCAACGGCGGTGCGCCCGTGGTGCGGGACGATTTCTGCCCACGGGGCTAGTGTATCCGCTGAGACCACATGTGCTTCGGCCATATCTATCTCCCTCCTCATTGTCGCCGCCCACGGCATGATCACGCGACACGGCGGTAGTCATGGTGCAGCCCCCCCAAGATCGGGACGGGGACGATCGTGCGGGGCGCTAGGTCTAACGCCTGTGCGCGCGCAGGGTGCCCCCCAGATGGGATGTGTTGTCCGATCCCTTGATGCGGTCGTGCGGTGTTGAAATAGGTGACATACGCCCGGAGGACGCGTGACAGGTGCCGCTCATGCAGGATCAGCATATGATCGAGACACGCGCGCCGGACGCTGCCCAGAAAGCGCTCGCAGAGGGCATTGGCCCGAGGAGCGCCATAAGGCGTCGTGAGTACCTCGATGCCGCTGATCGCGGCGACACGGGCGAAGGTGGATCCATACTTACGGTCATTGTCGCGCAGCAAGAAACGCGGATGTTCCCCGAACGGCGTCGCTTCCCGCAGATGTTGAGCCATCCACGCGTCGGTCGGATGCCGCGTCACGCCGACATGGATCACCCGCCGCGAGGCGTGCTCGACGATGAAGAAAGCGAACAGGGAGCGGAAGCAGAGGTCGGTCACCTGCACGACATCGCACGCCCATACATCCGGGGCGTGATTGTGCAGGAAGGTGGCCCACGTCTGATTGGGTGTCCGGCGCGGGCGAGCGTGCCGCATATACGTCTGGACGGTGCGCTTGCTCACGCGGATGCCCAGCTTGAGTAGTTCCCCCCTGATGCGTTCCGCGCCCCAGAGCCGATTGTCCGCCGCCATGCCCCGGATCAACGCGATGGTGTCACTGGGGATCCTGGGCGTATGTGCGGCCGCCTTCGACGTCACACGCCAGACGAGGCGGAACCCAGCGCGCTGCCAGCGCAAGAGCGTGTCCGGTTGGACGATGAGGAGCGCATCTTTCCAGGCCCGCGCGCAACGAGCCAACACCACCAGGAGCAGCCGGTCCGTCGACGTGACGCGCGGTCGCTTTACCTGACGGCGTAAGACGATAAGTTGCTGGCGCAACAAGGCATTCTCGGCGATCAGGTCCGCTTTCGAGCGCGTCGCGTCGACCAGCGCGCCCTCCAAGAGACCGGGCGACAGCGGTCGTGCCCATCGAACGACGCGTTGACCGAGGCGCTGGATGCACGAGGTGCTCCAGCGCTCCAGCCGCGCGATAATCGTAGCCCACATCGTCGGTTCGCCCCCTACTCCCTCACATCCGCCTTTGCACTCAGTATCCATCATTGGCGAGACCCTGCGTAGGCATGCCGGGCGCTCCACACCCAACTTTGCGGACGGATGACGCTTGTAGCCATCACAGGGGTCTGGCTCTCCCGTACCCGCCGCTCCAGGTCCACCGTGACGGCGGCGATGTCACCGTCGAGCCGCAGGATCTGCGCGGCGAGTTGCCGGACGATGAGCACGCGCGTCCGGATGAGGTCGTCGGCGTCGGCGATGGTGAGGTCGCGGCAATAGATCACGCCCGCCTCGGCGGTCAGTCGCCCGCTCTTCTCCTTATAAGACGGGTCGATCTGCAGCATCTGGCCGTGAAGTTGGTTGATCAGCCGCGTCCGCTCCACGAGCATGTTGTCGCGGTGGTCGCTCAGCAGGCGCAGTGCCGTGCTCGTGTCGTCGCGCCGGACGCGCGGGAGTTGGTCCCCTTCGGCCAGCATCAGCCGTGCGATGGCCAGGGCATCCGTCTCGTCGGTCTTGTCTTGCGTCCGCCCCCGCCGGCAGTACTGCGCGGTGCGATGGGGGCTCACCTCATGCACGGCCGTTTCGCCCTGCGCCAGCAGGAACTGCGCGAACCCTTTGCCCAAAGACCCGCTGTTCTCGATCCCCTAAGTAGCCACTGGTAAGTTCTTGCACGGCCGGCACGCCTAGATGCGTACCTCGTGCAGCCTGTTCGGGTTGCACGAACTTAGCAACACCTACTTAGCCTGGATTATTCATGAAAACATTCATCGAATTGAATTGGTTGCCGATGGCGGCCTTGCAGGCTCCCAGAGGCCACTTTGGACGCCAAAATTGGCTCTACGACCGCTTCTGCCGGTCTACAGAGGTGGGTGTTCAGCCAAATGCGGTCAATCTGATTAGACAAAAATGCTCATGAATAATTCAGGCTAAGTAGACACTGGTAAGTTCTTGCACCCCCGATACGGCTGGATGCAGGTTTCTCGCAGCCTCTTTGGTATGTGCGAACTTACCGACACCTACTTAGCACTACTTTGGCGTGATCTCTGGTAGGCTCGGGAGAGGAGGTGAGCGATGCAATTGGCCATAGGCACGGTTGAGAGCGCGGAGTTGGAGCGCTTCGTCGCGCCGTTCGCGGCGGTCTTTCCCCGTCGCCGCAGTGTCCATAACTGCGTGCAGTATCTGCGGGGGCTGGCGTCGGAGTTGCCGCGCAAGAACATTGAGCGCATGGCCGAGGTGCTGCCCGACACGACGCTGGAGCAACTGCAGCAGTTCGTGACCGATTGTCCGTGGGACCCGGCCGTCCTCGATGCGCGCCGCCTCGCCTTCATGGTGGCGTGCGGAGCGAGTGATGCGCGGGAGGGTGTGCTCTGCCTGGATGACACCGGCCTGCCCACGCAGGGCAAGCAGTCGGTGGGGGTCCAGCGGCAGTACTGCGGGGAACTCGGCAAGATCGCTAACTGCCAAGTGGTCGTGACGGCGCATGACACCGATCCGCGGGCGCACTGGCCCAGCGGGACCCGACTCTATATGCCCGAGTCCTGGAGCGCGGACGATGAGCGCGTCGCGGCGACGCGGGTCCCCGCCGGGTTGCCGTTCGCGACCAAGCCGGCCCTAGCCCTGATGGTGGTAGACCAAGCCCGCGCGGCAGGCGTCGCGCATAGGGCGGTCACCGCCGCTACCGGCTACGGGGACGTGCCTGATGTCCTGGCCGGTTTGGCGCAGCGGCAAGAGCCGTATGTAGTGCAGGTCAGCAAAACATGCGGTGTCCGCTTGCCCGCTGAGGTGGCGCACGCCGCTACTCAACCGGTTCCACCCGGCCGACGACCGGGGCGCAAGCGTCACGATGGGACCGTGCCGCCGGAGCCACATGGACGGAGCGGGCGACCGCGGACCCATCCACATCCGGCGCAGGTCGCCCCGCTTCACCAGGCGCAGGCGCTCACCGACGTGGTGCCCGACACGAACTGGCAGACGGTCACCGTGCTGGACCCGCAAGAGCGCTGTGCGCAGCGGCAGGTCTGCCGGCTGCGGGCGCAGCGTGCCCACGGCGACCAGACGGGGCCGTGCGGCTGGCTGATCGGCGAGCGCCCCGTGCCGGGGCAGGACGGCGACGCGAAATGGTATTTTGCGTGGGGACTTGATGAGTGCGACATCGAGACACAGGCGCGCTTAGCCCATCGACGTTGGGCGATTGAGCGATTTCATCAGGACGGGAAGCAAGAGTTGGGTTTGGGCGACGACCAAGGTCGCACATGGGTTGGGCTGCATCGGCATCTCGCCTTGGTCTGCCTCATCTGGTGTTATGCCCTCCTTGCCGCCGCCGCCGATCACCCGACGGGGGCGGCGGCTTTTTCCCCCTGGACGCAGCTTGCCGCAGGCGCGCCGCCACCTCCTGGTGCAATTCGTCGTCCACATTACCTGCCCCGCCTGTCAGGCGTGCATCCCCGTCCCGACGCGGGCGGCGGCACGCACGAAACCTCGCGCCCGCGCCCCGACAACCTGACGACGATCACGCCAAAGTAGTGTTAGTGGCATACGCTTCCGTGTGCCCGTGCCCACGCAACACTCTGCGCCCATCCTTCGGGCGTGTTAGGGCTGTGGTGCATCCCGTCTCGTCGCCCCTGCTCGTCGATCGCGACCAGGACATGCTGCTTCTTGTGTGTATCTACCCCGATGTACATGTCGCCGTCATCGTCCTTCTGGTGGTGTCTCAACAGCGCACGATGGGGGTGACATGTCTGTCTTGAGTAGCGCTGATGAACAGCCTCCCGTCTGGTCTACCCACCCCGTGCGTGATCATAGAGGAGGCGACAGCTCAGGACCTAGTACACGTTGGCTTAAATAAGCCGGCGGTTTATGCGAGCCGTCGAGACACTTCAGTGTCCGTCGTTTGCCATGCGACTTCAGGCGCAGGTCAACGCCGATCGCCGGGTTAATTGCGCCAAGCTGTACTAGCGACTAGGCGCAGACGCTTCCGGAGTCAGCCTCCTCTACCCTCACCCTAACAGACAGACGCAACCTGCGGCATCAGCAGAGCCTGCGCGACCTGGCGGCAGAGGGTAGCGGTCGGCCGCCGGTACCACGCGTTTAGGCGATCACACTAATCTGTGCCTGATCGCCTTGCTTCGGTGTCAAGGTAATCGAGATATCGGTGTCAAGGACCTTGAGAAGACGGAAAAGCTTCTCAAGAGAGATACCCTCCCAGCGGCCGCGCATTAAAGCTGATATTTGTGGCTGAGTCACCCCGAGCATACTAGCCATCTCTGCCTGTGTCATCTTTTGCTCAGACATGAGTCGGGCGATCTTAACTGCGATTTGTGCCTTGACGTGGTGCTCATCGGGGTTGGGCACTCCCATGTCGGCGAACACATTGCCGCTGCTGCGTGTGAAACGGGTTTCATCTTTCATATGCGTGTACTCTCGTGTTGCGTTCGTTGCTATTCGTTACATTCGTTGCTATTCGTTGTGGTAGCAGACATGCGCCATTTTGTCAGGAGCGATTTTCGTTGTGTCCGTCGTCGTTGAGGGATGTGGTAGGGTCGGTGAGGTTCGTCGTGTGACGCGACGTGGGCACGCCGGATGGCCGGCTTCGTTAGGGGTCGTCTTTATCCCGACGCTCGGCGTCCGCCAGGCGCTTATGGATCAGATCCGCGTCGTGCCGCGGTATGGCCGCGCCACGCGGGCTTTTCTTCTGAAAGCAATGCAGCACGTAC
>JAABUJ010007224.1_pt1 | contig 10442 bp, 1 predicted proteins | sample 5559131 | NCBI WGS metagenome assembly JAABUJ01 (sample SAMN10711875, study PRJNA513366) | rock metagenome | isolation source: Antarctica rocks | place: Antarctica: Victoria Land, Mt New Zealand nord | collected 2016-01-07 | reverse complement strand
CCCTGGCGTGTGCCAGTTCCGCCGCGACGTCCGCCACCGAGCGCGGCCGCAGCGGGGCTTTGCGATGGTCTGGTTTCGGCGTTTGGCCGCCGTCGGTGAGGAGGGCGAGGGCGGACGCTTTGGCGCCTTCGTCGACGATGGCGCCCAGCACTTCGAAGAGCAATTCGACGAGGCGCGGGTAGCCGTGGAAGCAGTCGAGGGCGGCGAAGACGGAGGCGACGAGGTCGTCGAGGTAGGGGATCAGCGAGGCGCCGCAGAGGCGGATCATCATGAGCAGGACCTGCGGCGCTTGCGGGGAGATGTCGAAGGTGTTGAGTTTGAGGCCGACGGCGTTGACGAGGTAGTCGACGTTGGCGATGACGAGGGCGCTGGGGGAGGGGTAGTTGTTGGATGAGGAGACGAGGTTGAGGCACGTGATGGCGTGGGAGCGGAGGGAGGGTTGCGGGGAGGCCAGGAGTTGCACGATGGGGTAGAGGGCGTCGACGAGCTCGGGGCGGAATTCTTCGCGGAGATGGTGCGATTGGAGGGCGATGGCTTCGAGGGCGAGGCCTTGTAGGCGCCAGTCGGGTTCGTCTTCTTCGTTGTTGCTTTGAGTGAGGATTCGTAGAGAGAGGGAGTAGAGCTCCTCCAAGAGAGTAGCACGAGGGTCTGGAGTAGCAGGACCCAGTTCAAGGAAGAGATCTAAGTCGTCGGCCGATGCTGACATGTTACGGAGGAAGTTCAAGGCCAACCAGAAGTTCGCAAGCAATGCTTTGCCGGTGGACGCACGCGCCTCATCAAGCATGGTTCTGATTACCGCAAAGGAGGAGCTGGAATTGCTCAATCGCGCCACCATTGATGACAGTGTGAGGAGAGTCTCTTGCTCGGCTCTCCCGCTCATCAAGATGGGACTGAACGATTTCGAAGGCTGCTGTCCGTTGGCTGGGATTAGCTGTAGGCTGCTCTCGTGCTGGCTCTGCGGTCCGTTTAGGGCTGTCTGTGCTGGTATAATCGCGAGAACGCTGTCTCGGAGGCTCATCGCAACATCGTAATCCAGCGTATCAGTGCGTGATTCTAGTTCAGAGAGGAGCTTCATCGATGTTGAGATCTGCCCAGCAATCCTGGCCTTGGCGCTATCATCGTTCGTCTGTACAATCCTTGGTAACGACAGCGTCCAGTTATGAACACTCGCTTTGATGAGACCTACAAGACCGGAGTCCGTATACGCAAGTTGTTTCAGAGCGTTCTGTCCTCGTAGATCCCCTTGCGTCTCATCTGTAGCTGAGAGTGTGATCAACGTCTCGATCATCATCGTTCTTGACTCTGTCATCGTCTCTCTGCAGGTCTCAAGCACAGTGATGCAAAGCTGGTGAAGTGCTTGGCGGACCTCACTTCGATCATGATTCCTTAGTCGGATGATATTTGCCAGGGCAAGCTTGACCTGAGCTGCTGTAGCTTTCGCCCATGAAGGACCGAAGCCCTTTGCATTATTCGATCCCTTTTTGACAATCTCCGTGGATCGTTTGCCAAGTTCTGTGATCGCATCATCGCTTAACACCAGTCGAAGTAGTTTGTTTAGGAGATTGAGGCCTGCTTGCAGGAACCTATAAGACCGTTTGGATCGAGTCCTAATCTGTAGGGCTTTTGTGAGGGAAGAAACCATGCCAGGGAAGAAGCTCGCTATGACTTCTCGGTCACTCAGACACGCGAACAGGGCATCGACAGCAGCGACGGCAGCCAACTGATTCTGATCAGAAATGCCGTCGGTGATTCCATCAAGTAACACCGTGATGGCGTGGCCAAGAGCTGGGACATTCGTACCATCCGTCAGTGCCTTTTGGCCCGCCAATGACCGGCTCAATGAGTCGAACAGGCTGAGCAGGCATTCGAACACTACTAGAGCAAGTTCCTCCGGGGTGTCTTTGCTCTTTTCCTGCGCAGGACTTCCTCCAGCGATGAAGGCCAGTAATATCAGAAGCTGTATACCAAGGTTGGCAGATAGCTTATGCCGCCAAGCGCTCTCGAGTAAGATCCGTAAACATTGCAGGGCAAGCTCAAGGACACGAGACGGTAGTTCTCGAGTTTCCCGGAAGATATGAGAGAGTGGAAAGAAAACATAGTCGGCCAGCTTCCCATCCAAGGCCTGCTCCTGACTGAAAACTTCCAACAGTACCCGATGTAAGTTCTCCAGGGGGCGTAGTACATCTTTACTAGTTGCACTTTTGGTCTTGAATCGGAGCGCTACTTGATTCAATTCAACACACGGAGGTTTGAGCTGCGATACATATCAGCTTCCATGGTCAAATGAAAGGTTTATGGCGCGGTAGCTACCCTTTGGAACGCCTGGTTCCTGGTCGCCTCCATCATTTACACTAAACATGATGATTGCATCCGATATTTTCTCTGATGATTAAAAGGTTACTATTTGTGACCATGAGATTCTACCCGCGTTGCGCATTCAAAATGTGTTGAAAGACAGGGAGTCGTCCCCTGGTTTTGCTACCATGAGAAGCTCACGCCCGAGCAACCATAAGACACCCAAGCGCCACCTAAGAGGTGACGGCAATATGTATTCCACGACAGAATTAGACAGGTATAAATTGAGATGCAGATTGATATATATCCTAGGATTGTGTGAATCGGTCTGTAGAAAGTTGTCCCTTTTCGTTTACACTATGTAGAGTATATATAGGAAATGATGACTAAGACATAAATAGAGACACTTAGTAAAAGATGAGTAAGCAATGATATTACATTCTCTTCTACTGCACAGTCACAACAGTCTGCTGATGTGAATGCAGAGATTTGCTTAACATTCTGTAAAATTTCTGTCTGCAGTTTACATTCACATTGTTTTATTCTGCTTCACATCACTATTGTCATCTGAAAGCAGCTAAAAGTGCAGATCATTGTTGTTATAATAATGAGATAAATTATTTACTGTTTACATCATCTGTCTATATCATTGATCACAATCTCTTAAAAAAAATTCTCTTCTTTTTTCTTTAATTTTCAATTATGCTTCAACTTTTAATCATTACTTCATCAATTATCAATTTTTTTATTTACTTTATCATTATGTAAGCTTTCATGATATATTTACAGCATATTATTAATGTTTCATAAATCATTTCTTAAAATCTGTATTTTATGTTGTGTTGTTGTCATTTCATCATCAGATACAGATAATAATGACTTAAACTGAAAGAAGTTTACTTTTAATTGCATTTATAAAATTACTGATCATTTTTATTTTAAAAAAAGCTTACAAAACTTTTCTCTCAATATGTCATTGTCTTAATTTTAATTTAAAGATTAATAATACATAAAATTAATTAAGTATTCTGCTTTTAATGCTGCTTTCTCTTCTCTCTTTAATGAATTAACTGCTGATCAACTTAATTTTTCATTACTTAATATTTTAATTAATCTGTCATTGAAGAGTCAGCTTAAGACTGAGCTCAAGATGTTGTTAATAATTTAATAGTTAATTTTATGCATCAACATAAATTCAGATTGTTTTTGCACTCATTAAATATATTGTGAAGCTGCTGTCACTTACATTCATAAGAAATGTAAGCTGACTATTTACAATAACTGTGTGCATAAAGACAGATCATTTACAGTGTGTATTTAGACTGAGTTTAATGATTGTTATTTTCTTTGTAATTTGTGTATGAACTGTCATTGAGATGTATAGAATATTTAATGTAGCTTTTATAAGTATGAATTTATATTAATATAATGACTACTTATTGTTTTAAATTATATAAAGTTTAAATTCTCTTTATCTGTTAATTTAACAACTTCTCATCATCATTATGTTATTGCTCTGTCTACTATTCTCATCATCATCATCAGTGATGTTACACTCTCTGTCAGCTATAATTACTCATTGATAAAGAATGTTTTAAATGCTGTAAATGAGTTAAAGATGACTGCTGAGATTCTTTATTATTGAGTTAAAAAACTTAATGTTGATGCATTTATTGCTTTACTTGCACTGTCACTCTGTCTGTATCAGTTACATTCTTACTTATCATTATACTGTTACAGTAAACAGTAATTTTGTTTTGAATACAGTCTGTGCTCAGCTTGTGGCTTTTTTTTTTAATAAATAAATAGTTAATGAAATTGCTTTGCTTCTGATACTATCATCTTCTAGTTTATAAGAATCTTTTTTTAAGTCTTTTATATAGATTATATAAGTCTGTATTTCTTTTACAGATCATCATCAAATCACTGTTAATTATTATTGAAGTTAAGACTTTTTGATCTTTCTTTTTAGATTTACTTCTTGTTCACTTTGACTTCAACTCATCATGTTATTGTTATAAGTCTTTACTGAGTTATTTTTAATCATTCAGTTTTTTCTCAGTACTATGTGATGTCAGAACTTTTATTTTCTTCTGATTATATCTTTTTTCTATCATAAATGTTAAAACTAAATCATCAGTGTCTCTTTAACTTTTAATAGTCTTCTGTAATGTATTCATTACATCATTCACTTCAGTCAAGATCAGTTCAGAAGAAGCAATACTTTAATGTGCTTTTGAAATGTTTTGTAATAGAAATATAGATGAATTTATTTATTCATAATGTTTTTATATCTTATAAATTGTCTTTTAAGAAAGATCTTCTTTCTCTTTTATTAAAAGCTTATATAGTTCTTTCTTTTGTCTGTAATCTCATTTAACTCAAGATATGATTAAGAGTTCTTTATAAAAAGACAATGATGACTCTTTCTGTTTAAGAATTTTATTAACTTTAAGACTTAATCACTGCATAAATAATTTAGCTCATTTTAGACTGCTTTGCAGCTCTGAATTAGCTCAAAATTCATCAGCATTAAAGATATATACTTTTATAAGTCAATTATTGTTAAAAGATGGCACCACACTAATAGCACAGCTATTGTGAGTTATATATCTAACACTTTCTCTAACCTGCAATCAGCCCACAACTGACCTGCAGGTATAAAGAGTGCACACAGACAGCAGTTCAAACTCATAACCTTTTGAACTTACTTTCTCACCATGAACTTAAACCACTGACAGAGGTGACCTAGGCATCACTTTATGCAAGTTATCACACACTAACTCAGGCTCATAACCTGTTAAAAGATGGCACCACACTAATAGTACAGCTATTATAAGTTATATATTTAACACTCTTTCTAACTCATGATTGGCCAGCACACTCATATGTTGCTTACTCAGCTTCTCACAGACAGAAAGAATGCATACACAATATAGTTTAAACTCATAACCTTAAGCTTATGCAGATAAGGCAGTCAACACATATTTAACATCATTACATCAACTTGAACTCATAACCTGTTAAAAGGTGACACTATGAGGTGACACTACACTAATAGCACAGCTATTGTGAGTTATATATTTAACAATTATTATAAATTAAATTTTATAAAACATGCTCTGTAAGCATTTTTAATGCATAAGTTTCTAATAAATAAGTTTTCAATATCTTATAAGACTTAAATCATTTAACTTTAAACTTCTGAGACTCTTCATTTTATATAAGTACTCAATCTTCTTTCTTTGTAGTGCTTAACTGCACTGTTTTATCATGAATTGTTTTCAATTCAATAATCTTTTATAAAAGAATTTTATTAACAGTTACTTAAACTGTCTGTATCTGTCTAATTCATTTTAACTGATCTTCAAAATCAATTTCTCTCAGCAATTAAAAATTGTTTAAGTCATCTAATAATTGTAAATTTATCTTATACAGTAAATAGAATGAGCTCTGTTTAGTTATATTATAAGCTTAAATTTAAGTTGCAAAAAGTGCTTATGATAAGTATTTGTTTCATAATTGAGTTGATTTACTCATAAAATATTTTGTAAACATGAAGCTCAATGTTTCATTTAGATTTTTTATCTTTTCATTTATATAAAGATAATAGAAAGTCATTATTCTATATTGAGTTTTGAGCTTTTTCAAATAATAAGTCACAACACAGCTGAGAAAGTTTGTACTGTTATTAAATAGTAACTTTCTTGATGAATTATAATTCATTAAGATTTTATTATACAGAAAATCTGCAACTATTGTTTTCATTGCATTCAGAACAGCTTTAGTTACAGATTAGTCTGTAACATAATTAATTGTTGTTATAATTCAGCAGTTTTCTCAGAGCATTTAAGATAATATGTTTATTATATTGATTTCTTATCTTTCAAACAGTAATAAATTCTTGCAAACTGAATATAAATGTTCTTTAATCTCTTAATGTTTTCAGAGTTATTAAGCAACTTAACAGTTAAAATAATGCTTTATAAATAATTTAATATTCTGCAATAGTTTATGTCATTAAGCTCAAAATTAAATGACTTTTAACAGTCTTAACACTTCTAAATGCTTATATTTGATGTACATATATTTCAAAAAGTCTGCACAGTACTGAAACTGTAGAAATGACACTTTATTGTTGTTTTACTTTTAAATTAAATATAGATTGTTCAATTCTGAATCATAATGCAGTCAAAATTGATTCATCACATTATTTTTACATATATGCTTGCAAAGCAATGACTTTTCAGATTCTATATTATCTTTCAGATACAGTATCATCATTTTCTTTTATTTCACATTATTTAATCTTTACAGAGCATTTAAGAATGCTTTATTTGCTGAGTCTTTCTTTATGAAATTGAGTTGATGACTAATTAAATCTGATATGACAGTCTGAGCTTCAGATTAATATTAAATGTTAAGATTATACTGCTGAAATTTATCAATTCATTGAATTAGTCATTTAAATGAGTGTGATGTATTCTTTAAATATTGTAGATCTTCATAATTCATAATGATAGTCATAATATGATTATTTTCAATATAGTACTGTTAAGTTTGAAGTGCATACTTAATGATCAATAGCTTCTTTTTATAAACAGAATAATTAAACTCTGCATCTTGTAACTTCTAATCATTATAGATAACTGAATAATGTTTCTCATCTATTTCATTCTGCATCAGAACACAGTTAATTGCTTATTTGAAAGTGTCTATTTTGATAGTAAATGATTTGTGTACAGTTACTTAAATAAGTATTAATTTAAATGTAAGTGCATTTTTAAGTCATTAAAAGACACTGTTACATAATGTATTTCAGACAATGAGTTAATTCTTCTTCATACATAACTTAATGTCATTCTTCTTAAGCAAATCTAATAGCAGTACTGTGATCTGTGTAAATTCTTGTATAAATTGTCAGTAATATGAAGTCAGTTCAAGAAACTGCTATACATAATGTACTGTCTTTGAGACAGATCAATTCTTAATGACTGATATCTTAATAAGAGTCAACTATAGTGTGTTTTGTCTCACAATATATTTATAAAACTTAAGAATTTTCATCTCAACAGTGCACTTACTAAACTTAGCATATAGCTTATGTTTCTTTAAGATACTGAGAACAATTTATAAGTGTTTCTGATGATCTGAAATTGAGTTGAAAAAGATCAGTATGTTGTTAAGATATATTAGACAGAATTTGTTGAGTAAGTTTCATAATATAGAGTTCATCATTGACTAAAATGTCATTAAGACATTGTATAATTTAAAGAGCATAGCTGTAAACTTATATTTGTTATAATAAATGTTGAAGACAGTCTTTTTTGTATCATTTTTGATCATATAAACTTGATAATAGCTTAAAGTAAAATTAAGCTTAATTAAATATCAGACTTTGCTGATCTGATCTAGACATTTCTGAATTTAGAGAAGTGAATATTTATTTTTAATAATAGCATTATTTAATGCTCTGTAATCAATACACATTCATCATATATTCTTCTTCTTTTTAATGAACAGAATCAGAAAGTCTTATGAACTTATAAATTTACAAATTAAATCTTTATTCAATAACTTTATTATCTGTTTAGTCTGTTTGTTCAGCTGTAGCTGTGACAGAAAATAAGCATTTATGTTGACAGACTTAATGTTATTAATATTAATGCTATGTTTAAACATTCATTTAGATGATAATTTATCTGATAAAGTTAATCTAAATATAAATTAAAACTCTTCAATAATGACTTATAATCATTCATTTATAACAGTTAACAGTTCAGCTTTTGACTTCTTTGAGTTCTGTTGAATCATTAATAAGTATCTGACAATTCTGCAATTTTAAAGTGTCTTTATAGCTGTGCATTCTTTAATTACATTTAATGTTGATTCATTTACAGCTCATTGTCACTTTTTTAAAAACAGATAATAATGTTTCTGTTGTCAATTCTGAATTGTCATACAGCTTATAACTTAATTAATCTGAGAATTAATGACTTTCAGTCAGATTAATCTCAGAATAAGATTATGTTCTTAAAGATTTATAATTTATACTTTTAATTATTGTTAAAAGCTATTTATCTTGAGATGAAAGATCAGCTTTATGATTAATTAAATGATCTGTTTATTTAATAAGAATATTTTAAGCAGTTTAATTTTATATTGATTATTAATTAATATTTGATTAATAACTGTTGAGAAAACATATATTTAATTTACATTTAAATTAATTAGTACTTCTATATTTATCTTGTTTAGTCTGTCTTGAATGTAGTCTGCAAGAATATATGTATTTAAATTGAAAGTATTGATTTAATTAAAGATTATATTTAATAATAAGAATTTCAGATCATTCAGTATAAGTGCTTTACTTAAGTCATTATTAAGTTGAATAAAAGCTTTTATTAACTTGTTTATGAACATTTCTATATTTGTAAACAACTTTAATTTTTTAAATCATTCAAATCAACTTCAACAATTTTTAGCTTCTTCTTATCTTTACTTTTTTTCTTATTCTTATTCTTATTCTTATTTTTACTCTTATCTTTATTCTTATCAGTGTTCTTGTTGTCTCAGCAGTCTTTAACTATATGTAAGAACTTTTTATAATGAAAATATACTTTATTTTTTTTATATCAAGTTCAATAAGCTTTCATATCTGACTTATTTAATTTAAATGTAATTAATCTTTCATGACTTTAAGACTGATCTTAAGAATTGTTTAATGAGTTATTATAATTTAAATTTAAATCATTAAAGACATTAAGATAATTCTTATTATGTGTTTCTTAAAGACTTTGTTTAATTTAATTGACTTATTGAATTAACTTATTGAGAATAGTTACTTTAACTTTTAAATACTTTCAGAATTTAAATTAAATCTTTTGCTTTAAACTCTGAGTGAACTGTTATTTTTGTTTGTATTTGACTGATATAGATTAAAGAAGTTGTACAATTTTTGTAAATTTTACTTTATATTGTTGAATTGATTTTATTTATTTCAGTATCTTATAATAACAATGTTGATGTTTTATTTCATTAATGTTTTTAAAGATCAGTAGAAATGCTAAAAAGAAATTATTTATATTTTAAGATCTAATATTTAATGAGTTTTCTTCAACTTAAAGTCATTCTTCTTTTCAGAGTCATTATACTTTAACAGTATTTTTTAAATAACTGACTGTAACAATAATCTTTACTTCATTATTTAGAAGTTAATTTGTCAACATTTCATAAAATTAAAAGTAAACTTTTATTTTAAGAACTTATATCTCTGTAGTATCTGCTTTTTAACTATTCTTATAGATAAATGATGTCTTCATTTTCAAAGAATTCTTAAACATCATTGTAAAGAAAGACATTATTATATTAAATATTTCTTAAGTCTTTGAAGCTGCACTAAATAGAAATGTGATCTCAGACATAAAAATTAATTAATTAATATAAATATTTCTTAATTAAGTCTAAAGAAATGCAATTTAACTTATCATTATCTTGTAATCAGCTTAAGAAGCTGTTTCTGACACTGATGATTAATTAATAATAGTAAGTTTGTTCATCATTATAGAAATAGAATTGAGCTTTATATTGAGAAATTATAAATAATTAAAGATATTAATTAACAAATTAATTCTGATTTGATTCAAATTGCTATTGAACATATTACAATATAAGAAAGATAGAACTTTTCTGCATACAATACAGCATAAAAATTTGTCTTTTTATTCTATAATCTTAACACTGAAGTAGTGATGAGTACTGAAGAGAGAGTGAATATGTAATTTATGCATTACTGTATTAGAACTTTCATAATTAAAATACAAATTAAATCAGCTTAGACTGAAGTTTAAGTCTTAGAACTGCTTAAAAGTGTGTTTCAAATCTTTGATGCTATCAGATGTGAATCAGTCTGTAGAAAGTTGTTTCTTTTTGTTTATGCTATGTAGAGTATATATAGGAAATGATGACTAAGACATAAATAGGGGCGCTTAGTAAGAGATGAGTAAGCAATGATATCACAATTGTAAGCTCTACAGACACGCGCTCGCTAACTCATGTAATCTAAAGCTATGCTCATAACCTGGATATTACTACACAGCATCGTCGCCCGCCACACTATGATACACCGCCCGCTCCGCATCTTGCCT
>JAABUJ010007222.1_pt1 | contig 10443 bp, 10 predicted proteins | sample 5559131 | NCBI WGS metagenome assembly JAABUJ01 (sample SAMN10711875, study PRJNA513366) | rock metagenome | isolation source: Antarctica rocks | place: Antarctica: Victoria Land, Mt New Zealand nord | collected 2016-01-07 | reverse complement strand
GCTCGGCATCCACATCGCCGTCGCAACCGCCTGGCAACGCGCCAGCAGCGGAGACTGGACCAACTACGCCGCCGACATCAGCCGCCGAACAGGCCGATGAGGAAAGGCATTCAGACAGTTGCAATATCCGACGTCGCCAGAGGCGGTCTATCCCGAGGAGGTCATCAACGGTCACCGCGCGTTCATCGCCCGCCGCCGCGCCTTGCGTCCCAGCGAGGAATACCGCACCCCCAGCGATGAGGAATGGACCGAGTTCCTCGGCCACTTCGAACGGCGCAAGGTCGCCGTCGGCGACTGCGGCCGTTCCTACGCCACCCCATGCATCCACGAACACAGCTGCCTCCGCTGCCCGCTGCTGCGCCCCGACCCCGCCGAACGCCCCCGCCTCACCCAGATCCGTGACAACCTCATCGCCCGCATCGCTGAAGCCGAGTCCCACCGCTGGTTCGGTGAAGCCGAAGGCCTCAAGGTCAGCCTCGCCGGAGCACACAACAAGCTCGCCCAGATGGACCAGATCACCGCCCGCCGCAACACCGCCGTGCACATGGGCATCCCCGGATTCTCCGAAGCCGCTGGCCGCAGCGTCACCCCCAGCGCCACTCGCCCCACCACCCAGCAGCCCTGACCCCGCTTCTCAGACTTACCACCCCCGCTCAGATCCACCGATCATTTGCAAGTTCGGAGAAGACGCCAAGGACGCCCACGTCATCGCCGAGACCGCCCGGCTGCGCCGCGACCTGAGCGCGGTCGATCAGGTGACCGACCTGGCCCGGAACCTGGCCGTGCTGTCCGCGCACCGCGCGGACCTGGTCGCCGACCGGGTCCGCGGCATCAACCGGCTGCGGGATCTGATGACCAGCGTTTTCCCAGCGTTGGAGCGGGAATTCGACTACGCCTCCTGCAAGGGCGCCTTGGTCCTGGTGTCGGGCTACGCCACCCCGGACCGGTTGCGGCGGGTCGGCCGGGCTCGTCTGGCCGCGTGGTTGCGCGCCCGCCACGTCCGCAGCTACGCACAGCTCGCCGACCGCGCGGTCACCGCCGCCGGCACCCAACGCATCGTCGTGCCGGGACAGGAGACTACCGCGGCGATCGTCTCCGAACTCGCCAGCAGCGTCCTGGCCCTCGACGTCCGCATCACCGACGTCGACGCGCAGATCGCCGCCACCTTCGAGCTCCACCCACAGGCCGCCATCATCGTCTCGATGCCCGGGTTCGGCCCGATCCTCGGCGCGTCGCTGCTGGCCGCCGCCGGTGACCTGCGCGACTTCCCGACCGCCGGCCACCTCGCTGCGGCCGCCGGTCTGGTGCCGGTCCCGAACGACTCTGGCCGCCGCTCGGGCAACCTGCACAAGCCCCACCGCTACAGCCGACCGCTGCGGCACGTCTTCTATCTCTCCGCGCAGACCGCCATGATGCGGCCAGGTCCCAATCGGGACTACTACCTCAAAAAGCGCGAGCACGGCCGCACCCACACCCAGGCCGTTATCGCCCTCGCCCGCCGACGCATCGACGTGCTCTGGGCGCTGCTACGCGACAACCGACCCTTCACCGAGCAGCCACCCGTCCTCGCCAACGCGGCTTGACAACATCATTGAGATTCCCAGTGCCCGGGGATCTTCCGGTCGTCCACGTCGTCGGGGCGGTCCTCGATCGACACCATCCCGATGATCGGACCCTGCCTCTGACCAGCAGTTCTGGCCGGTCGACGCTTGGTCCGCTTGGAGTCCAGGCGGATCCCGTGGCGGGTCAGCTCACTCTTGGGTAGGGCGTAGACATAGGAGTAGACCGCTTCATGGCTCACCCGCCCAGGGTGACCGGTCGGCGCCCCGACCGGGGGCACCAGGCCCAGGTCGAGCTCGGCTGCGAGGCGTCCGGCGATCGCCCGCGGGGACCGGCCCAGCTCCAGGTCGGCCAGCACCCGGGCTTCCAGCACCGGGTCCTTTACGATCTTCAAGGTCTGCGGTCTGGACCGGTTCCGCTCGGCCTCACAGTCGGCATGCACCGACTGATAGCCAGCCGTGAGGTAGCTGTTGCGCCGCACCTCCCGGCTGACCACCGAGGGATCTCGGGCCAGGTGCCGGGCGATCCGGCGGATGCCCCAGCCGGCCTTGCGGCCGGTCGCGATCTCGGCCCGATCCGCGTACGTCAACGCTCGCCGCTGCCCCACCGGGGCCTCCTACCGTCGGCCCCCGCAGACCAGGGGTGTTGCTACGACGCTATGACGCTGCCAGGCTGCCCGGCTCGATTTCCCGACGCTCTACACCTGGGTCCGCATTCACGTTGCGACCATCATTGAACGCAAGGTCAGCAAGAGCATCGGCTCGAATACGGTGTCGGGTGCGCTGGTGCACCCGCTGGTACGAACACGACGAAGCCATCGCCCGCCTCGGAGCCCTACGCCGGGCATGGGAAGAACACTTCCTCACCCCCGGCGCCGGCATGTCCAGCTGGCGCCTCTCCCACTACGCCCCCCACCACGCCGCCCTCCCGGCCCCGCTGAGCCCGTTCTGGCAATGCAGCTTCGGCCACCACCAACCACCCCGCACCATCGGACACGAACTACTCGGGGGATACCCGGTCACCGAACCCAACGACGTTTAGCAAGGGCGCGATGACACCCCTCCGGCTCATTGAGACCGACCCGAACCGCCGCTCAACCTTATCCGCGAGTCGATGCAGCCGGCCCAGATCTGATCGATGTCGTAGGTGCCCCCGAGATCGCGCGCCGCCTGCTCGACGAGCAGCCGTCCGGTATGGACCAGGTGCCACCGCATGGCCGCCTCGGCGGCATCGGCGTCGCCTCGGGTGACCGCCTCGACTACGGGCTCGTGCTCGGCATAAATGGCAAACAGGGAGCGCGAACGGTCCGCCGAGGTCGCCCCGAGCAGTCGGGTGGTCTCGCGCAGGTCATGGACGATGGTGCGTGCGCGGGCATTTCCGGCCGCGGCGAGCACGAGGTCGTGCAGACGCTGGTCCTGCGCCGAGAACACTTCCTCGTCGCCCGCCAGCGCCGCCCGTTGCAGGGTGTCCATTTCCTGCCGGATTTGGTCGATGATCTGACGATCGGCGTCGCGGGCGACACGGCGAACCGCGGGCAGCTCGATGGCCAGCCGAATGGCGAAGATTTCGGCAATCTCACGTGGCTGGGGCACGATGATGCGGAAGCCCCGGTTGCGCTCCAACCGGACCACGCCGACCTCGGCGAGCCGCAGCAGCGCCTCCCGCACGGGGCTGCGGGAGACCTTCAGCTCCTCCGCAATCTGGTAGGCCGAGTACAACACGCCGGGGGACAACTGCCCGGTGTGCACCGCAATGCGTATCCGGTCCATCACCTTCTCAGCCAAGCTGTTTGCCGTCCCAGCGAGAGGAGTCAGCGCGAGCTCACTTCGGGCCACGATCTCCTCCTCCCATCCAGTGTGGTGTTGCCGGGCGCATGTTACCGGGCTGGTGCAGTAGCATGTTACTGAAGTAGTATGTTACTCATGTCTCTCGCTGCGGCCGTTCAGAATGACCTCCAGGCGGCGGGTGTGCCCGACGTGCTCGCCGACCCCACGACCCGCGCGGCGCACTCCTCCGACGCCTCGCTCTACCGGGTCACCCCCCTGGTGGTGGCCCGGCCACGTTCGGTCGAGGAAGTGGCCGCCACGCTGGAGGTGTGCCGCCGCCGCGGGGTCCCCCTGACCTCGCGCGGTGGCGGTACCTCGGTGGCGGGAAACGCGATCGGGACCGGTGTCCTGCTGGACTTCAGCCGGCACCTGAACCAGGTGCTCGAGCTCGACCCCGCATCCCGTCGCGCGGTGGTGCAACCCGGCACCGTGCAGGCGGACCTGCAACGAGCCGCGGCACGGCACGGTCTGCGATTCGGTCCCGATCCGTCGACCCACACCCGGTGCACGATCGGCGGGATGATCGGGAACAACGCCTGCGGGTCGCGGACCCTGGGCTACGGGCGTACCTCGGACAACGTCGTCGGATTGCGGGTACTCGCCGGCACCGGTTCGGCCCTGACGCTGTCCTCCCCGCTCGACCCGGGCGCACACACGCAGTCGGAGCTGAGCACGCTGCGCGAGGTCGTCGGCGACGGATTGGCGACCATCCGCACCGAGTTCGGCACCTTCGGGCGGCAGGTATCCGGCTACGCACTCGAGCACCTGCTGCCGGAGAACCACTTCGACATCGCCCGGTTCCTGGTGGGCAGCGAAGGCACCTTGGGCGTCACGACGGAGGCCACGGTCCGCCTAGTGGAAGATCCGCCCCATCGGATGCTCGTGGTTCTCGGCTATCCCGACATCGCCTCGGCCGGCGACCACGCCCCTACCGTGCTGGCGTATACACCCACCGCCTGCGAGGCGATCGACTCGCGCATCGTGAACGTGGTCCGCGAGCGGCGCGGCGTGTCCGCGGTGCCCCCGATGCCCGGCGGCGCGGCCTGGTTGTTCGTCGAAGTCGCCGGCAGGTCGCTGGAGGAGGTCACCGACCGCGCCCGCCAGGTCGCGCACGGCTGCGGCGCCCAGGACAGTCTGGTCATCACCGACGCGGCGCATACCGGCGCACTCTGGCGCATTCGCGAGGACGGGGCGGGGCTGTCCGGACGCAGCCCGGCCGGGCGCCCGGCGCACGCCGGGTGGGAGGACGCTGCGGTGCCGCCGCGAAAGCTCGGTGACTACCTGCGGGAATTCGAGACGCTCATGGCGGACTTCGCGATCACCGGGCTGCCCTACGGTCACTTCGGCGACGGCTGCCTGCATGTGCGCCTGGACTTTCCCCTGGACAAACCTCGCGGGGCCGACCGCTTCCGGGAGTTCCTCGTCGCGGCAAGCACTCTCGTCGCCCGATATGGGGGCTCGCTGTCCGGGGAGCACGGCGACGGCCGGGCCCGCAGCGAGTTGCTGGGGCTGATGTACTCGCCCGCCGCCATGGCGCTGTTCGGACGCGTCAAGGCCGCCTTCGACCCGGACAACGTGCTCAACCCCGGGATCCTGGTCGACCCGCGTCCTGTCGATGCGGACCTGCGGGTGCCCACGGCAGCAAAGATCCCCCGCAACCTGGCGTTGCTCTACCCCCACGACGGCGGCGACTTCGCGCAGGCGGTGCACCGCTGCACCGGGGTCGGCAAGTGCCGGGCGGACAACACCGCAAGCGGGGGAGTGATGTGTCCGTCCTATTTGGCCACTCGTGAGGAGAAGGACTCCACCCGGGGCCGGGCGCGGGTGCTGCAGGAGATGCTCAACGGGTCCTCGGTCGACGGCGGCTGGCGCTCCCCGGAGGTGCACGAGGCACTCGACCTGTGCCTGTCCTGCAAGGGGTGCCTGTCGGACTGCCCGACCGGGGTGGACATGGCCGCCTACAAGGCCGAGGTGCTGCACCAGAGCTACCGCAGGCGGCTGCGGCCGCGAACGCACTACTCCCTGGGCTGGTTACCCCGCTGGGCCCGGTTGGCCAGCCGGGCGCCCCGGCTGGCCAACGCGATGGTTCGCGTGCCCGGCATGAGCACGGTCGCGCTCGCCGCTGCCGGTGTGGACTCCCGGCGAACGCTCCCGGACTTCGCACTGCAGACCTTCCGTCAGTGGTTCGACTCCAGCCGTCCCGAGCGGGCAATGTCAGGGCGCCCGGTGGTGTTGTTCGTGGACAGCTTCACCAACCACTTCACCCCCGAGGTGGGCATTGCGACGGTTCGCGTGCTCGAGGACGCCGGTTACCGTCCGCAGCTGACCGACCGTCAGCAGTGCTGTGGGCTGACCTGGATTTCCACCGGCCAGCTCGACGCCGCTCGCAGGATCCTCGGCGCGACCGTCGACGCACTGACCCCGGTGGCGAGTGCGGGCATCCCCATCGTGGGCATGGAACCCTCATGCCTGGCCACGCTGCGCTCCGACGCCGGCGAGCTCCTCGGGCCGCAACGGGCGGCGCCGGTGGCCGAGGCCACCCACACGCTGGCCGAGCTGCTGGCCCAGACGCCGGGCTGGACACCACCACGCCTGGACGGGAAACGGGTCGTCGCCCAACCGCACTGTCACCACCACGCGGTGATGGGCTGGAGCCTGGATGAACGGCTGCTCGAGAAGGCCGGCGCCACCGTGACACGGCTCGGTGGCTGCTGCGGTCTGGCCGGCAACTTCGGCGTCGAGCAAGGTCACTACGAGGTGTCCGTGGCCATCGCAGAACAACAGTTATTGCCCGCCATCCGAAAGTCCGAGGTGGACGATCCCATTCTCGCTGACGGATACTCCTGCCGTACCCAGATCGGCGACCTCACGGAGCGCACCGGGCTGCACCTCGCGGAACTACTGGCTCAGAGCCTCGATAAACCAGTATCTTGGTGATGTGGTGCTTCGACGACGAACCGGACGGCGCGCAAGGACGTACGACTGACCGACCTCTTCAGCGGTTCCCTTCAAGGTGGTGGTCGCTGGGCCGGAGTAGTCAATCGTGGGTGCCTGGGTGTCAACAGCCCAGTGCACGTCCAGCCAGGGGCCCCTCAGACCAGCAGCTTCAGCCCGGGCCGCCCACCAATCGCTGAGGCCCGCCAGCACAGCAGCCGCAGCAGAGGACATCACCACAGACGAACTTGGCGGCAGTGAACCAACCCGCTGCCCACGAGCCTCCCGAATCGGAATAGGCATGGCCGCCGACGTCATGGCCTCTCCCGGGGCGGCAGGTCGGTCATGTCCCTCATCCTGTCAAAGGTCAGCCCATCCACTGGGCACGACACCGGGCAAGCTGGCTCAGCCAGGCCGAAGGTGAGCTCGTTGCGCGTCGGCGCCACCGGGCAGGCCCACGGGGGGTTGATGTCCACCCAGTCCAGGATCAGGATGCGGTTGTCTGCGAGGTCGATGTGATCGTCGCGGAAGTCCCTTGCCTCGCCTGAAACGGGGTCAAACAATGCCCCCGCAGGGCGCCAAGCTCAGCGGACTCCCCGTCCAGCACGCTGTAAGGGCTGCTGGTGTCGAACACGTTGAGGGCTCGGATGCGAAAGTTGCCAACCGCTGAGACGAGTACGTCACCTCGAGGGTCGCCGCCGCCCGCGTACAGGTCGGCGCCAATCAACCAAGTTTCCAACTCAGTTCCGGACATAGACGACGGCGTGGGAGCCTGGGCCTGGTACGCGAGCTGGTGGACCGGAAAATTGGCCCCCTGAGCATCTCCGGCGGGCGGGTGGTCGGCGCGCACGGGGGTCCCGGCGCGGCAGGCTCTAGAAAACTATGCTTGCTGCACGCTCAGCTGCGGGGGCCGAACCCCTGTTTGTGTCAGCCCGGTGATGGCCGAGGCCTTGTGCAGACACTCCTGCCATTCCGCAGCGGGGTCGGAGTCGATGGTGATGCCGCCGCCAACGCCGAGTGCAGCGCGTCCATACGGGTCGACCTCGACGGTGCGGATGGCCACGTTGAGTTCCAGTCCTGCCGCTGGCGGTACCATGCCCACCGCCCCGCAGTAGACCCCCCGCGGGCCGGACTCCCAGCCCGAGAGCAGCTCGCGGGCCCGGAGCTTGGGGGTGCCGGTGACGGAGGCGGGCGGAAACAGCGCATCCAGCAGGTCACCGTCACTGGTGTCCGGCTGGAGTTCACCCTGCACGGTCGACACCAGGTGCCACACGGCAGGCGCCGGGTACACAGCCAACAGCTCGGGCACGGTGATGCTGCCCGCCATGCAGACCCGGCCGAGATCGTTGCGCACGAGGTCGACGATCATTACGTTCTCCGCGACGTCCTTGGCTGAGGAACGCAGTACCGCGGGGTCCTGCCCGAGCGGCAGGGTGCCTTTGATCGGGCTGGAGCGCACCGTTCGCTCGTGCCTGGCCAGGAACAGCTCGGGGGAGAGTGACACCACCGCACCCCACGTTCCCTCGAGCCACGCGGCGCGCGCCGGGGTCCCGGACCGCACGCCGCTGGCGAAGAGCTGCACAGCGTCGCCGGTGAGCAGCCCCGTGAAGCGACAGCACACGCAGGCCTGGTACACTTCGCCGTCGGCGATGGCCGCGAGACAGTGCTCGACGGCCTGGCGATGGGCGGTCGCGTCGGGGGCCGTCCAGTGGGCGTGCCAGGGCAGTGCGGGTGCGCCGCTGCGCACCACTTCGGCCAAATCCGGCGGGCATGATTCGCCGATCAGACTTTCGAACCACCAATTCCCGTCCAAGTCCAACCGCAGCACGCAGTCGCTCCAGCCGCCCGCCGCCGCCGGGAGCATCCCCTTGCCGTCCGGGTAGCCCAGATAACCCATCCACCCGCGCCCACCGCGCCCGGTGGGCCGGGCTCTCGGGCAACCTCAGGGACACCATCGCAGCTCAGCGCCTCGACACTTGGGGGCGAGCACAGCGGTGGAGCCGAACCACTCTCCGGTGAGCGCCGCCGGGGGTGGATAGCCCAGCAACCGGGAGCGCCGGTGCAGCCCCAGTAGCACCGCAGCGACTGACGCACCTGCCCCCAGTCGCGCTCCACGTTGATACCCATCAGGCGGGCGGCCTTCTTATCCTCGGTGACCACGCGGATCGCGCGCCCCAGTGTGGTGTCCTGCAGCAGTTGGCGCAGACCTACCGCGACGAGGTTCGTTGTGACCAGAATGATCAGTCTACCGTTGTCGATGCGGACAGGCCCGAGACCGAATGTGGCCGAAGCGAAACTATCGCGCAGGGTGTATGCGGACAACCGCAACATCCACACCGCCAGTCACATCAATTGCCGGTCGTTCTAAGTCGCGGAATCGGGGTCCGGTGGTCCCACAGCAGGTGCCGGACGATATGAGGATGGAGCGGTCGACGGCGACGGACGCGCCAAGAGGCTCGTACGGCGAGAGCTTCAACCTCTCGGGCTGTGGATTGTGGAGGACCGCGGATCGGTCCATTCCTCGCGGCTTACGCGACGTTGCACGATTCCTTGCGTACCATGGCGCGGTCACGGTCCTTGAATATGCCGATGCTCTCGCGAGTGAATAAGGCCATGAGAATGGCGGCAAGGAGGACGAGTGCCGCTAGGAAGTAGAGTCCGTAGTTGAAGCCGGTCCTGCTGTGGAATCCACCGCCTAGGGCGATGAGCCAACCGAGGACGATTGGTGACAAGCCACCGATGCCTTGACCTACCATTTGGAGGCCGTTACCGATGGCAATCGCGCCTTCTTCGCTTGAGTCCGATGAGAACGCGTACAGGACCGGGTAGATGCCGTTGGTAGCCAGTCCGGCGAATAACTGGACGCCGATCAGCCATCCCAAACCGATATGGGTGAGCTGCAGAAGGAGAACGCCCACCGTGAGCCAGAGGAAGCAGATGATCAGGGTGTACTTGCGGCCCAATCGGTCGGACACGGCTCCCCACATGATCTGTCCAATTCCACCGGTGATCGTGAAGATGACGCTGTACGCCGCGACTCGCGCAAAGTCGTAGTTTGCGACGAACGCCAGGTAAAGCGGAAGCCAGAAGCCGATGCCAACGTAGATCGCTAGCCCGAGGCCGCTGCAGATAGCCGAAACGAGGACATTGGGGTTGGCAAGGGCCCGGCGGGTAGCGCCAGCGGGGACGTGGTGGGTGTCGTCGCTGTCGATTCCCCCGAGGAGCGGCGGCGTGAGGCCGGCTGCTTTGGTACCCTGCAAGAAGACCTTGTAGCGGTCTCGCGTGGAGAAGAACCAGTAGAAAAGAAGCGCGGGGATCGTGAACCACGGCAGGATCAGGAAAACGTAGCGCCAGTTCTGGCTGCCGAACGTGCCGAGGATGCCTGCTACTGCAACTCCCCCGATAAGCGTGCCCCATGGGTAACCGGTGTGGTGTAGCCCTTGGGCGAAACCGCGTCGCTCGATTGGCCACCATTCCGCAACGGCGGTCACCTCGACGGCCTCGCCGGCGCCACCGAACATGTTCTTGATGGCTTGCAGGACGAAGATGTTCCAGAACCCTTGGGTGAGAGCGGCGACTCCGGTCAGCACCGAAAAAATCATGTATCCGAGAGCCAGGGGCACCTCTCGGAATTTCCGGCCCCACCCATGGAGACCCCGATCCGACCAAGTAGAGGCAGGGAGGGCCAGCACAGCTTGGGCCAGTGTCACGAAACCTGCGAAGAGGCCGAGCTCACCTGGCGTGACGTGGAACTCGCTCACGATCGACGGCTGCACGACAAAGAAGAAGTTGCGCATGTTTGCGTTCATCGCGTATACGAGCCACAGGGCAAGCAACGCGAGCCAAGAATACCGGAAACCTAGTCGACGGATCCGAGCGGCCGCTTGCGGCTCGGTCGGGTCGGTCGGCTCGTGGATTTTGTCTACGGATGCCATCTGACGTGGCCTCAGTCTCTCTACTGTGCGGCTCAGCGTGACCGGGTAGTCCGCGTGACTGGGAAGCTAGTGCACCTGTACCGCTTAGCACAATCCCTTTGCTGAAAATGTAACGCTGGGCCGCTGAGCAGGGTCGGGGGGGGGGGGGGGGTAAAAAACCCCCCCCCCCCCCCCCGCCGCACCCAAAA
>JAABUJ010007221.1_pt1 | contig 10444 bp, 12 predicted proteins | sample 5559131 | NCBI WGS metagenome assembly JAABUJ01 (sample SAMN10711875, study PRJNA513366) | rock metagenome | isolation source: Antarctica rocks | place: Antarctica: Victoria Land, Mt New Zealand nord | collected 2016-01-07 | reverse complement strand
ATATAGCACGACCCCAGCATAGTTATCCCGACTAGATGTCCCAGAGCTACCACTTAGGCTCAGAATATCGGTGAAGAATGTGGTCCACTCTTCCGCATACATCATCACGAAAAGATATGTAAGGCACTGAGTGATCTTGTTCTGGATGCTTATAGAGTCAAGCTGGCTGGCTTGCCCTTTACCAGTACCATATATGTTTCGAATATACAGCATGAGGCCGTCTCGTATCGTCGCCCGACCTTGCGAATCGAGCTGACCCATCTGTATGGCATTGTTCACGACGTCTAAGGCCACGAGACGAACAACTTCGGAAGGTCGGGGGTCCCTGATGGTCAAAGACAGACAGACCTGCCATCCTTGGGGTTCAGATCGTAGCTGATTGAGAAAGTCATACGCTTGTGCTTTGAGGGTCTGGTCTGATCTAGGATTCCACGCTGCGTCGATCGCTTGCTCTATCTAAGACCTCAAATTAGCACCGGATCGTTTAAAGAGGAATCGTGCAGAATAGTTCCGGATTGGGGCATACCTGAGCGTCCATACCCCCGACTAGTGCACACAAAGGCTCTTTGCAGATTAGATCGGAGTCTTGCGTCCAAGAAGTCTCAGGGTGGATGCTGCGCTCTCACAGTCATCCATATGAAGCTGTGGAACAACCTGAGCTCATGCTATGGAGTCATTTGTGAAGTAGGGTCTTTATCCGCTTTGCGGCAGACCCACATGTTAAATGAGCGTCAAGACATTTTTGTGATCGTGGATATCACAAAATGTGTTCTTATCATAGAGTGATGCGTCTTCACAACGATTGATCACTTGTTTTGTGTTATGTCCAAAACTCGCTGGCCCGAAAATGCGGTGCTGATTGAGAACCCCTAACCCTTGAATATTCGTTATACGTCCGCCATGACGGAACCAGGCATTAGCATACATGACGGAACCAGACATTAGCATACAAGCGGTAGTCCCATGATCAACTTCGAGTTCCTTCAAGATATAAGTTCGACTACTTCATGCTACACAGTTTATCATGTAAGCGAATTAGAATGCTAAGCCCTTCCAAACGTTGCCGCCAGCTGATATCATCGTAGATCAGGATGGACCATTGTCAGATCCTGACCCATAATTTTGTCTTGCGCCTCACTAGGTCGTTCGTCCGTTTCTATGCCTTGCATTTCCACAGGATCCAGTACCGGGACGCCCGCCATGAGGTCATCGGCTTGTTGCTCGCCTCCAAGCCAAAAGTCACCACCTACAGCAGCTGATTCTTCGAGCTCCTCGAAGTAGTCCTCGAAATCCCCGCTGTTTCCAAACTGCTGGCTTAGGACTTTGTCCGCATCGACTTCCGCAGGGTTCGCCATGTAGTATGATCCATCTAAGCCTGGGCGGATGAAGGCAGGATTAATAGCATCCGGCAGCGATCGTATGTCCAGCTCTCCGTGTCCGTGGTGATTCTCAAGGTGCCGCCGCAGGTCGTATTCTCTATGGAACCGGTAGCCGCAGTCACGAAGCAAGCATTCGAAGTCACGCCCAACCTCATACTCAGAGCCCGTCAGTAGCTTCATGGTAGATGACGTTGCTTGGCTGACACAAGCCTTGGCATCAGCGGCCTTCTGCTTTCTCCGTGTCTTCCGCGACGGCTCATGGCCTAAATGAACGGTGCGAATATGTTCGACCAGATTGCCTTTGGTGGTCATAGGTCGTCCGCAAGCATTGAAGCCGTCCCATTTGTCAATCCGGGTCAGGCTAATGAGATCCACGGCACCGCAGACAAAAGCCTTGTTCTCTAAATGAAAGTTGTTCATATGTGTTACTAGGTTTCCCTTCTGTGTAAAACTCCGCCCACAGCCCGGTTCGAGGCATAGATGCTTCCTTCGTTCGCCGACATTGAGATTCGCATGATGAGACTCGATATGCATGGCTAGCTCGGCGTTGCATCTGAATTCTTTGTCACAATCCTGGCATGTGGGTGGATGAATAGCTCGAACATGCTCCTGCAAGTCTGATAAGGAGGGGAATATGGCGCGCTCGGTTCTGTCTGATGTCATATTGGTTTCGAAGGGAGTTGTTTCATCGCAGGCTGTGCATCGAAATATATTGCCAGCGTGTACCGAGCCCTCGTGGGTTTTAAGATGTGAAGCAGTCTCGAAGCCAGCACCACACGGCTCTCCTTCATCATAAAGCACCTGACAGACAAATGGTTTCTTGCCCTCGTGGACCGATATATTATGCTTCTGCAACGTATTATGCTTTCGGAAGGTTTGCCCGCAACCATGCATACTGCACGCGAAATCCTGCCTACCCTCATGTGCAGCAAGATGTCTCCTGAGTCTAGTTCCTGTAACAAAGCTTTTACCGCACCCTCCGTGCTGGCACACATAGTCCCGGACATCTGAATGCGCTGACTTGATGTGGCGTTGAAGGTGGAACGAGCGTAGAAATCCCTTAGTGCAACCCTCATGTGGACAAACGAATGATCGAGTGTTGGTATGGGAGCGAAGATGTTGTGCTAGCTTCGCAGGGCGATTGAAGATTTTATCGCAGTCAGGATATGTGCAGGGTATCGTTTTAAGGTTCGACGGCCATGACGGGGAGTCTTTGGAGGAGATGAGAGTTTGAGGTGTTGTTGCGTGGCTCTCTGTCAGATCCTCCTCCGTGATGCTGGAGGCGCTGGCCGCATCTGAAAGATCATGTTGGGGAGATTTCGTATCTGGTCAAGGTCAATTCCAATATTGGAGTTTATATAGCGCCTATGATTACCTTCATTGATAAGGTCAAGTCGGGCTTTCTTATGCAGGTCACCGATGATAGGAGATGCTGCTCTCTTCAGAATTCGACTCGCCATCTCGCGATCTGCAAGATCTTGTTCCGAATTGCAGTATCACCTCATTGACTCACAATGAAGTACATAGGTGCAGGCCTCATTATTTCCAGATCACACAAGCGTACCAATATAGTAGGGCTTGCCAATGCTCGCTTAGATATTCCTGCCTAGCCTGTCAATATCCGTCTTAGCGTCAATTATCAATCCAATATCACTTACATTCGCATCAATACTAATGTCAGCTCATGATAGCCCACTTCGAGGATCAGCATGTACTTGAACTATTATGAAGTATTCGACAATGCCAAAACATGTCCAACGCCCTCCTACCTTTCCGTCAGCTTCCACGAGCACGGGCTGAACATTCGCCTGTCCACTCGCGCCGCGATGAAGCCTTTTGGTAAGATGTTCGAATGCCAGTACTGAGTCCAGAGAGATTGCCATCGCGGAAGCGTATTGTCCATATACCCGACGATTTCGTCATATATAGTAAGGGTGTTGGATTTACTAGGGGTGTTGGATTTCTCTCCTTTTAGTCACTAGTATCACGCAACTGCTGTTTCACTTCTGTTCTTTAGCTTTGATCTTTGATCTGCGAATCTCTTGAAGCTATCAAAGTCTACATGCATGCGCTATCTATCTCTTTCAAGTTACGTCCCAGGAATAAAGGTGCCGGTCAAGCACTCCAAGCCCCATCAATGACATAAACCGATCCACTTGTGTAGCTGCTCTCATCACTCAACAGAAAACTTATCAATTTAGCCACCTCTTGTGGCTGTCCTGGCCTCCCTTCCAATGGCACTTTCTCAATGAGTTTCGGGTTATTGAAATCAACGTTCGCCGTCATCGGGGTCTCGATCGGTCCGCTGTACCGCCATATCAACAAGGCCTCATTCGATGTCGGCGGCTGAAAGAGAATCCAAGTACGGGATCGAGAAGAAATACAATTGACTCACGGAGCAATGCAGTTGACTCTAAGCCCTCTACCTCCAACCTCCTTAGCTGCACTCTTTGTCAAGCCGATAACGCCATGCTATTCCAGCCCCAACGTCAGCACATTTCAGCATCTCACAATCCTTTTGGGACTGTTGCTTACCTTACTCGCACAGTACGGTGCAAGAGTAGCAGCTCCTTCCATCCCCGCGACGCTGGCTGCGTTCACAATACTACCGTTGCCCTTGATCCTCTGCAATTGCGCCCTAACACAGTTGAACACGCCTTTTAAATTGACACTGATGACTCTGTCAAAATCATCATCCTCCGTCTCCTCAATCCTTTTCCAGGTGCCAGTGATCCCTGCGAGATTAGCCGCACCGTCGAGCTGGCCGTAATGCTTTATGATAGCGTCATGCCATTCATTGACGCTTCGGCTATCGGCGACGTTGACTGTCTGATGGTGCAACTTCGCTGATGGGGTGGCTGTCTGAATAGACTCAGTAGCAGCGGACAGGGCATCGGACTGGATGTCGGCGATGGATAGAGACGCTCCTCGAGCCGCCAGGAGATGCGCTGTAGCCAGTCCGATCCCGGACGCTGCGCCCGTGATGGCGAAGACTTTACCTTCCAGTGAGGTCATTGTGTCTCAGATAGGCTAGCCGAATTGTTATAGACTTCTATTTTCTAGATTCAGATGACGGGGATTGACTAGTACTTTTGGTGTTAAGATCTGAACTGTTGCAAAAGTGTCTTGAGATTGGGTCTGAGTCTTAGAGAGCATCCCACATAATCTAGTCCTCGCTTCTACTCTGGTTTCTTAAACAAGGACGATGATGACTGAGGAGATGTAAGCTTATGGATATCGGACATCCGAAGGATTTTCCCCGGCTTCGTCATTGTACATATGTAGTGGTCAAAGCTCACGGAACATTGACATTTCTATTCTTAGCCCACCTTAGAGTTGTATTTCAGCCTTGAGTATCCGCATATGAAACGAGGCTTCTTGATACAGTAGCTGGACGGATCGTTTAGCATCGGATGGAGCCACTCGGTTTGGAAAAGAATTGCCCGAGTGAACCAGATAGAAAATCTTTGAGCTACCTTAGTAAAGACCATTATGAGTATACAACGCCCACTGGTCGCCGTGAAATTCCATACATTCGCGGTGTAAACTTACAGGTGCACTAATAGCGCCACCTTAGTATAGTCTGTTCGGTTTCCAAAAATCCGACAAATGTCCAACCTGATCCACTGCTAAATAGCTAGTCCGCCGTTTGACACCTTCACTCCAGTCCCCGAAATGTGCATGTGATTGATGTTCCATCTCCTCACCCATCAATCTTGCTTCCGTCGTATATGTTGGAGAATTTGCGACTATGGTGGGTATGGGCCCAAGATTCGCGGAAGCCAACTTCGTATCAGACATATCACCAATGTCTTGTTGAGCATTGAAAGCCGGACCGTTCGGGTAAGGATTGAAAGCGTTGTCACCTGTTTCCCACTGCCGCCCAGCGTCAGACTCGATTCCATCGATTGGAGGATCTTCGTCCTTGAAGGGCATCGACTGCTCAAGCGGTGACGCGAAATTCGCTTCCTCGCACACGATCTGCTCTGGATCGTTGTTCTCGGAGAACCGGTCTGGCGACCTCTCCCATTCGCTAGGATTTTTGGCACCGTAAGGTACCTCCTGAAATGAGGCACGCCGGTCAAGAGATGGCTCTCCATCCCAACTTCCGAAGCCTCGTAGTCCGTCTTCGCTCAGATAATTGTCGTTTGAGATAGCCATCAATTGCGTTTGGTACAAATTTTGATATGCGTTCCATGCGCCGCCAGAATGCGCTCGACTCTTGGCAGAACGACTGAAGTCTATTGCTGTAGAGCCATATGATCGGGGTTTCGTTGGTTCGTGTATAATGCGAGGTAAAGTCAGCTGGGTGACCGCAGCATACGCGGAACCTCGGCTTTCCCGACACTGTTGTCCTTGAGGATATGCATGGGTGGGTTGATTAGGTGCTCTGTCTGAGGGACCCTGATAGGATATTCGAGCTGTCGGAAAGTGATAGGCGCGTTCTGGTGTAGTGGCATCCTCGCGCTGACTGGCTCGAATTGTAGGCGTCGCCGAAGGGCCGTTCTCGAATTTGACTGCCGGACGGTGCTGGACTGCGACGTCTATGGCGTTTCGAGGCGGCGCAGATGATCCAAACACTTTCTGACCTGCGTGAAGCAGATGTTCCAGAGCTGAATCGAATGAGCGCGATGTCTTGCAGGCAAAGTTTGTTACCAAGGGATCCTTTCCAAGCGACTGGGCCTCACTTTGTGGTCTGTTCTGGGCACTGTCTTCCTTGGGTACATGCTTCCTAGATGACTGACCCGAAACCACCCTGTCCAAGTTTACAGCGTCTGTATCACCAACCGCTGCTGTTGCGTATGCGTCTTCAGTATTTATTGCTGGCGACACGGGCTCCTTGCAATTGCTGCGTTCTCGATGATTAGGTGTTTCCCTATGAATAATGTCTTTTGCCCCAGCGCGTTCACCCAAACTAGCGTTACGCATGGAGCCGTGGCCTGCACGCTCTGGTACTGCAGAATCAGGTGGAGCAACGCTCGTTCTTTCCAGCCGGCTTGCTTGAACAGATTCAGGTGACGCCAGCCCTATCTGCAGGCTTCGCGAGCGATGACGGTGAGTTGGTGTCGGTGCGTAGGAAATAGAGTGGGCGGAACGTGACCAAGTGTAGTAGCTTGTCGAATCATCAGTAGATTTATTGTCTAACGACGGCCGATACCTCCCGTGGGGAGTACCACAATGCCTGCCTCGCTTGATAGGAGAGGTGAGGCTTGCACCAGAGCTTCCGAAGCCCAAGAAAGGTCTGTCTGGTAGCTCAACAGGAGGCAATGATGACAACGGGAGACGGCGAACATCATAACTATTCTCGGGTGGAAGATCAACGCCCGCCATATCAGCTCTTCCGCCCGTCCCTGGACCAGGATTAGCCCTCGGGCAGTTGGAGGTGAAATATCTCGAGATCGCTGCCTCTGTATCTTCCGTCTTATCTTTCTTTTGCCGCTTAGTTCTCTCAGCGGCCTGCCGTTCGGTCGCCTTTGGCTGTTTACTCCGCGAATTGAGAAAAGTCATCTCCGAGAATGTGAGATCAGGCACTGCGCCCTGATATTTAGTAACGGCTAGAGAAGGGGTTTGAGCACCGACTCACAGCCCTTTCTTCGTACCGGCGAGGAGGCGCGACCTTTACCGAATAGTCCAAGCGATGCAGCAGGCTTTATCTACATTGCACCGTCAGATACTTCGAAGATGTCTTGGGGCAATCATAGATGCTGCAAGCTTGCTCACCGTCAGGCGGTCCTGGGCCACATTTGATGCAGTAAAGTCATGCATGAGAGTATTTCCAGACTGTGCTTTACGTATCCGCTTTCTGTCCTTTCCTGCGGCAACAGTCTTCTTCTGCTTCTTTGCAGGTCGTTTCCCGTCTTGCTTTGAGTCGTACCTATCTTCTCGTGTCTTGTGTCTTGAGCGTCTCTCGTAGCTTTTCGGCTTTGGAGTGGGGGAGTTCGATGGCTTGGAGCCCCCCTCAGAACCACTGGTGCCACCGTCGTGAAATGAGTAGCCCTTCGTTCCTGCTCTAGGTTTGCACAGACCTTCACCCTCCGCATATTCCTGTCCGAGCCCAGGGTCGATCTCTGCTGGCTCAAGTAGCGAGCTGGATGACACGGTGCGTCTTCGTTTTGCCTTACGGTGTGTAGCATCGGTACCGTGGCCTAATTCGCCACCGCCATCGCCATCCTCGAACGTACGGAAAGGCGCATGAAGACCTAATCGCTCAGCTAGGCTTACTTCATGCCGGCCGGATATCCGACTATGATGTTCATCTAAAACATTATCAGCGTCATAGGCTGGCATCGGGCTGAGTACGCAGCGGGGTAGATACGAGAGACTATCTTCTTTGCGCTGGCACGCAATGGTCTAACATGGCTATGCCCGTCGCCTCCTGGCATGGTAGCAGACAGCTGTTGGCTGCGATGGAATGACCGCTCGGTCTTGCTGCGTCGTGTCCGAAGGTTGCTGGTTCTTTGAGGTTCGCTTGAAACAGCACCATGTTCAGTACGCGAAAGCCATTTTTCTATGGCAGCTCTTGGCGACTGATCACAGTCAGCGGGCATGACGGCAATTGGAGAGCACTGTATAGCTCAAGATGCTGAGTGTGATCGCTTGTCTGCAAGTAGAAGCTCGATGACAGGAGATTTCCCATGAAGGTGAATGAGGCGGCATTCTGATGTATACTGTAGAGCGTTGTGTCTAAGTCGTGACTTCCCTTTTTGATGTAGACCCCCTGAAGGCTAATATGAGATTTTTGCCAGTGCTTTCAGACTAATGGTGTACGACATAAGATGGAGAAGAAGCTGAGTACCATATTTATCTAGCAACCTATTTGAAAAGGGAATTAATCATTGCTGGCGTAAGAGGAGGAAGGTATCACAACGCGGATACGATTTCGAGGAGACTGGGAGGTACATCTCCCTACAGCACTATTGCCCATTCCGCATATCAGGCGCTTGTCTTGGCGTAGATATGCCATTCAAAGATTGTTCTGCATTGACAGGGATAAGATAGGTATAGGTAGAAGTACTGAAGTGCGAACTTCTTCTTCTCCTTCAAGTCTTTGAAGTTGGCACCGATTGCCGCCGAGTCGTCAAGCTGTAGAGTAATCGAGCTTCATATCTCTCCTTTGTCACACCCTCTGGGTCATTGGAACCAGTCGTGCTACACTTGGACATTTCTGCTCCTTCAGGTATGGTAGCCACTGGTAAGTAGGCTTGCCCATCATCATTTCGTTGCGACATTCTTCAAGGCCACAAAGCAAGGTGCTCGTGCCTTAGCAGACCCTGGACATGCACTCTTGCTTGTGCTCTTTTTGTAATAACTTCTCGCAGACTCTTGCTATCACAAGGAGGCAGAGACATTGCCATGATCGAAAATGATATGACACTTTACGATGAAGCATTATCAGGAAGGTCGAAGCAAACCGGATTGCCCCAGGTACCCATGGAACCGATTGAAAGGCATCGCGATTTACAGCCAAGTCAGCTACAGATTTTGCAACGGATGTCCAAACTACTCGCATTTCTTGTCTCTCAGACCTTCAGTTTGTAACTAGATCAACGGAGCGACTGATTCCACATGGGTTGAACAAGAAAGGGCGGGTCAAGTCCCGACGTTTAGCCAGATGTGTACGGCGGACTATAAGGGGCTTAGGATGTGATTGATCTAGCGATTCTCGAAATTTCTTTTTCTGACTGGCGCGCCGTAGCTCAGCTTCATCTTTCATCACCTTTCAAAACCACCCACTTACATACACTCACCCAGACTGACATTGCATTGCAAAGAGAACTGTACCTTCCTCATCTAGACTCTTTAATCAACTACCGTAAATATGCCTGGCGAGACGTTCGAGTTTCAGGTCTGTGTACAAATCTCCCACGCATCTAAATATTTACTGACATGACTGTAGGCGGAAATCTCCCAACTCCTCTCACTTATCATCAACACTGTAAGTCGGGAAGTATCCAATACTCAGAACGACTGCTAATCCTTTCACAGGTCTACAGCAACAAGGAGATCTTCCTGCGAGAGCTCATTTCCAACTCCTCGGATGCGCTAGACAAGATTCGCTATGAGGCACTCTCAGACCCAAGCAAGCTCGACTCGGGCAAAGACCTCCGTGTCGTAAGTATCCTGCTGGCAAAGAGGGGAATGCCTTCGCTGATGCACAAGACAGGATATCATCCCTGACAAGCAAGCCAAGACTCTCACCATCCGTGACACTGGTATTGGCATGACCAAGGCTGTAAGTACTTCACAGATGCTTGCACATCTACCTTGTCTGACACGTTTCAGGATCTCGTAAATAACCTGGGGACCATCGCTCGTTCCGGCACCAAGCAATTCATGGAAGCCCTAACCGCTGGTGCTGATATCTCCATGATTGGCCAATTTGGTGTCGGTTTCTACTCTGCCTATCTCGTTGCCGATCGAGTCACTGTTGTCTCGAAGCACAATGATGACGAGCAGTATATCTGGGAGTCTAGCGCTGGTGGTACCTTCACCCTTGAGCAGGATGAGGAGGGCGAACAGCTCGGTCGTGGTACCAAGATCATCCTGCATCTAAAGGAAGAACAGTCCGACTACATGTGGGTAGCTTCCTATACCTCGTGTGAACTAAGGACTGTGCTCTTGCGCATGTCTTATCTACTTGATTGTTTTTGGTAGAGATTTGCTGACCCTCTAATTCTCAACAGGAATGAGAGCAAGATCAAGGAGGTCGTCAAGAAGCACTCCGAATTCATCTCTTACCCCATCTATCTCCACGTCCTGAAGACAACGGAAAAAGAGGTCCCGGACGAAGACGCGGAGGAGACCAAAGAAGAAGACGAAGAGAAGAAGGCCAAGATCGAGGAGGTCGATGATGACGAGGAAGAGGAGAAAGATAAGAAGAAGAAGACCAAGAAGGTGCTCAAGTCTGTCCCCTTGTTATTTGAAGAGAAACTGACTCGGATGTTCATTTAGGTGAAGGAAGAAAAGATCGAGGAAGAAGAGCTGAACAAGACCAAGCCAATCTGGACTCGCAACCCTGCGGACATCACATCGGAGGAGTATGGAGCGTTCTACAAATCGTTGTC